>Ga0081478_135548_pt1 | contig 11393 bp, 13 predicted proteins | sample OctSprmetagenome_FD_70983 | JGI IMG/M metagenome (GOLD analysis project Ga0081478, IMG submission 70983) | Hot spring and microbial mat streamer communities from Octopus Spring Streamers, Yellowstone National Park, USA - T=80-84 v2 (version 2) | ecosystem: Environmental > Aquatic > Thermal... | reverse complement strand
CCACAATAGCCTCGCAACACGGCGGGGAGTGCCCAGACGCAGACATCCGCCACACGCCACGCCCCATCGAGACGCCGCTCCCCCTAGGCCCCGCCTCCCGCGCGGCGGTGCACACAGCCATCTGGGCCATAGAAGAAGCAGTAGCGGAGAGCCCCCTAACCCCCCTCCTCGACTGGGAATGCGACAACATTAAAACTTAGCATCCACCGGAGATAGTGAGCTGGCGAACCGTCCACGTCTTCGTCGTCGTCACGGGCTTTGTAATAGGCGCTGGGATCCTGGGCCTGCCTATAAAGATCGGGTTGAGCGGGGCGGGCTTTCTGCCCGGCGCGGCGATGATACTGATGTCCGCCGCGTTTCAGGCGATAACGGCGCTCTACATTTTGGAGACCTTGATAAACATGAAGACGCCTAAGGAGCTCACAGGCGCTACGCAGGGGGTGCTGGGCAGGTCGGCCGGTCTGCTGGTCTACGCCAGCCTCTTGATATATCTGCTAGGCACATTGACGGCCTACGTCACATTCGGCGGAATAGCGGTCGAGTCCCTCACAGGGATCCCTTCTGGGCAGGTACCCTCGCCTACTGGCTAGCCGGGAGCTACATCATGTGGCGCGGCGCTACGTCAGTAGGCACCTCGGAGCTCGTCATGGTCTTCGCCTTCCTAGGCCTCCTAGCCGCCGTAGTGGCCGTCCTCGCCGCATCGCCGCACTTCAAGACGGAGAACCTCGCCTGGGCCGACTGGGGCAAGACCTTCGACGTGTACGGAATAGCCGTCTTTGCATATGGAGCCCACTTCGCCGTGGCTTCTGCATACAAGGAGTACACCGGCGACGTACGGAAATTCGCCTGGGGAGCCGCCTTGGGGTTCCTCGCGCCGGGGCTCGCCTACGTGGCGTGGACGGCGGGGTTCATGGGTGTCATAGACAGACACGAGTACTACGCCACGTTTATAGGCGCGCTCTCCGGCATGGAGAGACACGGCCTCACACGGCTCCCCGCCCCCGTGGCGGTGGCCGAGCTGGGGAAATTCGGCTACATGTGGGTCCTCGGCTACATCTTCGGCTTCCTCACAACCCTCACCTCCTACATCGCAGGCGCCTTCACCCTCGGCAGAATAAACGAGGAGCTAGGCGGCTGGCGCATAGCCAAAGCCGCCAACTTCTGGATACTCACAGCCCTCCCACCGCTGGAGCTTGCGCTGAGCAGACTAGCCTCCTTTGAAGAAATACTGAGCACCGCCGGCGACATAGGCGCCTCCCTCTTCAGCGGGATAATACCAGCGCTGATGGGCATAGCCATACGGCAGAGAAAAGGCAAAACCATAGTCCCAGGCGGGATCCCCCTGGCGGTGGCCGTGCTCCTCTTCTACGCCGTCGGCTTCGCCTACGGTCTTGGAAAAATGTTCTAGTCAGCCCTCCAGGCGGCTATCACCAATCCACAGTGTCCCGACGCCTTCATCACCAGAGAAAGAGTGCGGCGGCCGGGATTTGAACCCGGGACTTCCCGGTTATGAGCCTTACGCGGGGCTCCGCCCCCGAGCGCTCTAACCAGGCTGAGCTACCGCCGCCGAGGATTAACAAATTGACAAGTTAAAAGCTTTACCGCCCACGCCCCCTCAGCCCCGCCGCCGAGAGCCGCTACTGCGGCTATACGCGTTTCAGCTCTGTCCGCCTCGTCGTTTCGACAGACGACCGAAATCTCACAGAAGTTAAAAACAACGGGACACTCTGTCGTGTGAGTTGGTTGGGGTGGGCTTCGCGTTAGCGTTGGTGGCGCTGTCGGCCCTCGTAGCGGCGAGCCGCGAAGACGTCGTCTACAACAAATACGGGGTGAAGGTGACGCTACAGCAGTCAAAAGAAGGCGCCGAGGACCTCCAAATCGTCTTGAAGAAGGGCGGGAGGTCTCTTCAACACGCCGTGTTTATCTACGCCCCGGGCGCGAAGGAATGGCTATACCCCGGCAACGGCTCCTACCGGAGGACTATGCCGGTGGGCAGATTCACAGCCGAGGGACAGAGATTAATCCACAAGCTGGGGTATAGAGGAGCGGAGGAGGTGGAGGTGCGGCACGGGCTACTGGTGTTTGCCCAAGTCTTCAACGTCACGGAGAGAGGCGGCGTGAAGATACTGGAGGTCTATACAGACGCATTCGCCGTCCCGCTGAACCCCGCCCAGATAAGAGGAAAACGCGTAGTGGTGGAGCGGTAATTCACACCCTGTTACAGCATATCTAGACCCCCGGGGTAGCGTTGCCTTGAGGGGGCAATGGGTCGCGGCGTAGCTTATTAGGCCTAGCTTAAGCGAATAGCCGTACTACAAAACCGTATTTTCCCTCTTTCTTTCAAGAACGGACCTGCCTCTCCAAGTCCTGCGCGCCTCACGCGGCTCAGCGACGTCTACTACGGCTAGAGGCGTCTAGCTTAAGCATACTGGTAATTGCAAAGCGGGTACACATACCCTAAAGGAGAGTTGAGGGTTGGAGGTGGTGCGGGGGGTGGGATTTGAACCCACGCAGGCCTACGCCACAGGGACCTGAACCCTGCCCCTCTAGCCGGGCGGGTAGCCGCCCGCCCCATTGACCTGGCTCGGGCACCCCCGCTCAGTAGAGGAACTTATACGGGCTTATTAAGTTTTTACGACGTCTTTAAACCGCCTTGCGACGCCCGCCGCGGCCATTTTTTCGATTTCTTTGTCGCTGTATCCCAGTTCTTTGAGTATCTCTTCTGTGTGCTGGCCGAGGGCAGGCGGCGGAGTGTAGTTGCCTATCTCCAGCGTTGGGGAGTTTATGGGGGATCTCAGTTGCTTTACTTGGCCGAAGGGGCTCGGCGTCTCGATTACGATTTTTCTGTATATTATGTGGGGGTCGGCGAATACTTGTGCTAGGTTGTACACAGGCGCCGCCGGTATGCCGTTTTGCCACATGAAGGTGACCCAGTGGCTCACCTCTTTCGTGGCGAATATCTCCTCAAGCATCTTGACGAGCTCTTCTCTGTTTTTGACTCTGTCTTTATTTGTCCTGTAGCGGGGGTCTTCCGCTAGGTCCGGCCTGCCTATGGCATCGCAAAACCTCCTCCACAGGTGGTCGCTACCTATCGCCAGTATGAAGTAGCCGTCCTTCGCCTTGAAGGCTTGGTAGGGGACTATGGTGGGGTGCGCGCTTCCCATCCTCCTCGGCGGCTCGCCGCTGGCGAAGTAGTAGCTGGCTTGGTGCGTCAGCAGAGAAATGGCGGCTTCTATAAGCGGCACCTCTATGTAGCTGGGGCTGTCGCTCAAGACCGCCGCCGTGACGGCAAGCGCGCAGTAGAAGCCCGCGGCGATGTCTGTTATAGGCACCGCGAATTTGACGGGGGGCCTGTCAGGCTCTCCTGTGAGATCCATCAATCCCGACATCGCGAGGGCCACCAAGTCGTAGGCGGGCAGATCTCTGTAGGGGCCCTCGCCGAATCCTGAGATGGAGCAGTATACGAGCCGGGGGTTTTGTCTCCTCAACGTCTCGTAGTCGACTCCAAGTCTCTGGGCCACGCCTGGGCGGAAGTTCTCCACAACGGCCCCAGCGGTTTTTGCCAGCTTGTAGACCACCTCGCGGGCCTCCTCTCTCTTTAGATCCAGCACTATGGATCTTTTCCCTCTGTTTACGCTGGCGAAATACGCGCTGTATTTCACGCCATATGACGGCGGCCCCCAGTCCCTGGCGTGGTCGCCCTCAGGCGGCTCTATTTTTACTACCTCGGCACCTAAGTCGGCAAGGAGCATGGTGGCAAAGGGACCCGCCATAGCGGCGGTGAAGTCTAATACCCTAACCCCCCTAAGCGGTTTCATGACGACTCTTCTTGACCAGGAGATAAAACGCCGGGAGACCCACGGCCCCGACTGCGTTTATCAGCCAGTTAGGTACCAGCAACATCCCACCTAAAACTACGAACACTACGCGTTGCAATACGCTTAGGGCTCTTCCGCCTATCCACCCCACGTTGGCTATTGTAAACGCCCAAATTGCTGCCAGCACCAGAGCGAATTTTACTAGAAACATATACACAGTATACTGGAGACCCTCTGTTAATAAAGTTGGCATAATCAATAGGGCAGTTGTCTCGTAGCTTGTGAGGAAGAGCGCCGCAATTATGTACTTGGGGAGCGCCACCTTAGCGGCCTTTATGCCAACATCTATTGGATTTACCCCAAACACCGAAGCGGCGGCGAAGTTGGAAAGACCCACAGGCGGCGTTATATCGGCAAGTACGGCGTAGTAGAAGAGGAACATGTGCGTCGCCAGTAGCGCGGCTTGTTCAGGAATCCCCATGGCTGTGGCAAATCTCACTATGACGGGTGCCGTGAGCAACGAGGCTGTGATGTATGTCGCTGTTGGAGGCACGCCCATGCCTAGAATTAACGAAAAGACTGCAACAAAGAAAATAGCCACATAAAATGACTGGAAGAGGCTCGTCAACACCACCGAGAAGGTGGTGCCGAGCCCCGATACAACCACCATAGCCATTATGAAGTTTGCAACCACGATGGAGCTACCCACCGAAATCAATAGCTTGAAGCCATTACCCAGCCCCTCGACCACGTCTTTGACCTTCGGCCTAGGGCTTAGGATAAAGGCTAAAATAATCGAGATAACCGTGGAGACGATAACAGCCGCGGTGATTGTGTAGCCTGCGAGGAGGATCGCGATAACAATCAGAATCGGCACAAGCCCGGCCCAGCCGCCGCTCCTCAGCCAAGTTTTAACGCTTTCTCTCGCAATGTCAAGCTGTCTTAGCCCTGCCTTCCGTACGTAGTATTCGTTGTATAGTAGTATGGACGTGATGTAAAGCACTAAAATGGGCATGGACATCACCATGATCCAAACATATGGTATCGCAAGGATTTCCGCCATTATGAATGCCGTGGCGCCTAGGATAGGCGGCGTTATAAGCGCCACCGTCCCTATGTTCGCCACTAAACCCGCAGCGGTAACGTTGTCATACCCCGCCTTCCTGAAGGCGTCTTTCAGCGAATTGCCTACATAGGCAGCATCGGCGGCGCCCGAACCTGAGGTCATCCCAAGCACCACCCCAAGCGTAGCGGCTGCGCGGCCGACGCTCGAGGGGTTGCGGCCGAGTAACGCGAACACGCCTCTGGCCAGCTTATCTCCATACTTCAGCGCCGTCAACACGCCGCCGAATATGGCGAAGTACGCTATGTACTTGACAGAGACGTTGGTCACGGTGCCGAAGAGCGCCGCCTCGGTCTCTATGTAGATCTTGGCGATGAGGAAGTCCACGTCGAAACCAGCAATACGCCAGGGTGGCGGAAACATGTATCCAAACATGTTGTAGAGCATGAAGATCAGGCCCAATATGGAGAGGACTCCGCCGACGAACCTATACACGACCCCCATGAGCAGAAGCGTCAAGCTCCAGCCCATCGCCAAGTCCCACGTCTCCGGCGTCACAGCCCTATAGATAAGGTCCTCGTAGTACACCACGAGATACACATAGGGCAAGAAAGACAGGCCGGCCCCCACGAGGTCCAGCCTCTTGTTGTACCTCGGCGTAAGCGGGCCCACAGCAATGACATAAGCCGCCAGCACCATCAATGCCTGCAAAGCGCCAAGCTTAGGCAGGAGGGCTAGGGTAGGCACGATTGCCAACGCCGCGAAGATATACCCGGCAAAGGGAGAGGGCCTCGGCGGATACACAGACGAGTAGAGGTAGCCCGCAGTGACTATAAACCAGACGTGTGTGGCCCTCACCAACTGAGTCATGTCAAGTATCGGGATCCTTACGGCATAGCTCAGCGGGGTGAAGGGATGGAAGAAAAGATAAATATGATAAAGAGAGGCGGTTGCAAGAAAATATAATAAGAGTCTTTCTTTGGCCATATTTGGACGACTAAACATGTATTTAAGGCTTCAAAGGTTACTTTCTTAAATCGGTAAATAGTTACCTTATATTTCATAGAACTGCAGAAAACCACGCCGTCTATAGCTGTGCGGGCGAGAGCGCCGCCCACGTCGTAGATCCCCGACGTGTAGTACTCCAGCGTCTTCTCGTCTGTAAACATCCAGACGTAAAACTGGCCCCCCACGTAGTTGAAGATAAGCGACACGTTTGAGCCGGTCACGGAGTTCTGGAACTCCACCACTATGGAAAGTGGGCCCGGGGAGAGGAGAAAAAGGGTGTGGTTTATGACCAGGAGAAGCTCGATCACTTGAGCACCCCCTTTTCTCTGTAGTATCGCAATGCGCCTGGGTGATACGGTATCGTGCCGCCGTAGTACAACAGGGCGTTTTGTAGATTCGTGTCTTTAGCCGCAGCGATGGATTTCTGTAATATGTCTAGGCGGTCAAACACCGTCTTCGTGATTTGATACGCCAGGTCCTCCGGCATGTCTTTGTGACAGACAAACATGTTCCAGAAGGCTAGGGTCTGCACGTCTTTATCAGTCCCGTAGATGGTCTTCGGTATTACAGACTTAGAGGCCAAGCCGGGGAACTTCGCGAAGAACTGCGTAGCCACTTCGTCAGGCACCTCTATCAAGACTAGAGATACGCCGCGTTGCTTGAGGGCGGCCCCTAGCTCAACAACTGAAGACGTGGGCAAGCCGCCGCTCCAGAAGTAGGCGTCTATGGTGCCGTCTCTAAGCGCGTTGGCGCTCTCCGCCGCCCCCAGCCTTTCCCACTTGGCGAAATCCTTGGCGGGGTCTATCCCAAGTGCCTGCAGTAGGAGCAACGCCTCGACCTCGGTGCCGCTGCCGGGGGCCCCCGTGGAGACCCGCTTCCCCTTCAAGTCGTAAATGGTCTTGACGCCGGAGTCGCTCCGCGTCACGATGTGGAGGTAGTTGGGGTACATGGCCCACAATATCGCTATGGGAGCCGGCTTGTCCTTAAACTTGTCGTGCTGGCCGGTGTAGGCTAGATAGGCGGAGTCCGGCAACACCGTGCCGCAGTAATACAAGCCTCTGCCCGGATCAGTCTTGTCTCTAATCAGAAGCAGGTTGTCTATGGAGGCAGCCGTCTGGATGGAAGAGGCGTCTATGTTTGTGAAGTTCTTCAGAATTCCGGCGATAACTCCGCCGTAGTAGTAATATACCCCTCCGACACCGCCTGTAGCGATGATAACAGTGTATCTCATCTGAGGCGTGGCTGTAGGCGTCTGCGTGGGAGTCGGCGTAGTAGGCGGAGAAGGCGAGGCGGTGGGCATGGGGGCCGCCGGCGGCTGAAGGGCGAAATACGCAATAGCCGCTATCAACAACACCGCGATTACTGCCGCAATAATTGCTCCATATTTCATGGAGAGATGAAGTAACTACTTTTTAAAGTTTACACCTATGCCTTATCTAAATATAGATAATATAAACATTTTACAAACTAATAAGTTAACTACTTCTTTGCAAAGACCGGGCGGGGGTCTACCTTGTAGAAGGCGCGGCCTGCGCCGTGTAGGGGGATGTTCACCTTCTTAAAGTCGAAGCCCCATTGGTCGGCGACACCCGACGCGACCCACGTATCTAATACGCGGAAGATATACAGCGTCACCTCGCCAACCTCCACCTCTTTGTAGACCTCCACCTCGTACGCGGCGAGGGCGTCCGCCATGCGGGGCACGTCTACTTTCTGCGACGGAGCCAGCCTAACGCCGAATTGGGCAACCTTATCCACCTCGCGGCCGCTGACGCTTCCTAGCCTGTAGACCAAGTCGGCGGCGTCTATGGGGGTCACGTTGAGGGTGGCGTATCTGTGGTGCTGGAGGCACTCGTGGGTGTAGGAGCCTCTGTCCACGGCCACCGCCACCGTGGGGGGATCCTCCGAGACGGGCGTATTCCATGAGGCAGGCATGAGGTTCAGACCCCCGTTGGGGCACCTCGTCACTATAACCACAGTGGGCCTGGGATGCAGGAGGCGGTAGAACTTCCCCAGGTACATGACGCCGCTGTGGCTGAAGATATAAAACATTTCCCCCACCCTCTTCAGCATCAGCTAAGCTTCACACCTCCAGCTCTGTAGTCGCACACGGTAAAAGCCACGTCCCTTCGAGCCTTCTGTCGTGCTTAGGCGTCTTTGTTTTTCTCTACCTTTCGCGAACCCTTTCGGCTATTTACCTGCCGCTGGCGCGTTCAACATGACTTTCAGCCGTATGCAACGTCACTTCTCCACCACGAGGACGTAGGGCCCGGCCTCGTCGGTCTCCAGGATCTTGACGTCGTTGAGGGCCATGAGGCGGCGGAGCATCACGTAGCAGACGTAGTCGTCCGTCACGACCTTGAACCGCGCGCCGGCGGGCGCCGACGCCAACGCCGCCGCCACGTTTTTAAGGGGGTCTGGGCACTGCTGGCCGCTTACGTCTATTACCTGCATGGGCGTCACTGCTTTTTTCCATTTAAGTTTTTATTTATAAATCGGTATCCAGCATATGGAAGACGGGAAGCCGGTATTCGAGACGAACCTGCCGCCTGACAAGGCGCATAAGGTGGTGGAGATCTTGAGGCAGGTTTACGACCCCGAGATCCCTATAAACGTGTACGACCTCGGCCTTATCAGGAAGGTGTGGCTGGAAGACGGCGTCTTGAAGGTGGTTATGACGCTGACCGCCGTGGGTTGCCCCGTGGCTGGAAGCGTCGCGCAGGAGGTGGGGTACGCCATACAATCCGCCGTGCCCGAGGCCCAAGACGTGGAGGTGGAGGTGGATTTCGAAAAGCCGTGGGACCCGACGCAGATGACGCCGCAGGGCAGGGAGATGTTCAAGGCCATCTACGGCTACGACATCGTGGAGCAGTACCTGGCGGCCCAGGCCTAGAGCGAGAGGACCCCCAGAAGCGACAGGGAGGCCGCCACCCACAGCAGGTACCTCCCCCACTCCACCTTCCTCTTAGCAAACCGCTGGGCCAGGGGGTGCCACCGCGCCACCTCGGCGAAGAAGAGAAGCACCACGTGCGCCACCGCCGCGTATAACACGGCGTAGCCCACGCCGAAGGCCTCGGACACAGCCGCCGTGGCCGTGCCGTATGCCGCCGCGGCGTAGAAGAGGCCGGGGTACGAGGCAACCGCCACCACCAGGAGGTCTGGGGCCGACTGGAGCAGTCGCTGTTCATACGGCAGGGAGGCTGTCTCGTTAAAGGCCCTCTTCACGGCCTCAGGTTCGATAAGGCGGTAGCCGGCCAGGGCGAGCGCCGCGGCGAGGGCCACCGCGGACCAATAGACGGCGTATGTGAACCAAAGCCACTTCACAGCTTTTTTATAGGGACCGTATTTATGCCTATGCTGGCTATAGAGGGAGGGAAGCCGGTGCGCGAAACTCCCATCGTGGCTAGGCCTGTGGTATACAGCGAGGAGGTGCTCCAGGCCGTCGCAGACGTCCTCAAATCGGGCGTCTTGACTGCGCAACACGGGAGGTGGGTCAAGGCCTTCGAGGCCGAGCTGGCCTCCTTCCTCGGGGTTAGGCACGCGCTGGCGGTTTCCAACGGCACCACGGCCATCCACACGGCGCTGAAGGCCGTGGGGGTGGGGCCCGGCGACGAGGTAATAACCACGCCCTTCACCTTCGCCGCAAGCGCCACCGCGGTGCTCCACGCCAACGCCGTGCCCGTCTTCGCCGATATAGACAGGGAGAACCTCAACCTCGACCCGGCCTCCGTCGAGGAGAAGATCACCGACAAGACGAAGGCAGTGGTGGTGGTGCACCTGGCTGGGATGCCCGCCGAGATGGACGCGTTTATGAAAATCGCCGAGAGATACGGCGTTAAGATCGTGGAGGACACGGCGCAGGCCCTAGGCGCTGAGTACCGGGGGAGGCGGGTGGGCTCCATAGGACACATATCCACCTTCAGCCTATACGCCACCAAGCACATCACCTCCGGGGAGGGGGGCGCCGTCGCCACCGACGTGGCGGCCTACGCCGAGCGGGCCAGGCTGATAAGGGCACACGGCGAGGTGGGGAAATACAGCTACGAGCTCCTCGGCTACAACTACAGGTTGACTGAGATGCAGGGGGTCCTCGCCTACTACCAGCTCAAGCAACTGCCTGAGATGCAGAGGAGGCGCGAGGCCTACGTCAAGGTCCTGCTGGAGGAGCTGGCCCCGCTGGAGGGGGACCTCCTCACAGTGCCTAAGCCGAGGCCGTACATGAGGCACGCCTGGCACCTGGTCCAGATCCTCCTCGCCGTGGAGAGGCTAAAGAAGCCGAGGGATTACGTGGTGGAGGCGCTGAGGGCAGAGGGCGTGGGGAACGTCTTCGTCGCGTACCCAACCCCCCTGTATAAGACGCCTCTCTTCCAGCGCCGCGAAGGCCACGGCATCGGGTGCCCGTGGGCTTGCCCATACTACGGGCGCAAGACCGAGTACAAGCCCCTTCCCAACGCCGAGTGGGCCGCCGAGCGCGTCGTGACCCTCCTCGTGATGCCCAACCTCACGGAGCAAGACGCCGCAGACACGGCGGCCGCCTTGAAAAAGGTTTTGACAGCCCTCAGGAGGTAGCCACCTCCCTCAGAAGCCTCGCCAGATGCGGCGCCTTGGCCGCCAGCTTCCTCACAGCTGTCTCCACGTCGTCTTGCGGAGAAACCCCATACCTCGCCAGCGCGTAGGCGTGCGGGCCCAGCAACTCCACCACCGACGCCATGTCTGCGGCACACATCCAGTTTAAAAAATGCTCCGTAGCGCTGTTAAACCTCCAGAAGCCCTCCATATATACGCCTCACGTTCTCCACACATATCTTGTACATATCATCGGCGGAGAGAACCCCCTTCGCTACATACTGCCTAAGCTTAGAGGCAAGAGTCCACGGCGGAATCACCGCCCCCGGCCGCGACTTGTCGTCGAGGTAGTCGCTCTCCACCACAAACACAGACCCAGCCCTCAACGCATCTTCAAACTCGCCCCTGCGGCCCACCGGCACAGACGGCGAAAGCCCCCTCGCGTATGCGTACCCCGCCAAGGCCCCCTCTATGTGGTGCATCACCACACGCGCCGGGTCCACGCCGGCCCTCTTCACCAGCTCCACCACGGAATCCACCGTGGCCTGCCCCCCGCGCTCCAGATGCAGATGCACAGCCGCCCCCACGTCCCTGGCGCGCTCCAGCGCGTACAGCACCACCCTGTTACACAGCTCCACCACGCGCCCATCCACCGGCCAATGCGGCCTCCCAAACTCCCCCAGCCCCACCGCCCGCCCCTCCTCCACATACCTCGCCGCCAGGTCAACCGCCCAACGCATAAACCCCTCCACCTCCCCAACCCCCCACCCAGCCTCCAGAAGCCTCACACACTCCGCCGGATGAAGACCCACCACAGCCCCAGACACCAGCCCAGCCCCCCTAGCCACCTCCGCGTTCCTCACCGCGTGGTCATACAGCCTCACCACCCACTCCCTATCCCCACGCCTCCCCCCCACAGACCACGGAAGCAAAACCCC
>Ga0081478_131361_pt1 | contig 11406 bp, 16 predicted proteins | sample OctSprmetagenome_FD_70983 | JGI IMG/M metagenome (GOLD analysis project Ga0081478, IMG submission 70983) | Hot spring and microbial mat streamer communities from Octopus Spring Streamers, Yellowstone National Park, USA - T=80-84 v2 (version 2) | ecosystem: Environmental > Aquatic > Thermal... | reverse complement strand
GGGGCGTTTTGTCACCCATGCCGTCTCATGGATCGTTGACGAAGGCTGGGAAGGTTAGGAACCAGACGCCAAAGATACCTCCTAAGCCGAAGAAGGATCTGCCGCCTAGGAGGAGGAACATAAGGAACTACAAGAGGAAGATCCTGTACGCCTCTTCGCAGGCCTCTGCGCCCGCCGAGGCTTAACGCCTAATGCTACTTGTTTTTGGCCGTAGTGCTAATCATCATAGGCGCCACCCTGTCTCGTAGAGTTGATGTCTCTATTTCACTCGCCGCAGGTGCCGTCGCCTACGGCGTCGCCGCCTTTGGGCCCGGGGTCTTGGCCGCCACAGCCGCCGCCTTCAATACGTCTATGGCCTACGTCTTGACGTCGCTTATCTTCGCCATGGCTCTCGGCTTTTTGCTAAGGGAACAAAAGACCCGCATCGCCAGCGGCCTCTCAGCTCTGGGGGCCAGGGCGGCTGCCTTAGCCATACCCGCCGCCATAGGTCTACTCCCCATGCCCGGCGGGGCTTACATGAGCGCGGTGGTCGTAGACCCTCTATACGACAAGATGGGGCTCAAAAGCCACCAGAAGACCTTCCTCAACTACTGGATGAGGCACATATGGATCCCGGTCTGGCCCCTCTTTCAGGGCGTCTTGATTACGGCGGCTGTCCTCGGCGTCTCGGTGTGGCAGGTGGTGGAGTGGGCGTGGCCGGGCGCCCTCTTCGCCGTGGCGGCGGGAGTCGCGGTGGCCGCCTCGCTCGTCAAGCCAGTCCCCGTGGCTGGGGATCCGCGTGACTTAACGGCCCTCTGGCCTCTCGCGGCTGTGGCCGCGCTCTCCTTTCTAGCGCCTCTCCCCCGGCGGTGGCGGCTGTTTATCTGGCCTACGTCGTGGTTAATAAGGTGGGTAGAGATTAGCTCGCCGCCTCGTTGAAGTACGCTCTTAACCCGCGGATACTTGCGATAATTGTGTTTTCTCTAGTCTTCGCCCAGTACATAAAGGAGAGCGGACTAGGCGCCCAGATGGCCCAGGCCCTGGGCCCCTACTCCGGCCTCGCCGTCTTCTTGATACCCTTCGCCGTGGGTTTAGCCACCGGCGTGGAGTTCGCCTTCGCCGGCCTCGCCTTTCCGCCCATATCGTCTCTTATCCACGGACCTGCCTTGGCCTTGGCCTTCGCGGGGGGTTTTCTCGGCGTGATGCTCGGCCCTGCCCACTCCTGTTTCGTCTTAACCCGAGAGCACTACCAAGCAGACGTCGGCCGGGTATACCGCCTCTTGGCCAAGGCCGCCGCCGCTGTCGCGGCACTGTCGGCGGCATACTACGTATTGATCTTTTATTGACGACGCCTCTTTCATCGTGCTTGTGGTTGTCGTCGGCCCCATGTTTGCTGGCAAGACCACAGAGCTGATCCGCCGGGTGGAGCGGCAGGTCTTAGCTGGGCGGCGGGCCATCGTCTTTAAGCCTTCTCTAGACGCAAGGTACGACTCCTCTAGGGTGGCTGCCCACAACGGGCTGAAGTTCGACGCGTACGTGGTGCCGCCAGACGAGGCCGGCGTTGAGGCCGTATATAAGCTTGGGCTTGAATACGACGTCGTTGCCGTGGACGAGGTGCAGTTCTTCCCGCCCAGCCTTGCTGACGTGCTCAACGAGCTGGCCGACGAGAGGGTCGTGATAGCCGCCGGCCTCAACTTGGACTTCCGCGGGGAGCCCTTCGAGACAACTACGCGCGTCATGGCCTACGCAGATAAGGTGGTATCCCTAACCGCCGTGTGTAAAGTCTGCGGGAGACCAGCCACGAGGACGCAACGCCTAATAAACGGCAGGCCTGCCCCCCGGGACAGCCCCCGCGTCTTGGTGGGCGGGGGAGGCACCTACGAGGCGAGGTGTAGAAGGCATCATGTAGTGCCCCGGTGACGTCACAGATGTTTGGATGAATATTTTTATAGGTGTAACATCCCATGCCTATGGCCGAGCTTGCAAACTACCAGAGGGTGCTCATAGACCAAGATACATGTATCAGTTGCGGCGCTTGCGTCGCCGCTTGTCCATATCAAGCTCTCGAGCTTGACGAAAACGGCAAAGCTAGATTGATTTGGGAAATGTGTAAAGACGACTTTTCATGTGTCGCGGTGTGTCCCGTGAAATGCATTTACAAAATCAGCGAGGCCCCAGCGGAGTTCAAGGCCAAGACGGGCTGGTACAAGTTCGGCAAGGCCCTCTCTCCCGAGGAACAGAAAGTATATGAAGATTGGAGGTCGAAATACGGCGTCTCAGCCCCGCCGGTCTAGGCGAGAAACATATTTTTCTCGATCTCAACCTTTTTTGTGGGCACTTGTCGAGTCTGCGGCAGGTCCGACCTCTTGATATCCGACGCAGTGGGGGTCTGCGTAGACTGCCTCAGAAGGAGGCCGAGGAAGGCCCTTGAGGTAGCCGCGAGGGCGCACAGAATAAGCAGGGCCAGGTTCAAACTCCCGCCGGCGCCGCCCAGCGGCGGCATACCCTGCGGTATCTGCGGACGCGGATGCGCCGTACCTGAGGGCGGTTTGGGGCACTGCGGCCTCGTGAGAAACATCGGCGGGAGGCCGGGGAGGCCTGGCGGAGATGTTAACGTCGGCGTATTGACGTATTACTTCGACCCCATCCCGACGAACTGTGCGGCGGACTGGGTCTGACCTGCCGCCGCGGGGAGAGGCTACCCGAAATACGCCAGGTCCCCCATGGGCGAAGAGGGGTACTACAACCTGGCGGTTTTCTACGGCGCGTGTAGCCTCGACTGCCTCTACTGCCAGAACTGGCAGTACCAGGAGTACCCATCCAGCCCCCGGCTGGTCTCGGTGGCGGAGCTGGAGAGGGCCATGGGACGCCGGGTCACCTGCGTCTGTTTCTTCGGCGGTGAACCTGCCCCCCAGACGGTCCACGCGTTGCTTGTGGCGAAGAAAGCCGCTGAGAAGGGCGTAAGGGTGTGTTGGGAGACGAGCGGCCAGCTGGCGCCTCATCTGCTGGACGAGGTCGTGGAGGCTTCGTTGAAAACCGGCGGAATCGTGAAGTTCGACCTCAAGGCGTTTACGCCCAGCGTCTATAGGGCGTTGACAGATGGGGAGGTAGATGTGGCGCTTAGGAACTTCAAGGCGGCGGCGAGGCGGTTTAGGGAGAGGCCGGAGGTGTCTCTCGTGGTGGCGTCTATACTGCTGGTTCCCGGCTACGTGGATGAGGTGTAGACCTCTTGACTAAGTTCGTAGCGCAAATAAACCCGGAGATACCGACGCGTTTTTTAGCCTTCCACCCGGACTACATGCTCCGCGACTTGCCGCCTACGTCTAGGAGGCACGCGGAGGCGGCGGTTAAAATCGCTGGGGAGAACGGCCTCGCGGAGGTGTCCCTGGGGAACTAGTGGCTCCTGGGCGACTACTACTGACGGCAATAGGGCTTGACGTGTTTAAAGACGTCTTCCAGCCGGGGCCTCCCCTTAAACACCACCACGTTGGGGAGCAACTGCCTCCAGGTGGCCATGGCTAGCTCCTCGTTGACGAGAATCAGGAGGGGCTTCCCCACCTTGGCGATCTTCTCGTATTTCCGCCTGAGGTAGTCGGGGGTCCAGAACCCCACTATTTCGATGTATAGATCGCCTATTTTGAAGTCGGGGATGTATACTCTGCCCCCGACGACGAGGACCTCGGGCTCTCGTTGCACAGGGCATACCCTGGAGACTTGCCGGTAGAACTCCTGCTCTACGGAGCTGTCAAACTCCTCGGCTTCCACGGGGTTCTTCGGCATGTCTGGAGCTGTGGCATTGCTTTCTCTGAAGGTGTAGATTTTCTCGTTTAGCTTCACCGCCGCCTCTATGCTCCACCGCCCGGCCGCTGTCATGTAGGGCACGAGCTTGGCGAGGCGGACGCCGTAGCGCTCTGTCTGCCTAAGCGCCGAGGCGGGGCCGTCGAAGTGGAACTCTAAGTCGCCGCTTCTCTCCTCTGCTATATACATCAGCCTCAGACCCTTGACCGCCCTCACGAGGCTCTTCACGACAACGGGGGCGTTGGGCAACGTGGCCTTGACGTAGAGCGACTTGAAGAGGAGGGTCTGGATGAGGGCCAAGTTGTAGCGCCGCATCAGCTCAGCGGGGTCGACCCCCGGCGGCTTCAACACGGCTCTGTTCTCCTCGTACGCCTTCATGAACAGCCTCTTCACCTCCTCGGCGCCCATGCGCAACTTAGCCGCGGCGGCTTCGAAGATCTTCTCCCGCTCCTCCGGCGTAAGTGGGAAGCCCGCGGCGGAGGACGCCTTGAAGACCTCCAGCCTCACCCGCGCCACCAGGCGGCTGTCCACCTCCTCTACCTCCATCAGTTGCTCCATAAGCCTTGCAAGGCCGCCCAGTAGCTTCCTGTCCCCTCTGAGCGCCTCCACGGCTTTTCTGAAGTCGCCTAGGGTTTTCGCTCCCCGGGCCGCCTCAAGCACCTCCGCCGCCGCGGATACGTCTGAAAGATAGACCGGCTTGATCTCCTTGCCCCGCCTTGTGACTCGTAGGTAGTCTAGGGGTATCACGCCACGCCCTTCTTCCGTCTCTTGGCTGTGTTGACCTCCCTGGTGCTGGCGGTGATCACCTCATATATCTTCGCCTTGTGTGGCTTGAGCCTGAGGGCTCTGCCCATCCTCTGTATGAACTGCCTCGCGCTTGATGTACCGCCTAGTATCACCACCACGTCGACGTCGGGCACGTCGACGCCTTCGTCGAGCACCTTCCCAGTGACAAGCGCCTTGAGCTCGCCTCTTCTGAAGGCGGCCATTATCTGCTCCCTCTCGTGCCCTGAGATGTCGTGCGTGACCAGGGGAATCAGGTACCGTTCAGACACGGCGCGCGCCAGCGACGTGTATTCGGTAAATATGAGGATTTTAGATCCCCGGTGCCTCGCCAGTATATCCCCCACCGCCTCCACCTTGGCGCGTGTCTCAAATATGAGGCGCCTCATGCCGTGCCACGCCTCCAAAGCCTCCCTAGCCCGGGGGTCGCGGCCCGACATCACCACCAGCTTCTGGAAGTCGCTGGGGGATCTGAACCTAAGCCCCCTGCCTCGGATGTAGCTTAGGTACTTCTTCTCCAGCTCCTTGTAGAGGGCCCTCTCCTCCTCGGTGAGTTGCACCTTCACCACCTCCACCTCGTAATCAGCGGTCCAGACGCCCCTTATCTCAGACGCCGAAATCCTGTAGACCACGGGCCCCACCAGCCAGTCCAGGTCGACGTGTAGCCCGTCGGAGCGCTCCGGCGTGGCGGTGAGGCCTAGGCGATGCGGCGCGGGGCTCAGCTCGGCGATTTGGCGGTAGGAGGGGGAGGGGAGGTGGTGCACCTCGTCGAAGACGAGGAGCTTGAACCTGTTGCCCAGTTGCTCTATTGCCGCATATGCCGAGTCGTAGGTAATCACCGTGATGCAACTCTCCCTCTTCTCCTCGCCGTACCACACCCCCACGCGGCCGGGGAAGTGCTGAGCCAGCTTCGCCCTCCACTGCTCCACCAGCTCCACGGTGGGAACCACCACAAGCGCGGGCTCGCCCAGCTTGGTAATCGCCGCGATGGCCACGTGGGTTTTCCCGGCGCCTGTGGGCATAACCACGACGCCTTTCTTGGTCTTCATCCACGCCGCGAGGGCTTGCTCCTGGTAGCTCCTCAGCTTAACCTCAGACGCCACCTTCACTTCCTTGCACTGCGGAGACCAGACGCGGTCCTCCACGGAGACCGCCGTAGCCAGCGCCACCGAGAGTATGCGCGGGTAGTAGATGGCGAGAGCCCGGTATTTGCCGACGCGGGAGTCAAACTTCACGAAGGATAGGCGCTTCACCTCGCTGGGGATGTCCCCTTCAAGGAGGACGGTCCCCCGGTCCCAAGACAGTATTAATCCCACAGAACCTCCACGCCGACGCCGAGCTTTTTGGCCCTCTCCAGCACGTAATGCGCCATGGACACGTCGAAGAGGGGGTTCCCCACGGACTTGTAGACCTTCACCTCGCCGAAGCGGCACTCAGCCCCTCTCAGGTAATCGCCTATGTACACCCACCGGTCGCCGACGTCGTCGCTCTCCTCAGCGGCGTGGGGGTTGTCGACCAGCATGCATCCGGCCCTCCTCTTCACCTCGTCGTCCAGCTCCCTAACAGGCCTAGGCGCGCCGACCGAGATCACCACGGCGCCGCTCCTCACCCCCTTCACGACGGGGCTCCTCGACGCGGTGGTGGAGATCACCAAGTCGCTCCCCAGAGTCTCAGCCAAAGAGGCTGCAACAGCGCCGTGTCTCCGCGCCACCTCTCTGGCTCTCTCCTCCGCTACGTTGAAGATCTTGAAGCGGGCGTTGGGATAAAGCGACTTGAACACCCTCAGGTGGTACTCCGCCTGTAGGCCAGCCCCTATTATCCCCACCTCCTTCGGCTCGGCGCCTATGGCCTTTGCGGCCACCGCGCTGGCCGCCGCGGTTCTCCAGCCGGTGAGCTGAGTCCCGTTTATAAGCGCGAGGGGCGTCCCCCGCTCCGGGTCGAATACCAGAACCACGGCCTTGACCCGCGGCACCCCCTTTGGGTATATCCCCACGAGCTTAACCGCTATGCCGGCCTCCGCCGTGTAGCCCACCATGGGGGCGAACCAGGTCTCGCCGACTGTCAAGGCCTGGCGGGGGAGGAAGACCGCATCGGCGAAGTAGGCCTTCTTAATCGCCTCCACTGCCTCCGCCGGATCCACTAGGGGATCTATGTTGGGCAGTAGCAACACATTGGGCAAGTCGCCCCCCTTTTTAAATCTTGGTTTATTACATATGCAAACACTGCGGTGACTAGCGCCAAGATTAGAAACACCGCAGGCGGGTCGTCTGCCAAGGGGAGCCACTCCAGGTTCATCCCGTATAAGCCGGTTATTATCAGCGCCGGCATCGCCGGGGTGCCCAGCCAAGTCAGCTTCTTCATGGAGGCGTCTAGGGAGAGCTGCACAACGGCGGCGTGGAGAAGCCGGATGTCCCTGGCGTAGCGCCTCACCACGTGGGCCCTCCTTATGAAGCGGCGGGAGTAGCCGTAAAGCTAGTGGGGGATGTGGCCTCTCCTCTGGAGCTACCTGCCGGCGGAGTACAGCTGAAGCGCCGCGTAGTGGAGGAAGTGCGCCATGTAGGACACCGTGTAGACGTCTCCCGGGTTCACCTTCTCCTCCATCTCCAGCCTATACTCTAGCTGGTCCAAGAAGGCCTCTGTGTGTTGGAGGGCTTTCGAAAGGTTTTCAAGGGCCCTGGAGTAGGCGTCTTGAACCGTGGCGTAGGGCCCCTTAACCACCTTGTCCGAGCCGTCAACCACCAGCTCCACCTCCTCCGCCACGTCGCCGTCTTTTATATAAACCGTAGGGAACTGGATAATGGTGTAGCCGCCCTCGCTAAATATATAGACCATGAGCTTCGGAGTGCCGTGGAATATAAAGACAACATGGGCGATGCCGCCGCAAGCCTAGCGGTACTCCTCCTCGCCGTCGTCGTATTAGCCCTAGCGCCGAGGCCCCTCGGCTACCTAGCCGTCCTCGTCCTGGCCCCTCTGCTTCGCAGAAGGGTGGTCTGGGCCCGCTTCGCGCCGCCTTACCTCGCCGCCTCCTCCGCCACGTATCTCGCCGCCTTCTTGCTGGATTACTTCTTCGTGGGCGTGCCGGGGCATCTGCCCCCTTGGTGGGAGGCGGTGGTGCTGGCGCCGCTGGCCGAGGAGTTGGTGTTTAGGGCGCTTGCCTTCGCCTTGTTGCCGCCTCCACCGGCGTGGCTCTTCGCCGTTGTTCTATTCGGCTTGTTGCACCCGGCAAACCCCCTAGTGGCCTCCCTCTACGGGGCCTCCCTGGCGTTTATGTACCGCGGAGGGGGGTACGTCGCCTCCGTTGTTCTACACGCCGTCAACAACGCCGTGTGGCTAGCCCTAGCTACAGGCCTGCTCTAGAAACTGGCGGCACCTACGCCACAGCTCCTCAGGCTGGTAGAACCCCCTGACGTGACTCCAGGATAGCGGCTCCTCCCTAGGCTTAAACACGTAGTAGAGCTCCCCGCTTCTCAACGCCCTCTTCCAGTAGCCGAGGGGCGACTGGGAGGCGGCCGCCGCCTCTATGTGGCGCGAGGTTTACCGACCGCCGAGGGATATAGCCGCCTGTATAGCCCCCAGCGCCGGGTCGTAGGCGGAAAACTCCCCCTGATGCGCGCGCCTCAGCTGCTCCATCTCCTCCTTGAGGTGGGCGAGGGGGGCCATGGGGCTGTATTGAAGGGGGGTCTGGGGCTTGGGGACGAAGGGGTTGACGTTGAGCGAGATGGCCCCCGCGACCTTCCTCACCTCCTTCATAAGCGAGGTGACTTCATCCAAGTCCGCCGGCCGCTCGCAGGTAAGCCCCACCATTAGGTAGAGCTTCAGCCTCATGCCGAGCTCCCCCGCCTTCTTGGCCACCCTCAACACGTCTTCGTCTGTTATCTCCTTCCCCAACGCCCTCCTCAACCTCTCGCTGGTCTCCGGCGCTATGGTCAACGTTCTCTGCCCAACGGCGGCGAGGAGCTCGACAGCCTCTTCGTCTAGTAGCTCGGCCCGCACGGAGGGCAGAGATAGGCGGAGGCCCCGCCTCGCGGCCTCCGCAAGAAGCTCCTTGAAGCCGGGGTGGGCGTTAGCCGTCAAGGCTACCATCGATGGTCTCACGCAGTATTTGGAACGGAGCCTCTCCGCCTCGTCAAGCACAACGTGCCAGTCGCGTGGTCTGTACGGCTTTGTGACGTAGCTCTCCATGCAGAACAAACAGGAGTAGGGGCACCCCCTAGCCAACTCCACGGCGAGGCTGAAAGCCGCCTCGGGCTCCGGCATCCTCCGGTAGTCCGGCTCCACGTGTTTCACGTATTTGACCTCCACGGGATGAGGCCCCCTTGCCGGGTAGTAGAGCCCCTCCGCCTCGTCGCCCGTGGCTAGGTACTGCACCAGGTGGCCCCACAGAGGCTCAAGCTCCCCCACGGCCGCGGCGTCTGCGAACTCCGCCAGCGGCTCCGGATTGGCGGCGATGGGCGGCCCCCCAACGACCAGCTTCGGCCTCCTCCGGTCAGCCGCGCGTGAAGGTGTGCCGGCGTCTATCAACATCTTGACTAGGTTTACGTAGTCTAGTTCGTAATGCACGGTCGCCACGATGTAGTCAAGATGGGCAAGGGGGGTTCCGTCCCCCACGCCGTGGGGTCCTTTGTCGGCGGTAAAACGCTCGACGTAGAACCCTTCGTCTTGCAACTTAAAATACAGCATGTGGTACACAGCAGACGACATGGCGACTCGATACGTGGAGGGGTAGAGCAGAGCCACCTTCACGGCGGCTTTGCGGTAGGCGACGCGGCGCACCACAGTTTTTAACTTCTCTCTTTAAAAACCGGTGGATCTGTTAAGACTGTTGCGGAGGGGGAGTACATTACGTATGTCGTAGTCCTGTTTTTAACGGCGTTGTTGCTGGTTCTTTCGCTTTACCTCGCCTTTTCTCGCCTCGCCGAGCTCTACACAGCGGTCTCGGCACATCGCGACGTGCTTGCACAGGCTATCTACAACGCGCTCTCCGACATCTTTCTTGTCATTGTCTTCATCGAACTCATCGACACCTTTATAACATACATCGAACAGAGGCGAATAGTTGTGTATAAGATCATAGAGGTAGCCCTGGTGGCCCTCGCGAGAGAGCTCTTTATATATCTGGCGCCGGTGAACAAGGAGTTTCAATTTGACAAAGCCATCGCAATTGTGGCGGCGACGTTTGTGGTTGGCCTTGTGGACTACCTACAGCGCAGGTCGCTAAGGACCGAGGCGCGGAGGAGGTAAAAATTTATTAACGGACCCCTTTCAACGTTCGTGTCGGCGGAGTCTTTCAACATTCTGAACATCAGGGAGAACAAGTTGCTGGGGCGAAGGGAGGTTCTGGTGGATGCGGCGCATCCAGAGTCCTCCACCCCCACTAGGCAGGCGGTGAGGGAGTGGGTTGCGAAGCAACTCGGCGTCGACGTGGTGAACGTGTTTGTGAGGAGGATAAGGACCGACTACGGCCTCGGGAGGTCCGTGGCTGAGGTGCACATCTACGGCGATTCGAAGCTGGCCAGGGCCCTTGAGCCTCTGTACGTACTGGCTAGGAACCTCGGCGAGGAGGGCAAGAAGTTGCTGGAGGAGGCTAGAAAGAAGAGGGCTGAGCGCAGGGAGAAGAGGAGGAAGAAGAGGAAGAGGTAGTATGTCTAAGAAGGCCCCCGCCCAGAAGGAGAAGAAGTTGCCTCGAGCCGCCGCTTGGTACGAGATAGACCTGCAGAAGGGGGTGTTCCGGTTCAAGAACAAGTTCTGCCCCAAGTGCGGCTCCGTCATGGCTTTCCACAGAGAGCCGGTGCCTAGGTGGCACTGCGGCAGGTGCGGATTCACCCAGTTCCAGAGGTAGTGCTTGTTCTAGGCGTAGAGTCCACCGCACACACCTTCAGCCTTGGCTTCGTAGAAGACGGGAGGATCCTGGGCCAGGTGGGGAGGACCTACATACCGCCGAGCGGCGTCGGGATCCACCCCCGCGAGGCCGCGGAGCACCACGCCCGCCACGCCCCGGCGCTTCTGCGCCAGCTTCTGGGCACATACGGCGTTGATCTTCGGGACATAGACGTGGTGGCCTATGCGGCGGGCCCTGGGCTTGGGCCTGCACTGAGAATCGGCGCTGTGCTGGCCCGCGCCTTGGCTATTAAGCTCGGCGTCCCGCTGGTGCCCGTGCACCACGGCGTTGCTCACATCGAGGTGGCGAGGTACGCGACGGCCGCCTGCGACCCGTTGGTGCTTCTGATCTCCGGGGGCCACACGGTCATTGCCGGCTACTCCGACGGGCGGTACCGGGTGTTCGGCGAGACGCTGGACGTGGCCATCGGCAACGCCATAGACGTATTTGCGAGGGAGGTGGGGCTGGGGTTCCCCGGCGTACCTGCGGTGGAGAAATGCGCCGAGTCCTCCGACGGCATAATGCCCTTTCCCATGCCCGTAGTGGGGCAGGACTTGTCCTACGCCGGGCTCGCCACCTACGCCCTTCAGCTGGTGAAGAGGGGCGTCCACCTGCCGGTTGTATGTAAGTCGCTGGTTGAAACCGCGTATTACATGTTGGCTGAGGTCACGGAGAGGGCGCTTGCCTTTACTAAGAAGAGGGAGCTCGTGGTTGCTGGCGGCGTGGCTAGGAGTAGACGCCTTAGGGAGATACTGCGGGCTGTTGGGGAGGAACACGGGGCGGGGGTGAAGGTGGTGCCCGACGAATACGCGGGGGACAACGGCGCCATGATAGCGCTGACGGGGTACTACGCGTATCGACGCGGTGTCTACACCACTCCTGAGCGGAGCTTCGTGCGTCAGAGGTGGAGGCTTGACAACGTCGACGTGCCGTGGTTCCACGACCTATGCGCTGACATCAAGGTAATA
>Ga0081478_147374_pt1 | contig 11412 bp, 12 predicted proteins | sample OctSprmetagenome_FD_70983 | JGI IMG/M metagenome (GOLD analysis project Ga0081478, IMG submission 70983) | Hot spring and microbial mat streamer communities from Octopus Spring Streamers, Yellowstone National Park, USA - T=80-84 v2 (version 2) | ecosystem: Environmental > Aquatic > Thermal... | reverse complement strand
GCGCGTCTGCTGTGTTCCAAGGACAGTCGCAGAAGCTGAAAGTCAGCAAGAGGTTTAACGCGATGAGGGCTCCTACGCCGCCTGCCAGACGTGGGAAGATTCCTAGGACAAGCATTAGTCCTATAGCAGTCTCAGCTACTGTCACAAATAAGGCCACGTAATACCAGCTGTCCATGAGAGTCCTTAGCAGGACGCCGTACACCGGAAGGTAGTTGTTGACGGCGGCGGTCGTGAAAAGATCTCTCACCCAACTTATGTCAAGCCACCTTTGGCTTGCGAAGAAGAGCCAGAAAAGACCCGTGGAGAGTCTTAGCGCGAACGCCCAGAGATCGACTAGGCGGGACAAGCCACCTACATGGAGGCCTTTCATCAATAAAAGTTGACAAGATCGTCATGTTTCCACGTAAAGTCGGGACACCGTACATAATCAGTCTCCGCTCATCTCCCGTAAATAGGGGAGGATTCTTTCGCTGACGGCCCGAACACCCCAAACCAGGTCATCGGAAAGCGGGTGGCCGAAGCACAGATGGTCTACTCCCGCTTCTACAAGCCGAGCAGCTCGGTCGAGCACATCGTCCGCGGAGCCGTAAAGCGAAAAGCTGTCTAGAATTTTCTCCTTGAGGGCAGGGTCATCGGTCAAAAGCTCTTCATACCTTAAGCCAGCTGCCTCAATCATGGGTGAGCGGCCCACAAGGTCAGGCAGGTATTTCCGAAGCAGGCTGAGAAGCGGCTCAACGGCCTTGCCGCTTTCTGGGGCTATGTATGTGAAAGGGCGGGCCATTAGCTTGAGATCCTTCCTCCCAGCCTCTTCAATTATGTTTTTTAGATATCGTGCATAGCCCGGATTGGCTAGATTATCAACGACTATAGCTTTGACGGCTTTTGAGGACGCTGCGGCTTTGACGAGTTTTGGGCCGCTGGTTCCAACGTATAGCTCCGGCTCGGTGGACCCGATCTTCCTCACATAGCTGGCTATTGCCTCAACGTTTTCAACGACCTCCGTTATTCCAGCCCGTTCACCTCCCATATAGGCACCACGTGAAATACCTAGAACTGCACCGGGCCCTAGCCTCGAGAGCAACACCAAGAAACGCGCGTTCGCGAGTGGGCTGTAAAGTCTTGCGGGGACGGTGACCGGCCCGGTTTTCAAATGTTTTAGGTGAGGTGCTATGGCAAGGGCGAGACCCCATGCAGAGGCATATGGTACGTGTTCGTAGAATTGGAGGCTGTAGAAACCAGCCCCATCCATGCAGTGAGCTACATTCAGATACGTTTGAAAATCCTTATCACCCTCAATGGCAATCGACACTAATACCATGACAATGATTACTGCTGAGCCATCGATATAAATTTGACATCGATATAGATTTGACCATGAGATAATTCCATAGACGATACGTCAGGTTTGTTTGACGCTGCCTCATCCGGGTATTTCGTGGTAGGTATTTGACATTGTGAGTTGTAAAAAGGAGTACTGTCAAGTTGGTATTACCTCCTCTCCTACTGCCCTGATGACGTTGTGCATCGCTGCGATCGCAATTACCAACTCTTCTGTGCTCTTCAACTTCTTCGAGTTCACGTTGTTGTAGAACCTCTCCTTCTATTCCTTCATTAAACTGAGGACTGTTGTGAAGAGTATGACGGAATAGAGCTTCTCGAGAGGAAAGTACCCATGGAATCGAATCGAAAGAGATTAGCTAACGAGTACAGTACCGCATCAATAACGTGCATCACGGCCAGAGACCCAAAAAGGCTCAAGTAAACTCGTCAATACCCTCTTCGTGTCGACACATGTCATTCTAAGCAATCCCACTAAAGGTGCCCGAATAGACTGCGGGATATGCTGCGGAATTAGGCGCTCACATTTAAATAAGCGCCGAGCGTTATGAAGTTGGAGGCGGGGTAGGGTAGCCAGGTCCATCCCGCCGGGCTCATAACCCGGAGATCGGTGGTTCAAATCCACCCCCACATAACCCTTGTACTGTCCGAAGGAGGGTGCCCTGTTGGCGAGGACGAAGATCTCGGCGGCCCTCTCCAAGGGGCTCTTCTCGTCGTCTAGGTCCTTGAAGTAGACAGGAATTCTGTAGGATGCTATTCTCTCGCAGAGGCCGAGGAGTCTTTCGACGTACTCGCTCGCATACTTCCTCTTCAGAGTGTCCACATCCTTGAGGCCGAGATGGGCCCTCATCCCCTCAGAGAGGTCGAGGCCCCTCTTTCCCACCTCAAGGACGTACCTCGTGGGGTTGAACGAAATCTGCTCCCTGCTGTACTTCATGTCGCCGACCTTAACATGCCATACGTTCAGGAGAAGAAGGAGCGAGAGGACCCTCTGCTGGCCGTCTACTATCAGGTAGTTCTCTGAGCTCTTACCCTCGCCTACGAGGACCCGCAAGGCAAAGGGATCTGAGCTCTCGGGGTTCTTCGTCCTCCAGAGCAGAAGTATTCCGACGGGGTTTCCTTTGAGGAGAGAATCGAAGAACGCCTTGATGTCAACAGGGTCCCAGACGAACCTCCTCTGGAAGGAAGGGAGCCAGACAGACTAATCGCCGGAATGGGCCTTCAGTAGAAGGTCCTTGACGGAGACCAGTCCGGGTTCGACCTTAATCTGCTCTTGGGATGTAATTGGAGATATTTAGCTCCGGCAGGCCCCAAGTCATAAACCATGATAAAAATAAAGCCAGATAGGACGTAAGTACTCAGCTATTACGTAGGCATAGCCTCTTCAACATGCTTCTCCTCAGGAGAGGCCTCCGGCTTCGGCGCTACCAGCTTCTTCACAGCCTTCTTTGCGGACTTCTTCGCCGCCTTGGCCTTCGTTTGTGCCTTCTTCACCTTTGCCTTCTTTGCGGGCATCTCCGCTCAGTTATACTAAAGATCGCTTCAGTATAGGATCTTCTTTGGTGGCATATTTGGCACAAAAGCATAAAGCCTTTTTAGAGCCAGGTTCATAATCGGTTAGATTGAAGAGCTGGCGGGTGCCGAGCGAGTCGAAGCCGGGGGTCGAGTACACGGTCACACTCGTCAACGACGGAACGTGGAGCTGCACATGCCCTCACTACACATACAGACGCACGGAGTGCAAGCACATCCTGAAGGTCAAAGAGGGACTCTCGGCACCCAGAGCCGGCTACGTCGTTCACCCTATGATTAGGGAGGGAGTAGTCGAGGACAGGGAGTACCAGAGGGGGCCGGTCGAGAGGTTGTCGATACTTGCTGGAGCGTTGAAGTCAAAGGGCTAGACGGGGATCCGCCTTACTGCTCCGCAGTTGCCGCATGTGATTACGACCGTCCTCCCAGCCCTGCCCCTCCTCACCCTGACTATAGACCCCGCCGAGAAGCTGTAAGGGGCTAGGCAGCGCCTGCAGAAGACCAGCCCGCGTATCCTAAGTATCCTTATCCTGAAGCCTTTCGCCAGCTCAACCGCGTGCCGGACCGAGGCCCTCATAAGCTCCTCGGGGCCGACCTGGGAGGCCAGCTCGAGGAGCCTCAGAACCTCGGCGGCCGCGGCCTCCCTCGCCCTAACCCTCGCAGGCAAAGCCCGAGACAGCATGGGTCACACCCTATTTACGGCGCGCGGTGGGGAGCAGGGTTTGGCCAGGCCCTCGATCGGAGTCTTGAGACGCTCTAGGGGCGCCGGGAGGTGGCGGTACTTCTCCGTGGTGAGGGCTACAACATAAATAGCCATTCGGCAACCAAAAATACCTAACCATCATAATATCTTAAGACCGTGGCCCCATCGGCATATATTTTCTATTTATACCAGAAAGTGGAGAGCGGTGTCCAGCTTCAAACCAGCAAAACAACACACAACAACCCTAAAGGTTTAGCGCACCGCCAAACCCAACTGAACGTCACACAACTCTTCGAGTTAATTACCCTATGCAGCTTCTAACCTATTCCACAACCCTATCACGAAATCCCTAACGTTCACTTTCAAGCTCTGCACAAGCTCCGGCAAAAACTACCCACGCGTTCTCGATACATCGCCGGTATTTGGGCCGCGGTGACGTGCAAAGGAGTGAGTAGCTTCGGAAGCATCAACATAATATCCATGCGCCACTGTAACCATATCGCTTCGAGCGATCGCACTCTTTCCACACATACCTATTCAGAAACCTAATCACAAACAGCTAAGGTCTTTAAGATTTTTAACGTGCTCATGTTTATTCAGCGTGGGATATGCAAGTTTTCAGGCCCTACATTGACTGGCGGATGTCTGCCCGTGTACTGGATAATAGACGGCTTGGAAAGCAGAGGGTGGAGGCGAAGCAGGTCATGACCGCCATTCTCCGCAGGATGGGCTTGATAAGGGATGGGAGGCGGGGCTGGCTCAACCACCCAATAACCTTAATGTACTACACGGCTTGGAAAGCAGAGGGTGGAGGCGAAGCAGGTCATGACCGCCATTCTCCGCAGGATGGGCTTGATAAGGGATGGGAGGCGGGGCTGGCTCAACCACCCAATAACCTTAATGTACTACAATGATGGCAGGCCCTATTTCAGAGACCTCATCGGCTACTTCAACGCCTGCGTCGAGGAGTGGAGGCTTCGTGGAATGAGAAGCTCGATCAGCTTATCCGACATAGAGCACCTGATTCAGGGCGTGATATCGGCCGAGGGCCATCCATTGACGCATACACATGAGATCGAGTATCGGAGAATCCTGATACTGAAGGAACCGGAGCATTATATCAAGGCTTTTCGGAGGGAGGAGGTTTTGGAGGTCTTTGAGACCGAGCCCGTGCTGATAAGTGGAGTCAATAGCTGGATTTTCAGAAATAGGGGGCTTTATGAGTCCGCTCTGAGACGGGCTGTAAAAGTGGCTGAGCGGCTGGGGGTAATATAGCTTCCACTTTAGGCAATCATGGACTTTCTGGTATATGTGGAATAAATAAATAGAAAATATATGCCGATGGGGCATAAATAAAAAATAGTATATATGCCGGTGGGGCCGTCAGGCTAGAGCGGCTAGTCCGGCCTCCTGGACTTATATCACTAGTCTCCTGATGTCTCCGAGGATTCTTTTCGCCACTCGTAAGATTGCCTGCCAACGCTTCCTACCCCTCCGACGATAGCTCTCATAGACCGCTAGCTATCTACGACGCTTGTTCAGAACCATTATATTATATTGGCCAGAAATATCAGTAGTTGGCTCCGTAATCCTCTACCTCTCTAAGGACGCCTAAACAGCTCATAGTGGGTCTCCAACCCAGTCCTAGACAATGTCTTGAGGACGATGGAGTCGTGGGAGACGATGTAGGCCAGTGGAGGACCCTTAAGATCTAGCCTCTCGACGGCCATACTGTAGAGCGGTAGTTACATATAGTCTTTTCATGAATCCTAGTCGCCAGCCTATCGGCGTAGCGCTAAAGAGTCCTGCAAGTCTCTACAGCTAATGGATCATCTATTGTGCTCCGTGTACTTTTGGCCGCCTTCTTTATCCCAGCCATCTCCACCCAAAGCTCCGTCGGAGCCCTAACCTCAAGCTCCAACGGAGAAGCATAGAGTGGCGGAATAGATCAGGCCTACCTAGGAATATCTGCCTCAGAGCCTTCACATCATTCTCATCCGTCTTCCTAAGACCATTGTTCCTTCTCACTTCGGAGACCGCTTTCAAATCTCCAAGCCTCAGGGACACCATCACATCTGGGACACCTTTAGAGCCGGAGCGTTCTGGAGGGTTGGCTGAGGGGGCTGGCATGAGGAGCCTTAGCAGGTCGATGTAAACGTCCACGCGCTTCCTCCTGCCGGCGCCCTCGGCGACCTCAGGTTCACGCGGCTTAGCCTCAGAGAGGTAAAGCTTGACGAGGAGAGCCAAAGCCATCAGCCCGTCCTTTTCGGCGACCTCAGCGACCTCCAAAGCCAGCCTCCCCACCTCAGGCCTAATGGGCGAGCCCCTCGCCTCGTTTAGGGTTGCGGCGCAATCGTCCGCGAACTTTGCGAGCTCATAGAGGTCAAGTAATCCGAACAGATGCTCCATGATCGCCTTGCAGAGGAGGGCGAGGGCCTCTTCCGGCTCGGTAAGCTCCTCTTGCGCCTGCGCTATCGCGTCGTACCGAGCGTCGTACTCGGCCCTCTTCGCCGGGTCTGAGAGGACCTGGTAGGCCTCGTTGGTCAATTTGAGCACGTCCTCGACTCCATGGGCAACGTTGCTTTCGGGATCGAAGACCTTGGTAAACCTCTTGTACGCCTTGCCGATCTCCTTTTGGGTGGCGTTCCTCGGGACGTCGAGGATGGCATAATAGTCCACGAAGCGGTCCAAACCTAAGTGAATCGAAAGTGATTTTATTTAATAGAAAAGGAGCCGATTAAAAGCAAGAATCGTAGGAGGGCCACCGCTCTTTAATAACAAGCCCGAACAGTTCGGTGCTATGAGTGTTGTCAGGCCGGACAAACCATAGGATTACACTCAACAGAAACGGGATTTCGGCCAGCAGGAGCTACAGAAGCCTCAGACCGCACTACCCCGGGACGCCAGCCTGGAGCAGAGGTTCAGGGAGTTCGTGAAGAGCAGGGAGGACTGGAAGAAATCCAGGAAGAGCATACCGGGCGTCTTCGTGGTCAAGCTTCCGGGCCAGGGGTCGAGGGGGCCTGAGCTTGCGCTGGAGATAAACCCGGTGGACAGCTAGGGCCAGTCAAAGAAGAAGCGAGGATACATGATTAGGGAAAGGGCCGACCTGGAGGAGCTCTCGAAGATACTTTCCGACCCGAGGCTGGCAAGGCTCGCGGAGGCCCTTGAAGCCTTGAACCCCAAGGCAGTCAAGAGCAACTCGAGGATGATAGAAATCTGAAGGGCGACCGTTAAGAAGGCTCCCGCAGACCCTCATCCGGAGAAGTAGATTGGGCCATCCTAACTCCAGGCAGGACTTCGCGGTAGATCTGGCCTCGCTCGGTGAGTTCAACCGCGATCTCCCTCCTCCATCCCTTTGAGAGCCTCACCATCCCGGCCCTTTCAAGCCTCCTCAGCCTCCTCCAGACCGTCGGTTTGGAGATCCCCAGCCTTTCTGATAGCAAGCCGAGCGTCCTAACTCAGCTAACAACCGATTCCACGATTTGCCTGTCGACCTCGTCGATCTCGGGGAAGCTCAGATCGCCGGTGCTGAAGGCGACGAGAGCTTTTCCGTCTTCCGACTCGACTTCAACGGTCATCGGTACCCTCGAGATCAGAGCTGCGCAGAGGACCTCCACAACGAGAAGCCTCATGCCTCCGCTGAGGTTGAGGACTATCGGCCTCTCGGCCCACGACCTGAAAGCCCTCGTGAGGGTCAGGACCGAAGACAGAGACGAACCCATCGTGATACGGGGGCGGCTCCCCCAACAGCGAGGCGGTGCAGAGGTTCATCGAGGAGGCAGATCCCGATCTGGCGAAGAAGGTTGGGGTCCATGCATCGAGCCTTTTTGGTCGAGGCATTAGAGGGATGTGAACTCACCACAGGATGCACATACCGCCTAAGAGCAGCCCGGACGAGGCTCCACCCGAATGGTTGCTTGAAGCGCTAAGAAAGGGAGAAATAGTAGCGATACGATGACAGATGGTGAAGGGAGCGAGCAGAAAAAAGAAGAGAACAGGCTCGTAAAGCGAGCAGGAAGGAGGAGAGAACAGCGCCTTCGAGCGAGCAGAGAGGATAAGAGAACAATACTTTATAGCGAGCAAATTGATCCAGAGAACAGATTGGAAGAGCGAGCAAAGAGGGATAAAGAACAGAACCATCTTCTCTTACGCGTTTTTGCTTGACCAGATCCGTTGAGGTTAGGGTGCACAACTTCAGCCCGCTGGTAGGGACATGGAGTTCACCACGTGAAAGGTTGGTGAACGTTCAGCACGCCCATTCCTAAACCCAACCTTTTCCTTCCTAACGCCTGAGGACGACGACCCTGTCCTCGGGCGGCAACCTCAAGCCCTTCTTGGCAAGGAGGTTGGCCCAGAGGCTTTTTGGGGGCAGGGGCCGAGTATAATGCCTCTACCCTAAAACCGGCCTCTAAAGCGAGGGACGCGAGTATGGAGTCCAGCTCCAGGAGCGAGCCGCGCCTTATCCTGTTCCTCACGATGAAGGCGGCAAGCGATCCGGCCCTCAGGACCTCCCATAGTCCCGAGAGCACGTTCCCCACTAGGATCATCCAACGGTTAAGGGAATAGTAGTCGTGCCTATGGGAGCGCTCGCGGAGCGCGTTCCGGGCCAGGCCTCCGAAGAAGTCCCTCGGGTCGCCTCCGGCCCTCAGGACCCTTTCGAGCCTCCTCTCAGGGTCCCCAGCGTGCAGCGAAACGAGGACATATGGAGGGCTCGTGACTACTGCATCGACGGAGGAAGGGTGAAGGGGGTTGCCGATCGTCGAGGCGTCGGCCCAGAGGACATGGAAGGCCCTTCCGGACTCCTCCTGAACGCACCTCGAGGCCTCAAGGCCCCAGACCAGGTACTCCTGCTCGATCTCGACGCCTACGGCCTCCCGGTCCATAAGGACTGAGACCACGCAAGTGGAGAAGGTCCCTGCGAACGGGTCGAGGACGAGGTCTCCGGGAGAGCTGACGAGCTCCACGAGCCTCTCGATCAAATGCAGGTTAGCCTTGGCAGGATGCCTAACGGCCTCTCTGGGAAGAACCTCCGATAGGGGCCGAAGGCGGGAGCGACTGGTGCCCTCCTCACCGTCTCACCGAATTCATCTGGCACATCGGGCTCGAGATACAGGGTTATCCTGATAGGGAGGATGTCGGTGTAGGCGGTCACGGGTAGCACTAAAGGGGAGGAAGGGGGAGAAGGGCAGACTGCCGCTATGGTCTCCTCTCCCTCGAGGACGGTTTTAGCGAAGGGAAGCCCCAACACAGACTCCCTCAATCCCAGTGTCACTCCGAAGGCCAGCTGCCTCCTCCTCGAAGCTATCTTGGCAAAGGAATCCTGATCGTATCTGGTTTGGACGAATCAAGGATCCAATATCACTAGGGGCCTTGCTAAAACCTCCTTTGGGAACCTTGAGAGCTTTACAACGGTCATTGCCCCGAGAGTTCCGCCTCCTCGACGAAGGCCGCCCTGACCGTGATGAGCCCCTGGAAAGCCACGGACCTGCTGTCCTTCCTCTCCATGGCCTCGGCAAAGAACGACCCTCCGGTCAGCTCGTCCAGAAAGTCCAGGTACTCCCTCACGTCCTCTTCTCTTTCGCTGTGGGAGACCTTCTTCGCGTAGGGATGGGCCGTGAATCCCTCGTCCTCCTTCCTTACTAGGAGCCTAGCCCTGAGGTGTCCCTCTCCCTTCCCCTCTGCCCTCGCCTGGACTATCGCGTCCCTGAGGCTCATGGCGTTGTCGAAGCTCATGATGACGCCCATTGTCTTGCTGAGGTGCGCGTGGAGACCTTTTATCATATTGCCGAGGGATTGGTTGGTCTTCTCGACCTTCCACGAAATGACCGCCATCCCGTCCGGCGTCGGAACCGTTATCTTCAGGGAGCCCGGCCTGGCAATTAACCTCCTGAAGATCCTCGCCTTGGTCCAGATCTGGTTCAGCTCGTCGAGTTCCCTCTTCACATCTTGGGGGACCTTCAGACCCTGCTTCTTCATCTCGTGAACCGTCTTTGTGAGCTCATCAAGCCGCACCGCCTTTTCTCCGAACTCGTCAGGCACGTCCGGCTCCAGATAATGGGCTATCCTCGGCGGTAGGACGTCTGTGTATGAGGTCACGTACCACATGCCCTTGATCGCTTCCCGCTCCTTCAGGACCACAGCGGTAACGTCTCCCGCCTCGAGGGCCCTCCTAACGTAGGAGATCCTAAACGCCGCCTCCCTCAGACCCAAAGTCGCTCCGAAGGCGATCTGCCTCTTCCTCAACGCTACCTTCGCAAACGAGTCCTTATCATACTTCATCTGGACGAAGCCAGGCTCCAGCACGACCAACGGTCTTCCGAGGACCTCCGGAGGAAACCCTAAAAGCTCTACAATCGTCACAACATGATCGTATGCTATCGGGTTATTTCAAGAGTCATAACCCTATTGTCTCTTTCGGGGAAAAGGCTTATCTCTGTCTTGAGTTGAATACTGATGGACCCGAGAGGTCCTCCCCGCCTCATCGATCGGTTGGGAAGAAGAGGTGCTACGCGACGGGCGCAATTTGGTGCGGGTAAGGGCCCGGGAGTTCCGCATGTAGTGTAGTCACAGAAAACCGATTATCGTGTAACTACGTTTTCGGGCTGGCGTTGCCCCTGAGGCCGGCCTCGCTCCCTGAGCCCGAGAGGATCGAGCTCGAGCAACTCATTGTTGCGGCAAAGAAAATGAGGCGAAAAGGCCTGACGATCGCCCCGGAGTTGAAGGCGGAGGTGGAGGCGAAGCTCGAGGAGCTGGAGCGGATCCGGAATAACGCGAAGATCTTCAGGAAGCTTATGAGCGGGCCAGGCTACTTGGTGGTATCTGTCCCCACGTCAAACGGAATGGCGACCCTCTCTTCGAGGGTCGAGAGGGCCAGCCAATCCATCACGGGTTTCATAGAAGGGCTCCACCTGTACCTCCACAGGGCCATAGGAGTCGTGATGAATCCCGAGAATGCCGTAAGGCTGAGGGACGCGATAGTACGGGCTAGAGCTGAAGGAACAGGAGAGGCTCAGTTGAGGGCGAGGCTGATCGTGAGCAGAGTGGGAGACAGCTTCACCGTCAAACCGTACGACAACCCAGTGTCCCACAAGGAAGGGGATGACGTGAAGGAACAACTGGAGTTCCTGAACAGGCTGATGGGCGAATCGTTCGTTGTCGAGGCCGCGGAAAGGAAGGTGAAGAAGGGCAGGGGATCTGTGGCCATCCAGGGGCTTCTGACGATCAAAGCGACATTCCATCCGGATGCCGACAACAGGGGCCACGAGCAGATATCAATCGGCGAGGGGTAGTTGAGGTATACTCTAGGAGCTCTTCAGGAAGGCGATCCAGCTGGGCCAGAGGATAGCTGCCGAGGACAACATGCGCTTCAGGGAGCTGCTCGATAGGGTCAGGGAGCTCGACCGAGTACGATCCCAAGCCAGACGCGAGTGACCGCACGATTATGGGCGTAGACAGCGGATAGAACGTAAGACTCTACGGGTACTGACAAGTTTTACATGTGCCTTTTGAGATCCGGTCTCTAGCCGTATTGCACGTTATCGATATTGTTGTGATCTCTCGATTCCGAGGCCCTTCTTGTTGAGTTCTATTCCGTCTTTTCATTGCAGGCCTCAGCCTAAGCACACTCGATGGTCGCTTACGTTTAAATTAGCGCTAAGTGGTGTTATGTCGGAAGCGGGGTAGGGTAGCCAGGTCCATCCCGCCGGGCTCATAACCCGGAGATCGGTGGTTCAAATCCACCCCCACTATCAGTATTGTACTGTAAGTCTTGTAACCCTTATCAGCCTCACTTGATAGGCTGACCACGCGCGACGCTAAATCGATCAGAAATGATCGCCGCA
>Ga0081478_148709_pt1 | contig 11473 bp, 4 predicted proteins | sample OctSprmetagenome_FD_70983 | JGI IMG/M metagenome (GOLD analysis project Ga0081478, IMG submission 70983) | Hot spring and microbial mat streamer communities from Octopus Spring Streamers, Yellowstone National Park, USA - T=80-84 v2 (version 2) | ecosystem: Environmental > Aquatic > Thermal springs... | reverse complement strand
GGCATACGATAATACGATTTGAGGCTGTAGACAGAGAGTTCGTTGAGGAGGTCGCCAGATGTATAGCCGTAGTGTTGAACAGGACGCCACCGAAACTGAAGATCAGAAAGGGCACGAGGAAATATTTCGTCGAGGTTGAGTCCAAGACGCTCTGGGAGCTCCTCAAAAAGCCGGTTGACCTTGAGAGGTTGAGGAAGTATATTGAACATTGCGAGAAGTGCATGGCGGCATTCCTCAGGGGATTCGCTGATGCGGAGGGGAGTGTCGATAAAAATGGCCGCATAATAATTTACAACACAGACCTGAGACTCCTTACCTATGTCCAAGAACTTCTTAGGAGATTCGGCATTGAGTCAACGGGGCCAAGAGTCAGTAGACCAGCGGGATCTCTAATAAAAATAGATCCCATTACTGGGAAAATATATACGACGAAGAAAGACTGTTACTATATCCGAATACGTTCCTATTGCAACGTAAATTTCTACAACCACATAGGATTCACCATCCTGAGAAAACAAGAACGGTTAGAAAGATACGTCACTGGAAGGGTTCTGAAGATGACCTGATGTCCTAAACCCCACCCCTTTTTCCTTTTCATTTCACGATTGACAGTTAACAGCGTCTATGGGCTCCATGACCAAGGTAACCGTCGGACTTCCTATCGTAGAGCGTATTAGGTAAGTGTAGCAGGTGAACCACATTTTAGGCACGTATTTCCCGACATCACCAGATATGCACATACATGTTATACGATTTCATGGCCGGTTAGAGGTAGGTAGAAGTCATGAAGCAAAGGGAGCGCAAGGTAAGGACGGCTGAAGTCTCAAAAATCTTCAAGGACCATCATAGGGCCAATATTTCGTTGGCATCCACGTCTATTGCGGCCCAAAGACAACCAGTCTGACCTTTCACCTCCTGGACTTCTTGTCTACTGCTACAAGCCTTATTGGAGAAAGAGTCCAGTTCAACGTCAGTGACATGCATCACGGCCAGAGACTATCCTAAAGGCTCAAGTAAAACTAGTCAGTATCGAGTTGTTCGGCTAAAAAGCTTGCTAATCGTCCCTCGCAGCTATTATTCGAAATAAGGCTCGTGACGAGTTCAAGCTCCTACGATTTGCACTTATGGTTTTAACGTGAAGGTTATAGCTAACTACTTTTCAAAATATTTTTGAATAGCCTATTCATGAGATCAGACTCTTCGGTATGCAGCGGGATTAGATCCTTCGGCTTCAGCGCCTCAACTATGTAGCGGAACTGATGAGGCAGGTAGTGTCCGGACAACCTGAGCCTGAAGACCTGGGCGCCGAAGGACCTAAGCCACGTCCTTAGGGCGCTCTCTTCGACTTCCTTAACCGACTCCCTAGGCTCAGGGTCCATCAGAACGACTGCCGAGCCAGTTAGGCTTACAGACTCCCTCCACATCCTAAGTTTCCTGAGCGTCTGAAGGAGCCCAACAGGCTCGATCAAAAGCGTGTAGCCCTCAGGGTTCTTGAGAATGTCATCGGCCAAACTCACACTTTCAAGCGGCAGCGGCGCGGGGACCTCAAGCTCTTCGCTGACACATATTCTTTCGAGTGTCTCCGGTCTCTCCCTTATGACCTCGTCCACGACCCACAGCAACCTCTCTGATCCCACTACCAGTCTTCTGTCCAGCAGTAACGACAGGTTAAGTATCGCCACGAAGGCCTCTAGGTCTAGCGGATCAATTGAGACGGAGACAAGTCCGTACTCCTTAAGCAGAAGGGAGATGTACTCCCTGAACATGGGCGCTGTCATTAACGCATGCTCAACGCTGAAGTTCGTCCCCTCGAGGATGGCAACGTCCACACCATCTACGTCCACGCCCCTCAATGTCTCGTCTAGCCTACTACTGACGCTAGCCAGGGGCTCGAACCTAAAGTCCCCGCTGTAAAATACGGTCGCATCACTTCCCCTATATAGGAACGAGTAGGCTGGAAAGCAGCTGTGGCTTACCGGTATGGCTGTAACTCCGTCCTCGTCCTCCCTCTTTGGTTCAAACTCCTCGACCTTGGCCGTGTAATCCGGTGGGACATATGCTAACCAACTTCCAGACCTCTTGTACCACGACGTCAACGTGCTTTCGAGGATCCTCACGCTCGGGACCCTGATGCTCACATCTGGTGGGATCGAGCTAAGCAACCCGGTGTGGTCTAAGTGGAAGTGCGAGATGTAAACCGCGATAGCCTCTTGGAATGCGTCCAAGGGCGGTAGCGCGCCGATGGTGCGTAGCTCTGAAAGGCCAAATGGCTCTACTCTCCCACCGTAGTACTTCCTGAGGACCGAGAATCTGATACCGTTATCGAAGACAATTTTATTGTCTCCGTCCTCCACGACGACGCAGTTCCCACCTATTTCGTCTAGCCCGCCATAGACCTTCACTTTTACTCTGCCGTACTGACGTTCGAGAATCTTCGTTTGGTTCATGAAGCCTCACATCCCTAAGAGGCGATATCGCTTTACCTCGATCGCGGTCCATCTGGCCCTATTTACCGGGTCTCTAATCGCTAGCAACCTTGGATTGTCCGTCGAGAATCCATAGACTATATAGAGCCAGTGGTTTCTGCCGAGCTCCCTTGCGCATTCGTATTCAGGTTCGGTGAGCTCGACATTTATGTCGACCTCCCATCGGCCCTTCACTTCTATGAACCTGACCTCACCCGTCCGCGGGTCGACGCTCCTGATGTCGTAGTGCTCCACTTTGCTCACGTCCTCAGGGTTCCTCTGATTCCTCTTCTCGAACTCCATTACGTACGCCATGGCCCTTCGCTCGACCTCCTCTCTAGCGATCGGCGAGGGACTTGTCTTAGTCGCCCCGCCTGCTACGACTACGACCCCCAGGAGCCTTTGGGAAGCTGAGATGAAGTGAGAAGCGTCCCGTCCCCCGTCCTCCCTCGGAATCCACCCCTTATGTGGGGCGCTGAAACCTCTCTCCACCTCCGCAAGATACTTTATGAAGTCGTCGACCATTACGTCCCGGTAAACATAGAGGACCCTCGACCTCACAACGTCTCCAAATCTCTCCTCGTGATAGAACAGATCCCCGATGCCAATGACGTTGAGCAACAGCTTGGTAAGAAGCTCCAGAAGAACTGAACCTTTGCAAATCTCAGTTGATGCATCTTCCTTGACGGCGACACCAACGACCTCCGAGTACGTCGGCCTTCCTCCGACGTAAATCATCACCTCATAGAGGTACAGCTCCTTTACATTGAGGACATCTTGTGAGGACGGTCTATTAACGACCACCACGATTGGGGTTCTCACCTCAACACCCTTAAGCAGGCCCTCTATCGCCCTGTAGACATCTAGCGAGGTCTTAAGCCCTGTTATATGAGTACCCTTGACGAAGAGTCCCGATTCCTTTTCCTCGAGATCGTAGCCGCTAAGCTTAGCAGACGTGAGCAGCAACCCCTTGAGAGCTAACTCGGCTTTTCTGCCATATAGGGATCCGAGACCCTCTTCGAGAAGCTTCTCCACCTTTATCTCATTTATCTTCGTTAGTCCTAAGCGCTCTGCCCGCTCTTTCAGTCTCATGAGCGCTGTGATTATATCCTTAATGTACCTCTCCAGTCTCTCCCTACCGCCGGCTATGAACTCTATCCAAGCCTTAAACTCGCTGTACTGCGGCCTTCCCTTCTCAGTCGTTAGTGGTAGCTGCATCACATCGGAGGCAGACTTGTCCCTCGGCAACATGTCTAACTCCACCTCTTCGCCTATGGGCACACCCTTCTCTATCCCCGACACTATCCACGAGAGGAGCTTCGCGTAGAGTATCTCTAGCACAGCCCTATCGCTCTCGATAGCTAAGAGCAAGCTGTAGCTATAGACGTCCTTCTCCTGGCCCAACCTCCACACGCGCCCTATCCTCTGGACTATCTTGACCGGACTCCAGGTGGGCTCGTAGTGGACCACGACGTTAGCTGCCTGCAGGTTGAGTCCTTCTGAGGCGACATCGGTCGATATGAGGACTTGCACATCGCCCCTCTTAAGCCATCTCTTCACGTCCTCTACGTCGTACCTTTTCGCAGGTCTGCCTGTCGTCGCTGGCGGCACGATTTCCTTCGACGTTATCAGCGCCATCCTATCGGCAACTTCAGGGAGTCTTCTCTTGAGCTCCTCGAAGACATACTCTGCTGTATCCCTGAACTCTGTGAAGACCACCACTTTATCGCCTTTCTTTAAATGGTTGCTGACTACGTTTACTAAGGAACTTAATCTCGAATCCTTATCTCCCTTTATGGTCTTTGCCAGCTCATGCAATTTCTTGAGCGTTTTGACGTCCTCCTCGTTAAGAATCACACTGCATCTCTCAGCGAATCTATCTAGTATCTCATCAGCGTCGGCAGCTTCCTCAGTTTCGTCCTCGTACAGGCCGACATCTTCGAAGGAGTATCCCAGCACTGCGTCGGCGATCAGGTCTGCGTCCTTATCGAGTTCCGCCATAATCGTCCCCTTACCTCTCGTTTCGAGGAGCTTTAGGTGCTCTGCTCTCTTCTGAATGATCCTGTCAAGAGTTATCATTGCCGCTCTGGGGCTAGACGAAGCCCTCTTAGCTATCAAGGTCATGAGTAGAGGCAATGCCTTAGGCTCCTCGCCGACCATGTTATAATATTGCAGGAGCTTCGCGCGAAGGAACTCTATGAGCTCCCTGTGGAACAGCTCTTCCTCCTCAGAGGTCCTTACCACTTTAGCCCTGAACTTGCAGTCCGTAAATATTCTCGTCTTCTCGTAAATGTCATTCACATCAGGCTTCGTTCGTCTAAAGACGATCGATCCCATGCACAGTCTGTAGAACCTCTCATCGTCAAGCTCCTTCGGACTGGCCTTTAAGCTAGGATCAACCAGTTTGAGCCTTTCAATGTAATCCTCCGGCTTCCCCCTATGCGGCGTGGCCGTCAACATTACGACGTTCGCGTCAGACCTTCCGATCAGCTCACTTACCAGCACAAACCTCAGTGTTTCGCGATTGACCAGCTTGCCCACCCTGTGAGCCTCATCTATAACCACTAAGTCCCACGTCGAGTCCAATATCCACCTCTTGTGCTTCTCCTTCTTTACGAGGTCTATCGATGCTATGTAGATCCCCTGAGGAAAGCCCTGCTCATGATAACTCGGGATAGTGTCCCTCTCCAGCCGCATGACATTCGTTAGGCCGAACCTCTTCAGCTCGGTCAACCACTGCTGCATCAGGACCCTGGGCACCAGGATTAATGTCCTCTTGACTCCCTCCGTCTCGAGGAGATACTTGATGATCATTATCGCACTGACAGTCTTTCCAAGACCTATCTCATCGCCAATGAGCACCCTTATCGGCTTCCTAGCGAAAAGCTTGCTGAGTAGCTCCAGCTGATGGGCGAACGGGTACACAGGATCGTCCGAGGTAGTGCTCATCCTCAGCATGAAGAAAAAGGGATGGTAGCTAAAGCCGTCGATGACCGATTTGAGTAGGGCTTTGGCCTCGTCGTTCGGCCTATAGCCTGTATAAGGTCCTGAGGGACTTGGCGACCCTGTAGACATCCCAATAACCACCTCTCTCGTATGCGTCAATAAACCTAGAATACCAAAAGAGCACCTCCACCTCGTTCATCGAGGCGGCTATCTCTAAAAGAGGTCTTCCTAATGATTCGTCAACTGTTTGCCTCGCCCCACCAAAAACGACAAGCCTCCTGACCTTCTCGTCCACATCCTCACCACTCAACAACAAGAACACTCCATTATCTTCGAAGTCGGCCTTAAAGCGCTTTAGAGCGAGCTTGGCGACTTCTCTACTGATCCGGGCCTCAAAGAGCGGCTTCACTTCCTTGATCGGCTGGCCGAGATAAATTCTCATGACGTCGACGTGCCGCCTATGTACCTTCCCGACTCTCTTTTTGCCAAAGACTATCACCCGCTGTATCTCACTGGTCAATTGCCTGCTCATGCCCGAACGAAGTACCTCACTTTGTGCTCTCCAAGCGACTTTCTCTCATCCTCCGTCATCTCCGGCATCGTGAAGAAATCTCCTTTCGCTGGCGTCAGTCTAGCGCTTAAAAAGCTCCCGCGCGCGAACAGTTGGAACTTATTGAGAATAGCCAACACCAATGTCGTCACGTCGTCAATCTGCATGTTGCCTACACTCAACCTAATCGACGATTCTCTCCCCTCTTCGGCCTTTACTATCATCTCGAAGTTAGCCTCAGCTACTACTGCGACGCCGCTCAACCTCCTCTTGAGCACCTCCAAAGGTTTGAGCGAGAACTTTCCCCTATCAATTGTAAAGGCTAGCTCCCCGATTTTAGCGCCTGCCGGCGGCACACCCTCCACCCAGCCAACCCCGACACCCTTTGAGACCTTGATGAACGCGTTCGCCACGTCCAATGTTACTCCTTGGGGATCCGCGACTTCCAACGTGTACTGGTACTGCCCATCTTCCGAAGGCACCTCTACGGTCCAACGGATCCTCTCCGTAGTGAAGGCGTCGTCTATAACCAGCTTCTCTTTCTCCACCTTCCCGGCCGACGGTCTTAGAAGCACTTCTCCCGTGTAGGGGCCGATGCGAGTCACATATACTTCTATGGTGACGGGCCCACCATCCTTTACCTCAATTACATTTTGGGGTGCCTCCAGCTTGACTGACATCTCTCTGACTACCTTGACTATCGGAGCGACCCTCAATTGCTCTAGGTCGAACTTCGTCAGATTGTTGAGCACTTCGTCGACGGCTACGTCCCTTCCTTCGATCCTAACTCGATATTCCTCTACCTTGCGCACCCCGCCTTCAGTGAACTCCCGCCTCCTGAGCGCCTTCATCTGCTCTACTAGAGCGATCCTCCACGGCAAAACTTCGTAACCGTCGTCCAGCTTCGTTACCAGCTCGCCCTCTGAGACCTGAGGTGCCTCCACCGCATAGACCCTCTTGAAGTGGACCTCTCCCTTGGCCCTGACACCGATCTTAAGCCTCCTCACACCATCCTTTATCGCATCTAGGATTGCGCTTTCGGGCGCCGCTGGCAACCTCGGGTTAGAGTAGAAGTAGTCAATGATGTCCCTGACGGACCTCGGTTCTATTCCTTCAGATACATCCACACCTATTCTCTTCAGGAAATACTCCAAGGTGTCGAAGTCCATCTCCGTCTTGAGTTTGCCAACACCAGTCGAGGTCAGGCTCCTCTCGACGGCGATTATGATGCTGTCTTCATGCACCCTAAACTCCATCTCCTTGACTGTGTTCGCCCGCAGAGCTTCATCATAGTGCGGATAGGCGATCTTATTGAAGATCCCCAGCGTAGTGTTTATGAGACCTCCAGCAACGCCCGTCTTATACTCATTGAGCTTTCTCTTCAGTATCTCTCTAGCTATTTCTACCTCCTTGCCGCTTAGAGAGCCTGTCAACCTCTCCACAATACCTTCTCTCTCAACCTCATCGCAAGCTATCAACTTCTTGGCGTAGTCTAAGGCCCACCTGACACGTTCTTGAGCGCTCGGGAAGACTACGTAGATGGTGTTGGCGTACCTCCTCATGCCACCGTTCTCAGTCTTATAGAGCACCTCCTCCAATAGGCCCCTCCTCTCGTCTTCCCTCTCTGGAACGTCGAGGCAGGCCAGCAGCACGTACCTCCTAGAGTCCACGTCGATGGGTTCGCAAGACTTGAGCGCCCGCGATAACTCGGGGTCGAAGGCCTTCGGCTGCGCCCTCGTCCACTTCTTCTTACCCGCAACCTCTGCGGGAGTCTCCCTCAGGAGCTTTTCAACGAACGACTGGACTTTCTCGATGGCCGACAGGTCATCTACTTTCTTCGCCCTCTCCTCTACATACTTGATCGGAGTCACGAACCTCGTGAACCACAGTCTGCCAGTCCGTTCGTCCCTGACCACGTAGAGCAGATTTCCGCTCATCCACCTCACAGCATCCACTATGTCCTTTGGCGCCCACCCCTCTGAGTGGAAGGTGGCGGGTTCATAGACCATTAGGGCCAAGTCGTTTTCTGATGGTAGGGCCTCGACCTTTTGCGGCAACGCCAGGCCTCCGCCGTAAACGAAGGTCCTCGCTAGGAGGGCGAGTGCCACCATCTTCGCCAAAAGGGGCTTCTCAAAGTACCTCACCCTCTCTCTGACATCTTCCTCCACGACGGTTATGAAACCCTGATAATCGCCTACCAGGAGTGTATTCCTAATGGGGTCCTTACTGAGGTCTATATGCCACGGCATTATCAAGTCATAAGCCTTGCCCTCGCGTAGCACTTCCCTCAGGACCTTCCTGCTTATCCTCAGTAAGTCCCTCGTCTTCTGCAGTCTTTCGTGTTTGTCCAAGATCTCTATGAGAGTTTTCACATAAAATGGGTGGAACGGATACGTCTTCAGCACCTCTTCTGCCGGGATCGCCTGTGCCCCGAAGACCCCCTTGTTATCTTCGTAGGCACTGTAAAGCATGTCAGAGACGTCCCTAGCCCTCCTTCCGTCCACCTCTTCGAACAACCTGGTCCTCAGCAGGGCTGGCACGTTTCTAGGCGCTATCGGCTCGACGTACTCTGTGTGGACCCTCTCGAGCGATTTGAAAATTTTATCTATTGATTGTTTTATTGCTTGGTAAGTGATCTCGACGAATATCTCTTCCGCACTTCTCTCTGCGGGCAACGATATGATTAAGACGGCACTCTTTGTTAGATCGACAGCTTTCACCAGTACCTCCATGAAGGTCTCAACGGCCGAGCAGTACTTCTGCAATTCTTTATCGGGCGCCTCGTAGAACCTTTTGATGTAGTTCGCTATTTCATCAATGAGGATTACGACTCTTCGGTTCTCGAGGACTTTCAGGAGCTTGTCGGCCTCTGGTGCCACATGCTTCTCGTCGTATTCCCTCAACACACCGTAGCTTCCAAGGTAATGAGCTAAGTAACCCCAGAGGGTGCGGACCTTGTACGCCTTAGCGTCCAGCGGGCTCATCGGCGAGGGGGCTAGTTCAGAGAAATAGCCGTCAATCACCACTAAGTCCGGCTTTCCAAGCTCGCTCATCTCTTTCACAAACTTGCTTACGCGCGCCCCGACGTCGTCGTTTTCAGGCTTAGCTTTCAATAACGAATGAGGAGCGTTAAGCGCGTGGTATATTGTCAGAAGTGTGTGCGTCTTGCCTCCTCCGTAGAAGGCGTTTAGGACGATCACCTTCTTTCCGCTCTCGCCCCTCAACACTCTCAGGATGCCTTCAAGAATGTTCGCTATCTGCTCCGTGACCAGCGTCCTCTCGAAGAAACTCTCAGGGTTCACGTACATTTGGTGCTCGTTCCCTAGAACTACTCCGCCCAGCGATGGGGCCATCTTCTCGTCAAGGGCCTCGTCGTATACGTCTTCCCTAACCCTGTTGCTACCGGTCAGCATCCGACCTCACCTCGTGAAGAAATGGTTCCAAGGTTCCCGGGGTAGCCAGCCCGAGCGCCTCCATGACCTGCTTGGCCAGCTCCCTCTCAGGGTCCTCAGCAGGCAGGCTTGAGGCCAGCACCCTAGCCAGCACAACGGCCTCGTCGAAAAGCCTCGGCTCCCTACCTCTAATTTCTTCAGCCCGCCTCTTGAATTCCTCCCTCGGCAAGGTCGCAGCGTAGAACTCCAACAAGTGCAGCGCGTCCACTGCGGTCTCCATCCTCAACTCCCTTGGGTTTAGACCTCTAGCTGTCAGGGCATCCCCTATCGCGTCCTTTGGATCATTAGCCCCCCACTTCGGCTCAAGCAAGACGTAGTATTCCTTCGCTCGATGTATTACTTTGTGGTCTTCCAGGTCCTTCAGGTCGCTCCTGGTCCCGATGGAGAGCATTATTGCGGCTGTCCTGTCCAAGGCTCTCCTGATCTGTCTGGGCCTCCTGCCAATTAAGACCTTTGACAGCAGGTAGAACATGGACGTCGGGCTCAGCCTGGCCCCGACTGCGCCGTAAGACCTCGCTATGGCCTCAACCGTCGCAGGGTAGATGTAATTCTCGACGAGGTCTCGCACGAAGGCCTTATCGGTTGCCTTCAGCCCTATCAGTCGCTCATATTGTGTGAAGTGGGAGAGCGCCTTACCCAGCACCGCCACGAACAAGTTCACACCCTCCAATCCGGCCTTGCGGTACTCATAGGCGTCCTTGGAGCAGGCCTCCACGGCCTTAGCGTAGACCTCGTCTATGAGGGCCTCGCCCTTTACGCCCTTCCTCCAGACTGCCACTATAGCCATGTCGAGCCTTATCTTGCCCCTGGCGACGACGCTATCAGCGAACTCTGTAACAATTGCATGAGTTGTTGTGATCCTCATCTTAGCGTTAAGCCAACCCGCTTCGAGAAGAGCTTCCCAAGCGTCTGGGCTAGTGTGGGCGTAATAAGTGACGAGCAGACCATCGTCCTTCAGCCTCGAGACCATGGTTTTGAAGGACTCTGAGAGAAGAGACTTGAAGTGGTCTAACGCTCCTGTATTCACTCCGAAGTACTGCACCCTTCCCTCGTTCTCACTGACCTCCCTCAAGGCAAAGGCCTTCCATTGAGTTTCAACTTCGTTGCCTAAATTGTCAAAGAAGGCCTCCTTGTGAAACCTAGGAGCAAGCTTCATTATGCCGAATGACTCTTTGACGTCGCTCAAAGCCCTCTTCAGCCAGACGTAGTAAAAGTCGCTGAGCTCGGTATAGGGAACGTCATCTCTGTAGGGCGGATCTGTTACAATTAGATCAAATCCTTTATCTCCAACCATATTCAAGATAGTAGCATCGTCAAGTAATATGTTAATTTCAATAGGACTACTAGGAACGACAGAAATTAAATATAATAAGCCCACAATAGAGTTTTTTATTGTCTGTACAAACGAACCAGTAATCTGAATAAATGGTGAAGTATCACAGAAATTCCATTGCATCGCTATCCCTCTTACGGCCATTGTTGGAGCTCTAATTAGTGAAGCATTCCAATAATTCACAATTGAATTGTAATCTGCATATTTGATTAATGCAATCGCCAGAAAAGTAGTAATTGCTTCTGCATATCTAAACGCCTCTTCCTTACTTAGCCCTTCTTTGATCTTTTCCTGCTCCACTCGCTTACCCGCCTCGCGAATCAATTTGACGAGCTTTACGAGAATCAAGAGCTGGCGAGGGTTGAAGAACCTATACCACTTAATCATTCCATAAAGGATTGGATATAAGTATCTAACGCCGTAGGGACAAACATTTTCTACCGGTATGTCTGGATTTCCCCACATCTGCCTTAGCTTCTCAAGCGCCCTCCACAGCTTTTCATCGTCTTCACTTGTTGTAGGCTCGAATTCGAGATCATCGTTAATCACCCTAACCCTCGTCAATATCCTCGGCCTTGCCCTGCTCTTCAGGAGGTCCTCCAGCGCTATCTCCCCCCTCAAGTAACGCTCTAAGTTTTCGTTGTATTCCTTCAAGGCCTCCTTAACGTACCACTCCTTGCTACCCTTCTTGATCGCGTTGTTGCACAGCAGACATGCCGCTATCTCC
>Ga0081478_167747_pt1 | contig 11491 bp, 8 predicted proteins | sample OctSprmetagenome_FD_70983 | JGI IMG/M metagenome (GOLD analysis project Ga0081478, IMG submission 70983) | Hot spring and microbial mat streamer communities from Octopus Spring Streamers, Yellowstone National Park, USA - T=80-84 v2 (version 2) | ecosystem: Environmental > Aquatic > Thermal springs... | reverse complement strand
TCAAAGCGGAGAGGGAGGGATTTGAACCCTCGGTCCCCCTTTTGGGGGGACGCACGATTTCCAGTCGTGCCCCTTCGGCCGCTCGGGCACCTCTCCGTAAGTGGATATTTTAAAGTTGAAATTTAATCCCAAAGCCTCCAAAAGATCTCAAACCTAAACCCCCCAGTCCCATCCCAACTTTCATAAAACGCCCCGATCTTTAGATCCTCGTAAAATACTACCTCTGCCCCCCCGTTGATCCAAAGCCTCCCATTTTCCTCGTAATATACCTCAAATCTTGGGTAAATAATCACCGCATCCTTGTATTTCAACAACCTCAATCTTGTCCCACCCGAAATTCTGTAAATATTATCCTCAAAGATGAAAGCCCCACCAGAATATGCGGAGAATATTAAGTTTTTAATGGAGATTTTCCCCTGTATTTCGGGGGAATTTATCAAACTTCCCCTCCATACCCTTTTTCCCCCCACAAAGGAAAACCCAAGAATTTCCCCATATTTAGCGCTAAGGATAATGGAGTTTAACTTTGAGGTTTTGTTATAAAGCCCGAGAAATTGTAGGGACGATAGCTTTAAGGATACCTCCCCCACCATACCCTTCCCGCCGATCAAATAAGCCAGAAAGTTTTCCCCCTTAACTCCTAAGCCCACGCCCCAAAGGGTATCAAGGGAGGAGTAGTAAGAACCTCTTAGGAAAATTTTATTTCCTATACTTGAACCTGCGCTTAAACCCCCATCCCAGCCCCCCGTTATTGAAAGGAAGTTGTTGGAAAAGTTTAGAAAGTACCCCTTTTCTTCGTTTTCCTTCAAAACATCGACGGAAAACCACCTGTAGCTTCCGGAAAAACCGAAGCCATAATTTTCGCGAATTAGCCTTTCCGTATATGCGGAACCTACGAGGTTTTTGGATGAGAAGTTAAAGCCAACAATTTGGGGACCCAAGGTTCCATAAAAAGCCCTATATGTGTATATATCCGTGAAGGTTGTTTCGGAGCTTTGGGGTAGGAAAATTGTCCTCTCGTATGAGAACCTGAAGGCGTCCCTAAAGGAATACAGGGAATAAACCTCACAATTCCTATCGCCAAAGATGGGATGATAGGGTGAGCAAATGGGGAATATCATACAACCCTCCTTAAAAATTCATCCCAGAGTTTAAGGTCCTTAAGGATTATTGCCCTCGCACCCAGAAGAGATAGATTATCCCCGTTCTTCTCAAGAATCCTCGCACCCTCAAGGCTCAAAGCCTTCAGAACCTTCAAACCCCACTCGTAAGGTACCTTCACCGCAAACTCCTCCCCCGCTATCTCCTTTATCCAGAACCTTACAAACTCCTCTTTTATATCTTTTTCTTTTGCGCCGTTAAAGGTGTAATTCTTCTCAGCCAAAAACTTGTTCCATATCCTCTCAAGATCTAGCTTTTCCGAGAGTTTTATGGAAAGGAATTCCTCAACGGTTTTGATGTTTTTCGGAGAATCAACCTTTACCTCAAGGTAGGTTTTCTCCTCATCATCTTCACCCTCGCCCTCAACGGCTTGTACCTTTCCCTTAACGTAAAGGACAAGGTTTTCCGAGAGCTTTTTCTCGAAGGATATAGGATCTTCGTTTATGAAGATTATGGCATCAACGTATCCGCTGTCATCTTCGAGCCTTAGGGTAAACTTAGTCCCGTTTTTAAATTTCTTTTTTGAGAAGTGCGTTAAAGCCCCCATTATCTCCACCTCTTCGTCCTCCTCAATGTCACCAATTTTCTTTAGGTTTTGGGCATCCCTCAACGCCTTGAACCTATAAAATGGATTTTCGGAGATGTAAAATCCTAAAGATTCCCTCTCTGCCATCATGTTGAACTTAAAGTCCTCGTTTTCAGTATTTCCCACCCTAACATCAAACAACCCCCTTGAAACCCCCTTGGATACTTGCTTTCCGAAGTTTATGTAATCTATAAGGTTTTTCTTGCTCATGTTTGTTATGGATCTGAAGGCTCCAGCTTTTGCCAAACCTTCAAGGGTCTTCTTGTTTGCCTTCGTTCTCCTTATAAAATCCTCAAGGGACCTGTATGGTCCCCTCTTATTTCTCTCTTCCACGATTGCTTCCGCGGTGGCATCCCCTACCGACTTTATAAACCCAAGCCCCCAGATTATAGAGTTTTTCTCAACGTCAATTTCAAACTCAACCCCGCTCTTATTCACATCAGGTGCCTCAATGTTTATACCTATCTCTTTCATTTCATGTATGAACAACGGTACGTTATCAAAGAACTTTTGCTGTCCGGATGTCCTAAAGGAGGATAATGTGGATGCATAAAAGACCAGTGGATAGTGCGCTTTTATGTATGCGGTCCAGAAGGAGGTTATAGCATAGGCGACGGAGTGGGATTTGTTAAAAGAATATCTTGCGAATTTCTCTATCTTCTCCCAAAGTTCTTCAATTTTCCTTTCATCGTATCCCCTACTCTTTGCCCCGCTTATAAACTTATCCCTCATCTCATCCATTAACTCCTTCTTCTTCTTTCCTATAGCCTTCCTTAGGGTATCAGCTTCGCTGGGTGTAAAGCCCGCCAGTATTTGAGCCGCCAACATTACCTGCTCCTGATAAACTATAAGCCCGTAAGTCTCCTCAAGTATAGGTTTCAATTCCTCGAAATCATAATCGGGATCTTTCCCATTTTTCCTATCAATGTACTCATCCACCATGCCGCTCTGTATTGGTCCGGGCCTATAAAGGGCGTTTATTGCGATTATATCGTTTATGTGGTTGGGTTTAAGCCTAACCAAAAGCTTTCTCATTGCGGGACTTTCAAGCTGGAAAACCCCCATGGTTTTACCCTGCTGTAAAAGTTCAAAAGTTTTCTTATCGTCAAGGGGAATGTTCTTAATGGAGAAGTTAGGGTCGTAATATTGTCTTATCATCTTTTCCGCCGAACTCAAGGCGCTTAAAGTCCTTAATCCGAGGATGTCTATTTTCAATATTCCAAGAAGCTCAAGGGTGTTTTTGTCAAACTGCGTAACAACCTTATCCTTTACAACAGCCAAAGGGACGAAATCCGTTAACTCACCTGGGGTTATCACTATACCCGCCGCGTGGACGCTCAATCCCCTCGTAAAGTTCTCTATTTTTATCGCATTCTCAACGATCTCCTTCCATTTTGGATTGGATACCGCCCTTTTAAAATCCTCAACCTTTTCGTAAGCTTCCGCCAATGTTATTGGATCCGATGGGATGTTGGGTATAAGTTTGGTTATCCTATTTACCTCCTCAAACTCCACCCCGTAAACCCTCGCGGTATCCTTTAGTACCGCCCTGGATTTAAGCTTGCTGAATGTGATTATCTGTGCGGTTGAATTTTCCCCATAGGTTTTCCTTATATAATCTATTACCTCATCCCTTCTGCGATCCTCAAAGTCTATATCAACGTCCGGAGGTGACACCCTCTCGGGGTTAAGGAACCTTTCAAAAAGCAACCCATACTTTATGGGATCAACATCCGTTATATCAAGGGCGTAAAGGACCAAAGAACCAGCCGCGGATCCCCTTCCTATTCCCACCATTATACCCTTTTCCCTACAGAACCTAATTATGTCCTCAATTATCAAAAAGTACCCGCTAAAACCCGTATTTTTTATCACCTCAAGCTCGTACTCAAGCCTATTTATGTAATTTTCCGGAATTTCTCCAAGCTTCCTTTTCAAGCCTTCATAAGCCTTCCTCTTTAAATCCTCAAAGGGATCCGATATGTTTGGGGGAAGGGGGAGTTTGAGCTTTTGGGGGTCAATCTCAAGGTTAAGATCCACCATCTCCGCAATTAGTAAAGTATTCTTTACCGCCTCGGGATGCCAGCTGAAAAGTTTCAACATCTCCTCCGCGGATTTCATATAAATCTCTTCCGTATCTATCCTGAACCTGTTGGGATCCGAGAGCTTCGCATTCTGAGAAATGCATATTAAAATATCCTGCAAATGTTTATCTTCCCTATTTATGTAATGCACATCGTTTGTCGCCACAAGTTTCAGGTTAAACCTCCTTGACGCTTCAAGTAAGTAGTTGTTTATCTTTTGGTTCTCCTCCATCCCAACATCCTGAACCTCAAGGAAAAACCTATCTTTAAATACCTCCTTGAACCAACCTATGGTTTCATCCGCTTTTTTAAAATTATCCGTGATTATGTAATGGGCGATTTCCCCAGAAGGGCAACCCGAAAGGATTATTAAACCTTCGGAATGCTCTTCCAAATGCTTCTTATCAATCCTCGGCTTCCCGTAAAAACCTTTTATATACCCTATGGAGGAGAGCTTCATAAGGTTCTTCCAACCCTTTTCGTTCATAGCAAGGATGGTGAGGTGGTAGTAATTCCTATCCTTCTTCTCAATATCTTCAACTATGTAAGCTTCCATTCCCAATATTGGCTTTATTCCAGCTTCCTTAGCCTTAACATAAAACTCTATTGAACCAAAGAGATTGCCGTGATCGGTTAATGCCAAAGCTTTAAAACCCAATTCCTTCGCCCTATTTATAAGGTCATCCACCCTCGCCGCACCATCCAACAAACTGTATTCACTATGAACATGTAAATGCACAAATTCTACCATAGGAAGGTAATATAAGGATGTCAGGTTTCCAGCACCTCGACCACCTCTAAGCTCATATCTATGGGCTTTGCGGACTTGGTTATTACCCCTACGGAGATCCTATCGGGTTTTAAACTTGCTATTTCCCTTAGGTTCTCCAAATTCACACCTCCCGAAATTTCAATTTTAACCTTTCCCCTTGCCATCTCCATAGCCTTCCTTAAACTTTCAATATCCATATTATCCAAAAGTACCCAATCAACATTACACTCCAAAGCTTCCCTTAATTCCTCCAAATTCTCCACCTCAACTTCAATATACGCATACTTCAAACTTTTCCTAACCATATCAACAGCTTCTTTTATTCCACCCGCAACTTTTTTATGATTATCCTTTATCATCACGATTTCGGATAGGGTCATCCTGTGGTTATATCCGCCACCCACCTTTACCGCGTATTTCTCAAGGTATCTCATAAGGGGGGTAGTTTTGCGTGTATCGTATATGGGAACATCCTTTGCGCTTTCAACGAACTTTCTCGTTAATGTTGCTATCCCGCTAAGTCTTGAAATAATATTTAAAATGGTCCTCTCGCACATTAAAACATAATAACAGTCCCCAAATATACTCGCAACCTCGTCACCAAATTTTATCTCCTCCCCATCCCTCTTTCCCCTTATTTCAAATCCAAACTCCTCCGCGAAAGCTTTCAAAACCTCCTCCCCGCAAAATATCCCCTCACCTTTTGAAATTATTACCGCCTTAACATTTTTATTTCCGCATATAGTTCTGCTCGTTATATCACCAAAAGGTGCATCCTCCTCAATTGCCCTTAAGATAAATTCCCTTAGCCCTCTCAAGGTCCTGCTCCGTATCTATACTTATACCCCTGTAATCCACCACCTCAACCCTTATTTTCCAACCATGATAAAGCGCCCTTAACTGCTCAAGACCCTCAAGCTCCTCAATCCTTGGCCTAGGGAGATTTGAAAATTCCAAAAGTTTCTTCTTCATGTACCCGTATATTCCGATATGTATTAGAACCTTTTCGGAGCGGTAAGGTATCGGAAGCCTTGAAAAGTATAGAGCAAAATTCCTTGAGTCAAGCACCACCTTAACCCTGTTGGGATCCTCGTTCCTATCCTCCTCCCTCGCCAAGGTATAAATATCCGCGCTCTCACTTTCCATCAAGAGGAAAAGCCTTTTCAATATACCCGGATCAACGAAGGGTTCATCCCCCTGAAGGTTTATCACGAGATCCCCATCATCAAGGTCCCTCAAGGCATAAGCCAATCTATCGGTACCAGAAGGTAGATCGGAAGGTGTTAATCTTACCTCGCATATATCCTCCACCGCATCTTTTATCCTTTCATCGTCAGTTGCAACTATTACTTTTGCATCTTCCACCTTTAATGCGTTTTCCACGGTCCATATTATCACTGGTTTTCCCCCAATTTCTCTGAGCATCTTTTCGGGTAGCCTAGTTGAGCGGAGCCTTGCGGGTATCCCTATAACCCTCAAATTATCCCCCCCTTGGGTAGGATCTCAACCTCCCTTATCCACCCATCACTTTCTACGATGTTTAAAATCACCTTTGCGACATCGTCAGCCTTCAACATCCTGCTTCTATCCCCTCCTATCCCTTCCCATAAGGGTGTATCAACCGCCCCGGGTAAAACCGTTGAAACCTTTATTTTACCTTTAAGCTCCTCACCTAAGGACTTTGCAAAACCCAAAAGCCCCCATTTTGAGGCGCAGTAGGCGGCCCACCCCGGAAAGGCCCTCTTGCTCGCTATTGAACCCACAAAAACTATATGCCCCCCTTCCCTTATGTGGGGTAAGGCCGCCTTGACGGTATAAAACGCCCCATTTAGGTTGGTATTTAGCACCTCCAACCAGTCCGAAATCTCAAATTCCTCCACATAACCCACCCTCGCTATACCCGCGTTCACAACGAGGATGTCCAATCCTCCTTCCTTTTCAACCACCCTTTCAATAGTCCCCTTAATCTCCCCGTAATTTTTAACATCCGCCCTTAACTCACCCCTCCTACTTATCCCGTAAACCCTATACCCCCTCTCCGAGAAAAGCTTAGCGGTTGCATAACCTATGCCGGAGCTCGCACCCGTAATTACGCAAACCTTCAAGTTATTTTGTGGCGGTTTTCAGATACTCAACTACCGCCTTTGCCTCTTCTTGCGTTATTCCTCCTGGAACAACCATTGGAACCTTATATTCTTCGTAAAGCTTCTTCGCTATTGGATCGTTTTTGTTCATAGAGTCGGGATTTAGGATCATCGCCAAGACCCAATCCTCCTTTCTCCTCTCAAACAGTCCCTTTAAGGCGGGTCCAACTAGCCTGTTCTCTATCTGATGGCATGCGGCACATTTTTGCTTATAGATCTCCTCACCCCTTTTTACGAGATCGGCGGATGCAATTTGGGCGCTTGATGATCTATCCATTTGTGCATTTTGGGCTGTGGTTTTCTTAACCGGTATGTACTCCGCTGGTAAGTCAACCTTCTTCCAGGACATAACGAGCATGGTTAGGGCGAGCTTTTCCTCATAAGTAAATCCGAAATTGGGCATGACGGATGTTGGTGTTATTGACCTGGGTTCCTCAAAGTGGAGAAGGTGCCAGGAGAAGACGGTAAGGGGTAATCCCCTCCTCTTTATCTCCTCCTTTATAGTCCTTCCGGAAGGTACGGGTTGTCCGTCCCTTATCTCGTAATAAGTACCCTTCATATCAAACATTTCGGGCATCTTTGAACCTTCGTAAGTAAGATTGGGTCCTATGTTTCCACCCTCTCCGTTTATAATGTGGCAGGTTTTACAAGCCTTCTCCTCCACGAGCCTCTTGGCGAGGTTTATGTAAGGGGTTCCGGGAAGGTTATCATCGTACCTGTGGCAGACATTACAGTTTATCTCGGTTAGGGGAAGCTTTTGCCAATCCTTGAAACCGTATTCTTTAGCTTTCTCCGCCGAAAGTAGGGGCTCAAGCCACCTCACTTTCTTTCCACCTTCATGTATAACGTGGGCTTCCTTTGTGTTCGTGGCAAAACCTTGCCCACCATGGCAGGCGGTGCAACCGTACTTGTTGAAGGGATGTTTATCCAAAAGTCCATTGGGGTTGGGGTGTGTCCTGAAAACCAAAGGTATATCCTCACCCTCAAGCCCCTTCCACTCGTACCCCATATGGCATGTAATGCACCTGTCGGTCTTGTTCAGGGCGGGGATCCAGATCTGCTTAACCCCGAACGTTACACTTTTTGCCGCATCTTTCCCGAACTTTCTTTCCACCAGAGCCTTAAACTCCTTCTGATACTTTATGTATTCGGGGTTAAGCTCCTTGTATATTGCCACTCCCAAGAGGAAAGCGGAAATAACCGCCAAACCATAAATTATCCAAGAATCGTAAGGAAACGGATCCTCCTTTACATCCGGCAAAGGCTGTTTTGCTTGGGGCTTCTGCTCCATCTTTTACCTCCTTTTTAAATGATCTCGGGTAGCTCGGGCCAAGCCCAAGGCCAATAAACCTCCCAATATGGACCGCGGAAGTACATGGCAAAGATTATCATCCCAACTATTACGAGAACAAAGAAGGTGAAAACCAAGTTTTGAACGAGCCTACTTTTGTGGAACCATACGCCCGTCGCCTCCGCAGGGCTCTTATCAATAAATGCCCAAATTGTAAGTAAAGCGGTAAGAATACCAGGTATGAGAACACCTCCTATGAAACCTCCGTTTAGAGTTATGTTACCTATCCTGATCGTTGTTATCGTAATAAGCTCCTGAAGCCAAAGGAAGTACCAGGGTGCCTTTGCGGGGTTTGGCGTCCATTCCAAACTCGCGGGCTCCTCCAAGGGAGACTTTAGAAATACGGAAAGGAAAAGGACCCATGCGAACGTCCCCATAAACACCAAAACTATCCTCCTTACCAGCCAGGGTGAAGAGAAGACCATTTCGGGCTGAACCGTCTCACCCTTCTTCCTTGCTATGTTGAACTGCTCTACAACCGCTAAACCTTCATCCTTCCTAACCCTCCACATATGGTAAGAGATTAGAATCAAGAGTAAAAGGGGAAGGACTATGACGTGCAAGGTGTAGAACCTTATTAATGCGTTCTGATCAAGCCTTGTCCCACCCGCAAGGACGTAAAATATTTCATCTCCGATTACGGGAACTGACCTTGCTATCTGCGTTCCCACAACTACCGCCCATAAAGCAAGCTGATCCCATGGAAGGAGGTACCCGCTGAAAGAGAGGAGGAGGGTGAGGATGAGTAGGATCATCCCAACAACCCAGTTTATCTCCCTCCTTGCCATATGGCTCATACCGTTCTTATATGCTCCAGTATAGAAGACCCTGACCATGTGTAGGAAAACCGCCGCAACCATCATATGGGCAGACCACCTATGCATATTTCTAAGGAGCCACCCGAAAGATACCGCATATTCAAGGTCCTTTATGGACTGGTATGCCCTCTCAACGGAAGGTACATATAGAAACATCAAAATTACGCCGGTGACTAAGAGGATCAGAAATAGGAATGTGGAGACCGTCCCGAGCCAAAAGCTGTAGCTCCATGCTAAGCTTGCTTTCGTTGCCCTTGGGGGGAACCAGTGTAGCCAGAAGTTCCTCGTTACCGCCTTCCCCGCTTCCGTCCTATCCGCGGGGTCAAAGGTCCAAACCAAAGCCCTCCAAGCTTGGTAAAGCTTCTCCTTCATAATCATAATAAATTTAACCTCCAGTTTTTATTTACTTCCCTCGACATATCAACCACCAAATAACCAGTGGCGGGATCTATTTCAAGGGGATGAAAAGGCAAACCCCTTGGTGCCGGACCCTCGTAAATATCCCCATCTTGGGTATACTTTGAGCCGTGGCATGGGCAGTAAAACTCCCATTTCTCTCCACCAATCGGGATGAAGTTTACGGTGCATCCTAGGTGCTGGCATACCGCGGAGATAGCCCAAACCTCGTTCCCCCTCTTAAATACGAAGAGCCTATGATCGGGGAAATAGTTCATACCCTCCGCTAAGTTTTTGGGATCCAAAAGCCTTACCTTCTTGGGTGGTTCATAAAGGATGTTAGGCCAAAGGGACCTACCGAACCCCGCAAATAATCCTCCCAATGCCCCATATCCCAAGATCCTACCCAAATTTTTCAGGAATTCCCGCCTTTTTTCCTTTAACTCCTTTTCCTTCATATGAAGTGAGTATTATAAGGTTGATCTGCTATGGGGATAATACTACATTAATATCAGAATATCCTAATTTCTCCACCTTGACATCGAAAACGGTTCATCCATATAATATATAGCTATGAAAAGGATAGGATTGCTTTTAAGTCTGCTGATGGCGTGGGGAGTTGGGGGTTTATACTCCCAAACTTACTCCACGAACGATCCGGACTGGCGTCAGGGTAGGCACGACTACAAGAAGACCGCGAGGGCTCCCTGGAGATGCAACACCCCCATGTCCGTATCAAAACAGTGGGACTACGAGGATCCTAACGATTCCTACATCTTCGTCACAACAGCCGATATAAACGGGGATGGTGTTGCGGAGATCTTCTACACTGGGGACGATAGGGGACCGCTTTCTGGAGCTCCGAATGTGTGGTTGAACATATACGGATCGGTGATATGCAACAGTACCTTCTGGGCAGATCAAGCGGCGGGTGATTGCGTAATAGGTACAAACGGCGTATTATGCCCACTAACGGAAAGTGATGCATGGGGAAACGTAGATGGATACTTCACAAAGGGTAACTTCTCCTGCGGTGAAGTTTATAGGAGGGCCGAGAGTAGGTATCACTCAAACCTCACCATAGCGGATGTAAACGGAGATGGAAACCCGGAAGTTTTTAGGGGTGTGGGTAACTGGGCGGTTTCGGTGAATGGGAACGCGGGATCTTACACTGAAAACTGGGCTGTGAATATGGGAGTGAGGGTTGGAACTCCGGTTTTGGGGGATTTTGATGGTGATGGTATTCTTGAGGCTTGCTTCCCCCTTGTGGACAACACCATAAACTGCAGGAACGCCATAAACGGAACCTTTAGGTGGAGCTGGAGCATGCCTTGTTCTTTCGACGGTTACCTAATAAGCGATGAAACTGGACCCGCATCCTGGCTAGCTCAAAAGGTTATGGCTGAGGATCTTGATGGGGATGGTAGGGATGAGCTTGTGGCTTTGGGAAGTTCTTGCGTTGCCGCTTTTAAATACGGCGTCGGGCTCTGGTGGGTCAATTACACTTACGGAGCAACAACCGCTGGCGCAATAGGAAAACTTAACTCCGATCCTTACCCGGATGTGGTTTTCAGATCTACATATGCTCTTGATACTATCTGTTGGTCAGACGAGTACGGATCATATTGCGACTATTATAATTACGTCTACGTCGTTCTAAACGGAATTAATGGTTCCCTAATTGCTACGTTCTCCGATGCAACCCAAGGTTGTTCTGCTCCTACAATAGCGGATATCACGGGGGATGGTATAAACGACGTAATAATAGCATGCAACAATCCCGTAGCTTATTCCGCGTCAAACGGTTGGTCCGGTAGGGTATGGACCGGCACAGGAGCGGCACCCTACACGATAACCAGCGACATTGTCGTTGCAAGGAGGACGAACACTTCGCTCATGATCGTCTTCGGGGATGCTTCCTGTTTCACGACCGTATGGTCATGTCCCGTTGCGGTGATGGATTACGATGATATTACGAATGTTGAGGAGGGTAAGGTTTTGGAGTCCCTAAGGGTTGAGGGTGGAAAGGGTTATATCCTCATCAAGGGTTATAGTGGGAACGTTGAGATATACAACACCTCGGGTAGGTTGATAAAGAGCGCCAAGGTTGAGGGTGAAGGGAGGTTTGACCTTCCAAGTGGCGCGTACATGGTTAAGCTCGGCAAGGATAGCAGGGTGG
>Ga0081478_169831_pt1 | contig 11498 bp, 14 predicted proteins | sample OctSprmetagenome_FD_70983 | JGI IMG/M metagenome (GOLD analysis project Ga0081478, IMG submission 70983) | Hot spring and microbial mat streamer communities from Octopus Spring Streamers, Yellowstone National Park, USA - T=80-84 v2 (version 2) | ecosystem: Environmental > Aquatic > Thermal... | reverse complement strand
CTACGAGAAACACAAAGATCAACAAGAGGCAAAACGCAAGCCGACCCGTCTACGCGCCCCCGCGACCTCTCCTGAGAACCTCCTCTAGCGTCACGACCTTCCTTTTGCTCTCTATGAGCCACACCCCGAGTTCCTTTGCCTTCCGGACGGCTGGGGGGTCCGCCATCAACGTATAGAGGACTGGGACGATTCTGCCTGAGATTTCGTCGGACCCCCTCCTCTCAAGTTCTATGATCTGGAGCCTTTTTAAAAAAAAGCCTAAGGCCTGCGGCGGATTATCATGTCGGCGAGTAGCGCGAGGACGGCTCCGCGTGGTAACCCCACAGGGTCAGCTTGTTGGCAGTGTGAACGTCGCCTACGCCGCCTAGGTTCTTCATCTTACGCCGACGGCAAGCGTCTCTACGTACGGCCTACAGCCAACTCCTTGAACTACCCCCACAGCATGGATCCTAAGCCTTCACGGGCCCGCACGGCCCATCGACGGACCTACCGAGCCCCCGACGTGACATCGCTAAATACGCCAAGTGCCGCGGCGTTCACCGAAGCAAACTCACTATTCGCGTCTCCATCACGGCGCTCAGAGCTACAAGCCCGACGCCGAAAACGGCTCTGACAGGCGGCTGGCCACGATATCGCCATACCGCAACTACCTCCTGTCGTGTAGTGAAAATAATTACCAGAGGAGGAGAAGCCGGGGAAAAAAGAGGGGGTTTTATTAATTGGTTGCGCGGCTTATGTCACTGTGAGGGTGGCTGTGCCGTTGAACTGCTGGAACGCCGCCGTGTCGAGCGGCTTCACCACGGCGTAGTACCTGCCGTTGTAGTACTTAATCTTAATTATGGCGTTCCCGTATATATGGTGAAGAAGCGGGCGGCGTCTCCGCCGAGGAAACCCGCCACAGACTTCGCCGTATACGACACGCCGCCCAGCTCCACAGAGCCCGTGCCATACACTACCCGGTCAAACCGCGTCACATTTACACCCACCACGTCTACTGTAAGCTCCGCCTTTATGCCGTCGCCGGAGATAGTGACTTGTCTCGTGGCTACGTTCAACGTGACGTTAGCATAACCCACCTCCCGACCCCAACCGGTGCCGTCTTTCCACCCCTTTCCGCCGACGTCTTTCCAGCCCGCCTTTGGGCCCCACCAGTGGCCTCCGCCGCCCCACGCCCCGTAGCTGTGTGCAAACGCCGCTGTTGCAACCAGCAACACCGCCAACACCCCAGCCGCAGTCAACCACTTGTTCACGAAAAACCGGCACACCCCCCTTTAAAAAATAGACTCACCAAAGGTGAATACGGGCCGCACTAAGCCGGCCTGCGGGGCCTCGCCGCCCTCCTGGCCTTCTTCCCCCTCGGGGGCTCTGCGGCTTTGAAGTATTGGTAGAAGAGGTAGACCATGGCGCTGAAGGCGGCGATTCTGCCTAGCCAAGCTGCCATGGCCTCCGCGCCGACGCCTTGGGGTCTTGCGACTAGGGGAAACACGCCGACGTAAGGCACAGTGAACAACACCTTACCCACGATGTTGCTAGACACCGGCGGCTCCCCCACCGCCTTTGCCTGATCCGGCATAGGGTTGTTGTCCCCCCAGGTTATCAACTCGCAGTTTCCCTCCTTCTGATGCACCCTGTGGATAATCCAGCTGCCGTGCCACGTGGGGTTCTTAGCCACGTACACAATCACGTCGCCCACGTTTACAGACTGGCAAGAGGCGCCTGTCAACACGATGAAATCCCCCACCCGCATGGTCGGCTCCATAGAGTAGGAAGAAACCACCGCAATAGGCCACGGCACACCCACCAACACCCCATACACCACAAGAACCACCACCAACCCTAAAAACCAAACCAAATCCCACACCCAACCCCGCACACCCCCCAACCAAACCCCAAATATAAACGTTAACGCCAACACACGACAAAAGCTGCGCAACTCGAGCCGCAACACGTCGAGACGCCCCAGCCACTGCTCCAACGACGCCGCTCCGCGACAGCTCCCCGTTGATCCCCACCAGCCACAGAACGTCCCACCTCCGCCGAACCCGGGCCTCGCCAACTAGAAGCTCCAGCCAGAGCAACACTAAACCCTCTCCAACGCCCTCCTCACGGCCTCTCTGTGTATGGGGGTCTGCCAGGCCACGTTTTTGCCTATGCCCAGCCCGGGATCCCTCTCGGGCGGCGGCTGGTCGATCCAGAAGCTGGGCCTTCTGTCGTACATATTGTACACAATTAGGTTCCTCGCCTCCAGCTCTTTGACAAGCTCCTCCGGCACGTCGCCTGTCCAAAGCGTCTCCGGATCCTCCACCGCCGCCTCAAGCCACCTCCCCCACCGCCTAACAAACTCCGCCGTCAACCCTTTCTCCCGCATCAGCCGGAGAACCACCTCCTCAACATCCCACCCATTTTCATAAAGCCTCCCCAGCATCCTCGGGTTCCCGCCGGCCCATCGCCACACATCCTCGAAAGGAGGCTTCGGCCCCGGCAGTTTCTCATATAGTTGCTGGAAGCCCTCCCTCGGCATGTTCCACATAGGCCGCAACTCAGCCCAGAGGTGCCTCCCAATCTCCTCCCGCGTCACGCCCTCGCTTGTGACGGCGATGGCCACGATTTTCTCATAGCTCCTCGGCGGGTACTCGATTAGGTTTAGGAGACTTTTTACGTATGTTCCTGCTTTGTCCAGCCCGATGGCTTGGAACACTTCGTCCACAAGTACCGCTACCTTCTTCTTGCCCCACCGCCCGATCAGCTCCTTGGCCAGATCTACGGCTAGGTAGGCCAGCTTCAGCTGGGCCAGGCCAGAGACGTCGGAGGCAACGTCAAGAAGCCGCCGGGCGACCTCCGCCACGTCTGTATAAGCCACGAAATCTCTATGCGCCGCATCCACATACACGACATCGAAGCCAAACTCGCCCAGCGCTTCGGCGGCCTGCCGCAGAAACGCAGACTTCCCACAGCCCTCCGGCCCAAACACGACGACGGGAAACCTCGTACTCCTCTCAGCCCACTCCACTATCTGCCCAAGGGCGCGGTCCCTATCCACAAACTCCGTCTCCACGCCAGGCGCGAGCTTAAGCTTAATTCTCTTCACGGCGTTATCGACATCTGCGTACTTAAACCTTCCAGCGCCAAGAAACCGCGGCGGCAAACGCCAGTGCTGTAAACCCCAGAAGTCCACGGCAACGCCGAGGGATAAAAAGGATGCCAGCCTCCGCAAAACTGGAGTCTACACCGCGTCTAGTACGATTACCAGCTAGAGGCAAGCAAGCACAAGCCGAGGACTTGACTGAAGGCTACAAACAGCCCTAGCGACGCCCCCGCCCCACCGGCCATAAAATTCGAGAAACGTCACGATCAGACAAACGCCCAGCAGACTAGTTTCAACACGGCGCCACCTACGACATGGATATACCAAACACTCTGCCCCCCGTATGCAGTAATCACTATGTCTTGGCGGAAATGCGCCAAGAGACCGCCGATGACAACCGACGCATTGGAGTTGTTTTTTGAGATATATAAGCGCCAAATGGAAGGCGACACTTACTCAAATCTATCCCGTGCTATCCCAACTGGCGGAATTCACAGAACCTGAAGGCCTCGGCGAGCGCCAGACCTAAACTTCAGTTTTCCAGGCACCAAAGCCGCAGAGACAGAAGTCGGAGTCGCCGTTCAGCGAGTTCAGGTCGTGGTGCGCAACCCGTCGCAAGACTGAGCATTGGCTTAAACTTACATTAGGAGCATCAACACCTGTTTGTGAAGGTTACTGTAGCCATAGTGACGTATGGGAGAGCGTGGGCGTTGCCCCACTCTCTGGCGAGTATCGTCAACCAGACGAGAAAACCCGAGGATGTGGTGATACTGCTGAAGCCGTCGGGGGACGGTAGCGAGGAAGTGATAAAGAGCTTTTCCTCGCAATTACCCATAAAGCTGGTCGTTCAGGAAAAGGGGAACTTCACAAACGCAGTGCAGATGGCAATAGACAACGCCAAGGGGAGACGTTATACTTTTTCTCGACGACGACGCAGTAGCAGAGAAGAGGTGGGTGGAGAAATACGAAAATCTAACTCCTTGCCCAACTTCGGCGGAATCTGTGGAACAACATATAAAGCATATATCAAGAGCGGTAAAGCTGTCAAAACTTATGAGCCCTTCTACGATGAAAAACCACAAAAATACGGTTCTATAGAAGGCCACTACCGGACTACGTAAATTATTACGGCTGGATCGCCCGCTCTGGGTTCTTGGGCGCAAAAGCTCCACCCGGCGATGTGTTTCTCTCCACGTTGCTGGACGGAGTCAACATGAGGCTGTTGAGAGACGCGGTGAAGGACTGCCCGCTTGCCTACCTCTTCAGTAGTAGGAAAGGGCTTTGGAACGAAAAAATACTTGCCTATTGCGCAAAGAAAAAACGGCACATATAGGGCGCTAGGCCCGCGGGCGCCCTCGGTGTGGCATCTCGTGCACGCTGGCTCGCTGACGAGGGGGAGGGGGTTCCGGCACGAGTTCTGGTTCCACTACGACAGAGTGGCGAACTACTGGCGGCTTGAGAAATTAGGAGCACAAGTCTCGCCCTACGCCTACCTAGCGGCGTGCCTAGTTTCGCTCAGGAGAAGACCGCTCCCAAGGCTCTTGGCCACCCTCTACGGGTGGCTCGTCAGGCTGTAGTATGTCGTCGCTGAGCGTCGCCATCTTGGGCAAAAACAGCAGATGGATCCTTAGATACAGCCTCCGCGCGGTACGTTCTGCGTTGCAAGAGGTGGGGAGAGACGTTGAGGTGGTGTATGTCGACGGAGGTTCCACAGACGGTTCCAAGGAGCTGGTAAGAGAGGTTCTGCCGCAGGCGAGGATAATCGACGCGCCGGGCACCAACATCCCCGAGGCGCGCAACATTGCAGTGAAGGAGACCTCAGGCGTGTATTTGGTCTACTGGGACAGCGACATCTCGGCCCCGCCGTCTGCGCTTAAGGCGCTTCTCCAGCAAGACAAGCCAATAGTTGCGCTGACGCGTCGAGACGTCTATGTCGCGTCTGAAGAGGATATACAAAACATCATGGCCAGCCTAGGCGACGACCCCAGCACCACGCTCTAGCCAGCCCCTTTCGTGGTCTTCAGCGTGACTCTTTTCCGCCGGGACGTATTCAGAAAGGTGAGACTCTTCGACGAGAGGATGACGCAGGCAGAAGACAGAGACATATGTCTAGGGGCATACTGCAGGAGCTTCCAAAGCTTCTACATCTCCACGGCGGCCCACGACATAAACAGGTGGCGGCTGAGCGACGTGCCTGTAACTACGCCGCTTAGGCAATACCTCCGGGGCATACACAAAAAAGCTCTCATATACGCCTATACAACCTCGCGTCGCCAGAAGACAAACACTAACCAGCGTAGTAGTGAGTCAAAGATCCCCGCTTTTTTCTTTTGCCGCGCCAGACTTATGCTCTGAATAACTGCGGCATAGTATTCGTCATCGATGAGTCCAACCTCGTGTTTGCTCTTGGCCAGGTTTTCAACCGCGTTGTATGTTGCTTCAGCTATTTCTCGTTTTGTCAACCACGGCGTTTCGTAGTTTAACATTTCGTACCAGTTTTTAGCAAGAAGCTACTCCCGATGCTCTGTCAAGGTGTAGGCATATAGCTTGCATCTCCACCGAGCTGTAGAAAGCTACGCTTCCAGGTCCACAAAGGGTGCAAGTGGGGCGACAAAGGCATCAACAATGTTCGGGCCTCCTGCCAGAGCTCCTCGAAAAAGCTTCCGATCGTTACGTTTTCAACCGTCTGGCCAGGCAGGCCAATCACAAAGTAAACATCTACTCTTTCAAAACCCAGTTGCTTGGCGTTACTCAGGTGGTTTTGAGTTCGTGGTTTGTGTAGTGCCTACCGTAGCGTCTTCTTGTCTCCTCGTCGTGGGATTCAAGCGAGATCTGAAGATAAAACCCTCTCGCCGGCTTTCCTCAGAAGCTCTAAGACCTCTCTCCGCGGGGGTGCGAAAAATTCGAAGATCACCACCACGTCTCTTTTTCGCCGCCCAGGAACTACGTCAGCTTTTCTACGTAGGTTTTTCCAAGAACCTGGAGGTCACCAACAAAAATACCGGTGCCTTCAACCTCTCGGTTATTTCCCTATATTCCTCAAAAACAGTTTCAAGTCTCTTAATTCCTAGGTTTTTCCTCTGAAAGACTACGCTATAGGCATAGCGGCTTCCCCCACATGCCAAACAGTTGTAGACGCACCCCTTATAGGTTACTACAGTTGCGATTGGGTGCTTCAGAAACGTGCTCCATGGAGGCGAGAGGTCAATACCGCTTCTAACCAAAACCTTCACGACCATGTCGTACTTGGGACGAAGCTCGTCTAGCTCCGCCGGGACGTATTTCAACCCCGTGAATTTTATTCCCCCATCTGACCTGTAGGCTACATTAGGTATCTCCTCCAATTCTTTGAGACGACCCTTCTCCAGTTTTGCAGAAGCTGGTACAGCACGGGCTCAACCGCGTCGCCAAGGACAACGACATCTACAAGGGGATAATTTTCTAGTACCTCGCGCCAGTAGTAAGTGGCCGTGAACCCGCCGAGAATAACCGGCCTCCCCGTGAGTTCTTTAACCAGCTTCGCAAGTTCAAGGGCGCCGTGGGAATGCACCAGCCAGTGAAGATCTATCCCGTATACCTTGGCGTCTATTTGACGAATCAGCCTTGCCACATCTACATCGGGGTCGTTCACCATCTTCCTAGCGACATTGAATACCCCAGTCTTTATACCTCTTTCTTCTAGGTACGAAACCAGCGAAAAGATGCCCGCAGGATGTACATCAAATATTGGCTTTAGATGGAATTACGTCGCTTATAGAACCATAATGTACGTAGCCACGTTTCCAGAAGTCGTATACGCTTGGCGCCTGTATGAGAGCCAAGTCTAAATGCTTTAACGGTAGGATAAAAGCAGGTTCCTATAAAAATTATTGACAGAAAAGCTTTAGGAAAAGATTAACCGTTACTGTAAGGAGAACAAAAATCCCGAGAGCTACGCACATGCCTAAAACTTCACCCATAAACCAAAAGCCCGAGGAGGGATGCCATGGGCTGGGACGACGCCGCAGACGAGTTAAAGCACCGGCCACGGCCCCTCCGAGCCAAGAAGCGGAGCCGTTCCAAAAGTACAACGAACAGGCCACTGGAACGAGGACCCACAGTTGGCAACTGTGGGGAGTTGCGATCGCCCTCACCAAGCTACATCCAACCCTTATAAGCCGGGTGGAGCCACGACAAGCTGTACAACTATCACAAAGTAGAGACAAGCCCTCCGCGGCGTGCTTAAAACATGCGATGCACAACTTTTACGAAAGAAACTACCTTCGAGAAACGCTGGGAAGACGCCGTCAGACAACTAGAGCCCTTTAAATAGAAAACTCCCTCTCAGACAAACAAGAGTTCACCACAGGCCCTCGGATGCCACCCCCATAGGGCGGCTTCGTCTTGGAGCGGCTGAAACAGTCTACAGCCAAATAAACAACCCACCACAAGACCACCGCCCAGACGTCCAAAGGCATAGCTTGCACCTACTTCGTCACGCCGACTTCTACGCAACCCTCTTTTCTCCATATCGGCCATCTTCAGATCCCTCCAAATACATAAAGCCAACACAAACTCCGCGCCTGCAAATCGGCGATACGCGGCGAAGTTTTACCAACGCCCCGAGACCCAGCGGCCGCGAGACAGAAAGAGCTCCAAAAGGAGCGAATCGGGAAAGAGCAACACGAGAAACCCACGTCGCCGCAAGCCAGACAACAAGAACCCGCGCCCCAAGATTATCAAGCCAGAGAGAAGATAAAAAACCGAGGTGGGGCCGGCTACGACCAGAGACCCGATGAAGAACTCTCCTCGATCGAGACGCGCCCACAGTCATCGGAAAGGGAGACGACGACGGGAAGAGACTTGTCAGCACCAGAAAAGGCCAAGAGGCAACAGCTTTATTCTCTACATGAGAAAAAAGAATATAAAATTGCTAAAGGCCGTTGAACTATACCTAACACGCCGTCTGAAGGCCATTCCAAGACATATGGATTTTGTAAGGGAGAAAGGAACGAGCCTTACGGTGTCCCTCCTTAAGACCTTACGTCTGGAGCCGTTTTTCCTATTCGTAAGTCTCGTGGAAGCCACACACTGGCTAGGACAACAAAAATATGCATCTGCGGTACAAAAATGGGTACGGGGAGCATAAATCCCCAAGACCGAAGAATTTGGCGCACCTATCCCCCACCGCGCGGAAACAAGGAGGGCCGTGGAAATAGCATCCACAACACTACAGAGATAGCCCTCCTCGCCTTAAAGGGCGAGGCCTCTTGCTCGTTTTGTCAGATCGCTCCAACGCGTTCATAGTCGTCACGTTAGACCACGGCTAATTGCTTAACGACATAGGGCTAAGGTCGCCCTTACCGCGTTGACACACTACACCTGGTTTTTCCATATTGTTATCTATTGAGGTGGGTTGCCGTGTATTGATTCGCCTCTGGAGACCTTCCTGGCTATCTCCAGCAACTCCTTGGGGCCTAGGCTTAGGTCGCCGTAGTCTCCCGGCCTCTCCCTTAGGCTAACTAGGCCTACCTTCTCGGCTACCTTACTCATCCTCTTCACAGCCTTCACCGCCTCATCTCTGGTTATTTCACCAATCTTAACCTCAAAGGCCCATATCGGCCTCCTCCCCCTAACTATGACCACGTCTATGTCCTCCTTTGGGGAATAGTACAGGGTCCCCCTGAAGTATTTGGCCAGCATTTCGCCTACACTGAATTGAACCTCCCTGCCTACGGGTAGGTCTGGGATCTCCACATCCCTCTCGCCAACGGCGTATTTGGACTCTGCGTATAGGGCGAGGGATAGCGGCGGGGAGTCCACCTTGTAGTAGTTCTCCCTGGATAATGTGGGTATCTTCTTAACGAGCCCCATTTTAACGAGCTTATTAACCATAGAGGAAACCGTAGCCACTCCTCCCCTCGGCTGTATTATGCCTGCAATCTCCGAGGTCCTCCATACGCCCTCGCCCAGGAGCAGTAGTATCTTGTAGTACGTATCCGTGAGTTCCCTATCTTCCTCCCTGAAGACCTCCCCCACCAACCCCTTTGATATAAGCGAGAACTCCTTAATCCTACGGGCGAAGTCCTCGTAACTGTCGATAAACGGTATGACCCACGGATCCCTTAGGAGCACCGAGAGGAGCGGGTTCCCGACTTGGCTCAGCACGTCCTCGTAGGATATTATGCCAACCTCCATGGGTATGAAGAGCCCCAGGAGGGGGCTATTCCTATCAAACACCCTGTTGACTATGCCGTAGCTTGAACCCACGACCACCAAAACCCCACTGCCGGCCCAATTGCTAATCATGCTCCAGTACACCTCAGGCAGGCGTTGAAACTCGTCGATGACCGCCAGACCGCCTCTGCGGAGGACTCCCCTAACCTCCCTCATCGCCACGTCGACCCTGACCAACCTGTCATCAAGCGTTATTACATTACCTGGATCAGCCATCAAGACATAAAGATCCATACGCAGGTTCCGTTTAACCAAGGTGGTCTTGCCGGTCTTCCTCCTACCGTATATAAGAGTCCAATTCCCTATAGCCCTAACCGCATCCTCCTCCTTCCTCCTAATATATAGTCTCATCAGACTAGTCCTATGTGACTAGTTCAAAAAGACTACTTAACTGAGGTTGAGACATTCGGCATATACGCAAATTAAGTAGCAAAAACAAAACCTTCCTACTCACCAAACACAAGTCGTGGGAATGCGGGATCATGGGAGTATAGGAATTTAGCGAATATACAACACTGCGTCCAGCGACGAGGAAACACGCCTACCCAAGGCGGCCTTTTAAACGGTTAGGCCGCCTGCGGGGGGGGATGACCCACGGCGCCGGCTCGATAATCCCATGTTCCTCACCAATAGGCTGGCGAGGGCGCCCCGCCGCCTCAGGAGAAGGATGGATCGCAACCCGGCTACCTGAAGCCTCTTCACATCTCCTCCAATCCCCTCCTCACAGCCTCTCTGTGAAGCGGAGTGTGCCAAGCTACGTGTTTCCCTACGCCGAGCTCTAAATCGCGCTCTGGAGGGGGCTGGTCTATCCACAGCGGCGGGTCCCGGTAGGTTATTGAGTCTATCAGCACGTTTATGTCGATCAGCCTCTCCAACAGCGGAACCTCGTAAAAACCGAGGAAAAGCTGAGGCGGCGGTGCGTAGGGCCCCAGATGAAGACCTCGGCTAGGCATCCGGAGAGGTACGGCCATACAGAGCCACGGATCTCCGCCGTCCTCCGCTTCCCCAACTGCCAGCAGCAACCCACGCGGCGAGCTGTCGAGACGCCACGCGCGGCAACCAACGTAGCGTCTGCGGCGCAGGAGCCGGTAGCCCCGCGTCGAGGGGCGGCGAGCCGGAGAGACGCCGGAGGAGTTAAGACAAGCCCTCACGCGCCGAACTGACGCGGCCCCCACAAGGCAGATGAGGCCGAAAACCTCCTAGGGCCGCCACAGCCAACCGCCCCCTAGATATGTAAGTCAGCCCCTCGGCAGAGATGCCCGGCAACGAGGATGAACGAGACCGTAAAGAGCATCACCCTACGGCTGTCTGCGGGAAGACGCGACGCGCGCCTATCTCAGCCGAGGGCCCCCTCCATAGACGGCGGCAAGTCGCGCCACGGCGTGAGACCTAGGGAGACTAGGCCGGAACAGCCCGCCGAGCGGAACAGAAGGCGCGGCGGCAGATGGGGGAGACGTTCGAGACCCCCAAAGGGCACCCCCAAGAGACGGACGAGGCTACGTCCGCCCAAGGACCTCCTCCAGCGTTACGACTTCTCTTTTGCTTTCGATGAGCCAGACGCCTAGCTCCCTTGCTCTCTGGACGGCGGGGGGCTCTGCCAATAGCGTGTAGAGGACTGGGACGAGTTTTCCGGAGATTTTGTCTGGCTGTCTGCGCAACAGCTCCTGCGCCCTTTCAAAGACCTTCTCCACGTCGCTACCGCCGGCCCTAACCTTCACCTTGCCTACTGCAGTAAACACGCCGGCGTTGCAGTAAATATCAAACTCGTAGTCGGCGTCGAGACGCAGTCTCTCCGCCGTGCATTTGTAGCCCCTCTGCTCAAGCAGATACTCAACCATCTCGCGGCCGCTGTCCTCCGGGTGAATTCCAAGCTCCTCAAGCAGCTCTCTAATAGTCATCAAGTCCTTCCGCCGTTTCAACTTAGACTTTTCTACATCCCCGGCCATGGTTCTTCAGCTTTTGATGTCGTCCTTTATTGCTACGTTAAGCGACACGGCGAAGGATCCAGCAACTACCTGCGCCAGCTTCAGCCTAGCCTCTGGGTGCTTCGTGAAGAGGTCCAACAGCGCCTCGGCGGCGCCTCCGTCTGATCTCAAAGCCTCAAGCACGAGGTCTCTAAAGAAGGCGGGCTCCCTCTCCACAAGCTCCCTCAAAGCCCGCTTAAGAATTTCAACATCCACGGTATAATGTTTACCCT
>Ga0081478_150375_pt1 | contig 11538 bp, 11 predicted proteins | sample OctSprmetagenome_FD_70983 | JGI IMG/M metagenome (GOLD analysis project Ga0081478, IMG submission 70983) | Hot spring and microbial mat streamer communities from Octopus Spring Streamers, Yellowstone National Park, USA - T=80-84 v2 (version 2) | ecosystem: Environmental > Aquatic > Thermal... | reverse complement strand
TGGGCGGGGGATGGTTAAAGGAAAGCACTGGCTAAGCCTGTAGAAGCCCTAATAGCCGGGCGAACCTCGGACGAGGGTTCGATTCCCTCCGCCTCCACCAATAAGTTATGATAAAAACGTCAGTTCCCCCAATCCAACACCTAATCAATCAGTCCCAACCCAATGTTTTATTCTTCCCCACGCTGAAAGGTTCTTATGGAAGATCTTACCTTACAAATGAAAGTGTAGGACAAGACTGCGGGATGGTTGTTAGGAAAGAGGTGGTGAAAGGCGGGATGGTTGTTATTTGAGAAGTGGGAAGGTGGGTGATAGGATTACTCTCTAAACATCGGAAGGGAAACTCCTAACTGTAAAAGGAGAGAAGAAAACACGTAAAAGCCTAAAACGCAACCGTTTAGGCGGAAAGGTGGGTGAAGGTGGCAAACAAAGGGAAGGTGGAGAAGGTGGAAGAGGTGGAAGGGAAGTAGCGGTTAGTAAGAGACAAGCTAAATGAGAATAATTTGCAAGAAATAATTCATTTTTCAACAGCAGTTGAACACTTTTCGGCAGGGGGAGGGTATGAGTGGAGGACGGGCTAAAATATCTACTATGGTGGACTTTGAGTATCCTGTGGATGAGTTAGCGGAGAGGGCGGTGTTAGGTGCTATGATCAAGGATCCTGAAAGCATACCTACCGTGCTTGAACATCTTCGGGAGGAAGACTTTTACTTTGAGACGCATAGGCTACTTTTTTCTGTGCTTTACAAGGTGTGGGAGGAAAAGGGTAGGGACTGGGATGATATTGTGTTGAGGAGTTATTTGGAGAAGAGAGGACTATTGGGCAAGATTAGTATGGATTTGGTGTATACCTTAGCCCAGGAGGCGGCGGAGGGGCCGCTTCTTTTTGAGGCGATAAGGGTGGTGAAAGAAAAGTCTGGGATAAGGAAGTTGATGGATTTGGCTATTGAGGTTTTGAAAAATAGCAAAGAATATCCTGATTTAAATGTGTTGGTGGAGAGGGTGTCTCAGAGGGCGTATGAAGTAGCCCTGAAGTATCAAACAAGCCAGTTTTATCATGCTAAGGAGGTGGCGAATAGTGTATTGGAGTTTATTGACCAGAGGAGGAAGGCGGAGAGGTTAATTACTGGTTTGTCTTCGGGGTTTTTAGGCCTTGACAAGCTAACAGCAGGTTTTCAGCCCTCAGACCTTGTGGTGATTGCTGCAAGACCTGGGATGGGTAAAAGCAGTTTTATGCTTTCCATAGTTTTACATCTTGCTTTGAATGAGAAGGTGCCTTTGGCGATTTTTTCTTTGGAGATGAGTAAAGAACAGTTGATGCTGAGGATGTTTTCTATACTTTCAGGAGTTCCTCTTCAGAACATAAGGCATGGATTTGTGAAGGATGAAGAGTGGGAGAAGATTGTAAAAGCGGCTTTGGAGATTTCCTCAAAGGAGATCTACATGGACGACAGCCCCAACCTTTTAACCACAGAACTGAGGATAAGAAGCAGGAAGCTAAAGCAAGAAAAGGGAGTGGGAATAATTTTCGTGGATTACCTTCAGCTTCTCAAAACACCTTACAGGTTTGCTACCCGTCAAGAGGAGGTGGCGGAGATTTCAAGAAGTCTGAAAGCCCTTGCAAAGGAACTGAATATCCCTGTGGTGGCCCTGGCACAGCTTTCTCGTCAGGTGGAACAGCGAAGTGATAAGCGTCCGCAGTTGGCGGACCTGAGAGAAAGTGGGCAGATTGAACAGGATGCGGACCTAATCATTTTCATTCACAGGCCTGAGTATTACAAGAGGAAGCCGCTTCCAGAGGAGGAGGGTATAGCGGAGATAATCGTGGCAAAACAGCGTCAGGGTCCAACGGGTATAGTGAAGCTTGCCTTTAATAAAGATACGACCGCCTTTGAAATGCTTCCTCATTCTGATGCTAATGTTGTAAAGCCTTACAAACCTGAGGTTGAGGAAGAGGAGTTAGATTTTTGAAGTTTATGCATATAAAATCCGCAATTGAGGAGTGTTTGGTGTTTATTAACATGGCAAGGCAGAGTGATAGGCTTGTAATTGGTTTGCCTACGGGCTTTTTAGACCTTGATAGGCTGACTACTGGGTTTCATCCTGGAGAGTTGGTGGTGGTGGCTGGGAGGACTGGAGTGGGTAAAACTGGGTTTATGCTTTCTATGGCGGTGCATCTCGCTTTCAACATGAAAGTTCCTGTGGCTATATTTTCGCTTGAAACCTCTAAGCATCAGCTTTTACTTAGGATGCTGTCTATACTTTCTGGTGTTCCTCTTTGGAACATAAGAATAGGGTTTGTATCTGATGAAGCATGGAGAAAACTTGCGAAGCTTGGTGGAGAACTTGCTGGGAAGCGGTTTTACATAGATGATAGCCCGAGGCTAAGTGTTGCGGAGTTGAGGGAAAGAAGCAAGAGATTAAGAGAGGAGAAGGGTATTGAGGTAATTTTTGTAGATTACTTGCAGCTTCTTAAAGGTCCTTTTGCAAGGAATACTCGGCAAGAGGAAGTAGCAGACATTTCAATAGAACTAAAAGCCCTTGCAAAGGAACTCCAAATTCCTGTAGTGGTCCTTGCACAGCTTTCTCGTCAGGTAGAAAGAAGGCAAGACAAACGCCCACAGCTTATGGATTTAAGGGATAGCGGGCAGATTGAAGAAGTGGCGGATATGGTGCTTTTTATCCACAGACAAGAGGAGAGAGTAGCGGAGTTGATTGTAGCAAAGAACAGGCAAGGTCCAACTGGGATGGTAAAGCTTGTTTTTGAAAAAGACACAACAGCGTTCAAGCCGCTTTATTTTCCTGACTCCCGAAAGGCGGAGAGGTATAATCCTGAGGATCTTGAGAATTTTGATTTGGATTTTTGATATACTGTTGGAATGCGTGGTAAATTTGATGAAAAATATGCGGTGGAATTGCCTGCGGATGTTTTGAGGTTCCCGCCTGTATCTTTGCATGAGAAAGAGATTTTGATAACCACAGAGTATGCCCAGGTCAAGATAGAGAACCCGCTGACTATCACTGCGTGGAGAGTGTTGCTTGGACTTTTGCGGTATGGGAAGGCGGAGAAGAGGGACCCAACGCTGGGATTGAGGGTGTCTATAGAGACATATAAGCTTCTTGCTTTTATGAAGACTGCAGATTGGAAGGACCTAAAAGAGGTGTTGAAATCTCTAACTGAGTGTAGATACGAAATTCGTTATAAAAGAGGAAGTGCGTGCTTTGTGGTTGCTGGAGAGTTTGAGATAGAGAAGAATGGGAGAACCTATGTTGTTTTGACTGCAAGCTTTATGAAGTTTCTGGAGGACTATGCATCCCTGTGGTTCTACTATCCCTTTGCCTTTTTCCTCAGGAAACCCAGTGCTATAAATCTGCACGCCTTCCTCACCGCAAATTCCACAATTAGCAGAGTAAGGCTTGAGACCACCCGTGAAAGGGCAAGGATTACCACGGACCAGCCAAGCAAGGTAAGGAATTATCTCAAGATGGCACTAAATGAGTTGGTAGAGATAGGCTTCCTCAAGGGCTACAGATTTGAAGAAGATGTTATCGTGCTTGAACGCTATCCTATGGAAGTCCTGAGGATAAGGGCTATAGAGTTGCAAAGGCAGTTGGACAAAGAAATTCAAGAGTTTATTGAGGAACTTAAACAGGCCTTCAGGGAAAGCAAGAGAAAGAAGAGGAAAAAAGATAAGGAAAGCGGTCAAGAAGACATTAAATAAGAGACTGGTTGTTAAAACCACTTTTCAGTAAAGAGGATGTCTGTCTTACCTTACACCTTGCGATGTAGGACAAGACTTTAAAAAAGACCCTTCTAAAGTCCTTGTCTTTCAAGTGTTTGAGAGGGTAGGTTGGCGGATGTCTAAACCTTTTTGTCTGGTGTCTAAACCTTTTTATCTGGATGTCTAAACCTTTTTGTCTGGGTCTCGGACCCGCTGGAAAGCCATCAAAACCTTGAGAGACAAGGCTTTGACACACTTGGCACGATTTTTGCAAATTTTATAGAATATATATTTTTTAGAGATCTAACCATTTACTTCGTAAATGGTTGTGAAAGCAAAGCTTTCACGATAAAAACTTTTTTTGTTTTCTGGAGAAAAAGAAAAAAGCTAAGGAAAGATTTTTTAGAAAAACGAACAGCTGGCTGGCGGGAAGACAAGGGAGAGTTCTTGCTGGGTGTCTTATCCTACATTTCGCAGTGTAAGGTAAGACAGTTCTTATCCTTGCTATCACACAACCTGCAATCTCACGCTTGCCAAATGAGAATAATTTGCAAGAAATAATTCATTTTTCAACAGCAGTTGAACACTTTTCGGCAGGGAGGGTATGGGCGGAGAAGGGCGGGCTGGAGAAGGAAGGCTACTGTCTAAACGAAGGTAGCGTGCTTTTTGTTCTTTGTGTGTGGGTTTCCCCGCAAGGCTATGAATTTAGTATAAATTTTTATGCAGGAGGTGAAGGCATGAGAAAAGTAGCTATATATCCTGCGGTCAAGTAAGTTCTCAAAGAACCTATGAGGGTGCAGCTGTAGGTGGGGTAGTTGGTGCAGTGGCAGGAGTCCTTTTGGACAAGGAAAACAGGTGGAGAGGGGCTGTTATTGGTGGTGCGTTGGGTGCTGCATTGGGTGGAACTACCACAGAAATAGCCCAAAGGGCTGCAAGAGAAGCGGCAATGGCTAACAGACCAGTGGAATACAGGTCTGAGGACGGAAGACAAAGGGTTTATGCTGAACCCGTAGCAAGCAGAGGAAATTGCAGAGTAGTAAAAACAAACTACTATCAAGACGGCAGGCTGGTGAAGGTGGAAGAAAGGGAAGTTTGTCCATAACTTCATTTCACCGACTCGTCAATGGAGTTGTATTTTTAGAACAGCCTCCAAACTCCCTTGACAAAGGAATGGGTATGGTGTATAATGAAAGTTAGTAGGTTAGGAGGGATACCCGAGAGGGGTCCCTTGTTAGAAGTTTGGTAGTTTGAAGTAGATTGGTTCCTTAGGTCTCCCTCCTAAAGTGGGAGAGGAGACGAAGGTGAAGACTGTTTCGGGGAGTTTTAATAAAAACTCCTCGGTCGCAGAAAGGCCAGCGGGAGATACTCCCTGCTGGTGCGACCAGAAGGAGTTAAAAACAAAACAAAGAGTGGAGGGTTGAGAATGTCCAAGGAAATCAAGAAGGTTGTAATCATAGACGCACCCAACTATTTTTTTGCCGATCAGGCACATCTTCTTGAGAAAATCAGGGCTTCCTTTGGAACCTCACCTGTTTATTTTGTGGTAAATCCCGAGAACAAAACTTGGCAGCAGGCGTCTCAGAAGTTTATGAAGGTGTGGAGTAGGTATAATGCGATGATAAAGCTTTCTCAGAATGTGGATATGGATTTGGTGGAGGAGGTTATAAAAGAGAGTGATGCCAAGAAGGTGGTAGTGGGTTCAAACGATGGGAGGCTTTTGTGGCAGATAGCGGAGAAAGTGGAGGCAAAGCCTATATATCTGAGGATAACCTACAAGCAAAAGAATGGCAAATGGATGAGGCCTCCTTATGTGCTGGAGAAGCTTCGCAATCATGGCTACACGGTGATAGATTGGAGGCTGGCAAATAGAATTGAGGGTGCATTAGCGAGGATGTTTATGTTGGACTTTGATGCGGTGCTTGAGTTGTGGGAACAAAGGGAAAAGTTCAAGCGTAGTGTAGTGCTTGCGAAAGAGAGGGTTCTTCCCAAGATTGAGGGAGAGGTTAGCTTGCAGGGCTTTAGTGCATTGTGTGAGAGGGAACACATTCTATATCCATTTGAGACTGCATACTTTCTTGGGTTATTTGGCTGGGCAAACATTCAAAGCAAAGGTGGAGTGGTAGTGATAAGTCCAATAGGGAAGTCAAAGAAAGAAGAAGTAAAGCAAGAGGAATTGGTGAAAGAGGAAGAGGTAATGGTAGAGGGACAGGGCTGAGTGCCCTGCTTCCTGTTTTGAAATTGGTGATGCCCCTGCCTTGGGATGGGTCCTCGGGTTAAAGACCTCCCCAGAGGTTGCCCGTCCCTCTCCCTTCGTGGGAAAGGTAGGGGCAAGGAGGAGGTATGTCCCATTCACTCCCTCCACCCGAAGCCCTTGAATACGAGGGCACGGTCAGTCCTCCGACCAAAGTCGGAGGCTGGTAAGTGTGCTCTTCTGGGCACCGCCGTGTTCTCTGGGTGTAGGGAGAGGGTCTCTTTTCCTCCCTCCCTTCCGAAGGACTGACGATCGGGGGACGTCAGTTTGGAAGGAAGGGAGGAAGGGATAACATAGATGATGATGGAGAGACAGTCTGTTCCCCAATCCCCCGTCCAAAAAAATACATCCTCTGGAGAGAGAAGAGAAAAAGAGGAAAGAAGAATTGGTGGAATTGGTTAGTCCTACGTGGGGCAGTCCTACGTGGGACAGGAGGTGAGGTATGATGGTCAAGGGCTAAACAAGCCCCTTCTCCACGCCCTCCTTTTTGCCCCCTCCGAGGGTATGGCCGAGAGGTCATATCCTCCTGAAACTCCAAAGGAGGGTGGAAGGAGAAGGGGAGGTGGCGGCTGGCGCCTGAAGGCCGACCGAGGGTAAGGCCGCTGGCCCAGCCGTCCAGACCCCCCCGACAGAGGCGGTTCCGCCTCCTTGAAGGCTTCCTGGCCTTCATGAGAGTCGGGGGTTGCTTTTTTTCAATCTCAATAATGCAAATTTTCGTTAGTTTCCCCCTATCCCCCGCTTAAAAATACTCCCTCTGGAGAGGGAGAGAAGAGGGGAAGAGGAAAGGAAAAGGGAATTGGTGAATTGGTGGATGGATGGAATTGGTGGCACCTCACCTGCCCTAACGTGGGTGGGTGAGGAAAACCAAAAAAGGAGGTGTTGCCATGGTAAAACAGATGACTATTCAGCATCTCGCCGCAATAGCAGCAAAGAAAGCGGCTTCCAAAGGCAAGAATACTGTCATCTTCCCTGTGAATCCCCCTTACATCCCCCCAAAAGCAGGGGAATACCAAAGCCCTTACGGAAGAATACGGGTGAAAGTGTGGCTGGATAAGGAGAATGGGAAATGGATGGTGAAGGTAAGGTTTTTGGACACGGAGCTACAGAATCCTGTTATCAGCAAGGAAGTGGCAACATCCTTGCTGGAGAAGCTGGGTAAATAGTCTCCCTCCCTCGCCCCCGCTGGGGGCCTGCTACAGTCAGTTCTTGCCTAAGTGTTTTGTCTTTAACCGTCAGTTTCCCCCTTCTCCCTCCCCTTCCCTTTAAAAACACCAATCTCCTCGCTAAAATAAACCTCATGAGTGAGAAGCTAACCCTGATGGATTTAATCGTCCCTCTTAGGGACGAGATTGAGGGCTTTATAGCCCGTGTGGATGAAGAGTTTCTCCGTAGATTTGCGGAGAACTCTGTGTTTGAGGCGATACTTTTGCATGATGAAGCGTTAGAGAGGGAGAAGGAAGAGGAAGAACCTCTTAAGAGGGCGTATTTGAGGGCGGTAGCAAAGACCTTTAGGTTTATCCCAAGCGGAGAACTTCCAAGAGGAAGCATTTATGGAGAATTTGTGAGAGGGTTAAGTGGGATGGAGTATGAGAAGTATGAGAGGCTTGTGGAGGAAAGGTTTAGGAGGATGATGGAGAAGTGGGAGAAGGGCGAGATAGTAGTGCAAGAGGGAGAAGGTCTAAGGGTATGGGATGAGGTATTGGAAACTGCAAGGTATTTGGTGAATTTGGGAGTGTTTAGCAAGTATGTGGAAATTCTTGAACTCAGAAGGCAGCTGGATGAAGTGGGAGTGTTTTGCAAGGTGTCTAACAAGCCTTTGGGTGTGGAAGAAAGGATGGCTTTGGTGGGAGAGTTGATTGGTGGAGGAGATGAGGTAAGGGTAGAAGTTGGGATGTTGGAAACCAAGTATGGTGTGTTTTTAGGGTGTGCGAACTGGTTTAATGTGCTGGTGGATGTGTGGAGGATGCAGAGGGATGCAGAAGAACCAATTTTGGTGTCAGCACTATACATATACCTAAAGCCTATTGTGGAAAAAGCGGAATTTGTCAAAGATTACTTGGAGAGGTTTTACAAAAGGCAGTTGAAACAGTATGGAGAGACGCCCTTTTTGAATGCATGTGGGATAGCACTCATGAAGCTGGGGTGTGATGTGAAAGTGGAGGAACCTAAGAGTAGGAGTGCAGAGATTATATGGTATTGGTGAAAGGAATTGGTGAAGGCCTTCCAGTTCCCGAAGGGGGCTGGAGGGTCAAAAAAACTAAAGGAGGTAATGCCATGGAGGAAAGGAAGCATGAACAAAAACAGTTGAAGAGGATTGCAGAAAAACTTCTGCGGGGCGAAGCACTATCCATGGAAGAAGCATTATTGTTAACGGACAGAGAGGCTGTCTACGAGCTTTACTTCATTCTGCATCAGATTATTTTTTGGGGGATATGATTTTTCGTCCGTTGCCCCCCGCCCCGTTTTAAAACACACCTCAAACCACACCATTAAGCCTAAAGAAAGCTTTAAACAAGGAGTTTTGGAAGGGAATTGGTGAAAGAAAGGGTTGGAGAAGGAACAAGGGAATTGGTGGAATTGGTGAGGGTCGCCACCTGCCCGATGCGGAGGTGGCGGCTACAAAACCCTAAGAGGAGGTGGAAGCCATGATGTATCCAGCTTACCAAACAGTTGACTTTTACGAAGGAACCTTTAGATTACCCACCGAGCTGCATCCAGCTTATTGGCATCCCAGAGCGAGGGAAGTTGTTCTGGTTGCAGAAATCCCGGATTCCAGTCTTGAATACTTGATATCAGAGGCTGAGGAATGGGGGTGGCAATATAACCCCTACACGAGAACCTTTACCCGAAGGTGAAGGCCGTGTGGGGGGCACCCGCCCCGTCCTCGTTAGTTTAGGCAAAGTCCGTGTTTCCCTCCCGTGCGTTCCCTCTTCCCTTTTTTATCAAACCGCCCCAACCCAGCTAAAATAAGTCTTATGAGGGTGCAAGACCTTTTAAGACCGCTTTTAGAAGACTTTGCCCTCTTTGCGGAAAGGGTTGATAAGGAGTTCCTTTCCTACATTGAGAGAGAAGAACTCTACAGAGGGCTTGAGAGGGTCCAAGAGTTAAAGGAGAGACAGCAGGAACCTTTGAAAAAGGCTTATCTGAAGTGGATAGAGAAGACTTTTGCTTTTCTGTTGGACAGGGATGTTGAGTTGGAGAGGAAGGGAGTATTTTTGGAAAATCCGTGGTTTGATATGATACACTGCTTAGGGTTTCAGAAGGCGTATGTGAATGAAGACGAACTGGAGATAGGGAAAGTCTACGGAAAGGTGGATGAGGAGTTGGAGGAGATTGTAAAGTCTCTTGCATACAAGGGTTATTTTTGGATTTTGGCTGAACACATTGTAAAGTTCAAGGAGATGGAAGGTGCTTTTATTAACAGGAATATGGCAGAGGAAATTTTTGCGGATTTTTCACGGGCTTTTTTGAGAAGTGATGGGTATTATCTTTGGCAAATACCTGTGGCGTTAGAACTCAGAACTTACTACAAACTATTCCCTGAAAAACGACCTGCTTTTTCAAAAATTCTTTCTGACAGGCTATCTCAGGCTATTAAGGAGGGCTTTCCTGAAAAGCACATAAGGGTGATTCAGACCGCTATAGCTGTGATAAAGGAAGACCCAGAAAGTCTGCCTAAAGGAGAGCCGCAAAGCTTTGCGGAAAAGTGGTTAAGGGAGGAGTTGGTGGAGTGGTGAATATAACCTGTTTTTCTACTTTGTTTTGAGATAAGAAAGGGAATTGAAAACCACCTAAAATAACTCTTATGAGGGTAGAGGAACTTTTACGTCCAGTCTTGGAAGATTTTGTCCTTTTTGCAAAAAAGGTAGATGCAAGGTTTCTGTCCTATTTTGAGAGGGAGGAACTCTACAGGGGGATAGAAGAAGCTGGAGAGATGGAGGTAAGGGAAGAGGAACCTCTGAGGAAAGCTTATTTGAAGTGGATAAGGAAAAGTTTTGAGTTTTTGAGAGATAGGGATGTAGAGTTGGAGAAAAAGGGTGCATTTGATGAGAACCCATGGTTTGACATACTGCATGCTTTAGGGCTTCAGAAGGTTTATGTGAAGGAAGAAGAGGTGGAGATGGGTAAAAGGTATGGGCATATAGATGAGGGTTTAGGAGAATTTGTGAGAGGGTATGTATACAAGGGATATTTTTGGCGTTTAGCCCTAAACATTAGTAATCTCAAGGAATTTGAGAATGCTTTTATTCCCAGAGAGGGTGCAGAACAGGCTTTTGAGTTTTTCTCAGAGGATTTTGTGAGGGAGGACAGCCATTGTCTGTGGCAGATACCTACCGCTTTGATACTTAGGAGATACTATGAGGCATTTCCTGAAAAACGCCCTGCTTTTTCAAAAATTCTTTCTGAGAGGTTGTCTCAGGCTATTAGGGAGGGCTTTCCAGAAAAGCACATAAGGGTAATTCAGACTGCTATAGCTGTGATAAAGGAAGACCCAGAAAGCCTTCCCAAAGGAGAACCACAAAGTTTTGCAGAGAAGTGGTTGAGAGAGGAATTGGCGGTCTAAGGTTTCCCACTCCAGATTCAGACCTTACGCAAGGCATCTTGCCCCTGTTTTAACCATTCAATCACCTAAAATACTCCTTATGTATCTCGTTGACCTCTACCTTGAAGAACTCTCCAAAGTCAGGGATAAAAAGACCATAGAGAGGATTTCCTACCAGCTGTCTAAATTAGAAGAACTAAAACCTCTGGGCCAGCGGTCTCTTTTTGAGTTCTATGAATACCTTAGAAAAACCCAATCCCACAGAACAGCCATTCAAACCCTGCAGGAAATCAAAAGGTTCTACCAGTGGCTTTCCCAAAAAGGCTACCACTATGAGTTTTCAGAGCAGGCTCTTAAGGAACTCAAGAAGAAAAAGGAATTTGAAAATAGGGCACGAAAGTATTTCACTGAAGAAGAAGTAGAGAAAATCCTTTCCTACATTCGCACTAAATCTAAGCCCTTTGTGTATTACCTTCTGTGCGTGGTTCTACTGTCCTCAGGGCTAAGAATTTCAGAAGCCCTATCTCTAAAGCGGGATGACTTCAGAGAGAGAAGACTAATCACTGAAAAGGGTGAGGAAAGGTCTGTCTTTGTAGTCAAAGTCAAGGGCAAGTTCTCAAAGGAGAGAGAAGTTCCACTGGTTCTTTGGAAAAGGGAATGGGAAGATGTTATCAGAAAACAGCTTGACAGTCTAAAAGAAGGGCAAGCGTTCTTTACTTACAGCCTTAGGTTTCCAAAGTCTGTGAAGGTTCTTACCCTCTCACGGGATGCGGTGTATAGGTTCTTTTATGACCTGTCTAAAGAGTTGGGAATAGATGTGCATCCTCACAGGTTCAGGTACACCTATGCGGTGTGGCTTGCAATGAGAAATATCCCTCCCAATGTTCTAAAGGAATTCTTAGGACATAGTTCTGTGAGGACTACCCTAGAAATCTACGCCCAAGCCCAGAAGGAGAAGGTGTTAGAACTTATAGCGAACTTATGAATATCTACATTGAGGAGTTAAAGAAGGTCTTAGAGCAGGA
>Ga0081478_140190_pt1 | contig 11549 bp, 8 predicted proteins | sample OctSprmetagenome_FD_70983 | JGI IMG/M metagenome (GOLD analysis project Ga0081478, IMG submission 70983) | Hot spring and microbial mat streamer communities from Octopus Spring Streamers, Yellowstone National Park, USA - T=80-84 v2 (version 2) | ecosystem: Environmental > Aquatic > Thermal springs... | reverse complement strand
GCCCTGTTAAGCTCGTCTATTACAACCCACACGGGACGCCCGCCTTCCAAGCCCCTCCTAATTGCAACGGTGAGGAAGCCGTCACGCCACCTCCCCTGGAGGTCTAACCCTCCAATGACGTCAAAGGCTGTCCACTCGGGGTTACCGGTCCTAAGCACGTAGTCGATCCCCAACTCCCCAAGAAGCTCACGGATATAACTCGTCTTGCCAGAACCTGGCGGCCCCACCAACAGCAAATTCTTACCAGCCACAAGTGATGCAAGAATTGTTACATCGAAAATAGACTTGAATGATATTCTTAAATAAATTTCTCTATTTATTTCTATTTTTTTATGTAGATTTAAGCAAAATTCAAAATCAAGTTCTTTGACAGAAGCCAACACCAGCGGATTCCTAGAAAGAATATATATGACTGGTGGCACTTCTACATCGGTTGGAAGTTGAATGACCCAACGATATATATTACCCTTAATCCGTTTTTTGTATGGTTTCAGTGCCACTTTTCGTAGATTGCTTTCTAACTTAAAGCTTAGGCACGAAGCTGGGGGGGATCTAAAACTATGCATTTGCCGAGGGCATTAAGAGTTGACATCGTAAAGGTGGTAAGGCGTAGAACTGCTTAGCCAGCCACAAGCGATGCCGCCACGGCTACTCTGAATCGATCGCTACTAACTTTTCTTACTATAATTTTACAATCTAGGTTAAATATTTCACTAGACTTCTCCATAAAGAAATGTTTGCAATCACGGGCTGTTCCGCTGTAGCATTTCCCAGTCATTGCAGAAACATGATATCAGTCAATAATTAGCAGTTGATATGTCTTATTGCTCTGCCGTCTTTCCGCGTCTGCCCCTCTATTCTGCATCCAATTGCCGGCAGTGTCAGCGCTAGGGGGAGCAGGCGGTAGGGTATTGTCCACATGTTCCTAGATAACCTACAGCCTTGTAGCTCTTTCTTTTCTATCGGCGGCAACAGGAAGCGAAAAATAAACCGCGGCGGCGCCACCTCCTTGTTAAGCTCCTCATTAAGCTATTAAACTGTGAGAGCTTGACAGTCAATTGGTCAGCACCTGGCAACCGTCCTTGAGCGTTGTCAGGGCGTTGTTTTGCAACGTTTATATGGAGTGCACAGCCGCAACCGCATGGACTGCCGCCCCCCGGCTCCTCTGGCCTTTGCGGAAGTTATTGTGGAGTGGTACCGCCTGCATGGCGATAAGGATCTGCCTTGGAGGACCTCCTCGGATCCTTGGGCGGTGCTTGTGGCGGCTCTGCTCCTCCGGAAGACTACGGTGAGGCAGGTTGTGGGGGTCTACGGGGAGTTTCTGAGGCGGTGGCCTTCGCCGAGAGAGCTGGCCGGCGCGGCCGTCGAGGAGGTGGAGGAGGTGCTGAGGCCTCTCGGCATGGAGAGGGTTAGGGCCCGCCTCTTCAAGCGCCTCGCCGAGGAGCTTCTGTCTAAATACGGCGGAGAGGTGCCGCTGAGCTTAGACAAGCTGAGGGGGCTTCCCGGCGTGGGGGACTACGCGGCCCGGGAGGTTCTCGTGGCCGTGGCGGGCGCCGCCGAGCCCCTCTTCGACAGAAACGCGGCTAGAGTTCTAGAGAGGGTGTTCGGCGTTAAATCACGGCGGCAGAGGCCGCATACCGATCCAGAGCTTTGGGAGTTCGCCAAGAGGCTCGTCCCTCCAGAGAGCCCGCGCGAATACAACTTCGGCCTCCTCGACTTCGCGCGGAAGATCTGCACAGCGAGTAACCCCAAGTGTACGTCCTGCCCTCTTAGATCTCGCTGTATGTATTTTTGCGCATGGCAGAGATAAGCTGGCAACAGCAGGATTTTGTGGTCCACTTAAGTTGCTTTTTAAACCCTGATAGAACCGTGAAATGCGAAAAGGAGGGCGGCGCCTATGTATAGGGCGGTGTCTCTCTTCTCAGGCGCAGGCGGCATGGATCTCGGATTTATATGGGCAGGCTTTAAGGTGATATTTGCAAACGACATAAAAGAAGATGCTGTTGAAACCTACTCAGCTAATCTGGGCCGAAAGCTCGGTCTCAAAGTTGTTAGATGTGGGGAGAAAGGGGTTGAGGCAACAGAAAGGGGGGTGTATCTATGCAGTGTTGAAAATGTCGATTTTGCGCCGCTTTCTGGCGATGATGTTGATGTGGTATTTGGAGGCCCTCCATGCCAGGACTTTTCTGTAGTGAGAGGACCTGATCTTAGGCTGAGTGGTTTGCACGTAAAGCGCGGCGCTCTTTATTTGCACTTCGTAAGAGCCTTGGCTGTGATACAGCCAAAGGTGTTCGTCTTCGAGAATGTACCAGGGCTTAAAGGCCTTCACAAGGGTCTAGTTTTCCGTACAATTCTTGAAGACCTCAGCAGGCTTAAGACGCGGTGGGAGGAGCTTAAGAAGCTTGTGAACAGAAACGGCATGAAGAGGCCGTATGGGTACAAAATTCTATTTGCGGGTGTTATCGATTTTTCAAGCCTGGGAGTTCCTCAAAGCAGGAGAAGGCTTGTTATTATAGGCGTTCGCGAGGATCTTGTGCACAGAAACAGCGTACCGAACCTAAAGACGCCTTTTTCTGAGTATCCGCTTACGGCTATGGAAGTTTTTGAAGGACGAAGGCTTGACAGGCTTGAAGAGGTGTATAGAACTATCATTAATGAGTGGGAGGGCGTCTGGGATGAGGTGAAGACTGGACGTGCATACTGGTGGAGAGACAATGTGTGGCCGTTGCTCAAGCAGGACGTGGTTTCAGCATATCTGGCATTTAATAAAATAGAGAGGGCTGACTTGCTTGAGGAGGCACTAAAATGGCATGATTATGTCCTCAATTTGCTGGGATACACGAGGGCCGTAGAAAAAATACAAGTGCCTGACGGCAGCAATGAACTCCCGAGAGTCAGCGAAGAAGTTGCTATGCGCATGAGACTAATACCGCCTGGTGAGAACTATAAATTTGTAGAAGGCACGCTATGGGAGGTTGAGGGTAAAGGCATAAGCCTCGTCTATAGGCGTCTGCATCCGCTCAAGCCCGCTTATACAGTTGTAGCCTTTGGAGGCGGCGGCACTTACGGCTATCACTATAGGAGGACGCGCACAGCACTTACTTTGAGAGAGCTGGCTCGGCTACAGACTTTTCCTGACGACTTCATCTTCTTTGGGTCAAGGCATCAGATAAGGGCGCAAATCGGAGAAGCTGTTCCGCCTCTTGCGGCTAAGTGGATTGCAGAAGTGGTAAAAGATCTGCTAAAAGCTTACCGACAATAGATGTGTCTTATCGTTCTGCCGTCTCTCCGCGTCTGCCCCTCTATTCTGCACCCTATCGCCGGCAGGGTCAGCGCTAGGGGGAGCAGGCGGTAGGGTATTGTCCACATGGCTTCGTTGCGGTAGGCTCCGTCTTTGAGCCTTTCGAGCTCCTCTTCGGCTTGGGTTTTGAGGCGACGGGGGCAGTCCTCGGCGGCGGCCTTGAGCATGGCTTCGTAGGTCTCGATGCCGCTTTTGAAGTTCCTCCTCTCCTCGACAAGCCTCACGGCGAAGGCTCTGAGCCAGCAGACTGGATGCCCCGCCAGATGGGCCGAGTCAGGCGCGGCGAGGAGCCTCCGGGGGCTTACCTCTCTGTGGACGTCCGCCGCGGCGCAGACCTCCTCCACCTCGCATTTCGTATACCTCTCCCGGAGGGCCTCTGCCACCGGCCTCGCGCAGTCTCTTGGCTTGAACTCGGCGAGGCATTGGGCCGCGTCGGGGCCCAGGGCCTCTGCCAGCTTTTCGTTGGCGCGGCGCACCGCCCCGGCGTGGGGCGCCCTCAGAAGCTCCTCGGCGGCGGCGTCCACGGCGGCGTCTTCAGCCAGCGGCTGGGCCTTCCTCCAGAGCTCGTGGAAGTACCCCTCGGCCTCCTTCAGCACGGCTGGGGGCACCAGCGCAATGAAGTTCGCGGCGGCGGGGTTACGGAGCCCGGCGGCGGTGAGGGGGGCGCCGCCCGTCGCCAGGCCCCTGGCGCCGATGTAGAGGTTGCCCACGTGGCCTGGGTATACGCGGACCGCGTCGCGCCACTTCTCGTACACCTCGCGGGGGACTGCGTAGTCGCCCACGACGACCCTCACCGCTCCTGTAGCCTTGGCGAGCTCCCCCAGCGCCTCAGCGTCCACGAAGCTGGTGACGGCGCTGAGACTCTCAGCGCCTATCTCAGCCAGGCACCTGACCAGCGGCCCGCAGAGGCGGAACTCCAGCCGGAACATACAACCACCGGCGCGGCCTTATAAAACTGTTGCGCATAATACAGCTGGTTGAAGGTGTACACACCCCCTCCCGCCCACGCCAGGGCCCGCGGCTTTCAAAACGCCGCAAGCCGGCGTCTACAAGATGTAGCAACTCGACGGGGAGGGCTACAGGCTCGCCCTCCTCAAGCTGTTGTGGCTGTTCTCTATTGTTCTGCCAGTCATCTATTTATTATGCTGTCGCTTTAGTCTGTGTCTGAGCTTTATGGGCGTGTGGTGGCGGCGGCTTACCCCCACGTGAAGAGGCTTGTGAGCCGCCCCGGCGTCTTTCTTCTGGCGCCGCCGGGCTCCTCCCGCGGGTACATATTGGAGAGGCTTTTGAGGGAGGGCGTGGTGGATGGGGCCTACGCCTATCCGAGGCTTGCTGAGGAGCTGAGGGCCAGGGGCCTGGCTGTGGGGGATCTGCCCAGCGCCGAGGAGCTGGAGAGAGGCGCCGATAGACGCGTCGTCGTGGCTGTGGAGAGCTCCCTCCAGGCGGTGGAGCTTAAGGAGAAGCTGGGGAAGAGAGCCAAGCTTATCTACCTGCCCAAATACTTCAAAGAGGCGGCCGAGGACGTCGACAAGAAGCTCCTGGAAGCGGCCGAGGTGGAGCACAGGGGGCTCGGCGAGGGCATCTCGCCGAAGCTCCTAAGGCCGGGGGACAAGGAGCTGAAGAAAGGCAGAGACGCCCTCCTTGCCCTAAGCCCAGGCGTGGTGGGGTTTAGAGATGTGGCGAGGGAGGCGCTGGGAGGTCTCCGCTTTAAGATTGTATCTGCCTTTTTGGCGGAGCTACTCTCCCCGGCTTTCGCCGTCTTGGCGGTCCTCCAGGCGGCGGCGCCAAGCGCCGCCGGGCACCTCCTCGCGTTTCTTGAGAAGGCTGTAGAGACGGGTAGGGAGGCGCTGGGGGACTTCGCCGCCCGCCTCCTGGAGCTCTTCGCCGGGGGGAGGGAGCCGCGGGATAAGGTAGCCGCGGGTTTCGCCAAGCTCGTGAGGAGGGCTCTCGAGGCCGAGCCGTACATAGACGACGACCGTCTCGAGGCGGTTGTAGATCAGGTGGCGCTGGAGTGGGGGATGGACGTCAAAACCTTCAAGGCCTTGGTGAAGAACCTAGCCGCCTTAGGCAGGGACAGAGCCGCTGGACTAGACCTAGAGAGGCTGGAGGAGGTGGTGAGGCGGGAGGTGGAGGGCGTGTTTAAGAAGGTGGAGGACGCCCTAAGGGAGGTTAAGACGCAGGTCTCCGGCCTTCTGGCCGGGGTTAAGGTGGCGTTTGTGGGCGACGTGGAGGCGGGGCTTCTCTACCACAACTTCGTGGTGGTGGGCGGGGTGCCTAGGGTGAAGACGCGCGTGGCCGGGAGGCAGGGCGATGTGGTTGTGGATGTGGTGGCTGGGGGCGTCTTTGGGAGGCTGGCGGGGGAGGTTCTGGAGAGGCTGGAGAGGGATGGGTTGGTGGTTTTGGTGGGGCCGCACGGCGTTGGCAAGTCTACGCTGGCGGCCTACGTAGCTTGGCTTGCTCTTTGGCGCGGCGCGGCCGACGCCGTGGTCTCCGCCGGGGAGGTAAAGACAGGCCTCGCCTCCGCCCTGGAGAATCTGCAGAAGAACACGGGGAGGAGGTTTCTACTTCTCTACGACCCGGTGCCAGTCACGGCGTATTACGAGCCCCACGCCGTGAGAGCGGAGGTTAAAAGGGATGGGGAGGAGACGTGGCTGGCGGTGGAGGAGGCTCTCTCCGCGGCTAAGAGAGGCGTCATGGCGCTTGTGGTGTTGCCGGATGAGCTGTACCGGGGCCTGCCACCTAAGGCGAAAGAGACTTTGGAGAAATACGTCGTAAAGGCTGTTTTAAAGGACGTGGAGTTCCTCCACAAGGTCGTAATGCGGTACTCCTCCTGCGGAGGCGACTACAGCAAGCTGGCGGAGAAGATAGCGCAGTTCAACGACGGATATACGCTGGTGGCCAAGTACGCTGGCCTCTGGCTAAGGGGGCGCGGATGCGATGCAGGCGACGTGGAGAAGGCTGTGGAGGAGGCTAAGCAGGAGCCGAAGCTCTTTCTCGCCAACTACATCTGGCACGTGTTGCTTCGCGGCAGTGGCGACTTGGCTAGGAAGGTCGCGGTGCCGCTCCTGCTCCACGCCCACTTCGGCCCGGTTCCGGTCGGCGTGACGTACATCACGAAGGCGGTAAATGACGGAGTCTGGCGCTTCCTAAAGCCGGAGGAGCTAGAAGGCGCCGGCCTGGAGTCTCTGAGGGAGGATGTGCTGGAGCCCATAGCCAATTGGCTCGCCAAGTGGCACGAAGACCTCATAGAAGAGACGCTGAGAGACCTAGCCGGCCTAAACGGCGAAGGGGTGAGGGATCCCTACAAAAAGGCATCAAGTGACTTAATCAAGGCGCTGAACTGGGCCCGCGACGAGGCGTTGAAAGAAGGCAACAAGATACTCGCCGAGTTTGGCATCCCCATGGAGACATTAAAGGTACACAGTGAAATTCTTACCGAGCTCGGCGTCCCAGAGGTGGACTGGGAACTGTGGACAGCTCTGCTGGCCTTTGTGAACCAGAGACTCGCCGCTGTTTTCAAGAGCGGCGAGAGTAGGCGTTGTTGGAAGAGGGCGGCCTTCATCGCTGGCCATGCGCTGGCTGGATATCTCGTGTTGCTTACGACGAAGCCGCCAGAACACGTTGCAGAGACCTTGGGAGATGCCTTGAAGCCTTGCGTCGTGGATGACTATTTGACGATAGACGGCGAGATACCGTGGCTTTCAATAGGCGTAGCACAACTGATGCCCATAAGAGAGTTAAACACACTCTCTCCCTACACAGACGTAGAGATCATAAAAGCCGCAGGAAAAATTGCGGAGGAGCTGATGAAGCAGTGGAGAAGAAGAGGCTTCAGTATGACCGAGGTCATTTACGTCTTGGGCCTGGCAACGTTGGCCGCCGGCGCTGAGGTGGATGGGGAGACGGCCGACCGGTTGCTCTACGCGGCGTCTGCCACAGTGCAACTGGTGACACATCCGGTGGCGGTGTTGCCGGTTTTGGCGGCGTTACGACCTCTGGGCGATAAAGCGCCCCATAGATACATCGTTGCGCTGGCCGCCGCCTCGGAGTTGGAGACGTTGGATCATGAAACGGTGGAGTACATCTACGACGCCTTGCAACAGCTCAGAGATTGCCTCATTGAGGCGGAGCGTCGCTGGCCTCTGGTGAAGGCTGTACATGCCTACTCAAACCTGGTGAGAAAACATTTGATGAGCATCAAGCATCTCCAGAAAAATGCGGTGGCGAATATGTGCCAGCTATATGGCGAAGTTAGAAAGCGCAACGCCGCGGTGGCACCGGAGAGCGGTCTCTCAGCGCATCGTCTCTTCGATGCCATAGCTAGGGCTTGTGTGCTGGCTGTGGCTTTGGAAAGTGACGACTTGGTGCGGCATGTGCGGAAACACTGCGGCTTAGGCGACCTTGAAAGAGAGGCCGAGACCGTGAGGAATGTGTTGGACGATGCGACGGCTCATCCAGAGGAGTTGAGAAAAATTATGGAAAACGACGCGGACTTCGCCGAATGGGTGACGGCGCGTAACGTCACTGGTGACGCCGGGTTGCTGATCGAAGATTTGAGAGCTTGGCTCACGTATGAGCTGGCTAGCTACAGGCTGGACCACGCCATTGACGAGAAAGGCGAATTAGACGCGGAGAAGCTAGAAGAGGTGGCGGAAGAGTTCGAAAAAGCGGCGGAGATGCACAGAAAGCTGAAGCTGTGGGAAAATTACCTCACCGCCCGCGGTTGGGCTCTTAGAACCCGCGTCCTCGCCGCAAAAAGCTGGGAGGAGCTTCTCGAGAGAGCTAAGGGCTTCTGGGAGCTGTGGAGGGAGGCGGAGAAATACTTTAAACCGACCACCGGGTATTTTATGGCGGCTAACCTCACACTCGGCCAGTGTCTGGTCTACTTGGCGGTCTCCGGCAACAAAGCAGAAACAGTGAAGTTGCTGAAAGAGTGGCAATGGTTGCTGGACTACGACCCGGAGGTCTCTGTGGTTACTTGGCTTATGCTTAAGCTTTTCGGCGTGGGGAAGGGGGCCAGACTGAAGGATGTTGTGGACGTGTTTGGGCCATGGCTTCCACCGGAGTTTTGGCCGACTTTATTAATGCTGACTGGCCGCCTGCAGAAAGAAGAGACCTTGGAGCTCTGCAAGAAGTTACCCAAGTCCGAAGTCTGCGTTAATGCCGTGGTGTCCGTTGCAGGTGATCAAGAAGCCGCTGAGAAATCGAAATTGGAAATAAAAAGCGAGATACCAGAGGCATGTCCATTGCGAAATGAGGTTGATGGGAGGACTCTAGTGGAGGTACTGGCAACCACATATTCTCACGCACGGCTCGCCTTTATGTTATTGGCGGCTGTGGAGGGGAGAGCCGACGCGGTTAGGCTACACGGCTTGCTGGGCTCTGTGACATATGTGGGCAACATGAATCAGCCACTTTTCCGCGCCGTCTACGAGAACTGCGGTGAGTTAAACAGCGAGGGTTGTAGGCTGGCTCTGTTGAAGCTGTACTACTACCACTATTAGAGGCGCCTCCCGCGGCTGGGCTTCCTCCCGAGGCTACGGGCCTCAAAACTGCTTAATCTCGGCGCCATGGATACAGCCATTCTCTAGTCCCGGCCTCTTGACACGGCGTTTATGCCTTAACTTTCTGCGTATCACTGCGGCTTTTCACGACAGGCCTCTGCCAGCTTATATGCGGTACACTGCAGGCGGCTTGGCGTCTATAGTTTAGAAATTTGATCATCCAGAGAGTATCTCGTCCACTATTTCGTTAAGTGCTGCAACAGCGGTTTTCTTGTCGATTTTCTGTCTGTAAAACAGCCTGTAGATGACATATGTGGCTAGCTCCAGCGTCGCTAGTTGTTCCAGCTTCTGTGCCGCCTCCGGCGGACACCCGTGGTCGCACGTCTCGTTTATCTCTACGTATTCCATGAACAGCGCCATCATTATCTCGTGGAGCTTGTCCAAGACCTCGTCTCGGCTCTCGTAGAGGAGGTCCTCCAGAGTTTTGCCGCCGCCGACCGGTATGTCTAGCCGCAGAACCTCGGCGTACTCCTCCACGGCGCTTTCGAGACTGGCCTTCACGGGGTCTGCGCCTAGCCTCTTGAGCTCCGCCAGGGCCTCCTCTATCTCCGGCGCATATCGCTGTATAGCTGTAGCGATGTTGGAGACGATTTCCGCAACGTCCTCCCCCGCTTTCTCCTCAACCTCCTGCAGTATCCTCCGCCTGAGCTCCTGCAACCTTCGGTACAGATGGATGAGCTCGTTGACACGTTGCGTCCAGTACTCCTCCACAAAGGCGCCGAGTCCTACCGCAACAGCGGCTTCCCCGGCCACGCCTCCTTCACCTCCTCTAGGTTATATACATATGTGAGGAGCTCATCGAGGCTTTTGTGCGCCCACGTCTCGAGGATCTGGTCTGCTACCTCCTTCACCACCTGCGGAAGCTCGACGGGGGCGGTTGAGGCGAGTTCGTAGATTATGGCGTCGTCTGTCACCTTAGCCACCACTGAGCCATATACTTCCATGTCGTCGAGGACGTCCAGCACCTCGCGGGAGAAGGGGCCGTATTTATACATCTTCCAGCGGAACACCGTAGCGCCAAACCTCCGATGCAGCTTCCTGTCGATGAGGAACAGAAGCTTCATGAGCTTGGTGCGGGCCATGGGCCCACGCCGCAGTACATACCGAATCAGATCAGCCTTATAAGCGTCAAATACAATATCCATAATACTATTAACGTGTTTCAGGTATAAAAACTCTAAAGATTACTACGGTGTCCCGTCTTCAGGAAGGTGTCTCGGTCTCCTCAAGCCCGAGGCCAAAGGGCGCTTTTAATCCCCACAATTTCGCCAGCCTATCTCCGGCAGAGTCTTGGCGTGTGCAATGATCGCCGCCACTGCTGTGCAAAACATCGCTGAGAGCTGGTGCATGCGCCTCTACGGCGTCAACAAGACGCCGTAATTCTTGCCCTGCTTCCCGTTGCTGGCCGACACAGGAAAGGCTTTCATCCCGCGCCGATTGCGCTCAGCCGCGTCAATCGGCCTGACGTCTCTAAGGACGAGACGTATGTTTATTCGATTGAAAGTGCCTACCCGGCGGGGTGAGGGGCCAGCCGTTGGCGTAGTCTTTTTATCGCGTCTCCACGCAGTTTTATGGTCTTGATCTTCCGCCGTCTCTACAAGCCTAGGGCTAAGGAGGCGGCTGGGGACTGTGGTCGTGGTGGGGCCGCCCTACGCCGGGAAGGTCACCTTCGTCAAATAGCTTCTTGAGCCGCAAGCGTGGAGGCGCACTGGATACGCTGAAGGGCGAGGCGGTGGTCCGCTTCAAGGCTTGTGTGGAAGGGCGGCGTCTCCGTCTGGTACAACGTAGGTCTGCGCAATAACAAGCTTCTGTTCCAGTGGACAGACGCGCCGATTATATGATGACTTTTAGGGGCGCGTGTCAAAACGCGGCTGATGTGCCTTGGATAGGTGGCAGACGTCAAGAGGCGTGCCGCAGAAGGGGCGGCAGGTTAGGGGTCGTGTGCTACATGCGCTATATAGAACTCGGGGGCGCCGTACGAGGTAGCTCGGGGGGCTGTCCTTTCTGGAGGCTGTAGTGTGGCGTCTGTGCTTTGTGGTTTGTTGTTAGAATACTAGTGGTATTTCTTTTCTTGTCTGGGCGACTGCTTCGGTGGGTGGTTTGAATAGTGCCTCTATGTTTTTTTCTATGAGGAATGCGTATTTGGAGGCGTGTTCTTGGAGTTTTGAGGTGTCTATTTGGGTTTCGGCGAGTTTGGCTACGGCGTCTACTAGCTTGAGGGCGGCGCCGACGTCGGGGCCTACGCGGCCGACGAGGTCGTTTAGTATGAGCATTACGTCTCTGTGGCTTGTGACTTTGCTGCTGTCTACGAGTCTTTTGATGGCGGTGAGGAGCTTGGATTCGGCGATTAGAAGGGCGCCGTCTATGCTTCTGTCTAGCACCGCGTCTAGGTAGGCGCCCTCGAGCCCGGCCACCGTGGCTTCTTTTATGGGCTCGAAGCCGTATTGTTTGAACTTCTCCACGAGCTCTTCCTCGGTGACGAAGTAGACCTTGTCGCTTTCCTTGTCTCCCACCGCCGGCATGGCGGATAGGCACGCCACCAGCTTGACCTTGTTTTCTTCGGCCCAGTCTAGGACCTTGTGGATGAATTCGGCGTATATCTGCGGGGGGATGGGGACGTGTTGTCTAATTGCCACGATGCCGGCCTGGCGGGAGTAGAATATCCTGTGGGGGAGCTTCGCGGC
>Ga0081478_138601_pt1 | contig 11580 bp, 11 predicted proteins | sample OctSprmetagenome_FD_70983 | JGI IMG/M metagenome (GOLD analysis project Ga0081478, IMG submission 70983) | Hot spring and microbial mat streamer communities from Octopus Spring Streamers, Yellowstone National Park, USA - T=80-84 v2 (version 2) | ecosystem: Environmental > Aquatic > Thermal... | reverse complement strand
GTTCCTGATCATGTTCTGGAACTTCTTCTACAGCCTCAGGAACGGAAAGCCGGCCGGTAACAACCCGTGGGAAGCCTTCACGCTCGAGTGGGCCACCGAGTCGCCTCCACCACCTGGCAACTTCCCTGCCATACCGAGCTTCTCCGGCGGTAAGCTGACCTTCATCTCGACCAACGGAGCCCACCATCACCTGGCCGAGGCCACGCACTATTCCATCTACCCGTTTGCGGTGAGCCTTGGCGCCTTCCTTTCGCTGGCCGGCCTCACGGTCCATCAGCTGCTCTTGATACCGGGCCTGATCGTCTTCGCGATCTCGGCCGTGGGATGGGCGAGGGAGCGCTTCATCGCCCACGAGGAGCCCTTCGGTGAGCGGTGGCCCTTCGAGAAGGTGGACAGGGTCAAGCTCGGCTGGTGGACCTTCATAGCCTCCGAGGTGACGCTCTTCGGGATCCTGATCTCGGCGTACCTCTACGTCCGGGCTGCCAGCAGCACCTGGCCTGCGCCAGGGGAGATGCTCGACGTATGGCACGGCGCCACCAACACCTTCATCCTCTTGACGAGCAGCCTCACGGTGGTACTAGCGTTAGCATCGGCGAAGGCCGACCGCAGGGGGCTGGCGGCAGGGTACCTCGGTGTGACTTTGGTCCTCGGGCTTGCCTTCCTCTTCAACAAGTACAACGAGTGGAGGGAGCTTTTCGAGCACGGCGTAACCTTCTCCAGCTCTCTACCGGCATCAACCTTCTTCCTGACGACAGGTGTCCACGGAGCCCACGTAACCGCAGGCCTCCTGGCGCTCGTCTACCTGATCTACAGGGCGGCCAAGGGTTACTACGGCAAGGATAACTGGGAAGCGATCGAGTACTTCGGCTATTACTGGCACTTCGTCGACATCGTCTGGGTCTTCCTCTTCCCGCTGTTCTACCTGATCTGAGTCGTTCCGTTTTTTTCTCGGTCTTTTGGGCACGCGGAGCGCCCGAGCCCTCCGATCCCAGGACCATCACTTATTAGCTGACTAGGGGCTTTCAGGCCAGGGATTGATCAGGCTGGGGCTGATCGGCAAGACCAACACGGGGAAGACCACCTTCTTCAACGCGGCCACGCTCCAGTCGGCAGAGGTATCCACATATCCCTTCACGACGAAGCAACCCAACTACGGGATAGCATACGCACTGAGCCCATGCGTCGACTCCGAGTTCGGCGTGAAGTGCAACCCGAAGTCAGCGCCGTGCGTCGAGGGCTGGAGGTACCTGCCACTCGAGCTGATAGACCTGCCTGGGTTGATCAAGGGAGCTTGGGCCGGAAAGGGGCTGGGAAACCAGTTCCTATCGGTCGCGTCTCAGTCGGACGCGCTGCTCCACGTCGTCGACGCCTCGGCCAGCGTCGACGAGGAGGGGAGGTTGACGGAGCCTGGGAAGGGGAACCCGGTAGCGGACGTCTACGACATCGAGGAGGAGCTGGTGATCTGGCTGATGAAGGTCCTTGAAAGGAACGAAGACAGGGTCACGAAGGCCCTGAAATCGGGCAAGTCGCTGCCCGAGGCCATCGCCGAACCCCTCAGGGGGATGAGGGTGACGGAGCAGCACGTCGAGCTGGCTTTGAGGCTCTCGGGTCTGAGCAACAAGGACTTCGAGAACTGGAACATGAACGACGACAGGAGGTTCGCGCAGGTCCTGAGGGAGGTGACGAAGCCGACGATCATAGTCGCCAACAAGATAGACGTCGAGGGCTCCGAGAAGTTCTACCAGGAGCTGGTCGAGAAGTTCCCTGACAGGATAGTGGTGCCGGTCAGCGCCGAGGCCGAGCTGATCCTGAGGAGGGCCGAGCAGAAGGGCCTGATTCGGTACAAACCGGGGGAGGAGAAGTTCGTGATAACGGGAGGGAGCGCCCTGACCGAGCAGCAGAAATGGGCGCTGGACATCATCAACGAGCGGGTCTTCGGGAAGTACATGAGGACGGGAGTCCAGTTCGCGATCAACGTGGCCGTCTTCAAGCTGCTGCGGATGAACGTCGTCTATCCAGTGTATGACGTGAAGACCCTCACCGACCGGCAGGGGAACGTCCTGCCTGACGCGTTCCTCGTCCCCTTCGACGCCACTGTGAGGGACCTGGCCGAGAGGATCCACAAGGACCTCGCGAAGGGCCTCCTTTACGCTGTCGACGTCAGGACAGGACTAAGGCTTCCGGCCGATTACAGGCTCAAGGACAGGGACGTCATCAAGATAATCTCGACGACGGCCCACGGGTGATGCCTTGGAGATGCATGATCAGGAGTCGAGGCTCAGGCTCCTTCTCTACAAATGGGCCCTGAAGAACGCGCTGGACCACGGAGGGAAGGCGCAGGAGAAGCCGGTGATAGCGAAGGTCGTGGCCGAGGACCCGGGGGCGAAGGCGGCGATGTCTTTCCTGCTGCAGGAGGTGAAGGCAGTCGTGGAGCGCGTCAACTCGATGGGCCTCGAGGAGATAGCGCAGGCCCTCTCTGAGATCGATCCGTCGCTTCTGGCCGAGAGGAGGACGAAGGAGGAGAGGAGGACGCTTCCTCCCTTGCCGAACGCTGTGAAGGGCGCCGTCGTCACGAGGCTTCCGCCGGAGCCGAGCGGATACATGCACGTAGGCCACGCTTTGAGCGGCCTCCTCAACTACCTCTACAAGGAGATGTACGGCGGGAAGCTCTGGCTCAGGTTCGAGGACACGGACCCGAGGAAGGTCAAGCCTGAGTACTACGACTCGTACAGGGAGGGCTACAGCTGGGTCGGGATCAGGTGGGACCACGAGAAGAACAACAGCGACGACATGGAGCTCTTCTACGATTATGCGAGGAGATTGATCGAGTCGGGGAAGGCATACGCGTGCACATGCGAGAGGGAGAGGATGAGGAAGCTTAGGGCTGAGGGCGTCGAGTGCGAGCACAGGTCGAGGGAGAGGGAGTGGCACCTCGAGATGTGGGACGGGATGCTCTCGGGCAGGTTCGGTGAGGGGGAGGTATCGCTGAGGTTGGTGGGAGACATGAGGTCGAGCAACACGACGCTTCGGGACCCGGTCATCATGAGGATCGTTGACCACCCTCACCCCCTGAAGGGCGACAGGTACAGGGTTTGGCCGACGTACGACTTCGCCGTCAGCATCGAGGACGCGATATGCGGTGTGACCCACGTCCTCCGGACCTCTGAGTTCATGTTGAGGGACGAGCTCCAGGACCTGATAAGGAGCTACCTCGGCCTTCCCAACCCGACCTACGTCGAGTACGAGAGGTTCGAGTTCGAGGGGACGCCTGTGGCCAGGAGGGAGATCAGGGCCCTGATCGAGAAGGGCGTCATCGAAGGTTGGGACGACCCGAGGCTGGCTACCGTCGTGGCGATCAGGAGGAGGGGGATAGTCCCTGAGGCTTTGAGGGAGTTCGTGACGAGGTACGTCGCCCCGACCCAGAGCAGGAAAGTCTACTCTTGGGACCTCCTCTACGCCATCAACAGGAGGCTGATCGACCGCGAGACGCCTCGGATGTTCTTCGTCGACGACCCCGTTAAGCTCACCCTGCTGAACCTAGAACCCGCAGAGGTCGAGATCCCTCTCCACCCGGAGGGGCACATGGGCTTCAGGAGGCTCAGGGCCTCGAAGGAGGTCTACGTGAGGCGCCAGGACCTCTTGGAGGTCGGGGCCGGTGGCAGGCTCAGGTTGAAGCATCTGGCCAACGCGAGGGTCCTTCGCTTAGAGGACGGCAGGGCGGTCGGAGAGGTTCTGCTAGGCCCTCCGGAGCCGGGGGTGAGGGTGGTCCAGTGGGTCCCTGCGGAATCAGCCGTGCCGACGCGGGTCCTAGTGCCGGGGCCGATCTTCAGGCCTGACGGTTCCTTCAACGAGGAGAGCCTGAGGACGGTTGAGGGGTACGCGGAGCAGAACGTCCTGAACCTGAAGAAAGGGGATAGGGTCCAGTTCGAGAGGTTCGGGTACTGCGTCAAGGACTCGGAGGCCGAGCCGGTCTTCGTCTTCACGCACCGGTGACGCTCGCCTTCCTGACGAACTGCTCGTGACCGCGGGGACAGATCACGTAATACTTGTCGCCCCTGTCCTCGTAGTGGACAGCTTCAACCTCAACCCTGCAGATCAGGCACCTGAACCTCATCACCCCTCAAGGCAGCCGCTTGAAGATCAACCTACCCTCCTCTAGGACGAGCTCGAACTCCTCGTTGACCTCGAACCTCACACCGAGCCGCTCGTACTCCTCCTCCGTCAAGTAGAGGACGATCTTGGGGAGGAACCTGTCGCGTTGGACGGGTATGAAGCCCATCGACTGGAGCTGCGAGACCAGCGACTGGAAGAGCTGCTGGGCCATCACGAACTCCTCGGTCAACACGCCCCTGGCCGGTTGCTGGTAAGTGCTCCTGACTTCGACTAGCTCGATGACCTTTCCGGGCCTGCCGGTGTCTGGGTCGGTGTAAGCCGTGACCCTGAAGACCCTGACCCTAGTCACCTGAGCCCCATCGCAGCGCCGCCTAATTTCGCTACCTTTCGGCGATCCCTGTCAGATCTAAATCCCGAGGGGACACAGGTCCGATCGTGAGCGAGAGGACGTTCGTCATGCTGAAGCCGAGCGCCGTCGAGAGGGGACTGCTGGGCGAGATCATATCGCGGTTCGAGAGGAAGGGCCTGAGGATAATCGCCATGAAGATGATCAAGATGAGGAGGGAGGAGGCGGAGAGGCTCTACGAGGTCCACAGGGGCAAGCACTTCTACGAGCAGCTGGTCTCCACCATAGCCGGGAAGCGCGTCGTGGTAATGGTGCTGGAGGGCAGGTCGGCCGTCTCGGTCGTCAGGAAGATGATCGGCGCAACGGACCCTGTCAACGCCGAGCCAGGCACCATCCGGGGCGACTTGGGGCTTGACATAACAGATAACTTGGTCCACGCCTCCGACGGCAAAGAGAGTTACGAGCACGAGCACAGGATCTTCTTCGAAGAGTCGGAGCTCACCGGTTGAGCGTCTGCACGTTCACTACCCTTCTATGCAAAATTTATATCTGATGTATCATCATTTACATCAGTGGCCCTGCGGGAACGGTCCGAGGGAAGGGTGGAGAGAGGAGCGGGTGTAACTGAGGTCAAGGAGCCGGAAGAGGAATGGATCTCTAGTCTAAGGGAGCTCGAGGTGATCAGGGACGCGATGGTCCACGTCACGAGGAACCTTCTGATGGGAGTAATCGACAGAACCGTTTACATCGACCTCATGACGAAGTACTACGAGGGTATCAGGAGGGTCCTGCTCAAGGCGCTGGAGGGCAATTACCCCAACGAGTTCTTCCAGTCTTACACCGAGACCTTCTCGGATCCGGCTGTCACAAGGCTAGTTTCATTCCTCATGTTGTCTTACGAGAGGACCAAGCTCACGCCGAAGGAGGCGAGGTGGTGCTCCCTGGTCCTCCAGGGTAACTTGGCCGACGCGGGGCCGCCTCCCACACCGACAGCTGCGGAAGGAGCAGCGGTGCCTTCGGGCATAGCTGAGACGCGAGCTCCTCCCGCATCGCCCGTTCAACGAGCTTCCCTCCCAACGACGGCTGAAGGTTCTGCGGCCGCCAGCGCCACCGCGACTGAAGAGGCCGAGGGCGAGAGGGCGGAGACAATTCAGGTAGTCGACGAGTTCACCGAGTTCTTCAACCACCTCGTCGCCGAGAGGGACAGGCTTCCGGAGAAGGAGAGACCGATAATCTACATCGCGCTCCTCACCATAGCATATGCCAGGGGAAGGATTGGGAGGGAAGTCCTGGTCCGGATGGGGAACGAGTACTTAGAACGGGCCAAGGGATCTGACCTCATGTGGATCAGCGAGCGGACAAGGGGCGTTATGAGGAAGCTCGCTTCGCGTCTGAAGCGGAGGGGCGACGTCCCGGGGCTGATAATTCAGGTCCTCGAGAGGCCAGAGATCATCACCTCGGGCAGGGATCTGAGGGTAGAGAAGTGAACTTGAGATCTCTTCGGACCTGATGCTGCAGCTGTCAGGTCGCCTTAGACTTGGAGCCGGCCACGGTCCACTTCAGCTTCCTCGGGTCCTTCCTCTGCTCGGCCATGTAAACGCGGCACTTCCTGCTGCAGAACCACAGCGTGGATCCGTCCCTCTTCACGTACAGCATGCCGACGCCGTGGGGGAATTCCCGTCCGCAGAAAGCGCACCTGTGCACGGTCGACATCTCCTATCACTTGATCTTCTCGGCCTCCCTCTCCGGGTCGAGCAGAAGAAGTATGTCGCCGACCCTCACAGGGCCCCTGACGTTCCGCGTCAGCACCCTTCCTGCGTCCTTTCCCTCGAGGATCCTCACGCGGACCTGCGTTATGTCGCCGTAGACGCCGGTCCTTCCGACGACGTACTCGACTACAGCGGGGACCGGTTCCTCCACCTTCGGTGGAGCCTTCTCCTTCGTGCTCATTTCGCCCTGCCCCTTATATCGTTGACCTTCTTGATCAACTCCTCGAGGTAACCCTTGGCCTCGCCAGGGTCGATGATCGCAACCGCGCTGGCCGCGACCTCGAGCCCAGCGGCCTCGCCTAAATCCTTCTTGCTCGGGACGTAGACGTAGGGAACCCTCTTCTCGTCGCAGAGGATCGGAAGGAAGGCCACGATCTCCGGCGGGTCCACGTCCTCGGCGATCACGACGAACTTCGCCTGTCCCCTCTCGACCGCCCTCGTGACCTCGTTGATCCCCTTCTTCAGCTTCCCGGAGCTGCGGACGAGCTTGACGACTTCCAGCGTAGCGTTCGCCACGTCCTTCGGCGTCTGGAACTTGACGTAGAAGGCCTGTGTGGGCATCGACCTCACCTCATCGCCGTGATGGTTATCCTCAAAGGACTTCTTATTAGTGTTGGGTCGGCTCGTGGGGGACCCGTTGATATTGTGGTTGGGGCACGTGGTCGCTTTTCCGAGAGGAACGTCCTGGTCAACGCTCGGTGTCACGAGACCGCGTCCTGAAACCGACCTCGGTTCGAACGGAAGAGGACCACACGCAAACTACATGGTCAGGGCCTCACGTCTCGGAGCGGATGGCAGGGCGAAGGGGCTGGAGCCTGCTGCAGGACTTGGCCTCTGATGCGGTGCCTTACATTGCCGCCGCTTCTTGGGCCCTGAGCCTCTTCCTCCACATCCCGGGTCAGCCTTGGACCGTCTACTCGGACGTGACGAGCTTCTGGTTCAGGGAGGAGGACCTCAGGACGGGCAAGGTGCCCTGCATCGACTACTTCTTCGAGTACCCTCCTGTTGCTTGCTACATCGTCTACATCTCGAGGCTCGCTAGCGGACAGGATGTCTTCTCCTATTACTTCGCCTTCGGTCTGATCAGCCTGCCTGCCTACGCTCTCCTGGCCTACTCGGTCTCTAAGCTCGGTGAAAGGAGCCGGTACTTGCCGGCGGTCGTCCTTCTCTCGCCGAGCCTCGTCGTCTACGGCATCTACAACTTCGACCACTTCTTCGCCGCCGCGCTCGGGTTATCGCTCCTGCTGTTCATGCGAGGGAAGCGCGTTGCGGGAAGCGCCGTCCTCGGATTCGCATCGGCCATCAAGTTGATGACGGTCCTGCTCCTCCCTGTCTACTTGATCGAGGCTAAGGGCGAGCGGTTGAGGGTCTTCGCGGCCTTCGCTGCCGGCGCGCTTGTCCCCTCCCTCCCTGTCCTTCTGCTGAACCCGGGATGGGTGGCGGAGTTCGTGCGTTACCACGCTGGATGGGGCCTCGAGAACGCGTGGTACGTCTGGATCTTCGGCGACCCCTTCTCGACCACGGCAAAGCTCTTCGGCTTGATGCTCTTCGTTCCCATGCTCCTGAGATCTTACTCCATCCGCTCGGGCATAGCGGAGAAGGGGGCCCTCGCCACAGGTTCCTGGCTCCTCACTAGCTACGTCTTCACGCCACAGATGGCGATATGGATGCTGCCCTTCGTCGCGATGCTCCCCCAGGCGCTGGTCTTCTGGCCTGTCTTCGAGGTGAGCAACGTCTACATCATCCTGACTTGGTTCACGACCGACAGGCCGACGCACCCTTGGACGCTACCTCAGGCCATGGCCCTGATCAGGGCCGTCGCTCTGGCAGGGATGCTCTACGCGATCTACAGTCACTCCAGAGAGGGAGGGAGCCTTACCGCTCGGGGTCTTGGCCAGCTAGTGAAGAAGCTGTTAAGGGCCTAAAGGGTGATGTGCCGGGTCTCAACGCGATAGCTCTTTAGCATTACTTAAGTAGTAACGTTTATATTTACCCGATCAGCGACTACGGCAGGACATCTTGTTCAGGCTATGGTCCTCCGGAAAGGCCCCTGATGCCGAGAAGGCCATGGAGGAGCTGGTCAGGGTGATGAAGGAGGTCCTGGCCGGCGACATCAGGGTTCCGATAGTCCTTAGGGACTCAGGAGCGGGCAGGACTCTGGAAGAGTACTATGTTGAGAGGGGCGTGAGGATGAGATTAGCCGAGATCCTTAAGCCCAACGGATCTGTAGAGTACGCCTGCCTGGCCGACGAGCCTCCCTTAACAACCCTCGACGAAATAATCTACGTCAAGACCCTCAGGGCGACCTTCGAGCTAATGGACCCTGAGAAGGTCCTCAGGGGCTTCGACCCACACTCCTTCTTCAGGGAGAACCTCAGGAAGGTGGCCTCGAGGCTCAAGGTCAATCTGACTGAGGAGCAGGAGAGCAGGCTCCTCTACTACCTGATTAGGGAGGTCCTGAAGCACAGCATACTTGAACCCTTCATGTTGGATCCGAACATCGAAGGCATAAAGGTGTTGAGGCCGGGATACCCAGTCCTCGTCGTCCACAGGAGCTACAGCGCATATGGATGGCTCCTGACCAACGCCATGTTCACGGATCCGAAGCACCTGGACGAGCTCATCATAAGGTTCGCGAGGATGGGCAGGAGGCATATCAACCCCGCACAGCCGATAGCGGACTTCACGACCGAGGAGGGCGTCAGGATAGCCGCCGCTCTAGGCAAGGAGGTGACGAGGTACGGATCGGCTTTCAGCATTAGGAAGTTCTTCCCGATATCGATCACGCAACTCATAAAGCAGAACGTCCTTTCGCCTCTGATGGCGGCGTACATGTGGTTCATCGTCGAGAAGAAGGCGCTCTTCTTCATAGCAGGACCGACGGGATCGGGGAAGACGACGCTCCTTAACGCTCTCCTTGGTTTGATAGATCCCCATATGACCGTCCACACGATAGAGGAGGTCTTCGAGATTAATCCGACGACGGCCAGGTACGTGGGCTTCACGACAAAGAAGTCCTCTGAGGTGTCCGGAGTCGAGATAGGGATGCCCGACATACTGAAGCTGAACCTGAGGATGAGGCCCGACTGTCTGATCGTTGATGAGATCAGGACTGCGGAGGACCTGAAAGTCTTCTTGGACGTGGCAGGGACGGGGCACTCGGGCCTGACGACGATCAACGCCTCGGACTTGGACCGCTTGCTGATGAGACTGAAGGCCATGGGGATAGACCCAGCAGCAGCCGAGAAGCTCTGGGGCTGCGCAATCATTAAGGTCTCGACACAGGGGACGAGCCTGAGGAGGAGAGTGGTCGTGGTGGCCGATTTCACACCTATAAATGGCGAGATAGAAGCCGAAGAAGTCATCAACTGGGAGCCCTCGGGCGACGTCTTCGAGCCGGCAGACCCTGTCGAGCTCTTTATGAGATCTCCGAGGCTTAAGGCTTATTGTGAGGAGACAGGAGTTAACCGGGACGAAATCGTTCATGAGCTGTCCACTAAGATGTCACTAATCGAGAAGCTCGGCAAGACGAAAATCTGAACTACGAGCAAGTCGACAAGAGGTTATGGAAACGACCTTTAACGGTAAGGCATGACGCCCCACCTCATCATCGGAACGAAGTTTATCATCAGCAGCGCCGCATGGAAGATGCCCCTCAGGTAGTCGTCGATCCTCAGGTTCTCGTCCGGCGCGTGGTACCTCGAGTCCCTCCTGCTGACTCCTGCGAGGACGGTCGGCTGCTCCAGGACCTCAGCGAAGAGGTAAAGGGGGCCGGAGCCCTGCATGGAAGGGATTACTACTGGGTCCTTCTCGAAGGAGACGCGTGCAGTCTCCACAACGGCCTCCACGAAGGGCGAATCGGGATCAGTCACCGCCGCAGGGTAGGAGCCTCCGAGCTGCACCACCTCTACGTCGCCGTATCCTGCCCGAGAGAGGGCCCTTCTGATCGCCTCGACGACCTTTTCAGGCCGCATCCTGGGAACGAGGCGGACGTCGACCTTCGCGATCGCTCGAGAGGGCAAGACCGTCTTGGAGCCCTCGCCCGTGTAACCGGAGAGGAGGCCGCAGACGTTGACGACGGGCATCATGGTCAACCTCTTCAACGACTCCTTCACGTTGCCCCTCACCTCTGGGATCAGCTCGCCAGCTCCCTGGGAGACCTCATCCGGGTCCACATCGGCCCTCTCGATCAGCTGGAGGAGCCGCTCGTCCAGATGGACGTCCTCCGTCAGCTCACTAATCCTGGGATTCCCTCTGTCGTCGGCAATTAGATTGAGCGCGTTGATCAGCCTCCAGGCAGGGTTGACGGCCACCGCGCCCCAAGAAGAGTGCAGATCAGGCCCTTTCCTCTTCGCCCTGAGCTCCAGATAGACGATTCCCTTTGCTCCCAACGCGATGACGGGTCTGTCCCTGTCGTCGACGTAGGACATCTCCCAGAGGCAGGCGTCGGCCTCGAGGAGGTGACGGTTCTCCTCGACAAAACGCGGCAGGTTGGGGCTTCCTATCTCCTCCTCGCCCTCGGCGACGACCTTCAGGTTCAGTGGCACCTCTCCGGCGACCTCGTTGACGACCTCGATCGCCTTGAGCCTGGCCACGAGGTTCCCCTTGTTGTCTGCTGCTCCCCTCGCGAAGACCCGGCCGTTCCTGACCGATGGCTCGAAGGGAGGTGTTGTCCACTCACCGATGGGGTCCGGTGGCTGGACGTCGTAGTGGTTGTAGAACAAAAGTGTCCCGTGGCGCTCCTCCTTGAACTCTCCGAAGACCGCCGGATAGCCTCCTGACCTGATCAGCTCAGCTTTCAGACCCACCTCCTCCATCATCTCCCTCACAGTCGAGGCGCACTCCTCGATCCCCTCCCCTGTCGCCGAGATGCCCTTCTGCTCCAGCAACCTCTTCAGGTCGCCGACGTACTTCGACTCGTTCTCCTTGATCCTCCTCCATATCCTCTCGACCAGCTCGTGCATCCTGATAACCAACGACTGGACGTGGATAAGTTTACCGGAACGCCGCAGGGCCCTTTCATGGTCCAGGGTTAAGCTGTAGTCAGGAGGAGATGGCACGGTGGCAGAGGAGGGCACAGGTTACAGGAAAGTGGTCTACGACGAGAGGAGGTGGAGGACGCTGAGGGAGAAGAGGGGCGTGGCCGAGCGGGTCCTCTCCGCCCTCCACGAGGCAGGGATAACCGACGCCTTCGTCTACGGCTCTGTGGCGAGGGGCGACGTGAGGCCGGAGAGCGACGTGGACGCCTTCATACCACACCCCGTCAACCCCGAGGTCCTCCAGGCGAGGATTGAGGAGCTGCTGGGCGGATGGAAGAGGAGGGGGGTCGTCCAGGCTACTCCGACCTACGCG
>Ga0081478_134526_pt1 | contig 11601 bp, 11 predicted proteins | sample OctSprmetagenome_FD_70983 | JGI IMG/M metagenome (GOLD analysis project Ga0081478, IMG submission 70983) | Hot spring and microbial mat streamer communities from Octopus Spring Streamers, Yellowstone National Park, USA - T=80-84 v2 (version 2) | ecosystem: Environmental > Aquatic > Thermal... | reverse complement strand
CGCAGTTGCGAGAAGGGCTTGGTGCGAACCTCACAACATCCTCAACACCAAAAGTTACGCCGAATTGATGGAGTGGCTCAAAACTGTCTCAGCCCCATAGTTCAACCCCAATAGCGCGATTTCCTCAGTCGCTATTCACCAGTCGCCATTCGCCGTCGCTACCGTTTCAATCCCACAATGGTGCAATTGCTGCCGGGCTAAGAATGGGGGCATCAACTTTAAGGATGAGATGACTTTCAATCCCACAATGGTGCGATTGCTGCGTCGTCACGCCCTACTTCCTTGACCCTACATGTGCATCTTTCAATCCCACAATGGTGCGATTGCTGCGAAAACTGGGCGAAGCCATCGCTGATGCTTTAGTCAAGCTTTCAATCCCACAATGGTGCGATTGCTGCTTGGCTTTGCGTTGACTTTCCCTTTGCCGAGAAGGCTCCTTTCAATCCCACAATGGTGCGATTGCTGCCTGCTTGACAACACCGCTCTTCCTGCCACTTCACCTGTTACTTTCAATCCCACAATGGTGCGATTGCTGCTGGGAAAGCAAGAAAGGACAATCGCCTCTATGGGTTCTTTCAATCCCACAATGGTGCGATTGCTGCGAAGCCATCTCTTGCCGATTGGGAACGCAACCCAAACTTTCAATCCCACAATGGTGCGATTGCTGCGCGTTGGTTAGTGCCGGTCCCGTTTGAATTCAATCCGCTTTCAATCCCACAATGGTGCGATTGCTGCCGGGCACAAGTTCTAAAGTTTCCATCACATCTCCCTCCCTTTCAATCCCACAATGGTGCGATTGCTGCCTCTTGTTCGGCAGTGGATTGATGACTTTCGCAGACCTTTCAATCCCACAATGGTGCGATTGCTGCTCGAAGATGCCGACCAGTGCAGGTGGGACGCCCAGCACTTTCAATCCCACAATGGTGCGATTGCTGCTCGTTTCTCGTGAAATTCAACTTCACGGATTAGATCGCTTTCAATCCCACAATGGTGCGATTGCTGCCTCGCCTTGCGTGTAGGGCGGGTCGCAATAGAAGACTTTCAATCCCACAATGGTGCGATTGCTGCGGTGATGTTGTTGCCGTCCATCCAGCGAGTGCCCCGAACTTTCAATCCCACAATGGTGCGATTGCTGCCGCTTCCGTGCCGCATAAATGCGCCTGATGAGCCGTCTTTCAATCCCACAATGGTGCGATTGCTGCCGAAAGTGCTTTGCGCAAGTCTGTCGTGCGGTAAACTTTCAATCCCACAATGGTGCGATTGCTGCTCGAGACAGCTGGGAGCTTGCGGTGATGGATGGTCTCACTTTCAATCCCACAATGGTGCGATTGCTGCCAAGGCAAAATTTTGGGGTTTGAGGGCAAAAGGAAAGGAAATGGTGAAGGGGTTGCAGTCGACCTTCGGTTGCCTGAAAACCCTTAGGGGGTCGACGGCAACTGAGCCTTCAAAATTGGGCTATTTTGGGCTAAAATTGCCACCTCACCTCTATTTGGCTTTCAAGGTGCTCAAAACGGCTTAGGTCGACGGCAAGTTTAGCACATCGGACTGGCAATGGCAAGAGGTCAGGATGGCTCGGCTTGAGGTTTACAATGCAACGGCTGAGTGCTAACATGGCAGCGAAGAAAACCTCATCAGCACGAAAGGGGTGTCACAGATGGGAGAAAGGGTCTCGGTGCGGTTTGCGGATGGAAGGTTTGTGTTGGCGCACCCTGCAACAGGTGTATTTGCAAGGGGCTTCGTCGCCATTTCAACTGAAGGAGTCTATGCTTGCTCGCTGGGACGGGACTCTCAATTTGAAACTGTTTCAGAGAGCGAAGGGACCTTGACTATCCGTTGGCGTCCCAGAAGCGACCTTCCGACCTTTGAACTCCTGTTCAAAAGCGACGCAGAAGCTGTCACGCTGCAAGTGAGAGGCATCGGCGATCTGCAAGGTGAGGTTGAAGTTCACGGCGAACTGTTCATGGGACCAGAACCTTATCTGGGACGATTGCCCGAAGAGGAAAACTACGGGGTGTTTTCGGTGGCTCACGGTCCAGTTACCAGCAAGACGGCAAAGACCCTTTTCAACCGCTTCAACGATACTGCGGTGACTTTGCCTCAATCGGAAATCTACCACAACCAAAGTGAACCGCCTGACCGCTACCGCTTCGTCAGCAAGGGCAAATTGGGCGAAACTGTCTTCGTGGCGAAGGTTACGACGGATGTCATTAAAAGGCACGGCATCCGCTACTACGCACCCATTGACAAGTCCGTCTTCACTCACGCCCCGACTGGTTGGTGCTCGTGGTATTACTACTACCAGAACATCACGCAGGAGGAGTGGGAGAAGAATGTCAAGTGGCTTGCTGAGAACTTGCGGGACTTTGGACTTGAGTGGGTTCAACTTGATGACGGTTGGCAACTTGACAACGGCAACCCCAAAACTTCAGGCGGGCGGGATTGGCGTGGACCGAACGAGAAATTCTCAAAGGGGATGAAATGGGTTGCAGACATCGTTAAGCAGCACGGGATGAAGCCGGGCATTTGGTTGATCCCGCAAAAGACCGACAGCGACGAGTTGTTCAACGAGCACCCCGATTGGTTCCTTCGCAAGCCCGACGGGACACCCGTCCGAATCGGTGACTGGCATCCACGAAAAGTTGAAAGTTATGTCGTTGACCCGACAAGCCCAGAAGCGTTGGAATACTTGAAGCGATTGTTCCACACCCTTGCCTACGATTGGGGCTTCGACTACTTCAAGATCGACAATCAACCCGAATTCAGCCGCTGGTATGATGAGCACGCCGAAGCGAGGAAGGTTCCGGAAATTCCGGGCAGCGAAGCCTATCGGATGACTTTGAAGGCGATAAAGGAAGCGATAGGTCCAAACAAGTATCTGCTCGGTTGTTACGGCATACCCCTTGATGGCATCGGCTACATGAACGGCAGCCGCACGGGCGGTGACATGGAGGCGAGTTGGCAAGGTTGTCAAGTGATGATTCGCACCATCACAAGGTGGGGATTTTTGAACAATGTGGTTTGGTGGTGCGACCCCGACACTTTGTGCGTCCGTGAACCTTTAACATTGGGCGAAGCAAGGATTATGGCGACCCTCGTGTCCCTGAGCGGTCAGGCATTGATGACGAGTGACAAGATGTATGAACTGCCTGAGGAACGGGTTGAAATTCTCCGCCGCGTCATCCCGACCGTTGACATTCACCCGATGGAGTTCTACCCGTGGGACGAGGATGTGCTGGGGCGTCCCAATATCCTCGACCTGAAAGTCGCCAAACATTATGGCTCTTGGGATGTTGTGGCAGTGTTCAATTGGCAGGAGGAACCGACGACCATCCGCGTTGACTTCGCCAAACTCGGTCTGCCGGTCGGAGGCGGAATCCGCTACCATGTGTTTGAGTTTTGGAGCAAACGCTATGACGGGCAATTTGAAGATGGCTTCTCTGTGACATTGCCGATCAGGACCTGCGAGGTTTTCGCCATTCGGCAAGCACTTGGGCATCCCCAAGTCATCTCAACTTCTCGCCACATCACGCAGGGGATTGTTGACCTTCTGGATTTGGTTTGGGACGCAACCAACAACGAACTTCACGGCAGCAGTTTGCTCGTTCGCAATGACCCGTATCGAATGGACATCCATGTCCCGGCAGGATTTGACTTCGTTGAACTCGTAACGGAACCGCGGAAAAGTCCCGTCACCGCTGAGGTCAGGCGAGAGGGCGAAATCCTTGTGGTCGAACTTTTGAGCAAGGAGAACCAGCAAGTTGATTGGCTCATCAGGTTCAGAAAATGAACTATCGCTGCAACCTCAGGATGGGTAGTGTTATACTTACTTTTGGGATGAGAATGAAAGCGAGGTGAGCGAAAATGCGGTTTGCGTTTTCTGTCGGGCTTGTCGCTTTATTGGCGACTTTGGCTTTGGCGCAGGAAGTCCGTTTGTCCCTCACTTTCGTTCCTGGCAGTTCGGCAACCCGCGTAGTTACGGGCAAAGTTAGCGGTGAGTGGAACGGACCAACTCCACTTTCACCGACCAAGCCGACAAGTTTCCTTTTTGACCTTTCCGTTCGCGCCGAAAATTTGCTCACGGTTGCGAGGGTGACACCTGAAGGTGATGGTGTCATCGTTGTCGCACCGCGAGGGGTTGAGGTGAAAGGGACCGCTGCCGAGCAACCTTTTGAGTTGCTCATTACTCCTGACGGTGACCTTAAGTTTTCGTGGGGAGCGCTGAGTTTTGACAGCGCGAAGTTGCCTGAAGCCGACCGCAAGAAATTGCAGCAACTTCTCACCCTCAGCCACTCGGTAACCATCTCCCCGCAGGGCAAAATCAAAGACTTCCAAATCTCCGAAGCCATCGAGGAAATTGCGCCGCAACTTGATATCCAGTTCATCAACGCAGTTGTGACAGCCACTTTGCAAACCCTACTTCCTGCCCTGTTGCCCGCTGAACCCGTAAAGGTTGGCAAGGGTTGGGAGATAGATTTGCCTGTTTTGGCTTTTGAGATCCCTGAACCCCTTTCGCTGCCCATCTCTTGCACTTTGGCGGAAGTCAGGGGAGATGAGGCTGTCATAAAGGTGAGGGCTGAGGCGAAGGGTGAAGCCAATTTGACATTGAGGCGTTGGAGCGAGAAAGACCCCAAAGTCACCGTCACGCAAGGTGAGTTTTCTGCGAGCGGGGAAGTCATTTTCCTGCTCTCTGTTGGGGTCCCGCAAAGGGCAACTTGGCGAATGAAGGCTGAGGCTGAAGGTTTCGTCACGCCACCTGAAAAAGGCGCATCACCTGTTCCTTTCAAGTTCCGACTTTCGGCAGAAATCCGCGAGCATTTGGTGTTCTGACCACAGTTGAGGCAGCAAGTGTTGGGTCGCTGCCCTACAATTTCTATCGGTGATGCAATGATGGAATGGCAGGAACTGACTCCCCGCCAGATAGTCGCTGAGTTGGACAAATACATCGTCGGTCAGGAGCGAGCGAAAAGAATCGTTGCCATAGCGCTGCGGAATCGCTATCGGAGGAAATTGCTTCCCGAGCACCTGAGGGACGAGATTGCGCCCAAAAACATTCTCATGATTGGACCGACCGGCGTTGGCAAGACGGAGATTGCCCGCAGGTTGGCAAAACTCGTCAAGGCTCCTTTCGTCAAAGTTGAAGCGACCAAGTTCACCGAAGTCGGTTATGTTGGGCGCGATGTTGACGGTATGGTCAGGGATTTGGTTGATGCGGCAGTGCGAATGGTTGAGCAGGAGAAGATGGCTGAGGTTGAATATCAGGCTGAAGAGTTGGCGAACTTGAGGCTCATTGAAGCCCTTGGTCTCGTCCCAGCATCGAAGCGGCGACGAAGGGCTCCCATCCCCTTCCCGTTCGGTCGGGAAATTGAAGAACCGTCAGACGAAGGCGATGACGAAGAAAACGCGAGGCTCGAAAGGCTGCGACGGCACTACCTTCTCCGAATGAAGGCTGGGGAGTTTGACGAGGAAGAAGTCGAGATCGAGGTTGAAGAGCAAGCGCCGCAACTTTTCGTCAATGTGATTGGACCGCAAGGAATGGAGCAAGTGGGTTTTGACCCAGCAGACCTCCTCGGCTCGCTTTTCCCGAAGCGTAAGCGCAAAAGGCGCATGAAGGTCAAAGATGCTCGCCGTGTCCTGATGCAAGAGGAGGCACAAAAGTTAATTGACCGCGACGAAGTCATCCGAGAGGCAATTAGGCGGAGCGAGGAAGACGGGATAATCTTCATTGACGAGATAGACAAAATCGCTGGGCGCGAAAAAGGCTACGGTCCCGATGTATCAAGGGAAGGAGTTCAGCGAGACCTTTTGCCCATCGTCGAAGGAAGCACCGTCATGACCCGCTACGGTCCTGTCCACACTCACCACATCCTCTTCATCGCAGCAGGTGCTTTCCATGTCACCAAACCTTCGGACTTGATTCCTGAATTGCAAGGTCGTTTTCCGCTCCGCGTTGAACTTGACCCGTTGACCAAAGAAGACTTCAAGCGGATTTTGGTTGAGCCAGAAAATGCGCTCGTCAAGCAATACACTGCGCTCTTGGCAACTGAGGGAGTGACCCTCAAGTTCACCGAGGACGCAATTGAAGCCATCGCTTACTACGCCGAGAAGGTCAACCAAGAGACGGAAAACATCGGTGCCCGCAGACTCCACACCATCATGGAGAAAGTTCTCGAGGACATAAGTTTCCGAGCGCCAGAACTCGCCGGCGAGACAATCGTCATTGATGCCGAGTATGTCAAAAAGCAACTTGAAGGCGTCGTCAAGGACAGGGACTTGAGCCGATACATCCTTTGAGCCCGAACTTCAACATCGCCTTGGGGATGACTTCAGTGTGAGCACCGAAACTTCTGGAGGGCAGCGGAAGCGGATGGGCAAGCCGGCAGAAACCCCGCGCGAAACATAAAGCCATGTCCCGTTGACCCTTGACAGACCCTGCGCTCTTCTGAACTTATCGCGGCAGGGCGCCAAAATCGGTCCAAGCAGCGGGAAGACGATTTGACCTCCGTGAGTGTGCCCGCTCAAGACCAACCCAATGCGGCTAATGTTCGGGTCGTCAACGATGTCGGGTGAATGGGCAATGAGGATGGCGAAAGCGTCTTGAGGGACTTCCGACAAAGCCTCTTTCAAATTGTCCCTGCCCGTGTAAGGGTCATCAACGCCGACAATCCACAAAGGCGCTCCGTTGATTTCCAACTTCACCGCTTCATTGACGAGCAAACGGACATTTGCCCTTTCAAGGGCAATTCGCCACTCATCAACGCTCAAAGGCTTCCCGCCCCAAGGTGAAGGCTTTTTGAGCCGCCAAGGGCAATGATGGTCGTGGTTTCCCAGCACGGCGAAAATGCCGTAACGGCTCTTTAATCGCCGTAGGACGGGAATCAAGTGTGGGACGGCTCCGCACCAGTGAACGAGGTCACCACCCAAAGCCACGATGTCAGGGTCGGCTTCATTGGCGCGAATTACTGCCCATTCAGCTATTTCAACTCCGAAACCGCTTGGCAGCAAGTGCAAGTCGCTGAGGAAAGCGATTGTCAAGCCATCCAAAGGTTCTGGCAACCGTTCTAAGGTGAGCATGTATCGCTCAACGGTCAATTGCCTCGGTTCAACCCAAATTCCCCTCCAAGCCAAGTAAGCGGCGCCGACTCCTAAAGCCATTCCCAAAACGAGCAAACATTCAACCACAGTTGCTCTATCACCTCGCTAAGAGTGTTCCAAAGTCTATTCTGCGACTTCGTGTTAAAGACTTCACCGCCATGACCATTCATACTACGGACTCCAGTCCATAGTTGATGACGCAGAAATTGAACGCCGACTTTAGTCGGCGACATCATGGGAGTGCGAGGCTCCTGCCGAGCCAAAAACGACAGCGAGTAGCAAATAGCGAATAGTGAACGGCAAATGCCGACTGGCGATTAGTGACTGGTAAAACGGCAGCGAATGGCGAATAGCGATAGTTTTTTCTGGAGAACAGTGCCATTGCACTGCCGAAAATTTCAGCGCTTAATAACCGCACTCTGCACTCACCATTGCACCCAGCACTCCATACTAATTTTGTGCTCGCACGCATATCGGCTAAAGCCAATGACATGGGATGTCTTAAAACACACTCCGCCTCTATTGACATCGCCCTTTCATCATGCTATAATGTTGCCGACCAAAGCAAGGTTCGGAGGGAGTCAACATGAGGAAAATGAAAGGCTCTCTCTCGTAGGAACTTTTGGTTGATTTTGGTGGTGACAGCAATCATGCTCACCGCTTTCCCTTTCCTCGTCCGCCCCTTCTCTCAGCAATCCAACGATAACTCTCCCTCACCTCAACCCTTCACCTTCTTCATCTTAGTAGATGAAAAAGTTAGAAACTTCCTAAAAGCAAAAGGTGTCATCATAGAATATTTGGAATATATAGGACCTTGAGGTGATGGGAGATGTCATTGCCCGAATTTAAGTTTGCTTTGAAGATGCAAGAATCTTTGCCTGTGCTTGAATCCTTTGAACGCATTGGTGCTTTATTGGCACCTCTTAATATAACCAATTTTTATATTATTCCGCTTTATAATACTACAGTAGATATTATAGAATTCTCGTCCTGGGAAGAACTTGCTCAACACGTTCGGTCTACCCTGTTACCCGATGATGATTTCATCGCTTTTCGTTTTTTGTGGCCGACATATAAGGAAATAGATGTTGCAATTTACATTGAACCGGAAAGTGTTGAGATGAATTGTCATGCATTCGCATTAATTTATGGAGAAGAAGCCTTTTTTGATCAGTTTTCCGAACTCGCTAAATCCATGGCAGTTTCTTTCCCAACGGATTTCGCAGTAGGGGCTTGGGAAGGATGGTTTGGTGAAGATTGGATTGATGAGTCTCTTAAAAATTATGACATCTGGGGTCAGTTAGAAACGAATTTTGCACTTACTTATATTCCTACCTACGCATCGAATTTGAGGAGCACTTATGACCAAGAATACAGCGTCCTTCCTTCTTTCATCATTCTGAGTCGGGAGCGGTATGAAGCCAGCAAACCCTACATACCCAAGATGCCTGTGAAGTTCCATCCATTCAGGCGAGAACCCATCCTTCGCGTTCCCAAGAAACCCGTGATCAAACGGATAGAGGAGTTGAGCAGCGGAGTGGTCTTCTTATTCATTAACTATCCCTTAAACTTTGAAGCAGTGCGACGGCTCAAGAAGAAGGGTTATTGGAAGTTGGAAGGAACCTGAGCTTTAAATGGGGCTTACTCGTGGGGTTTCTGAAAGTAGCGTTGAAGGCATATGTTTGGAGATTATGCAAAGTGCGGCTTTGTTGCATAATTCAAAAGTGACCAAAATATGCCTCTTTTCAGCGATTTTGATGGGTGAAATTTTTATCTGAAGTCATTGTCAAAATAGATGTATCTCAGTTGATTCTAAAAACCCTTATTCTGATTGGCTTTTAGCGCTATTGACTGCCTTGCCTTTCAGGAATTATGCAACAACGCCCAAATTACCTGAAAGCCTGAGGCAATATCTAAACTTGCAAGTAACTTGGCTCCGCTTTAGAAATGTCGTCCGATGTCAGGAGTATCACTTGGACGGCACAGAGCGTTGGTATGGGATGGATTTGGAAGACTGGAAGACTTCTTCTTCCCTAAAATATGTGTGGACGATAGATAGACCAGGGGTTTCTCATTGGGGCATAAAGATTTCTTGGTGGATGCAACAAAATGGGACGAAGCCAGAAACCAAAGGGAAAGCAGTCCTTCATCGGATAGTTTACCTGTATCCGACGGATCGCAAAGGAGGGCATCAAGTGATTCGGCTTGGTAGTGATGAAAAGGAGTATCATCCAACCCTGCAAGGAGGATGGGCGGAACGAGTGGGGAATGACCGATTCAACCGCGTGGAGGTCGGTAACAAGAACAAAATTCTTCAAAAACTCTGGCTGCCTAATCCTTGGTATGGTCGGATAGCGGCTCGGGAGAGATGGGACGCATCCTCCATCACCTTTGATCCAAACGACCCCTTCTTTGCTGCCTACACCGACGAGCAGGCAAAGCAGGCAGCCATGACCCGTCAAGCAGAGTTTCACGCTCGGTTAATGGAGTGGGCGTCCAGTTTTTTGAACACCCCTTATGCCTGGGGCGGTCAAACCCGTGGCGGCTTTCAAAGTAGAAGCCCCTCGGATTTCACCTGCTCGGCTGATTTAAATCCCAAAACTCCCAAACGAGAGTCGCACGAAACAGATCGGGTCAGCAAAATCGGTTCAAGTCTTTACCTTTATGGAGGCTATGGTTACGGAATAGATTGCAGCGGCTTCGTGGGAGAGACTTGCTATATCGCCACTAACGGAAGAGTCCCGCCAAAGGATCTTGGCACATCTGACTTGATGAGTTGGGATAAGGAATCCGTTAGTCCAAAAGAAAATGTTTTTGTTGGGTCAATCCTGATCGCGAAAAGAGTTGCCTACCATAACGCCAACGCTGATGATAAGCATCATTATGTTGGCGTCTCTTACATCCGACCTGGTGATTTTATTGTTATGCAGAGTCATGTTGTTTACGCTGTATCAAAATGGGATGATAGTGCGCGCCAAATACGGGTCATTGAAGCCTATCCTGGGAGAAAAGAAGTTAGGGGAGAAGTTTTAGTGCAGACAAGAAGTGCTAGATCCTTGGGACGAAAATGGGTTGCTCGGAGGTGGGTAGTGCGATGACCGTTGCTGGGCGTTGTCGGTCTATGGTTGCGTCACTAATGCTATCTCTTTTTGCCATCTTCATCGTTGCCTCCCTGAGTTTGTCAAGGACAGTCAAGGCATCGGTAGGGAAACCAGTCTTAAAGTTACATTACCGAGGGAGTTTGACAGAGAAACCCAAACCCTACCGCATCGGGTTGTTTGTGGGCGAAGGAGGCTTTTACTTTAGCAGCCTTGCTGGCACTGATTGGGAAGGAAACATTTACATTTCGGATGCGACGGCGCCTTATGTCTGCTTTCTGCATTGTTACAACAAACGGGGGAAATTTTTGAGGTTCTATGGTCCCTTTGATGCTTACGCTGTCGGGGGAGTTGGTGTTACAAAGGATGGGTTTATATGGCTCTCTTTGGTGACAGATGGCATCGTTAAGGTTTACCGAGAATTTAAGGCGCCCATCGTCGTTTACCGCAAGGGGGAAAGGAAACCAATTGCGGAGTGGCATAAAAAATTGCCACAAGAAGTAGAAGCAAAGATTCGCAAGGTATTAAAAGCAAAAGGACTACCACAGCAATGGGAAACGCCCGTGTTGTATTACACGCATGGAGCAATAGGTCCTCAAGCAGGTCATAACCAAGTCGTTTTAATGTTGACTGGAGGGCCTATGGAAGGCACAAAACTACACGGTCAAAAAACTTTGCGTAACAGTCAAGAAAAAGAAACTTTGCGTATCCTTTGGTTGCTAATGAGCAGTGACGGGAAGCAATGTTTGGAGGCTAAAGTCATCAATGATGATGATGCGAGGCTTCATTTAGCCCCCAACAATCGTTTTTGGTTCGTCCAGTATCAATATGGATTGGACCGTGGTCACTTAATCTGGACGAAACTTTGGGTGTGGGAGCAAGGCAAGGAAAAAGGGGAACCTTTGTTGGACACGGTGGAAGGCAAAGAGCCTTGGAGAGACAAAATTGTTTTAGATTTGAAGAGAATGCGAGATGCTTGGTTCAAACCTTTGGTGCGTTTTGATGGGAAGGGTAACATTTACCTGATACTTGAGAGATTAATGCAACAAGGCAAGCAAAATTCCTTTGATCGCTTTATCGTGGAAGGCAAGGAGTTAGATTTAGGTCCTAATGCAATTCCATCAGAGATGGCGTTAGTTGTTTTGGACAAGGAAAAGAAACTGGTGACTTATTTGCCTTGGACAACTCCTTCGTTAGAGATGAATCATGATTGGATTCATCCTCTTCCCGATGGGAGTGGGTTTTATCGGATAGAGTATCGGAAGCGGGAAGCCGTGATTTACTTTCATGCCCTCCCTTCCCAAAAGCGCTGACCTGTCATAGATATGCCAGAAGATTGCCAAAAAATCTTTAGAAATAAAATTAGGTGATGAAACTTGTCGTCAAAACAGGCATTGACATAATGTTGGAA
>Ga0081478_137541_pt1 | contig 11613 bp, 11 predicted proteins | sample OctSprmetagenome_FD_70983 | JGI IMG/M metagenome (GOLD analysis project Ga0081478, IMG submission 70983) | Hot spring and microbial mat streamer communities from Octopus Spring Streamers, Yellowstone National Park, USA - T=80-84 v2 (version 2) | ecosystem: Environmental > Aquatic > Thermal... | reverse complement strand
AACGCTGGCAGCGTGCCTTAGCCATGCAAGTCGAGCGGGGAAGGCCCTTATGGGTCTTCCCAGCGGCGGACGGCGGAGTAATACACCGCTAACCTGCCCCGGGGAGGGGGACAACCTGCCGAAAGGTGGGCTAATCCCCCATACGCTCCCTTGGGGGCATCCCTGAGGGAGGAAAGGGCCGAGGGGCTCGCCCTGGGAGGGGGCGGTGGCCCATCAGGTAGTTGGTGGGGTAACGGCCCACCAAGCCTAAGACGGGTAGCCGGCGTGAGAGCGCGACCGGCCCGAGGGGCACTGAGACACGGGCCCCACTCCTACGGGAGGCAGCAGGCTGGAAATGTGGGCAATGGGGGAAACCCTGACCCCGCGACGCTGCGTGCGGGAAGAAGCCCTTCGGGGTGTAAACCGCTTTTGCGGGGGACGAAGGGCTGACGGTACCCCGCGAATAAGCCACGGCTAACCTCGTGCCAGCAGCCGCGGTAAGACGGGGGTGGCGAGCGTTGCCCGGAATTACTGGGCTTAAAGGGGGTGTAGGCGGCTGGGTGTGTCGGGCGTGTAATCTTGGGGCTCAACCCTGAGGCTGCGCCCGAAACTACCTGGCTAGAGGGCGCCAGGGGGAGGCGGAACTCCCGGTGTAGCGGTGAAATGCGTAGATATCGGGGGGAACACCGGAGGCGAAGGCGGCCTCCTGGGGCGTACCTGACGCTGAGGCCCGAAGGCTGGGGGAGCAAAGGGGATTAGATACCCCCGTAGTCCCAGCAGTAAACGATGTGGGCTAGCGGTCTGGCCTTGAGGCTGGGTCGCGAAGGGAAACCGATAAGCCCACCGCCTGGGGAGTACGCCCGCAAGGGTGAAACTCAAAGGAATAGACGGGAGCCCGCACAAGCGGCGGAGCGCGTGGTTTAATTCGATGCTGACCGAAGAACCTCACCCGGGCTTGACATCCCGCCGTCAAGCCTGCCCGAAAGGGTAGGTGAGCCTACCGGAGAGGTAGGCAGGCGGGACAGGAGCTGCACGGCTGTCGTCAGCTCGTGTCGTGAGATGTTGGGTTAAGTCCCGCAACGAGCGCAACCCCTGCCCATAGTTGCCAGCGGGTCGCCCGCGGATGTGGGCGATGCTGGGGACTCTATGGGGACTGCCGGCGAGGAGCCGGAGGAAGGAGGGGACGACGTCAAGTCCGTGTGGCCCTTATGTCCGGGGCTACACACGCGCTACAATGGGCGGTACAGAGGGAAGCGACCCTGCGAGGGGGAGCAAATCCCTAAAACCGCCCCCAGTTCGGATTGCAGGCTGAAACCCGCCTGCATGAAGGAGGAGTCGCTAGTAATCACCTATCAGCTATGGGGTGGTGAATACGTTCCCGGGCTCTGTACTCACCGCCCGTCACGCCATGGGAGCCGGGGGTGCCTGAAGCCCCACCGAGGGTGGGGTGAAGGCAAACTCGGTGACTGGGGCGAAGTCGTAACAAGGTAGCCGTACGGGAACGTGCGGCTGGAACACCTCCTTTCAGAGTTCCTTTAAACCCTCACCCCCACCCAACTACCATCCATTTTTTTATTCCAACCGTATAATACCCGCCTTGAACAGCGGTAAATGCTTAGTTCTCCTATCTGGAGGCATAGATTCCTCAACGGCCCTGTGGTGGTCCATCGGTAAACTTGAGGAAGTTTATGCTATCACATTTCTTTACGCTCAGAGGCATGAGATAGAGGTTGAATATGCAAAGATATTGGCGAGGAGGGCGGGTGTTAAGGAGCATATCATATTTGACCTCTCGCATTTCTTTAGGCAGATAGGAAGCTCAAGCTTAATAGATGAAAGCCTTGAGGTTCCGAAGGGACCTTATCCCGAGAGAGGTATAATTTCAACTTACGTTCCAATGAGGAATTCCATATTTGGGGTGATAGCAGGCGTAGTTATGGAAAAGCTTGAGATAGAAAACCTCGTTTTTGGAGTACATGCAAGCGATGTTCCAAACTATCCGGATACAAGGCCCGAGTGGGCATCCGCTTTGGAGGCCCTTTTGAATTCGGGTTCCTCTTTACCTTTTGAGAGATCTATTAGGATCAGGGTTCTAACCCCCCTTATAAACCTAAAGAAACACCAAATAATAGAATTGGGGTTAAAGATTGGGGTTCCCTTTGAATACACCTGGTCCTGTTATTCCCCGAAGAATGAAAAACCTTGTGGGGAATGCCCCGCGTGTATCCAGAGGAGGGAATCCTTTGAGAAATTGGGGATAAAAGATCCTTTAATTGAAAGGCTTGAAAAGAAGGAGGTAAAATATGATAGAGAAACTTTTGCGTGAAGATATGGTTATCTTGGACCTAAAGGCAAAGGATAAGGAAGGTGTCCTAAGGGAGATGATTTCTTTGCTTAATCTCCCGAAGGATAAGGAGGAGCTCCTACTTTCCTCGCTTATGCAGAGGGAGAAGCTCGGTTCAACGGGTATAGGTAAGGGAATAGCGATCCCACACTGCAGGAGCGTTGTGGTTGACAACATAACGCTGATAGTAGGCGTATCAAAGGAAGGGGTAGATTTTGATGCCCTTGACGGAAAGCCCGTACACCTCCTCTTTATGCTCGTCGCAACCCCTATGGACCCGAGCATGCAATACCTAACCGCCTTGGGAAGCATCGCCAGAATTGCTAGGGGATTGGCAAACGAAGAGAGCATAAGGACGGACTTTTCCTCGCCCAAAGAGCTCATAGATTACCTATTGAAGTTCGCAAATGAGTAAGGAAGAAGTTAAGAGGTTCCTTGAGGAGCTTTACCTTCTTCAGGACCTTGACCTTCTTATAGACCAGATAATAGACCCAGCCTATCTGCAAACCTTCGGTTTCAAAGTATCGGGGGAAAAGGTAGAGGCTTTAAAACAAAAGAGGGAGGAGGTGGCGGAAAAGCTCAGGAAGGTTAACCCTAGATGGCTCCAAACTTACGAGAGATTAAGGAAGAAATACAAAAGGGGGATAGCAAGAGTGGTTGATGGGATATGTACCAACTGTTTCGTCCATCTTCCCGCATCCATGAACCCCTACGAGGTTGATACCCTACCCACCTGCCCTTCCTGCGGAATAATCCTGATCTGGATGGATTAGTTTGATGGTTTTAATTTTCGCGCTTCTTTATGGGATATTTGCGATTTTTGTGGTTTGGCTTGCATACAACCTAAAATTTGGGGAAGTTTGCACCTGGCTCGTTCTCATCCCAATAGTCGGTTTAATTTTCGGGGATTGGGTTTTGGAGAAGGTTAATAAATATTTCGCGGAAAAATTGAGGAAACCCCTTTCCCAAAGGATCAACTTTGACCTTTATATGGCAATTTTGAATGCCTTTATGTACCTGTCCATATACACCGCGGGCGCCCTTTGGGTTTATAGGCTAAACGGGAACTTCTTATTTGTTCCCTTGATTATGCTTATAGGAATGCTTTCCGGAGCGCATACCATAAAAAAGGTATATGGATGAGGATATTATGCGTCTCGGATGCGCATTTGTTTATAAATACGCAGGATAGGGAGAGGGGTCTTATTGAGGTTTTAAGGGGGGAAGATTACGACGAGCTTGTACTTTTGGGGGATATATACGACTTTTGGTTTGAGTATAACGGTTTTATTCCAGCTTACGCAATAAAGCTAACCGCGGAGATCTTAAGGATAGCGGAGGAAAAGAGGGTCCATTTCCTTTCCGGGAACCATGACGCTTGGGTGGGGAAATTTTGGAAAAACTTTGGGGTTTCGGTTTATAGGTTGGGTTTTGAGAGGTCCCTTTGGGGCAAAAGAATATTTTTTACGCATGGGGATTATTTCTTTGGCGGTAAGTTTTCGGGGATAATAAGGAGGGTTTTCCATAGCCCTATTTCCATATCCCTTTTTAAGCTTGTACCCGTTGAGAAGGCTCTAAAGTTAGCTAAACTTTTATCCTACGAAAGTAGGAAGAGGCAGGAGGAAGTTGATATAGGGAGGATAGAGAAGGTGGTTTTAGGGTTGGATTACGATGTTGTGGTTTCTGGACATCTCCATAAGCCCATTATTAGAAATTTCGGGGGAAAGGTTTTTGTATGCGTGGGGGATTGGTTGGAGAACTTCACCTACCTTATGATCCAAGACGGAAAGCTTACCATAAAGAACCGTGAGGGTAAAATCTTGGAGGAGATTCAGCTTTAGAATGAAGACGATATGTGTGGGATAGTGGGATATACGGGTTATAAGGATGCGGAATCCGTTCTTACGGTTGGATTGCACAAACTGGAATATAGGGGGTACGATTCGGCGGGTTTGGTGGTTTTGAAGGATGGTAAGTTTTATATCAGGAAAAAGGCGGGGAAGATACACGAGCTTGAAATACTCCTAAAAGAGGATCCAATACCTAAGGCGAACATAGGGATAGCGCATACCCGCTGGGCTACCCACGGTGGGGTTTGCGACATAAACGCACATCCCCACATTTCCCAAAAAGGAAAATTTGCGGTTGTTCATAACGGTATAATAGATAACTACTCAAATTTGAAACGTTTCCTTGAGGAAAACGGTTATAAATTTTTATCGGAGACGGACACCGAGGCTATATCCCACCTCTTGGAGTATAACTTTGAAATTACGGGGGATCCCTTTGAGGCAGTTGTAAAGAGCGTGAGGATGCTTGAAGGTTCTTTTGCCCTCGCCATTCTCTTCAACGAGGATGAGGATCTGATAATAGGCGTTAGGAAGGATAGTCCCCTTATCGTAGGTTTGGGAAAGGGGGAAAACTTCTTAGCCTCCGATCAGGTTGCATTTTTACAGCACACAAAAGAGGCGATTTTTATGGATAACGAGGAGATAGCCTTGGTTAGGAGGAATTCCGTTGAGTTTTACAACTTTGATGGGATAAGGTTGGATAAAAGGTCGGTTTTCCTAAATTACGGGGATGAGGAGGCGGAAAAGGGACCTTACCCCCACTTTATGCTTAAAGAAATATACGAACAGCCCAAGGTTATAAAGAAGAACTTGGACATTTACACCAAGAACGGTAAGCCCACCCTCCTGAAAGACTCAAACCTGAGGAAGGTTTTGTCGGAAAAAAACAGGATAATAATAGAAGCCGCGGGAACATCCTACCATGCGGGTCTTGTGGGGAAATATTTGATAGAGACCTTTGCGGGTATTCCCGTTGAGGTGGATTACTCTTCCGAATTTTCCCTAAGAAAGCTCGCGGTAGATTCCAAAACCTTGGTCATAGCGATAAGCCAATCGGGGGAAACCGCGGACACCATAGAGGGATTGAGGCATGCGAAGAAATACGGATTTGAGGTTCTTGGGATAGTTAATAGGCCGGAAAGTACCATAGCGAGGGAGAGCGATTATACCATTTACATAAACGCGGGGCTTGAGATAGGCGTAGCATCAACAAAGGCGTACATAGGACAGGTTCAGGTCTTAACCCTTTTGGCTTTGGAGCTTGGATACATAAGGGGTTACCTTTCTGGGGATGAGGTTGAGAGGATGATAAAATCTATGCAGGAACTTCCGGAAAAGATTGAGAGGGTGTTGGCTATAGATGCCCATATAGCGCACATAGCGGAAAAGATTTATAAATCGGAGAACGTTATGTTCTTGGGAAGGGGATTAAACTATCCCACCGCCCTAGAGGGAGCCTTGAAGCTCAAGGAGGTAAGCTATATACATGCTATAGGGTACGCGGCGGGGGAGATGAAACATGGACCTTTGGCCCTCGTTGATGAAAGACTGTTCGTAATAATAATAAACCCCAAGACATCCGTTTATGAACTTACCCTAAGTTCAACTTACGAGGTTAAGGCGAGGAAAGGGAAGGTGATAAGCGTAATAACAGAAGGAGACAGGCTTATGAAGGAGCTTTCCGATTTCACGATATACATACCACAAGTTGAGGAGTTTTTAACACCTATCCTTGCAATAGTTCCCCTACAGCTTTTGGCATATCATACCGCGGTTTTGAGGGGCTGTGACCCCGACAAACCGCGCAACTTGGCAAAATCCGTAACCGTGAAATGAAAAGGCTAATTCTTCTTTTACCGCTTTTATCCTGCTCTTTGATTCAGCAAAGGGTTAGCTTGGCAAACTGTAAATTCTCCCTAAAAAGCGCATCATTAAAGGGGGTTGATTTTAGTGGATTTGACTTGGGAATACTCTTAAATGTCCAAAATCCAAACGAGATAGACGCGGTCCTTGACAGGATAACGGGAACCATAAAGCTTGATGGGTACAAAATTGCGGATGTTTCAAACTCTTACAAGAGGACAATAAAGGCGAGAGGAAGCGTGGACGTTCCAATAGACGTTAGGGTGGAATTTTCCTCCTTGGGTTCTGCGGTTAATGCGGTAAGGGATATTATCCTAAAAAGGAGGGCAAACGTATCCTTTGAGGGAAAGGGTTATGTGGATTATGAAGTGCCAATTGTAGGTAAAAGGTCATTCTCTTACCCTATTAATCTTTCAAGGGAATTTTCCCTTTGAAGGCCTATAAGTTAAAGCTAACCTTTGGCTTTGATGGGGATCTAATTCTGCCGAAGTATTATAACAATGTTTTGCAAGGTTTCATTTACCGGAATATGGATACCCTTTTGGCGGATTTTCTCCACAATTTCGGATTTATATATTCAAACAGGAAGTTCAAGCTCTTCACATTTTCAAAGATCTTCGGTAAGATAAAGGAGAAAGGGGAAAATTTTATAACCTTTAAACCGCCAAATATACATATTTACTTTTCTTCCCCTGTAAATTTTACCACAAGGTCCGTTATAAACCGGGTAATAAAATCGGAAAGATTGAGACTATACAACAACGACGTTAGGCTTGAAGAAATTGATGTTATAGAGGAGAATATAGAAAATGGGGTTGTGTATGTTATAAGCATTTCTCCGATAGTTGCATACAAAACCCAAATTGGAAGCAAAAGGCGGGAATACCTATCTCCCTTTGATGATGAGTTTTACATGCTCCTTAAGGAAAATCTCTTAAAAAAATACAGCCTTGTTTATGGGAAGAACTATAGGGGGAAATTTGAGATCTCGCCCATAAAGGTTAAGGAAAAATATAAAAAGAAGGTGATATTCAAAGGGACATTAATAGTGGGGTGGGAGGGGTTATTTAGGATTGAGGGTGAGAGGGAAATTCTGAAAGTTGCACTTGAAAGCGGACTTGGAGCTAAAAACAGCGCGGGTTTCGGATGTATAATTCTTGCATCCAAGGTATGTTAAAGGCATTAAAGGAAATAGGCGAGTTATATGAATACAGGATATGGGATAAGGTAGATGCGGATTGTGGTTATGCGGTAATTTTGGATTTTGACAAAGATGGAAAGTTTTTAGACATAGATACAGAAGATTTTAGAAGGTCTGATATTAGTAAGTTTGAAAAGTACCTTTTTAGAAAATCAAAGGGGAGCAACCCCCCAACCGAAACCCCAACCTTGATCTTGAATTCAAAAGATATTGAAAATATTAAAACATCCTTAAAAAATCTTTCTAAGACTATACCGGATCCAGAAGATAGAAAACTGCCTCAGGACCTAAAAAAGAAAATTCCCCAATATCTAAAGAACGTAAAAGATTACTTAAGTGACGATAATAACCGAAAAGATATAGCAAAAGAGATTGAAGGAAAAATTAAGGGATCAGAAAGGTGTGAAAATGAAAATAAAAATAGCAAACCCATTTTTCTTCTCACCATTAGGATTGATGGTAAGTTCTTAGGAGAAATTGATGAATACAAAGAATTCTTGAAAGAATATTTAATGTCCGAATACGAAAACGAATCTTATTGTGCGGTTTGTGGAAATTGGACGAGGGTTAAAGCGGAAATTCCTTTTTATTTTTTAACTTTTGATAAACCAGGTTATGTGGTTGGGGGACTTAACGAAAAATTCGCCTACAAAAATAGCCCGATATGTTTTGATTGCTTCGAGAAGATGAGGATAGCAAGGCAGGAACTTGAAGAGGCAAAATTTGACCTTGCGGGTTTGAAGTATTTGATAATACCCGAAAGTTTGAATAGAAAGACTCTTGGAAGGTTTATAAAGTTGTTGAAACATTTAAAACTTAAAGAATTTAGCGAAGGAGATAAAGAGGATTTCAAAATGAATTTTAGTGAATTGGTAAAGGAAGAGTGTGACATAAATGAAGACATAGATGAAGTATTTAGTTATAAAAACAAAGGAATTTCGGGGGGTGAAGGCCTTGATTTGTTGGTAATATTTAGATGTCTAAATGATATAATCTGGGCGAACTTTCTGTTTATTGAAAAGGAACAAAGTAGGGAATCTATAAAGCTTTATATAAACGAAATTTTCCCATCAAGGGTTTCTGAAATGTTTGGAGCGAAAGAGGATGTAGAAAAATTGAAAAAATTGATAGATATAGAGGATGTAAAGATAGATATAGATTTTAACTTTAATTTTAACACCATAAGGCTTTTCTTTTCCAAAAATGATTTCTATAATGTAATCGGAGCGGTTTTTGTTGGGAAAAATTTAGAAAAAAACTTTCTCTATTCTAACTTTATGGGAAAGATAAGGGAGGATTATCACAATAATAAGGACATAAATCCCAAGTTGATAAGAGAGGCTTTTATATCATATGTTTTCATAAGGATTTTAACGGAGGGTCTGAATATGAACTCTTTAAATAAACCGAAAAATTTGGAGGAATTTTTTAAGTGGATTGAGGAACTGCCCACCGTTAAAGGTGAAAGGTGGAAAAGGGCGTTAATCCTTATGGGATTCCTAACAGAGTATATCTTGGAAGAGGAAAGGAGAGAAAGGGGATCCAAACCGTTCCTAAAGAAACTCAAGGGATTCAGGATGAGGTGGAAAGATATAGAGGGGCTTCTGACGGATATTAGAAATAAACTTGAGATACTTGACCTTTTCGACTATGAGAGCACCAGGAAAATCTTCTCTACGATCTCTGAGGATATTACGTCCGGGGAACCAAGGGCAACGGTAAATGAAATAAACTTTTACTTCGTTGTGGGTATGGGGCTTTATCATAAATTCAAAGATCTTTTGTTCTCTAAGAAAGAAAAAGAAGGAGGTGAGCATGAGCATATTGAGGAATCGGCATGAGATTTTGTTCCTTTATGAGGTGGTTAACGCTAACCCCAACGGGGATCCGATGGATGAAAACAGGCCAAGATACGACGACGAGACGGGCAAGATATTCGTAAGGGATGCAAGGATAAAGAGGACAATAAGGGATACCTTACAGGAGATGGGCGAGGAAATATTCATAAGGGAAGAGAGGAAAGAAGATGGAACACTAAAGAAAAAGGAAGATCTTGCCAACGAATACGGTAGAGAAATCCGTGAAATTTCAATTAACATCCTTGAAAGGTGTATAGACATAAGGTTATTTGGGGGCACTTTTGCCTTAAAAACTGGATCTTTTAGCCTAACGGGACCCGTACAATTTGCTTATGGCACATCCCTACACAGGGTAAAAATCTTGGAAGTTCAAGGTACAAGCGTTTTACCATCTTCAGATGAAAAAGGGAAAGAGAAAAAACAGGGTACTATGATGTTTGATTACAGGGTAGCGTACGCTCTGATTGGGGTTTATGGGGTAGCGAATCAGAAAACCGCCAAAGAGACCAACTTGACCGAGGAGGATTTTGAGAAGATGCTGAAAGCCTTGTGGATCGGGCATAGGGGTGGAAGTGTTCTTATAACGGGTTCCAAGCTTGGGCATAAATCCTTAATGTTGTTGGATATCGTGCATACGGAAGATTCCCTTGACCTTATAGGATCACTTGACAGGTACGTAAAGATAAAACTAAATGCGGAAATAAACGATGATGAAGCCATAAGATCTCCCAAGGACTACATTTTGGATATTAGCGAACTTGGGAAAAAGGTTAGAGCCCTTGAGGGCAGGAACAGACTTGAAAAGGTAAGGTATATATTGGATGAGGATTTAAGGGTTGAGCCAAGTATAGAGAAGGCATTTGAAGGCATTAATCTGGAGAAACTTGAATTCTAAAAATGAGGGTTTTGGTTTTTGATGTATCGGGCAAGCTGGGGCACTTCCGCAAGTTTTACACCACATCTTCGTCTTTAACTTATCCCTTTCCTACACCAACCGCACTGAGGGGTTTGATAGGGGCAATTGTAGGATACGGAAAGGATGAGTATTTGGAGAAAACTCGGGACATAAGCGTGGCGGTTCAAATCCTAAGTCCCATAAAAACCATAATGATGTCCGTAAATTATATAAACACAAAGGAGGGAAGCGGGGGAAGAAAGTTCGTTTTTTTAGAGAAATATAAGAAGAGTAAGGGTGATAAAAGCGAAAAATCTCAATCCGAAAAGGATGTAAGAACCCAGGCGATTATACAGTTTCTTAAGGATCCAAAGTATAGGATATTTGTTGTGGATAATGGGAAAAGTGAAACCTTTGAAAAATTAAAGAAACACCTTAAAAATAGGGAATTTGTATATACTCCAGTTTTGGGAACATCCGAGCATTTGGCGGAAATTAATTATTTTGGAACCTTTACAGCGGAAATCTTGGAAAATTACGAGGGAGAATGCTACACCGTATGCCCAATAGATAACATAGAGATTGATATTGCACCCATAAAGATCGGAAAAGAGCTTATACCCTACGATATGGAGAATGACAGATCGGAACCAAAATACTTGGAAGTATTGTATTCAAAGGAGCCAGATAAACCTATACGGGGTAAATATAAGAAGATACTTAAAGTTAATTGCCTAAATGTATTCGTTTCCCCCATCCCGCCCCCATATAATTCCCCATGATGAGCGAGAAAGTTAATAAAAGCGGATTATATTCCCATCCAAATGTATTCCTTGAGGATCACATAAATGGCGTAATCGGGATAGCGAAGCAGATCTTAGGAGAAATTCCCGAGTGGTTCTACATTCCCTTGGCTTTTCACGATTTCGGAAAGGCTACAAGGTACTTTCAAGATTATATACAAACGGGGAAAAAGACACACAAGGAGGAGCTAACCAACCATTCCTACCTTTCCGCGGTTTTCTGTGTTAATGTTGCGTACAACTTAGGTTTTAAAGATCGTTTAGTGGAGAGCTTCATTTTTCCCTTAAAGCATCATACCGATCTGGAAAATTTAAAAGGAACGCTTGATGATATTATAGAAGACAAGACAAAAAGTATCCTCAAAAAACAAATTGAGGCTTTAGATATTGGCGGGTTTGAGAAATTCGTTCAAAATATTGAAATTCCGAAACGTATTAAAGATTTCCTCTTAAGCCAAGATACTCTACAAAATCTAAAGAAGGATCTGGGGGAATTTGTGGATAAAGCAATTAAAGAGTTTAGGAATTTTGTTCTTCGTCAAAGAGAAAAAGAACGCGTAAACTTTTACGAGTTCAACTTTTACTTTTCCGTCCTTTTGGATGCGGATAAAACCCAAGCGGGAAGCGGTTCAGACACCCTACCCCAACCCAAGCTTCCTGATTTCCAGAGGATAGAATCTTACAAATCCCATCTTTCCAAGGGTCAAGCTGATATCATAAAGAGAAGGGAAACTGCTTTTAGGGAGGTTATGGAAAATTTTGATAAGGGAAAGGGTTCAAGGGTTTTTACCCTTGTATTACCTACGGGCATGGGGAAAA
>Ga0081478_135614_pt1 | contig 11633 bp, 9 predicted proteins | sample OctSprmetagenome_FD_70983 | JGI IMG/M metagenome (GOLD analysis project Ga0081478, IMG submission 70983) | Hot spring and microbial mat streamer communities from Octopus Spring Streamers, Yellowstone National Park, USA - T=80-84 v2 (version 2) | ecosystem: Environmental > Aquatic > Thermal springs... | reverse complement strand
AGGTTTGGTTAGAAAAGCACAGATATTTGCGGGACGAAATAAATCACCGCTTTAGATGAGGTGACAAGTGATGGCAGGAAGAAAACATCCTTTTATCCCTGAGTTCCACAGCGAGGACGAGGAAAGAGAATTCTGGGATCAGGTTGATGTGGCTAAGTTCATAGAATGTCCCACCGACGAAATCGTTTTGGAGTTGAGATCGAAAAGGGGAAGGCGAAAGAAAGTCGCTCCAGAGTGGATTGACTTACTAACCTGTGGCAAAATTACTACAAGCTTGCAAGAGGACTTGTTCGTCAGTCTGAACTTGCACTTATAGGGGGTGCCAATTTTATGCCTCAAGTTCAACTGACGAAGTTGGTAAAGGCTGGATTGATGCTTATCGGGGGCGCTACCCTCGGTCATCTTGGCGCTTTCGCTGGAAGCGTCTTAGGTAGTGTAATTGGTAATGCTTTGGGAACTTTCGCTTCAGGTCTTGGTGAGCAAACTATCGGCTTGGGTTTAGAACACCTTCGCCAACTCTTTCAAATATTCTCTTAAAAGCCCTTGAAGATGCCTTAAGCCAATTGCGGGAGCAGCGCCGAAGAGAAATCGGGGTTTTGCCCGATGATGAGGATACATACTTTAAGAACTGGTTGAGTGCCTTGAAGAAGGGACAGGTTTGGGGTGAGGGAGAGGCAGAAAAAGTCGCTGAAAGTTTTTTGGCTGCAAGTGGGCAGGAAGAAGAGCAAATCCTTTGGAACATGGTGGAGGGTTGGCTTAAGGAAAATGCTGGCACTCAAGTTCCAGAACCACTCCTTCGCTTCTTGAGGGAACGATTACCTGAAAACCTTCGTTACTACCTTCACAAGGAAATTTCTGAAAACCAACAAGTCTTCAACCAGTTGATGCTTTCTTTGATGAGCCAAATCCTTCAAATTGTTCAAACCTTTCCCGAAGAGGTTCGGAAAACCTTAGAACCTAAAATTCAAAAAGCTGTCCAGCAAATTGAGAGGCAACAGCAGCAATTTTTCTTTGAAGTTCTGGGGGAACTTGCAGGAGTCAGGGAACGATTAAGGCAGATTGAAGATCTGGTGGAAAGAATATGGAAAAGGGAAAGCTATACCGCTAAAAACTTGCTTCGCTTGACTTGGGATTTCATCCGTGCCCGATGTTCCGAAGTTTTTGTTGGTCGCAAGGATGCTTTTGATAGGCTAAACAAATTCCTTTCAGGTGAGAGCGGAGTAGCCATAGTTTACGCACCTCCAGGTTACAGGAAGACAACCTTTTTGGCAAACTGGGTTTGGAGGTTGGAGGTGGGAGAATGGCGGTTTGACAACTCGCAAGTCCGTGTCTTTCGACATTTCTTCAACCCAAACATTCGATATTCCCGTCTGCCATCCTACGCTTACGCCCACCTACTTGCCCAAATATCTTTTGTAACTCAAAAGCAAGATCCCATTCCCACGGAAGATGAGAGGCATGCTGCTTTGTCTTACTTTTTCCACTACGAAGTTTCCGTGCCCAAAGGTGAGAAGTTGGTCATCGTCTTGGACGGCTTGGATGATGCGGAAGGAGAAGTCAAGCCTTTCATTCCCGACAAAATCCCTGAAGGGCTTTTCGTCGTCGTTTCAGGACGATGGGATTGGGATGGTGAGGGCGAATCGCCACCTTACGACGAATTGCCACCTTACTTTAAGGAGTGGGCAAAGTTCACCGAGTTCATCCCTTTGAAGGCGTTGTCGGAAGAGGAACTTCGGGAGTGGCTGCGGGCGGCAGGTGAGGGCGAACTGGCACAATTTGCCGAAAACGATGACTTCGTTCGGATGTTGCGGGAAAAGACCGATGGACTTCCCTTGTTCGTTCGCTATCTGATGGACGACCTTTTGCAGGCGGTCAAGGAAGGCAAATCGCCTGAGCAAGTCTTGGAACGAACGCCTAAGGGCTTCTCGGAGTATGTTCGGGAGCAATTTAAGCAGTTGGCGAAACTGGTTCGCAATGAAAAGGGCGTTCGGGACTTATTCGCCTTGCTGACGGTGGCAAAAGGCGCTTTGCGTCAGGACGAGGTGGAAGAGTTGACGGGGCTTTTCGTCTTGGATTTGACAGATCTCCCGCATCAAGTTACTCGTTGGTTCTCCATCGGCAAAACTCGTTCATCTGCCGACATGCCAACTGCCGACATGGCGACTTACTCCTTCGCCCATCCTTTGCTGGCAGAGGAGTTCCGAAAGCATCTGGGCAGAGAGGCAAGGCAGATGGAAGAGAGGTTGCTGGAATGGTGCGAAAATTGGCGGGAGCATCCGTCGTTCCCTTACATCCTGCGCCACTATGCTGAGCACCTTTATGACAAATGGCGAATGACCAATGAGCAAATGACCTATGATGCTTTGTGCCGACTTGCCCTTGACTCCGATTTCAAACAAGCGCAAACCGAATACCTTCCCAAAGAACCCAACCTGCCTTTGAAAACCGTCCAACTTGCCCTTGATGCTGCCATTCAGTTAGAAGATGCGCCGATGATGGCGAGGTTACTGATAGAGCATGCTAAGCGAGCGCAAAGTGAGGAAACGCCTTTGCAGGCGTGGCGGAAAGGGCATCGGGATAGGGCGTTGAGGACGGCGACGGAAATTGTCTTTGAGCGAGACCACAAATTGGGCACGCTTTGGAGTTTGCTGTTGGCATGGGTGGCGGAAAGCGAAGGAGAACGAGATTGGGCGAAGCGTTTTCTGGACGAAGTTCGGAAGCGTTGTGAAGGAGGAAAGTTGGAGAAGTTGCGTGATTGGGATTGGGAAGGAAAGATGGCAGCGTTTTTGCTGGGCGAGTTAGGGCAGGTGGAAGGAGCGATAGAAGTGGCAGGCTTGGTGCTGTATGATCGGAGCAAAAGAGAGTTGGCGACAGATTGGGCATCAAAAAGACTTTTTGACCAAGCCTTGAAGGTGGCGGAAGGGATTAAGGATGCATGGGAGCGGGCAAGGGCATTGAGGGAGATTGCGAAAGAGATGGCGAAGGCAGGGATGGTTGACCAAGCCTTGAAGGTGGCAGAAGGGATTGAGGATGCATGGTGGCGGTCAGAGGCATTGAGGGAGATTGCGAAAGAGATGGCAAAGGCAGGGATGACAGATTGGGCGAAGGAAGTCTTTGACCAAGCCTTGAAGGTGGCGGAAGGGATTAAGGATGCATGGGAGCGGTCAGAGGCATTGGCAGCGATTGCGGAAGGGATGGCAAAGGCAGGGATGGTGGAATGGGCAAAGGAAGTTTTCGACCAATCCTTGAAAGTGGCGGAAGGGATTGAGGATGTAGGGGAGTGGTCAGAGGCATTGAAGTTGATTGCGGAAGGGATGGCGAAGGCAAGGATGTTTGACCAAGCCTTGAAGGTGGTGGAAGGGATTGGGGTGGAATGGCAGCAGGCAGAGGCATTGAGTGCGATTGCGGTAGAGATGGCGAAGGCAGGGATGATAGATTGGGCAAAGGAAGTCTTTGACCAAGCCTTAAAAGTGGCGGAAGGGATTGAGTGGGCAGAAGATCGGGCATGTGCATTGAGTGCGATTGCGGAAGAGATGGCAAAGGCGAGGGTTCAAGACGAAGCGTTGTGGCGAGATGCCTTGAAGGTGGCGGAAGGGATTAAGTGGGCAGAGGAGCGGGCAAGGGCATTGAGTGCGATTGCGAGAGAGATGGCAAAGGCAGGGGAAGTGGAAGGGGCAGTCAGCATCGTGGAACGGGAGATGGCGGTGCGAACGGAAGGGTTGCCATTAATCCTTGAGGTGTTGGCGGAGCGGGCAAAGCAAGGGGATGAGAAGAGCAAAAAGGAAGGTTTTTTGAAGTTGCTTCCCTGGTGCGGTTGGTCGTTGGAGTTAGTCTACAAAGCCTGTGAGTTGCTGCATCAGTTGTATCCTGAGAGGAAAGAAGAAATCGCAAGGGTGGTGAGTGGCGAGTAGCCAATAGCGAGTGGCGAGAACGGCAACGACTGGCGAGAACGGCGGCGAGTGGCGAGTAGCGAATGGCGAATGGTAGGGGCAGACCCTTGTGTCTGCCATGTAGCTTTTCGTGAAAACGGCAGCGAGTAGCGAGTGGCGAATGGCGAGTAGTGAGTGGTGGATGGTCAAAATTTGCAACCCGAAACTCTCAACTAAAAGGTTGGTGATGTTGATGAACTGGCAAAGGATTGCTTTGGTTGCCATCGTTTTAGCACTTTTGGTGTTGGTTGGGAGAAGTTGCATCCAAAGGACAAAGGTTTTCGCCACTGAGCCATCAACCGTCATCAGAAACCCAGACAGGTTCAACAACAAAGTCGTGATTTTGAGCGGTCAGGTCATCAACGCTTTGAGCATCGGAGGCGTCGGCTTTTACCTTCTTCAGGACGAGAAGGGTTCAGCCATAACAGTGGCGACGCAAAGGGAAACTCCCGATGTGGGCGCGATTTTGAGGGTGAAAGGGAGGGTAAGGAAAGCCTTGCAAATTGGCGCTGCAAGCGTCATCGGAGTTGAGGAGTGGGAGAGAAGGCAAATCGGTTTTGATGAGGTCAAAAAGCCAACGAAAGTCCTGTCCATCGGTCAAATCAGGGACGAAGCCACAAGATATAACGGTCAACCCGTTTTGGTTCAGGGCAAAGTTGTTGAAGGTGCTGACATTTTGGGTGCAGGCTATTTTGTCATCGCTGACGGCAAAGAAGTTCTAACGGTCATCACTTCTTCAGGCTCGCTGAGAATTGGTTCGTTGGTTCAAGTTTTCGGCGTTTACAACCGACTCGCATCCATGCGAGGTCAAATCATTGACTGCTTGGTTGAGATAGAGAGGAAGACGAGGGATTGACGGATAAGGGTATCAAGCCAGCAAAGTTGATTTGGAGGGTAGGCGGAATGAAGCGATTGCAAAGAGTAAGACAAATGCCAGTGAGGTGAGGCGAATGTCAGTGTTGAGTTTGCAAGCAAAGGAGTTGGGTCGGTTGGTTCTTGATGACTTTTGCCCAAGGTGCTTTTGGCTTCTCCAAAAACACAAAATCCCAGAAGGCACTCTCTACGAAACTCGCTTTGCCCGCTTCATTAACCAGTTTGACCATTTCATTAGAAGCGTCATATCGGACTTGTTTCATCAGCAAGGGGAGTTGCCCGACTGGCTGTATAACCCGTTGAAGGAAGTTCTGCCTAATTTGCCACGAGTTCAAAGGGTGATTGAACCGACAAATTGGCAGGCGGATGTGAGGGGTTTCAGGTTAAGTGGGCGTCCCGATAGCCTTTGGGAACTTGAAGATGGAACTTTCATCATTGCTGACTACAAACTGAGCCAACCGGGTGGGAGTTTCCAAAAGTTTTACGAAGCCCAACTTAATGCCTATGCCCTCCTCGCTGCGAGACAAAACCCGCCAATCAAAGTCGGGCATCTGGTGCTGATTTACTTTTCCCTTGACGAGAAAGGTCTTGTGTCAAGTTTGGGAAACGCTTACTTCCCTTTTCGCTGTTTCGTCAGGTCAGTTGGTGTTTGGGATTTTCGCGAAGTTGAGGAGTTGGTTGAGCGTGCTGGTCAACTGCTTTCCCAATCTTCACCGCCAAATCCTGCAGAGAATTGCAACAAGTGTGGCGGAGAACTGATGGCTTGGGCACAACAACTGGTCACCTACTTGGAAACTCTGGATTAGAACCTTGAGCAGCCAAGTGCAATAATTGACTTAGCGGATGCGAGGGCAACTGACGAGGGGTGACTTCGATGGCGCTGAAATATGCGCCGACAATGGTGATTGGGCTGGAGGATGGTAGTGGCAACGATGAAATGGCTAAGGTCTTGGAAGATGTCCGTTTTTGGCTTTCGGAATACTACCCACAAGTCTGCCCTATTGTCAGGTTTGGAATGGCAGATGAGCAGAAATTGACTGACTTGACAGAAAAGATAGGCGAGAGCGTCGGAAGTAACCTAACTGATGGGCTGAGGCGATGGTTGGAAACTATTGCGGAAGCGAGAAGGTTGGAAGAAGTTCGTGGAAGCGGTTTTGAGATTGTGGGCGTTGAGAGATTGAACAGGCGAGTCATCTTGCTGATGCCACCAACATGCCTTAACCAGCCAGCATTGACAGTCTTGAAGTCATTGAGTGATGCATCAAAGCAGTTGGATGTCGGAGTTCAAGTTCTGGCGATAGTCACCACAGGTGGCGAACGACCTAACCTTTCGTCCATTCCCTTGCAGGACTGGCAGAGAGAGGCAGAGAGTTTGACTTTCACTAACATCGTCGTTTTGCACCGATATCAAAGCGACGGGAGCACTGTCAATGAAGCGGATTTGCCAGTTATCTTGCGGTTCCTTATGCTTGCTGCCTTAGCGCCCTACGAAGTTGATGAACATTGGTTGTTTTCCTTCTACGGCAGACCGAACTTGTGCACTGTTGGAGTTGGCTTGATTTATGTCCCGCTGACGCAAATTTCTGAGGCTGCAGGTTGTTACCTTGCCTATCAACTCTCAAGCCAAGCGATAGGCGAGCAACCGCACCCAAGGCAAAGCGAATAGGAGCAGAAGTTGGTCGAGATTTTTGACGAAAACGCTTTCTGGCAAAGCCTATTTGTTGGCATTGAGGAAATTGCTGAGGCGAAAGTTGAGAGGGATGAACTTCCGGAAAGAGTTTTTCAGGTGGCTTTGAGGACTGGTCTGGTTCGGATGGAGTTGAGCGGTGTCCCATGGTGGCGGTGGCGTGACAGGTTGGCTGACTACGAGATGATGTGGCGATTGCTGCTTCGTGATTTTTGGTGGCAGAAAATTCAATCAAATGCCAAAGAGAAACAAAGGGAAGCAGCGAAATCCTTTGAAAGCGTGTTGGACGAGATTGTCAAAGACGGGAGAAGCGTTTTTGAGACGGTGGAGAAACTGATGGACCGGATGACGAAGCACTTGCAGGGTTGGAGGTGCGATGACCCGCAAATCCCAAGGGGCATTGAAGAGGCTGAAGTTGGGAAGGCTTATGAGGAGTTGGAGAGAGCGTTGATGGAAGTCCCGCACCCAAACGCTGTCTTGGCTCGGATTCTGCTTTCCGCTGCTGTCATCGCTTATGTGACATTCGCTTTGGCACGATGGAGTTTTCTCTCGGGATTTTTAGCCAACTGGCTGAAAAATTTCCTTCCGTTCGTTGAGCCTTGGCATATACCTGCTGTTATCGTTGCGATGGGCTTTCTCGCTTTCCTTCGGGTTGTCACAGGTGGCTTCAACATTCTGCGGGAGGCGCATGAAAGGGTTGAGAAAGCGAAAGATAAAGTCCTTGATGCCATTCAACGGGAGATCAACTCTGTCCTTCGTGAGTTGGGTTTGCAGTTGCTTCAAAGCATCCAACGCAACTTCTTGGGCGCAGTCAAGTCAATAGCGGGTATGAACAGGGAAGCCAGAGAAGGGATGGAAAGGTTGAGGGAAAACTGGAAAGCAAGGGCTGAAGCCTTCAACGCAGAAGATAACCCAATGACAAGGGCTGTCATCCGTTCGTGGTCAGATTTGAAGCCAATCATTGACGAAAGGATGAAAGGGCAAAATTGGTTGGAGATGTGGCAGCAAGTTTTGAAAGGTGCAGGCATCCAAACTTTCTCTGAGTGGTGCAACCGGATAAAGGACGGGACAGCCGAAGGGAAAATCGCTGAAGCAGCGGAAGGGGTTTGGAGAGAGAGATTGCAAGGGAATGAAATGCGCAGGCTGAGTTTCTACCTGAAGCCACGCGAAAATCATGAGAAGGTGAAGGGTGAAATCAGAAACTGCTACGAACAGGTGAGGGCATTTTTGTGGTCTCACGCCAATGAATGGTTGCAATGGCAATTGCATGCCGATGGTGAAGATGCACTGAACAATTTGCTGGAAGAAACTCTTCGGGAGCGGTTCGGCGACACTTACAAGCAACAATGGAAGAAGTTAACTATGCCAGCCATCGCAGGTTTCTTGAGACTGGGGCGAATTGAGGGACAAGGGTGAAGCGTGAGGCAAGACAGTATTTGCGGACAAAATGAAACTCGCTTGAGGTAAAGGGAATGGCGGAAAGAGTTAGAGGGCTTAGAGAAGTCCTTTATGACCCGCATGATGTGCCGTCGCCTGTTTTTGCTGGGACAGTTTTGTGGGTGGCGTTATTTTTCTTCCCGTTGCCCTTGCTGCTTTTCATTCACTGGTGGCTGCACCAACAACCCGAGACCACTGTTTGGTTGAGGCTCGTAAGCGCCATAACGGGACTGGATTGGAGAGTTGCTGTAGCAGCAGCGGTCACCTCAGGCATCTGCTTAGGTTTGGCGTTTTGGTTGATTAGAAACCTTGCTGACCCAAATTTGATTGAGTTTGTCCAAAGCATAACCGACAGGGCTGGCTTGGAAAGGTGGCAGAGGGAAATTTTGTGGATTGCACCTGCAGTTATCGTCCCGCTCGTCCTTTTCCGCAAGGCTGGCATCATTGAACTTGCCCTTCTTGCTGGAGTTGAAAGTGCATTGGCTGCCACCAAGAGAATAGAGCGCTTCCCGAGGAAGGAAATCAACCTTGTCCCTGCTGATTTGGCTGCTGAGGTTGAACAGTTGAGGAAGTTGCAGGGTGATGTGGTCACTTACAGTTGGAGTTTTGCGCCTATCCCAGAGAGACAGCCTGAAACTTTCTCTTTGCAAATCGCTTTCAACCCTTCGCGGTTGGGTGAGGTGGAACAACGACCACGACAACGAGAAACGGAAAGCGACTGGATTAGGTTCATCCGAACTGACTTGGGAACGCCAGAGGTTGTGGCTTTGGCAGCAGCGTTGAACGAAATCCACGAGGAAAGAAAGTGGACGCCTTTTCAACGCTGCCGAAATGTTTTGGCTTTGCTGGAAAGTTTTGACGCCGATGAAACGGTAGAAAAGCCAAAGTTTGCTCTGGAAACTTTCTATGAACGGTGTGGTTCTGCTGGTGATATTATCGTTGCTGCTATCACTTTGCTGAAAGCGTTGAAAGAGACTGTCCCTGAAGTCGTGCTGGTGATGGACAGAGATAGAAGGAATGTTGGCTTGGGAATTGCGGGCGCTGAAGACATGCCAGAAAGTTTTCAAGGCTTCACTTTCAGTGGGCGAACCTACTTTTTCGTCGCACTGCGAATGGTTGAAGTTGATGGTGTCAAGAAGTGGCGGTGGTCATGGCAGCCCGTCCCTGAACGGTGGCATCCTATTACAGTGCTGAATGTGGGGTGATGAGATTTGCGACAGCAATGTAAGTGGCTTTGGTTGGTTTTGCTTTTGGTTTCGCCGTTGAAAGCGCAGGAATGGAAAGTTCAGATAACTTCTCCGCTGCCAAATTCCATTTTCGGCTGGGCACAAAATGCGCCTGAAATCAGTTTGAAAGGTGAGTTTTTAAGGGGCGAGGAGAAGATTGTCCCGAAGCAAAGCGAAGTTGCTCGGCTGTTTTTGACTGGTCAAGTCTTTTCGGGTGGGAAACTCATTGACACTGTTCCCATGTGGGACGATGGAACTCACGGTGACGAAAAAGGCGAGGATGGAACTTACACCACCCTTTACCGACCACCTAAGGTGGGGGAGTATCAGGTCAGGGTTAGGGCTCAAGCGGACATAGTTCGCGAGGGAAAAGTTTTCACCAGAGAGTTTTGGTCAGATTTTGTCGCTTTCAAAGTTGTCCCTGTCCCTTATGCCCGCATAACACAACCTGAACCTGGCAGCGAAGTGAGGGGCAAGACAGCGGTGCGGGCGCGATTGCTCCTTTTAGACAAACCCTTTGACGAACCCGATGAAACCCTTTAAGCAACTTTGCTGGTGACAGGCGAAGGGCAAAAACGGCAAATCCCGTTGCGTCGGAAAGGTTCTTTGCTGACGAGTTCTGTCGCCTTTTCCAAAAGAGGCACCTATCGCTTGCAAGTTTCGGTGGCGGTGCAACGCGATGGACAATCGTTGCAGACCCAAAGTGAAGTCACCGAAATTCAAGTGACGATGCTCACTTACACTTGGCTTATCATCGCCATCTTCCTCGCCATCGTCTTCCTTTTGCTGCCACCGAGGGAACCGCCTTTGCGTTACTGCCATCGCGTGCGATTTGGTGAACAAGTTCACGAGTTAAAGCCCGGCGAACGCAAATCATTGCCAGAAGCAGAATTGGTGGCGGAAGCGGAGAAGCCAGAAATTCTCGTCCGAAGCACGAAGGGCACTCAAATCCGAAAGGGAGGCGGGCTGCCTCAACAGGAAGTCTCGCTGCGGGAAGGGGAGCGATGTCGGGTGGGCGAAACGGAACTGCACTACGAGCGCGCCGAGCCATTGCGGGCAACGAGGCGATGGTGGCATCGCTTGCTACCCAACACGGTCTTTCGCTGGCTTTTCTTCCTTTGCGCCCTTGGCGCTTTCGTTTATTGGCTTTGGCAATGGTGGCAATTCGCCCGTTGAGGCGAGTTGCCAGCAGGAACGACGACAAAAATTTGCCGAAGGAGGGATGCACGATGGCAGTTACAATTCGGGCGTTGGAAGAACTCGTGGGGCAATTGCAACTGGCGGAGCGAGTGGAAGTCGCCCCCACCCTCGTCATCGGCTTGGGAGGCAGCGGCACCTGGACGGCGCGGCGGCTGAAAAAGTTGATGCGACAGCGCTACGGGATTATCCCACTCATCCGCTTCCTGTTCTTGGATTGCGACCAAGGCGCTTTCACGAGCCAACCCGAATTGGCGGATGTGCAGGATGCTGAAAAGGTTGCCATGTTCATCCGCAACCCAGAGCAGATTTGGCAGGAGGTGCAGGAAGGAATTGGCGAACGGGCAAAGTGGCGGGATTGGCTACCTGAACAGTTAAATGTAGGCATCTTGCGCGGTGCCAGAGGGGCAGGGGGCATCCGACCTGTCGGGAGATTCGCCCTCTTCGCCTCCTTGCAGGAAGTTTGGGGGCGATTGAACTCAGCCTTGCGCGACATCTTGGCGATTGAACAGCAACTGAGGACGACTTTGGGCGACCAAGCAGAACGGGTTACCGTGCACTATAGTGAGCCTCGCATTTACATCGTCAGGTCGCTTTGTGGCGGGACGGGTTCTTCCCTCTTTCTGGACATCGCCGTCTTAGTGCGCCATTGCTTGCGCCAAATCGCCCCTGATGCACAACCGTCCATCGTCGGGGTGTTCTTCCTGCCTTCGGTGTTCGCAGGGGAACCTACTCTTCGCAGCAATATCGCCTTCCTTTCCATCCTACAAGCCAATGGCTATGCGGCATTGAAGGAACTGGAGCACTTTTGCGACGGGGAGGCGCTTAAAAGCCAACCTTTCACTTTCCGTTACCCACAGATCGGTGATGTGACGGTCAACGCCCCCGTTTACGATGAAGACTTCGTCGTAGAGAATGGGACGCCCGATGGGCGCATCCTCAGTCGCAAGGAGGAAGTTTTTGAGATGGTCGCCCGCAGTCTGCTGGTGGACATCGGTTCGCCCTTCGGCTCCCGCCTTCGGTCGGCGCGGGCGAACATTGAGACGGTGCTACAGATGGATCATTGCCCACAAACGGGGAAGGTTCGCCTCATCCACAGCCTCGGCATGACTTCCGTCGCCGTGCCCATCGCCGAAATCGTCAACCGAGGCGCCTTGCAGCGCTTGCGCCAGTTCCTGACCGACCACGCCCTCGGTCAGGAACTTTCCGCCAGTGAACTGGAACGCGAAGTGAACGAGTTTCTGCAAGCCAATCAGTTGGAGGAGGGACGCGACCGCCACGCCT
>Ga0081478_168944_pt1 | contig 11660 bp, 10 predicted proteins | sample OctSprmetagenome_FD_70983 | JGI IMG/M metagenome (GOLD analysis project Ga0081478, IMG submission 70983) | Hot spring and microbial mat streamer communities from Octopus Spring Streamers, Yellowstone National Park, USA - T=80-84 v2 (version 2) | ecosystem: Environmental > Aquatic > Thermal... | reverse complement strand
TTTGATCATCAAATAGATTTCCTCGCAAGCGAAGGTTACAGAGTCTTTGCTCCTGATGTAAGATGTCATGGAGATTCAGATAAACCTGATTCAGAATGCAATATATGGGATCTCGTTTTTGATATTGAAAAACTCATCTCAAAGATTGGAATTAAAAAATTTGTAGCAATTGGTGGAATATCGATGGGTGGAATGATTTCTATGAGACTTCTTATAAGAAACAAAGATATAGCAGATAAACTTATCTTGATGGGAACATCAGCTGATGAGGATCCAAATAAAGAAAGGTATTCTGTGATGATAAATAACCTTCTTGAATTAGTTGAAAAAGAAAAGGATGAGAGGGTTTTGCAAGAAAATTTCAGAAATGCTGCTGAATATGTTGTAAGACTTTGTTTTTCTCAGAGCTATCTTGAAAAAAATTTTGATTTTTGGTTATCTGAGGCTTTAAAATTTCAAGGGAAAGGAGCAATTTATGTCTCAAAGGCAATAATAGAAAGAGATAGCGTTCTTGAACAAATCAAGAATATAGATAAACCAACTCTGATTATGGCAGGAGATCAAGACCTGGCAGTTCCTATAAAAGAATCATATAAGATAAAAGAAAGAATAAAGAATTCAAAACTTGTCATATTTGAGGGAGCTCCGCATATTTTTACACCGGAAATCCCAGATAAAGTAAATAAAGAAATTCATAACTTCTTAACTCAAAATTAACTTTCTGAATTTGAAAGAAAGAAAAATTATTTGAATCTGGAAGAAAGAAAAAAGATCAGAAGAAAAATTATTGTATGCACAGAGAATTTAAAGTTCTGGTAGGTAAAGTTTTCCGGGAGGTTAAAAAATACTATGGGAAAAATCTCGTAAGTTTTGTTATTTTTGGTTCAGTTGCGAGAAATACTTTCTCTCCTTGTTCTGATATTGATTTTCTTATAATTTGTGAAAATTTGCCGGATGGAAGATCAAAAAGAATCATTGATTTTATTGAAAATGTTGAAGTTAAGGTTGAAGATTACATTAAAAATCTGAGAAAGAAAAATATATTCACTGAACTTTCTCCGGTAATCAAAAAACCAGATGAAGTTAAGATGGGAAGTTTTCTGTTCCTTGATATGATTGAAGATGCGGTTATCCTCTACGATAGAAATAATTTTTTCAGAAATTATTTATCAGAGCTCAAGAGAAAGTTGAAAAAATATGGTGCAAAGAAAATTTATAAAAAGGGAGGATATTATTGGATTCTGAAAGATAAGATTGACCTCAAAGAAGGTGTTGAACTATGAACTCAAAGCTTCTTGCAAAAGAATATCTTGAAAGATGTAGGAAGAGACTAAAAGCTCTTGAATTACTTTACAAAGAAAAAAGTTATGCTGATGTAGTTAGAGAGGCACAAAAGATAGTTGAATTGTGTGGCAAAGGTATTTTGAGAGCATGCGGAATAGATCCTCCCAAGTGGCATGATATTTCTGATTTGATAATTGATTTGGCAAAAAGATATAAAGACTTCAAAAAGTTTGAAAAAGATTTCAAAAAGTATGCCAAATTTTCAAAGTGGCTGAGAAAAGAAAGAGAGCTTTCATTCTATGGTGACATTGATTTCTTACCTTCCGAAGAATATAAAGAAAGTGATGCAAAAAGAGCCAAAGAAGCCGAAAAATTCTCTATTGAACTACTTGAAAAAATTCTATCGGGGAAAGCAGAAAAAAAGAATGAGTAGGGCAGAGTTTTAAAATTAAAATTTTATAATATGTTGAGACGAGGGATTAAGATTGCGCATGAAAAATTTCTGGCGTTTACTCTTTTTTCTTTCTTCTTACTTTTTTATGGTAAGTCAGGTTCCTCTGATGAAGTGAGCAATTCAAGAATAAGTTTGAGCGAAGCTATAAAGATTTTTAAAGAGAAAAACTATGATGTCAAAATAGCCGCTTACGAGATAAAAAAGAGTGAAGGAGCATATATTCAAGCTGGACTTTTACTAAACCCAGCTCTTTCAATAAATTATACTGGGCTTTCATTTGGGAAAAATCTAATTTATGATACAGATAATACTTTACTTTCTGCAAGATTTGAGCAACCTCTGGAGCTTGGGGGAAAAAGACGATTAAGGAGGCTTTCAGCTTTTTATCAGTTAAGGGCGGTTGATTTTCAAACAAAGGAAATATCAAGAGAGCTTGCAGTTGGGCTTATAACCTCTTATTTTCGTGCTTTGGCTGATAGGTTATATGCTGAATATTTACGGCGTGATATTGATGACTTTGATGAGATTTTAAAAATACAGGAAAAGAGACAGAAAGAAGGTTTCTTAAGTCTTATAGATTTTATGAAACTTCAATTATATAAGCTGGAACTTGAAAACGCACTCACTCAGGCAGTTTCTACATATAAAAAAAGCTTGAAAGACTTCAACTTTTTTTTGGGAGGTGGAAACTATGAACCAGAAGAAGTTCAAGAACCGCAAGATGAAATTTTTGTTGAAAACTTAATTCAAGATTCTGTGGAAAAGCGTGAAATTTTGAAATCGCTTAAAGAGCAAGAAAAATCCGTAGATTACAAGATAAGATTGCTAAAAGCCTATTCTATACCAGATATTTCTTTGGGTGTGGAGTATGATTCATTTGGAGGCTCTTTTAAATACAAACCCGGGATTGGTTTCGGAGTTTTTGTAAGCTTACCTATTTTTGATCGCAGACAGGGAGACCTTATATCTGCAATATCTGAAAGGGAGCAAATTTCAGCAACTTTGAAGCGAGAGGAAGAAAGAATAAAAAAAGAAATTCTCCAAGCTTTTGATGACTACCAAGCTTCAAAAAATATATATTTTTCTTATGCTGAAAAGAAAAGTATTATGGATGAACTTTTGGAAAGAACCAAAAAGGCTCATTCTATTGGAGGAATATCTACTATTGAATTCATAGATACTTTACGTACTTACAGGGCTTTCATGAGCGCATTTTTTAGAGCTAAGTATCAATATATTGCAAGTTATTATATTTTGAAAATATTGGGAGGAGCAGAATTTTGAAAGCAAAAAATAAGTTTGATAACAAAAAACAAAAATGAATAAAGAACAAAAATGAATGGTACAAAAAAATGTAATTTGAGAAAAAGTTTTAAGGAAAAATTTATGGATTTGGGAAAAACAAAGTTCAAATTTGTGTTGCATCAATTGTTTTCTGTGATATTCTTTACTTTATTTTTTACTTTTAGTTCTTCGGCTCTATTTTTCTCTTGTGGGAAGAATAAAAAGAAAATTGAAAACCCATCGGTGTCAAATGGTGTTCAAACAGTAGAGGCAGTTTTTGAGAAGGTTAAAGATTTTATAAAGGCAGTAGCTTATGTTCAGCCAGATAGGGAAGGGGTAGTTAAAATAACATCGCGTCTTCCAGGAACAGTTCAAAGCATAAATGTTAAGTTAGGAGATTTTGTCAAAAAAGGTCAAGTTTTAGCAGTGATAAAAACTCCAGATACTACTGATCTTTACTCACAAAAGATTTATCTTTCAGCTCAGCTTGAACAAGCGATGAGGCTTTATAAAATGAAAAAAGAACTTTATGAAATAGGAGCAATTCCAAAAAGTGATCTTATTGAAGCTGAAACTAACTACAAAGTACTAGAAGCTCAACTCAAAGGAGTTGAACAAAAACTTAAACTCCTGGGAGGAGGCATGGGGCAAATTACTATCGTTGCTCCGCTTGACGGTATTGTCTATCAAATAAATGCTCATGTGGGGGATTTAGTTGATCAAAATACTGAAATACTCAATATCGTTCGTCCGGGTAAGATTTTGATAGTTGCTTTGGTGCGTCCAGATGTTTTGCAGAAACTTAAAGTCGGTGATACAATTAGCTTTTATGTAAGTGTATATCCGGAAAAGGAATTCAAGGGAATCATCAAATATATAAGCGATGTTGTAGATCCAGATACACGAAAGGTAAAAGTTTATATTGAACCAGTTGAAAAAGAACTTTTCAAAATAAATATGTTCTTTGAGGTAAAATTGATATTGGGTGAGCAAATTTATGCTGTAATTCCTCAAAAAGCTCTTATTTACCGAGACGGTAAATTTTATGTATACGCAATTGACGGAGGGAAGCCCATAGAAAAGGAAGTAAGCTTCATCAAAGAACTTGAAAACGATAAAGTTGCTATTTTAGGTGTTAAAGAAGGAGAAGAGATAATCTTGAATCCACTAAGAGAAGTGCAGCCATGAGAAGCTGGATAAATTTTGTAGCAGATAATGCAATCGTTTTTTTGCTGTTTGGACTTATTTTTACATTGGCATTTGGTATATTTTTGAAGAATCTTAATGTTGAGGCTTTCCCAGATCCATCTCCGCCTGTCATAGAAATAGTGACTTTATACCCGGGAAGATCAGCAGAGGAAGTAGAAAGGCAAATAACTATTCCCTTGGAAATAGCACTTGCTGGTATGAGAGAGCTTCGCAGGATAAACTCTATTTCTCTGTATGGTCTTTCAGATATAAAGTGTACATTTTCCTATAATATACCTTATAAAGAAGCAAGACAGGAGGTAATAAATAGAATTTCTATTGTAAGCTTACCTGATGGAGTTCAACCAAGAATAATTCCCAATCCAATTGGCGAGGTTGTCCGCTATGCTGTAATGGGTAATAGGAATCTTATGGATCTCAGAACTATTCAAGATTGGATTGTTGCAAGATATCTCAAAACAGCAGATGGAGTAGAAGATGTTGCAAGTTATGGTGGATTTATAAAAGCTTATACAGTAGAAATAAATCCGGAAAATCTCATAAAATATAAAGTTTCACTTTCACAAGTTTTAGATGCGATCTCTAAATCTAATATAAACGCGGGAGGGAGACCGATAGATTTTGGTTCTCAAAACTTTTTCATAAGGGGAATTGGTCTCATACAAACCCTTGAAGATATACAGAATATTGTTGTTGATAATAAAAATGGTTTCCCTATTCTTGTGAAAGATTTGGGCAAGGTTAGAGTAGATAATATCCCACGAACTGGAATAGTTGGACTTGATAATAACGATGAGATTGTTATGGGAATAGTAATATTGCGTCGTGATGCAAAGAGCATACCTTCTATAAGATCTATTAGAGAAAAAATAAAAGAGCTAAACACTCATATATTACCACCTGATGTCAAAGTAGTTCCATTTTATGAAAGAGGGAAGCTCGTAGATACGGTAATACATAAAGTATCTAAAATAGCAGCAATGGGAATGATTTTAGTTTTTCTCTCCATATTTATCTTTTTGGGAGATTTGAAGGTAGCTTTTATTGCAGCTTTGGCTGTTCCTATGAGCCTTATATCAGCTTTGGGAATAATGGCTATTCGTGGAGAGTCTGCTAATTTCCTTTCAATAGCTGCAATTGATTTTGGTATAATTGCAGATATTTCTCTTCTTTTCATTGAAAATTATCTCAGAAAAACGAGAGAGTACGGTCCCGGTAGGCGGGCTATGATTTACTCAACTGAGGAGGTTGGGAAACTTTTGATACTTTCAGTTGTGTTAATTGGAATATCATTTATTCCTATTTTTCTTATGGAAGGTGCTGAGAAAAGAATATTTGCACCTATGGTGAAAACTTACCTTTATGCTATATCATCTATAATAATCATTACTTTTACCTTTTCTGTGGCTGCTCTGCTTATTTTTGTGAAAGCAGAAAAAGGAGAAACTCTGTTTGTAAGAGCTTTGGAAAAGCTTTATGAGAAGATTTTAAATAAACTTGTAAATCTGAAAGGAAAATTTATAGCCCCAGTTCTAATATCTTTCGTAATAGCTGCTATTATTATTTTCAGGGTAATCGGTCTTGAATTTATTCCAAAAATGGATGAAGGAAATATCTATATGCGTATAATATTCCCTTACTCTATTTCTTTATCTCACGCCTATGAGAACGCAAAGAAGGTCAGAGATTTACTCCTGACATTTCCGGAGATAAAAACTGTGAGTTTCAAGGTTGGAAGACCAGAAGATGGAACAGATCCTACAGGACCATTTAATTCTGAATACTTTATAGATTTAAAACCTTATTCGGAATGGAAAAGATTTAAGAGAAAAGAAGAGCTTGAAGAAAAGATAAGACAAGAGGTGCGAAAAATTTTCCCTCATGTAGATATAAGTATATCCCAGTACATTCAAGACAATCTTGATGAAGTTATGACGGGAGTCAAAGGTGAAAATGCTGTAAAAATTTTTGGAGATGATATATTCAAGTTAGATGAGCTTGCAAATAAAGTAGCAGAAAAAATAAAGAACGTTCCTGGAATTGAAGATGTGGGAATACTCAGAGCAGTTGGACAACCTAACCTTATAATAGAAGTTGATAGAGAGCAACTTTTGATTTATGGATTAACCGTTGGAGAAGTTATGGATACCGTTTCCGCAGCACTTGGAGGAAAAGAAGTCACCGAGGTTATAGAGAAAGATAAAAGATTTTCTTTACTTGTGATATTCCCAGAAGATATAAGAAAGAACCCATCAGAAATAGGAGGAATACCCATAATACTTCCAAATGGTTCTTTTGTCAGATTGGACCAAGTAGCAAAAATTTATTTTAGCACGGGAGCTTCTTTTATATATAGAGAAAATTACAAAAGGTATGTTCCAATCAAATTCTCTGTTGTATCAGGAGATCTTGCAGGAACTGTTCGTAAAGCACAAAAAATTATAGAAAGTGAAATAAGTCTTCCGGAGGGATACTTTTTAGAGTGGTCTGGAAGGTTCAAAAACTTACAAGAAGCTCTAAGACGTATCGCATTTTCAGGCATTTTATCTTTGTTGGGATTGTTCCTTTTCCTTTATATAGTATATAGGTCGGTCAAAAATGCATTCATAGCTATGTCAGGATTACTCTTTGCCTTATTTGGCGGAGCTTTAAGTCTTCTTATTGCTAGATACCCACTCAGTCTTTCAGCAATTGTCGGATTTGTTTCCATTCTTGGAATATCTATTCTCAACATTTCATTTATAATTGCAGCGTATAGGGAAAATATAATAAATGGTATGCCAACTTATGAAGCGGCAAAGAAGGCAGCAAAAGAAAAATTCAGAGCCGTACTTTTAAGTAGTTTTACGGCATCCTTAGGATTTTTACCAGCTGTGCTGTCTCACGGAGTTGGAACTCAGATACAAAAGCCTCTCGCTGTTGTGGTACTGGGCGGTATGCTAATCACAGGATTACTTATATTGCTCCTCATACCCCCTCTCCTCAAATATGTCAATGTAGAAGAATAATAGGAAGCAAACCTTTGTCATTAGAAAATTCTATTTATTACATAGTTAGTGAGTTGGTATCATAATTAATCGGGTTCATGACCGGGATTTATTGTAAGTTTATCCAAACTTCTGACCGTAGCATAAGGGATGTAACCTTTTTCTTTTGCTTTCGAATAAAAATCATCAATTAAGGTTGGTTCCGTTACATAATCTATTACTAATACGAGCTTCCCAGCTTTTTTGAAAATATCAAGATACGATATGACTGAATTAACCAATGATGGCGGATTAGGTGTATTCCCATTGTACCATACGTCTTCTCTTCCAATTCCATCTACTGTTTGAACATAGTCTAAGTGGGATGCTAATCTCTCTCCATTTTGAACAAATACTCCGAAATTTTTTTTACCTCTACTTACTCGTGCATATTTTGCAATAGCTTTTACAAAATCAACCATCTCCTGCTCAGCAGTTTCCCTATTCAATCCGCTTTCCCCTCCAGGTCCCCAATATTCATAGGCATCAATAATATCAAGATATACTCCGTCAAAACCAGCTTCAATAATTTTATCAAGATACTGAAATATAATAGATTGCCAATCTTTTTCCCAGTATTTAACCTTATAATTTCCTGGCCATTCGGGATTTTCGGGACCAAGCCAAGATGGAGCTCCTGGATCAGGGTTACCATCATTATCCGCATCCCAACTATTATTCCAGTACCATCTATAGTTTTCTGCTTCACCTATACTCATATAAGATATTACGAGTTTAGGACCACCTGGACTTTTTTTGAGAGCATTAATTTCTTCATAAGTAAATCTACCTTCTTCTGTTCCATCACGAGAGTAATCTATTATGACCAGATCAAACTTTGTATTTCCTATTGCTACTAAATCTATGTTTTGTAACTGATAAACAAAATCGTTTACGGAGTTCCAAGATATTGATGAAGTTTCATCAGGACTTACTGACTTTTTGTTGCTGCATCCATTATTTACGATAGTGAGTAATAATAAGATTACCACGAAACTTGATGCTACTATCTGAATCATCATAATTTTTCTTTATTGTCAGCAGAGATAATTTTATCAATTTTAGTAAATTTTCAGCATTAGGCTGTTAATTTTTAAAGAACACTATTTTTAGAACAAAATGAAATTTGAGGCAATCGCAATAGTTGGGCAGACTGCTTCGGGCAAAGCTGAAATTGCAGTGAAAATCTCAAGAATACTTCGGGAAAGAGGAAAAGAAGTTGAGCTCATTTCTTGCGATTCAAGAAAAGTTTATAAATACTTTGATATTGGAACCGCAAAACCCACTCAATTTCTTCAAGAATTCAGGTGGCACTTTATAGATGTTATAGAACCTTCTCAGAATTTCTCTGCAAAAAGATTTGAAAAGGAGGGAAGAAAAATAATAAAAGAGATAAAATCAGCTGGGAAAATTCCAATTGTTGTTGGTGGAACATGGCTCTATATAAGAGCTCTTGAAAGGGGATTTGAAGACGAACCAGAAGATGAGAATATAAGAAATCAGTTAGAGGATATTTTAAAAAAAGAGGGAAAGATGGGACTTTGGAACCTTCTCAAAAATTTAGACCCAAAAGCGGCAGAAAAAATTCATCCGTCTGATTCATATAGAGTAAGAAGAGCTTTGGAATTCAAACTCAAAACTGGTAAATCTATTTTAGACGCACATTTCAAAGAAGATATTGGACAAAGATTCCCTATTTTGAAAGTTGCAATTTTCAGAAACAAAGAAGAAATACTTGAGAGAATAAGGGCAAGGGTGCTCAAACAAATACAGCGAGGACTTATTGAAGAGACAAAAATGCTGTATGAAAAATTTGGAGAAACCACTCCTTTGCTCAAATCAATAGCTTATTGGGAGCCTTACCTTTATATAACCGGGAAAATTTCTTTTGAAGATATGATAAATCTTATGATAAAGAGGAATTTCAGATATTCAAAATATCAAGTCAAAGTTTTTTCGCGTGAGGGAACTTTATGGTTTGATGAAGAAGAAAAACTTATAAGTTTTGCAGTTGATTTTTACCTCAACTCAGAAAATTTCAGTTTTTAGATTAGATTTTAATTTCTTCATTCTTTCTTTTCTTTTTTTTATTATTTATCTTCCGTGCTTTGAGATTATTCTGTTTTCGCTATCAACTATTATTATTTTGGCTCTATGAGTTTTTGCTTCTTCTTCTGTGTATATTCCGTAAGCAGCTATTATTATTCTGTCTCCTGGGAAGCAAAGTTTTGCAGCAGCTCCATTTATTGTTATTGTTGTATCATCGGTACCCTCTATCGCATAGGTTATCAGACGGTTCCCGTTCGTTATGTTATATACATGAACTTGCTCACCTTCAATAATATCTGCCTCCTCCATAAGTTTTTTAGGTATTGTTATTGAACCTTGATACTCTGGATTTGCATCTTTTACAACCGCATTATGTATTTTTGATTTCAAAAGTATCCTCATTGCCATATCAATTCACCTCCTTTTTAATTCAAATCTTTTTTATTTTTCTTTTCTTTTTCTTCTTTTATTTTTGGAAGGTTAAAAATTTTACCGTCCCTTATAACTATATTATCTATCAATCTTGCTTTTCCTATTCTCACCGCGACAGCAATAAGGCAATTTTTTCTATTTCTATCTATTTTTTTTATAGGATGTAAAGTGTCTGGATCTGCTATTTCAAAATAATCTATATTCGTTATACCTTGTGATTTCAGGAAATCTTTTGCTGTGTTTTTTATTTTTTCTGCATCTTCTTCTCCACTGAGTATCATATCTTTTGCTAAAAGTAAAGACCTCGGAATTGAAGAGGCTAATTTTCTTTCATCTTCGGAAAGATAGGTGTTTCTTGAAGACAAAGCAACTCCATCTTTATCTCTTACGGTTTCAATGGGTTTTATTTTGATGTCAAAATTTAGGTCTTCTACCATTTTCTTCAAGATTACATATTGTTGGTAGTCTTTGAGACCAAAGAAAGCTATATGTGGTTTTACTATGTTGAAAAGTTTTGCGACAACAGTGGCAACTCCTCTGAAGTGGCCGGGTCTGAATTTTCCGCAAAGTTCATCTTGAAATTCTATAACTTCTACATATGTTTTGAAATCTTCTTTGTACATTTCCTTGACATCTGGAATGAAAACGAAATTTACTTTTTCTTTTTTCAGCATTTCCAAATCTCTTTTTTCATCTCGTGGATAGCTTTCGTAATCTTCTCCTTTTGCAAACTGAATAGGATTTACGAATATGCTTACGACTACAACATCTGAGAATCTTTTAGCTTCTCTCACAAGTTTCAGATGTCCGTCGTGCAAGTATCCCATAGTTGGAACAAATCCTATCTTTTTTCCTTTTCTCCTCAAATCCTCCATTTTCTTTTGCATCAAACTTATTTTTCTTATAACTTCCATTTTCTGAAGCTGTTTTTATTTTATTTTTTTGGTCTTTTGGCTATTGTCTATTTTCGTTTTTGTTTTCATTTTCTTTCCCATCTTTTGCGAATTTCAAGACTGCTTCGTATATTCTTTGAGCGAGATTGTCGTAAGGTTTTATATGTTTTGGTGGAGGTTGAGTAAGTCCTAAAATGTCTTCAAGAACAGCTATTTTCCCGTCGCAGAACTCACCGGAAGCTATTCCTATTGTTGGAATTTTTAGGGTTTCTGTGATTTTCTTTGCGAGGTTTTCCTCAACAGATTCAAGAACAACGGAGAAGGCTCCACTTTCTTCAACTGCCTTTGCATCTTCAAAAATTTCCTTTGCTGACTCTTCTGTTTTTCCTTGTTTTTTATATCCTGTAATTCTTACTCTTTGGGGTAAAAGTCCAACATGTCCCATTACAGGTATTCCCATGTTTACTATCTTTTTTATTGTTTCTGCGATGTTTTTTCCGCCTTCAAGTTTTACTGCATCTGGGTCGCACTCCTTTACTATTTTGACGACGCTTTCAAGAGCTTTTTCGGGTGTGTGAAAAGTTCCGAAAGGCATGTCAAAAACAACGATTGCATTTTTTACGGCTTTTCTTACGCTTTTTGCACACCATATCATAATATCCAAAGGTATAGTTGTTGTATTTCTTTCACCAAAAAGCACCTCGTTCATTGAGTCTCCAACAAGTATTACATCAACAAGACCTGTCTCATCTACTATTTTTGCGAAAAGGTAAGTATAGGATGTAAGACAGATTATCTTTTTCTTCCCTTTGAGATTTATTATATCTTGTACCGTTTTCATATATAAGTCTGAGCCCTTTCGGGTCTCAGCTCACTTTTAACTTATCAACTTTTTTGCGTCAGAGAAAATTTTTCAGGATTTCTTGCAGCTTAATAACCTTTCCGGAAGTAGTTTGAAAATTGTGGTTCAAGTTTTACTATTTATTTTTTGAATTTTTGTTTTTTGAGTTTGTGTTTTTGAGAGCTTTG
>Ga0081478_130709_pt1 | contig 11666 bp, 8 predicted proteins | sample OctSprmetagenome_FD_70983 | JGI IMG/M metagenome (GOLD analysis project Ga0081478, IMG submission 70983) | Hot spring and microbial mat streamer communities from Octopus Spring Streamers, Yellowstone National Park, USA - T=80-84 v2 (version 2) | ecosystem: Environmental > Aquatic > Thermal springs... | reverse complement strand
AAGGTTAGGGGGAAGCAGTACGACCTTGTGATAAACGGGATAGAGCTCGGTTCGGGTTCAATAAGGGTGCATAAGGCGGAACTTCAGAGGAGGCTTTTAAGGATCATAGGTTTAAGCGATTCGGAAATTGAGGATAGGTTTGGCTTTTTGATGTATGCTTTGGAAATGGGAGCTCCACCCCACGGGGGCATAGCCTTGGGTTTGGATAGGATAGTGGCGATGTGCGCTGGAGAGGATTCCATAAGGGATGTTATCCTTTTCCCTAAAACCGCAGGTGGAGTTGCCCTATTTGAAAATGCCCCAAGTGAGGTAAGCGAGGAACAACTTAAGGAACTTGGAATAAGGATTTATGAATAAGAAAAACCTGGCTATCCTTGGGGCATCAGGTTCCATAGGTAGGCAAACCTTGGATGTCGCAAGGCACTTAGGTTTAAATGTCGTAGCAATTTCCGTTCATGACAACACGGAATTTTTGCATAAGGCAGTTGAGGAGTTTAAAATAAAGAAGGTGGCAATAACGGGAAAGGCGGAACCACCGAAGGGGGTTGATGTTTATTACGGAAAGGATGGCTTAATTGAAATTTCAACACTTCCCGAGGTTGATATCGTTGTTGTTGCAACCAACGGAATTATAGGGGTTTTCCCAACCATAGAAGCTTTAAATAGGGGTAAGAGGGTGGCTTTGGCAAACAAAGAAACTTTGGTATCCTTCGGACCTTTCGTAAAGGAGGTTTTAAAGTTTGGTGAGCTTATACCCGTGGATTCCGAGCATTCGTCGGTTTTTCAGCTTCTTCAGGGGACAAAAAGGGAAGAAGTGAAGAAACTCGTACTGACCGCATCTGGGGGACCGTTTAGGAATTGGAAGAAGGAGGAGATTGAAAGGGCAAGGGTTGAGGATGCCTTGAAACACCCCACCTGGAAGATGGGAAAGAAGATAACCGTTGATTCCGCAACCTTGATGAATAAGGGGCTTGAGGTAATAGAGGCGCACTTCCTTTTTGATATTCCCCCCGATATGATAGAGGTTAAAATACACCCTCAATCCGTAATACATGCCATGCTCGTTTTAAAGGACAATTCAATAAAGATCCACGCAAGCAAACCAGATATGAGGATCCCAATACAGTACGCCATAACATACCCAGAGAGGCTTGATTCCCAAGTAGAGAAGTTTGAATTCGGCAACCTTGAAATTTTACCCGTTGATCGCGAAAAGTTCCCGGCATTAGATCTCGCATATAGGGCCCTAAGGTTGGGTGGCACTTACCCTGCGGTTTTAAATGCGGCGAACGAGGTGGCGGTTTATGCATTTCTGGAAGGGAAATTATCTTTTTATGGGATAACGGATATTGTGGAGAGGGTAATTGAGGAAAACCCGTTTAAAAACGCTAAGAGATTTGAGGAATATTTGGAGGCGGATAGTTGGGCGAGGGAAAGGGCGAAGACACTTTTACCACAAAATTAAGTTTTACCCCCTTATAATACCCGTTGAAGGAGGTGATATGAAACGGGTCATCTTAACAGTAGTAAGCATAGGTATAATGCCCGTATTAGGGTACGGGCAGTTGCCACCGCGTAATGTTGCTTTGGGTACCTGGATGATGCATCATGGAGCAACTTCGCTTAGGGGAGTACAGATTATGAAGGGTGCTGTAACGGTACCGTATGTTAAGTGTTTCTATACCTTTGGTACAGCGGAGGGTGATCCGATAGTTGCGGATATAAACGGTGATGGTTCAAACGAGATAGTGATGGCTGCTTATGACCATGGTCGTGTATATGCCTTTCGTGGAAATGACTGTTCGTTACTGTGGAGTAGTCCAGTGATATCAAGTATTCCTTATGGCTCATTTTCCGTAGCGGTAGGAGAGCTTGATCCTACGAGGTCGGGGCTTGAAATAGCGGTTACGGTAGATAGGACCGAACATATTTATGTCCTTTCTGGTACAGATGGAAACATAATTTGGAGTGCTTATATGGTAGATGTCTGGTGGAATGCTCCTACAATAGCGGATATTGATGGTGATGGGATAGGTGAAATTTTTGTATCTTCAGGCAATACCACTTACGCCTTTAGAGGAAATGGGACCATTTTATGGTCATACCCAGCAGGTTATAACAATGCCAGCGTAGCTGTGGGCGATTTGGGTAATGACGGTACTTTGGAGGTAGTGTTTGTTGGGTACAGTAGCAGTACTAATGATTGGCGAGTTTTTGCTTTAAGGGCAACAGATGGTAATTTGGTTTGGGACCATTCTCTCTCCGACCAAGGTGATGTTGCTCTTGCTGATCTTGATAACGACGGACAGTTGGAAGTTGTAGTAGTATACTTCGGAGGAGGTGTGATAGCCCTTAGACACAACGGAAGCTTATATTGGCAAAGAGCATTTACCTGTACAGGTGGTTGGAAGTTGAATTCGCCCACAATAGCCGATTTAAATGGTGATGGTATTAGAGAAATCTTGGTAGGATGCTACGATGAGTCTATCGTTTATGCCTTGAGGGGTACAGACGGTTCAACAATATGGAGTTATAGTAATGCTAAAACAGGTAGTCAAAACTCAAGCCGTAAGATAGGGGATATAGATGGTGATGGAGCTTTAGAAGTTGTTTTGACGTCGTACGATGTTCCCCACCTAATAGTTCTCGACGGTGCTACTGGAACGGTTAAATGGAATTGGAATAATCCTTTTGGTATAGGGTTTGAAGGTTTGGCGATTGCGGATGTTGATAATGATGGATGTGTGGAAATAATTGTAGGTCCAAATAGTTATGATGGTGGATCAACGCTTTACGTTCTTGACTCTCCCACGCCATTTTCTGGTTGTGGAATTCTTGGAGAGGATGAGGAGCTAAAGGTAGAAGAGGATAGGAACATTGGAGGAGTACATCTTCTTGTTTCTCCTGTGAAGGGAGGGGTAAATGTTGAGACTGGAAGGAAGGCTTTTGTGGAGATATACACGACGGATGGTAGGAAGGTGAAAGGGTTAGAGGTAGATAGGAGCGCCTTCGTTGAGTTGAAGAAGGGGACATACATCTTCAGGGTTAAGGGGCATAACCTTTACAGGACGGTGATAGTAAGGTAAAAAAACTTGGGTGGGGGGATCACAACATTTCCCCCACCCTTTTCTGAAAGTCTTCCATACGATTCCCCGTTGATAAAAATAAAATTCTACGGTGCGGTGGGTTGTGTTTTATTGATGGGTTGAAATTTTTGGTGGATGCAGGGTACTTTCAGGGAAAGAATGAGGAAAAAAACCAAGAATTTCCCGAAGAAGTAAGGGAAATTCCTTATATCTTCCTAACCCACGCCCACCTTGACCATGTTGGGAGACTGTCGGTTTTGGTAAAGAACGGATTTAAGGGAACTGTTTAAAGGATGCCTTTCACCTTATGGAAGAAAAGAACCCTTTATACACCGAAAGGGATTTTTAGTATCTTATAACCTTGAGTACGAAATAGGGGATCTCAAATTTACCTTTAAGGATGCGGGGCATATATCTTGAATACAAGGGAAGGAGGCTAACCTTTTCGGGTGATCTTGGGAACTTACGGCGATAGGAAACATAAACCAATAAAGGAATCCTTTGAGGAGCTAAAAAAGGCGATATTTGATACTTTACCAATGGGGAAGGTTTTGATCCCAACTTTTGCCCTTGAAAGGGCGCAGGAGCTACTTCATATGATCTGGCCCTCCGAGTGAAAGGTTGTTTTGGATAGTCCCTTAAGCGAGAGGATATTGGAAGAATACACCAAGTTCCCCGAATGCTACGATGAAGAGACCCTGCGGGAATTTTTCAAAGGGAAATAATACACATTTGGGAGTGGTGATATTGACAGGTTCGGGTATGCTTAAATAATGCAGTTATTTTCGTTGGATTCCAGGCGGAGGGTACATTGGGCAGAAGGATCGTAGATGGTAGCGAGAAAATATATACCATAAACCGCTTCTCGTCGCATGCTGGTAGGGATGACCTAACCTTTACAACGAGTTTAAAATCCCCACTTGAAGATCTTACTTGTCGCCGGTGCAAGGCCAAACTTCGTAAAGCTTTACCCCCTATACAATGCCTTAAAATCAAATGGAATAAATCCCATAATCCTGCATACGGGACAGCATTACGATTACGAACTTTCGCAGGCTTTCTTTGAGGATTTTAACCTACCCCAACCCGATATATACCTTGGTGTAGGATCAGACACCAACGTTCAACAAATCTCAAAAATCATATCCCTTTCCGAAGGGGTTTTGAAGGATATAAAGCCGGACTTGGTGGTTGTCTTTGGGGATGTGAATTCCACTTTAGCCCTTGCGGTTTCAACAAAACACCTAAATTTAAAGCTTGCGCATGTTGAGGCGGGTTTAAGGAGTAGGGATTGGACTATGCCCGAGGAAATAAACAGGATAACCACCGACGCTTTATCGGATTACCTCTTTTCCCCTTCGTACGATGCTACGGAGAACCTCCTTCGGGAAGGGAAGGATCCAAGAAACATATTTACGGTGGGAAACATAATGATAGATAGCCTTCTGGATATCCTACCCAAGGCAAAGAAAATAAGGATTTGGGAAAGGTTGGGTTTAAAGGAAGGTTCTTACATAGCAGTTACCTTACACAGGCCTTCAAATGTTGAAGAACGCGAAAGGTTAAAGAGGATCATATCCGCACTGAACGAAATTTCAAGGAAAATTCCCGTTGTTTTCCCTATACACCCTAGGACAAGAAAAAACCTTGATTCCAACGGTATAAAGGTGGAATTTTTAGCCCTTCAACCTTTAAGGTATTCGGAGTTTTTATCCCTTATGATCGGTTCGGGCCTTGTGATCACCGATTCCGGTGGGGTTCAGGAAGAAACCTCCTTTCTGGGTATCCCCTGCATAACCCTTAGACCTAACACCGAAAGGCCTATAACCCTTAAGCTGGGAACCAACGAACTTCTGGATGATATAGAAAAACTTCCCCAACTTGCTATGGAAAAGTTAGGGAAGTTTAAGGAGACGAAGATTCCCCTTTGGGATGGGAAGACCGCCCAAAGGATCTTGAAGGTTTTAACAAAACTACTTTAGAATACCCAACTATGAGGGTTAAAACCGGTATATACAGACAAAAGAGGCACAAATTTTGGCTTGATCTTGCAAAAGGTTATTGGGGTGTAAATTCAAGGAGATTTAAGAACGCCAAGGAAACCGTCCTTAAAGCCTTGAGGCATGCTTACGTTGATAGGAAGAGGAGGAAGAGGGAATTTAGGAGGCTTTGGATAGCAAGGATCAACGCTGCGGTAAGGGAGCACGGTTTAAACTATTCAACCTTTATACATGGCTTAAAGAAGGCGGGAATTGAGCTTGACAGGAAAGTCCTCGCATATATAGCTTATCATGAGCCTGAAACCTTCGCCCAAATAGTGGAAAAGGTTAAACAGCACTTATGAATGGGATTTACGAGGAGGTTTTAGAGAGGTTAAAAGGGGTAAGAAATTTAGCTGAGCTTGATGCCCTGAAGGCGGAATATCTCGGTAGAAAGGGGAAGATAAAGGTACTTTTTGATGAACTGAAAAATTTGCCGATAGAGGAGAGGAAGGAGAGGGGAAGGATCTTAAACGAGATAAGGGAGAAGGTGGAGAGGGCATTTGAGGAGAAGAGGGAAGAGCTTTTGGATGTTGTGGAAATTTTTGATCCCACAATTCCCGGAAAACCTTACTTTGGAGTTGGGGTAAAACACCCGATCTTTATAGTTGCGGAAAAGATTTTGGATATCCTTGAGAGCATGGGGTTTGATATACAGGATGCCCCTGAGGTTGAGGAGGAACTTTATAACTTTGAAATGCTAAACATCCCCAAGTACCATCCCGCGAGGGATATGCAACAAACACTATACTTAAACAAAGGGAAACTTTTAAGGACGCACACTTCACCCTTCCAAATTAGATATATGCTCAAGAACAAACCACCCCTAAAAGCAGCGACTTTTGGCAAGGTATTTAGGGCGGACGATTTTGATGCAACGCATTCGCCCGTATTCCACCAGATAGAAGGTTTAGCGGTCGATAGAAACATAGGGATAGGGGACCTTAAATGGGTAATAGAAAAAATTGTAGAAAAGCTCTTCGGTGAAGGAACAAAAGTTAAATTTACACCCTCTTATTTCCCCTTCACCGAACCATCAATGGAAGTACATGTTTTTTACAAGGGTAGATGGTTGGAGATGTTGGGCTGTGGTATGATACACCCAAACGTTTTAAGGAACGTAGGTATAGATCCGGATGAATGGACGGGATATGCTTTTGGTATAGGGGTTGAAAGGTTTGCGATGGTGAAGTATGGGATTGAAGATATAAGGATGTTTTACGAAAACGATAAGAGATTCTTGGAAATCTTTAAAGGGATCCTATAGGAGGGGGTCACTTGACACGACCCCCAAATTTAGGCATTATTGAGTGCCTAAACTGAATGATAGGTGGGTGAAGGGGTGGAGGAGTGAGGCGACGAAATTACTAAGGGCCACAGGTGGATGGCTCGGCAGGGGGAGGCGATGAAGGGCGTGTTAAGCTGCGAAAAGCCCGGGGGAGGCGCATAAAGCCTGCGATCCCGGGATGCCCGAATGGGGAAACCCGGCCCACCGATGAGGTGGGTCATCGCATGGGGAAGGGTTTATACCCGAGTACCCATGCGAGGCGAACCCGGGGAAGTGAAACATCTCAGTACCCGGAGGAAAAGAAAGAGAAATTCGATTCCCTGAGTAGCGGCGAGCGAAAGGGGAACAGCCTAAACCGTTCCCACCGTTAAAGCCCGGGGGCGTTGGTGGGAACGGGGTAGTGGGGCGTAGCCGGAGGGGGCCCCGGACCCCTCGGGGAGTTACAAAACCGTTCTCTAGCCGAAGTCGGTGGAATACCGACGCCATAGAGGGTGAAAGCCCCGTAGGCGAAAGGGAACGGTCTCCCTGGGCTACGACCCCGAGTACCGCGGGACACGTGGAATCCTGCGGGAATCTGGGCGGACCACCGCCTAAGGCTAAATACTACCCCCTGACCGATAGCGGACGAGTACCGTGAGGGAAAGCTGAAAAGCACCCCGGGTAGGGGGGTGAAACAGAACCTGAAACCTGTGGCCTACAACAACTCGGAGCCCCCATTTGGGGGTGACGGGGTGCCTTTTGCAAAATGAGCCCGGGAGTTGCCGTCGTCGGCGAGGCTAACCCTGCGGTGAGGAGCCGTGGGGGGAGCCGTAGGGAAACCGAGTCCGAATAGGGCGTTAAGTCGGCGGCGGCAGACCCGAAGCCGGGTGAGCTACCCATGGGCAGGGTGAAGGCGGGGTAACACCCGCTGGAGGCCCGAACCGGTGGACGGTGAAAAGTCCTCGGATGACCTGTGGGTAGGAGTGAAAAGCTAATCGAACCCGGTGATAGCTGGTTCTCCCCGAAATGCATCTAGGTGCAGCCTCGGGTGGTCCCTGCGGGGGGTAGAGCACTGTTGGGGCTAGGGCAACCGAACCCCGACAAACTCCGAATACCCGCAGGGTAGGGGCTTTTGCCCCGACAACCCGGGAGTGAGGGCGTGGGGGAGAAGCTCCACGTCCGAGAGGGAAACAACCCAGACCACCCGCTAAGGCCCCAAAGTGCCGGCTAAGTTGGAAAGGAGGTGGGGACGCTAAGACAGCTGGGATGTTGGCTTAGAAGCAGCCATCATTTAAAGAGTGCGTAATAGCTCACCAGCCGAGCGTCCCCGCGCCGAAAATTCATCGGGGATCAAGCCGGCCGCCGAAGCGGTGGGTCGTCGGCACCTCCGGGTGCCGGCGGCGGTAGGGGGGCGTTCCCAGGGGTAGCCCTGGGAAGTGAGAATCCGGGCATTAGTAGCGATAAGGAGGGTGAGAATCCCTCCCGCCGTAAGCCCAAGGTTTCCACCGGCAGGTTCGTCCGCGGTGGGTTAGCCGGTACCCTAAGGCGAGGCCGAAAGGCGTAGCCGATGGGAAGTGGGGTCAACATTCCCCCGCCACCCGCGTGGAGCCCGAGGGGTGACGCGGGAGCGAAGGGCCCGGGGGCTGGTGGCTTAGCCCCTCCAAACCCGTAGGGCGATGACGGGCCGAGGCAAATCCCGGCCCCGAGCCTGAGGGGGAGTAAGGAACCTGGGGGAAACCCCGGGGGAAGGGCCCGGAGCACACCGACGAGAAATAACCTCGCGGGCGATGAAGCGCGGGTGACCGTACCGCAAACCGACACAGGTGGGCGGGCATAAATGTGCTAAGGCGCGCGGGATAACCCCCCCTAAGGAACTCGGCAAGTTGCCCCCGTAACTTCGGGAGAAGGGGGGCCCTAGTAGGGTGAGGTTCCTTCGCGGGCCGAGCCCGAACGGGTCGCAGAGAATAGGGCCTGGCGACTGTTTACCAAAAACACAAGTCCCTGCATAACCCGTAAGGGGATGTATAGGGGCTGACGCCTGTCCGGTGCCGGAAGGTTAAGGCGGGGGGTGATGAGCTCCCTGCCGAAGCCCCGGTAAACGACGGCCGTAACCCTAACGGTCCTAAGGTAGCGAAGTTCCTTGTCACGTAAGTTGTGACCCGCATGAATGGCGTAACGACTGGGCCACTGTCTCAGGGGGGGACCCGGCGAAGTTTCAGTACCAGTGAAGATGCTGGTTACCCGCGGCGGGACAGAAAGACCCCGTGGACCCTTACTGCAGCCTGGCGTTGGACTCTGGCAGGGCATGTGCAGGATAGGTGGGAGGCTGTGAAGCCGGGGCGCCAGCTCCGGTGGAGCCACCCGTGAGATACCACCCTTGCCCTGTTGGGGTTCTAACCTACACCCCTGAATCGGGGTGGGGGACAGCGCTTGGCGGGCAGTCTCGCTGGGGCGGCGTCCTCCTAAAAGGTAACGGAGGAGCCCAAAGGTCCCCTCAGGGCGGACGGTACCGCCCGTTGAGTGCAAGGGCATAAGGGGGCCTGACTGCGAGGCCGACAGGCCGAGCAGGGGCGAAAGCCGGGCCTAGTGATCAGGTGGTCCCGTGTGGAAGGGCCATCGCTCAGCGGATAAAGGGTACCCCGGGGATAACAGGCTCGTCGGGCCCGAGAGTCCACTTCGACGGCCCGGTTCGGCACCTCGATGTCGGCTCAGCCCATCCTGGGGGTGCACAAGCTCCCAAGGGTTGGTCTGTTCGCCCATTAAAGGGCTACGTGAGCTGGGTTCAGACCGTCGTAAGACAGGTCGGTCCCTATCCGCCGTGGGCGGAGGGCGCTTGAGGGGGCCTGCCCACAGTACGAGAGGACCTGGGTTGGGGGCACCTCTGGTGTACCGGCTGTCGCGCCAGCGGCAGAAGCCGGGTAGCCATGTGCCTAACCGATAACCGCTGAAAGCATCTAAGCGGGAAGCGGGCCCCAAGATAAGGCGCCCCACCCGAGGGTTTCCTCGGGGTAAGGGCTGGGGGAGACTACCCCGTAGATGGGCCGCAGGTGTAAGCCCCGCAAGGGGTTGAGCCGAGCGGTTCCAATCGCCCGAGGATTTCGTCGCCTCACTCCTCCACCCCAAACCACCCTTCTTTCATCATCCTTATAATTCTCACATCGTGATAGAAAGCATTCTAAAATTTGTAGTAGGAACAAGAAATCAAAGGGAAGTTAGGAAGAGGTGGAAGATCGTTGAAAAGATCAATTCCATCTACGAGAAACTCAACTTAAGTTCCGAAGATATCCTAAAGAGAACTGAATATTTTGAAACCGCATTAAGACAAGGAGCAAAACCGGAAGAATTACTACCCGAGGCTTTTGCCGTTGCAAAGTACGCCTCAAAGCTCCTTCTGGGTAAAACCTGGACGGTCACCGGGATCCCGTACACTTGGGATATGGTTTATTTTGATGTCCAGCTTATAGGAGGTATCGTACTTTTTGAGGGGAAGATCGCGGAGATGGCAACAGGAGAAGGTAAAACCTTCGTTGCCACTTTACCCCTATACCTTCACGGACTCATCGGCAGGATAAAGGGAACTGGGGTACATATAGCCACCGTGAACGATTACCTTGCTAGGAGGGATAAGGAATGGATGGGACCCCTTTATGAAACCCTCGGATTAAGCGTTGGTGTTATACAATCCCTTATGCCCACCGAGGAAAGGAAAAAGGCTTACCTTGCGGATATTACCTACGGAACAGCCCAGGAATTTGGTTTTGACTATCTCAGGGATCATATGGTATATTCAAGGGAAGAAAGGGTACAGAGGGGACACTATTACGCAATAGTGGATGAGGTGGATTCAATTTTGATAGATGAGGCAAGGACACCGTTAATAATCTCGGGACCCGCCCAGCACTCAAACGTGGAGAGGTTTAGGGAGATGAAGCCGATAGTTGAGGCTATGTATAAGGAGCAACAGAAACTCGTGGCACATTTCTTAGACGAGGCGGAAAGGTACCTTAAGGAAGGAAATATAAAAGAGGCGGCGAGGAGATTGCTACAGGTAAAGAGGGGAGCTCCTAAAAACAAGAGGCTTTTCAAGATCCTTCAGGAACCCGGCTTAATGTCCGCGGTTGATAAGATGGAATCGGAGGGGTTAAAGGATAAAAAGATAAGGTTGTGGGATGGGGAACTTTATTTTGTTGTGGATGAGAAGTTCCACAGCGTGGATATAACCGAAAAGGGTAGAGAATTTATGCACAGATACTATCCCAACCTGTTTAAGATCCCAGACCTATCCTCCGAGATCCACGTTATAGATTCCGACCTAAGGCTTTCCCCCAAGGAAAAGTTTGCCCTAAAGGAGAAACTTTACAGGGAATTTCAGGATAAAACCGAGAAGATCCACGCAATACAGCAGTTGATAAAGGCTTACACCCTCTTTGAGAAAGAGGTGGATTATGTGGTGATGGATGGGAAGGTTATAATAGTGGACGAGAAGACGGGTAGGTTGATGCCGGGTAGAAGATGGTCGGACGGTTTGCACGAGGCGGTTGAAGCCAAAGAGGGGGTTCCAATACAGCAGGAAAGCCAAACCTTCGCAACCATAACATTACAGAATTATTTCAGGATGTACGAGAAGCTTGCGGGTATGACGGGAACCGCATCAACCGAAGCCCAAGAGTTTTGGGAGATATACAAGCTTGACGTAATAACAATACCCACAAACAAGCCCGTCAGGAGGGTTGATAAACCGGATATAATCTACAGGACTAAGAAGGATAAGTACAACTCCATCGTTAGGGAGATTGAGGTATGGTATAACCTCGGAAGGCCGATCTTGGTGGGAACAACTTCTATCGAGGAATCCGAGCTTCTTTCAAGGTACCTAAGATTGCGGGGAATACCCCATCAGGTTTTAAATGCCAAGCATCACGAGAGGGAGGCGCAGATCGTTGCCTTGGCTGGACAGAAAGGGGCGGTTACCATAGCCACAAACATGGCGGGTAGGGGAACGGATATAAAGCTCGGGAAGGGGGTTTTGGATCCTTACGACCCGGAGCTAGTAAAGAAGTTAATAGAAGAGATGAAGGATGACCCAATACCCACTTGGAAGGAGATAGTGAAAAAGGGATACATACCTCCATACGACGAAAACGATAAGAGTACTTGGGAGTATTACGGGCTATATGTTATAGGTGCGCAAAGGCATGATGCGAGGAGGATAGATAATCAGCTTAGGGGAAGGGCGGGGAGGCAGGGAGATCCCGGAATGTCCAAGTTCTTCCT
>Ga0081478_123368_pt1 | contig 11677 bp, 8 predicted proteins | sample OctSprmetagenome_FD_70983 | JGI IMG/M metagenome (GOLD analysis project Ga0081478, IMG submission 70983) | Hot spring and microbial mat streamer communities from Octopus Spring Streamers, Yellowstone National Park, USA - T=80-84 v2 (version 2) | ecosystem: Environmental > Aquatic > Thermal springs... | reverse complement strand
TTTCCATATCCGAGTGGACCTTGCCCGCCGCTTGTGGTGCCTTTGTGCCCTTTTTGATGGTCCAAGCCCTGCTTTCCTTCTCGCCGGTAGTAAAGAAGGTTATAAGTCCAAGCAGACGGTAGCCCTCTCTTATTAGCTTATTTAATCCCGGTTCTTCAAGCCCGTAAGCCTTCAAAAGCTCAAGCTTTTCTTGACCTTCTAACCCGATCAAGTCCGCCTCAAGCTTGGCACACATAGCCACCACCGGTGCAGACTCTTCCTCTGCGTAAGCCTTTATCCTTTCGGACCACTCATTACCCTCTGGCAAATCTTTCTCTCCCACATTGGCAACATACATGGTGGGTTTGATAGAAAGCAAAAATAGAGTTTTCTTTGCATACTCTACGGTTTCCTCTCCAAGTTCTTCTTTGTGCCTCCTCAGAGGCTCCATTCTGTCAAGGACCGCCTTTATCTTTTCCAAATGTTCAAGCTCCTCTTTTGCCCTTTTGTCTCCAAGCCTTGCCATCTTTTGAACCTTTTCTAACCTCCTTTCCACCGTCTCCAGGTCTTTGGCTATAAGCTCCAAGTCTATAATCTGGGCGTCCCTTATTGGGTCAACCTCTCCCTCCACATGCACCACATCCGGGTCCTCAAAGCACCTCAGAACCTGAACTATGGCATCCACCTCTCGGATGTTTGCCAAGAACTGATTACCCAGACCATCCCCTTTGCTGGCGTTTCTTACCAAGCCCGCAATGTCCCAAAACTCTATGAAGGTAGGTGTGACCTTTTTTGACCTCTCCTTTTGGGCTATGTGATAGAGCCTCTGGTCTGGCACCTCCACCACGCCCACATTAGGTTCAATAGTGCAAAAGGGATAGTTGGCAGACTGAGCCTTTGCCGATTGCAAGAGGGCATTAAAAAGGGTTGATTTTCCTACATTGGGAAGCCCCACTATTCCACAGCTGAATCCCATGTCAAAGGGAGTTTATTTTATCAGAAATTCTTTTTAGAACTTCCTCCTCCTGTGGGTAGGGAATGCCAAGCTCCTTTATTCTCTTTATCAGTGCCAAGGCGTCCTCAAAAAGACCCTTTCGCTCGTAAAGATACACCAAAACCTCAAAGGAGTTGATCTGTGGCAGTTTTCCACCGTTTCTTTCCCTTAGCTCTTCCGCATACTCTGGGAATAGCTCCACATCCCTTTTTGCAATCTCCTCCATTTTCTCAAAGTCTTTGAGTTTTTGATAGAGCAAAAGAAGGTCGTTGAGGATCAGATGTTCCTCGTAGGGTGTGCCTTCTTGCTTTAGAGCTTCCCAATAGAGCCAGTGGGCAGTTTCAAAGTCCCTCTCCAAAAGGGCTGTTTGGGCTAAGCTCCCAAGAAAAGTCCTCTTTGTGTAGGCAGTTTGAACATCTCCACTGTCGAAGTGCTTAGCTTTATAAGGAAAGTTCAAGTTCTTTATGGTTTTTAAAGAAAAGTAATACTTTACCTTCTTTTGCCATTTGGGTTCCAAAGACTCATACCAATCCCAAAGGTCCAACGCTTTGAGTATTCCACCCTTCTCTCTGAAGATCCTAAAGACCCTGTTTAACATACTTTAAACGCTATATATTATCACCCTTCTTTATCCTATTTATGATCCTGCTCACCTCTCTGAAGTTCTTCACTCCGTATAGCTTCATTACCACACGCCTTTGGAGGGCTGGCTCCAACTTTAAAAAGCCTTCCCTTCCTTCCTCCCTTACCTTCAAAAGGGCAGTCTGAACTAACTTTTCAAGAAGCTCGTTCTCTTCCTTTAAAATCTCCCTCATTCTAAGCATGCTCTCTTCCAGGTTTGGGTTTATAGCCTTTAGCTCAGGCACCACCTTGTGCCTTATTCTGTTCCTTGCCAAAGAAAGGTCATAGTTGGTGGAATCCTCCACCCACTCAATGGCTTGCTTTTTGGCAAAATCCTCTATCTCCTGCCGAGTGGCAAGGTAAAAAGGTCTTATAATGTTACCTTCCACTGGTTCAAAGCCCAAAAGTCCCTCAAGTCCCGTACCCCGTGTGAGCCAAAGAATTATAGTCTCCACCAAGTCACCCAGGTGATGGGCAGTTGCCACCAAGTCAAAACCTTCCCTCTTTCTCACCTCCTCAAAGAGCCTGTATCTTTCCTCCCTTGCGGTCGCCTCTATGTTGCCTCCCTTTTTTTTGGCTAAACTTGGCACATCCACCCTCTCCACAAAGAGCTCTAAGGAGTATTTTTGGGCGAAACTTCTTGCAAAGTTCTCATCCCTGTAAGATTCTTCTCCCCTCAAAAGATGGTTTATGTGTAAAAGGGCTAAGCATTTGATCTTTAAGGGCTCTTTTAACCTTTGCAGGGCTACCGCTAAAGAAGATGAATCTATGCCCCCAGAGAAAGCCACAAGGATGGCACTGTTGGGAGGGATCAGCTTTGTCTTCCTTTGTAGGGTTATAACCTTCCTCAGAAGGCTATGATATGCCATTACCTTATGAAGGGATACCTTCTTAGAACTGCCCTTACGCACTTTTCCCTAATTACAAGCTCAACCTCTGTGCCCTCTCGCAGATAGTCCTTATCCACAAAGCAAAGGGCTATACCCTTTTTTAAGGTGGGCGAAAAGGTTCCGCTTGAGACCACACCTATTTCTTTGCGGTTCATCTCTATTCGGTAGCCTTCCCTAGGCACACCTTTTTCTTGCAACTCAAGACCAAAGAGTTTTCTCTGTGGCTCCTTTGAAAACATCTCATCCTTCCCTAAAAAGTTCTTTTCTTTGCTTACGAACCTGTCTAAGCTTGCCATCAAAGGAGAGATATCCTCTGAAAGTTCGTGTCCATACAGAGGCATGCCAGCTTCTATCCTCAAAACATCCCTCGCACCAAGCCCACAGGTTTGCACCTCCTTTGAAAGGGTCTCAAAAATTTCGATGCCCTCTTTGATGGGTGCGTAAATTTCAAAGCCGTCCTCTCCTGTGTAGCCTGTGCGAGAAATTATTACATTCCCAAAGGTCAGAAAGTTGTATCTTTTCAAACCACTAACGTCAAAATACTTCTTCAATTTTTCCTCTGCGGACTTGCCCTGAAGGGCTATTTGCACACTCTGAAAGGTCCAATCTTCCACAGTTAAACCCCAAGAGGTAAGCCAGTTTAAAACCTTCTCCCTGTTTATGCTATTTACACACAAAAAGTATTCCTCCTCCCCCATCATATAAACAGTTATATCGTCCTTTACACCTCCACTCTCGTTGACCAATAAGTTATACTGCACTTTACCATATTTTAGCTTGTCCAAGGAGTTGGTAGTCAAAAAGTCTAGCTTTTGTTTTGCATCTTTTCCCCTAACCCAAAGCCTTCCCATGTGAGATATATCAAAAAGTCCCGCAGAACTCCTGACTGCCATAACCTCTTCTACTATGGAGGAATACTGCAAAGGCATTTGGTATCCTGCAAACTCTGTAAATTTTGCCTTTAATTGGATGTGTAAAGGGTGCAAAGGTGTGGTTTTCATAGAAAAATTATACTTTAAAGCTTTGATGCGTCGGGTGAAAAATTACCCCCATATTTGAGACTTCCTGAAAAAGCTACGAGCCTATAGCGTAGCCATAAAGGTAAGCAAGTAAGGTAATCCCTTAAAGACCTCACTTCATGATAGCTCGCAGGGTGAAACCACAGGTCATATACAATCCCATCGCTATCGCAAACTACCATAACCAAAACACCATAATACATCTCCTCAAACCTTACCTTCTCTTTGTAATGCTCACTATAAAGGTTTCTCTTTTTCTTGCCCCAAAAGGCTTTACCAGAAAATCGCTTTATCCTTTGTGTCCTTGCCCTGTTTAAGTTCGCTACCTCAAGAATAGTTCCATCCACTATAAGCTTTACCTTTTTTCCAAGCAGCAGTTTAGCAAACAAAATGCTAAGAATTCTTCTGTTTCTGTATTCTTTCAAAAGTCTATACACCCTCTGGGTTCTTGTTTTTCGGAAGAGATGATAGGACTTGATATTGGGGTCAATCAAAGATTTAGCCAGTGTGAAAACTGGAGTGTTTGTGATATAGGATAGGATAAACAAGGCACAGAGTTGAAGGTCAGAGACTTTTGGAGGTCTGCCTGCCTTTTTCTTTTCCTGATCAATTCCAAGGTAGAAGATTAGGGACTTTAAGACCATTTGGTATAAACTATAGAGGTGATTTTCCATGTTAACACCTCCTTGGTGGGGTCTGGGGGTATTATAAGCCCTCTCCCTGCCAAGACTTTTTTCTTAAGGGATTTCCAGCTTTTTTGAATTTCTCACTCGACGTATGGAAAAATTATATAATCTACGCTATGGAAGTTTTAATGGGAGTTGGAAAGGCTGGTTTAAAAGCGGGCAACAAGCCAGACATTTTGGTAATCCTTTTGCCACATCCTTGCACTGCATCTTTTCTCTTTACCACCAATCACTTTAAGTCCGCAAGCGTTATATACTCAGAAAAAGTCCTTAGGGAAAGGGATACCATAAGGGCATTGGTTATAAACAGTGGAAACGCCAACTGTGGAGTGGGAGAGGAGGGTATAATCCATGCAGAAATGATGGCAAGAGAAACCGCCAAGCATTTAGACATTGACTACAGGGAGGTTCTTGTCTTTTCCACCGGAATTATAGGAAAGCCCTTGCCCATAGAAAGCGTTCTTGAGGGTATAGCTTCCGCCTGTAGGATATTGGAACCTTTGGACCTAAAGAGGGCAAGCGAGGTGATCTCCACCACAGACCGATTTCCCAAGTATGCCTTTGTCAAAAAGGGTGCTTTAGAGGTATTTGGCTTTGCAAAGGGTGCGGGCATGATACATCCCCAGATGGCAACCATGCTGAGCTTTATCTTTACCAACGCAGAGGTGGAAGGTGATGTCCTTAGGAAACTTCATAGAGAAATAAACGAAAGGACCTTTAATTCCATAAGCGTAGATGGATGCACCAGCACTAACGATAGCTTCGGCATCATAAGCCTCGGGTTTATAAAAGAGGATTTGGAAAATCTGAGGCAATCTTTGGAGGAGGTTTCCCTTAGCTTGGCTAAAAAGATCGTAGAGGACGGAGAGGGTGCCACTCGGATCATCAAAGTGGTTGTCAAAAACGCATCAATAAGCCTAAAGGCTAAAACTATAGCGGAGAAGGTTGCCACCTCAAACCTAGTTAAAACTGCCATCTTTGGAAGGGACCCCAACTGGGGCAGAATAGTTGCCAGTGCTGGCTCTACCCCCTTTCCTATAGACCAGTTTAGGCTGAGAGTTTATGTAGGGAACCACCTTGTCTATGACGGAAAGCCCCATCCAAAGGCAGTAGAGTCCGCCAAAAAGTACTTGGAGGAAAACAGAGAAATTGAGATCACTTTAGACCTAAGGGAAGGCAAGGAAAGCTGGACCTACTACACCTCAGACCTAACCTACGATTACATAAAGATCAATGCGGAATACACAACTTAGCTCTTTATAAGCTCACCAAGCTTGAATATGGGCATGTAAAGGGCTATGAGTATGAGACCCACCACGCCACCTATGAACACAATCAGCACAGGTTCTATAAGCTTTATGAGACCATCAACCGTTTTGTCAAACTCATCTTCGTAAAATCTTGCTATGGTTTCCAGCATATCGTCAAGCCTACCTGTATCCTCACCCACCCTTATCATAGCTATAACCATCTTCGGGAAAAGCCCAGTCTTGTCAAGGGCTCTATACATAGGTTCACCTTCCATAACTGCCTTTCTTGCCCGATCAACAGCTTCCTTTATTACGATATTACCCGTCGTTTGCCCCGCTATTTCAAAGGCTCTCTCTAAGGCGACACCCGAGGAAAAGAGGGTAGCCATTGTTCTGGCAAACTTTGCCATCGTGCTCTTTACCACCAGATCGTTCATCCTTGGTACCCTGAGAGAAAGCTTGTGTATAGCTTTTCTGAAGGTGTAGTTATTCCTGTAAAGATATCCAAAAATCCAAGAAAAAATTACTATAAATGCTATTATTGCTGGAAGGCTATTTCTCAGTGCGTTTGACGCTGCTATCAACATCTGAGTGGGCAAAGGCAACTCTCCCCCCAAACCTTCGTATATCTGGGCAAAGGTAGGAACCAAAAAGTAAAGAATTCCAGAAACAATTATAGTAGCCACCACAACCACGAAGGTGGGATAGAAGGAAGCGCTTTTTATCTTGCTCTTTATCATAGCCATCTTCTCGTAATATTCCGCAGCTTTTAGCAGTGAGACATCCAAACCACCCGTCTCTTCACCAACCTTTACCAGATTTACCACAAATTCCGGAAAAACCTTTGGATGCCTTTGCATGGCGGCGGATACTGACATACCCTCTCTGACCCTGGCAGACACATCCTTCGCCGCTTCTGAGAGCTTTCTGTTTGGCAACTGTTCCGCTATTATGTCCAAAGCATCTACCACGCTGAGACCTGCGTTGATCATCGTGCCAAGCTGTCTGCAGAAAATGGAAATGTCTTGGTCGCTTACACCTCCACCAAAGGGAAGTGTTATCTTTATGGATTTTTTCTCCTTTCCTTCTTCGTCTATTCTCTCTATTCTCACTAAGGAAAGACCACTTTTTGCAAGCTCTCCAACAAGAACCTCTTCACTTGGATACACCACTTCCCGTTCAATCACGTTCCCTGTTTCATCTATTGCTTTGTATCTAAACCTTGGCATTACACTAGACTCCTAACACCAAGCATTCTTTCCAATTCTCTAACGTCTGGGGAATATCTGAATGCATCCTCCAGGGTTATAAGACCGCTTCTGTAAAGGTTGGCTAAGGATTGGTTCATGGTTTGCATGCCCGTTTCTGCCTGTCCGCTTTGCATAATGGAGTATATCTGTTGCAACTTGTTTTCCCTTATTAAACTCCTAACGGCAGTATTGGGAATAAGCAGTTCATATGCAAGAACTCTACCTCCGCCTATTTTTGGTATGAGTCTTTGGGAAATAACTCCTTGTAAAACAAAGGAAAGCTGTATCCTAACCTGCTCCTGTTGGTTTGGAGGGAAAACATCTACTATACGGGTGATGGTTGAAACCGCTGTGTTAGTATGCAAAGTTCCAAAGACCAAGTGTCCCGTCTCCGCCGCCCTGAGGGCTATTTCTATGGTCTCCAAGTCCCTCATCTCTCCCACAAGGATCACATCCGGGTCTTCACGAAGTGCAGCCCTTAAAGCATCCGCAAAGTTATCCACATCTTCGCCTATCTCCCTCTGATTTACTATACTCTTTCTGTGATGGAACACATACTCTATTGGGTCCTCTATGGTTATTATGTGATGAGGGAAGTTTTCGTTTATGTAATTGATGAGGGTAGCCAGAGTTGTGGTTTTACCAGAACCAGTGGGACCAGTGACGAGAATGAGCCCCATGCTTCTATGACAGAGCTCCAATACCTTTCTGGGAAGTCCGAGCTCATCAACGGTCATTATTTTGCTGGGAAGCCTCCTAAAAGCCCCAGCGAGAGAACCCCTCTGAAAGAAAACGTTAGCACGGAACCTACCTACATCCTTCACACCAAAGGAAAAATCCACCTGTCCTTTTTCTTCCAACTGCTTTCTGTGTTTTTCGGACATAACCGAGTAGAGCAGCCGTTGCGTCATTTCTGGAGTCAGGATGGGATATTCCATCAAAGGTGTTATCTTTCCGTCTATTCGGACCACAGGTCTTGAACCTGCGGTTATGTGTATGTCTGATGCCTTTAAAACAGCTGCTTTATGGAGTATTTCTACAAGCCTTATTTCCTGAGTTTGTAGCCTCTCCGCAGGCGTCATCAAAAACCTCCCTTATTATAATACATCTTAAACAATCTTGAGAAAAAGGCAAACTATAGCAAAAGTTTATAATCCCATAAGCAAATTTTAAGACATTTTCTATGATCAAGGTGTAAAATTCCCACTATCAACAAAAGGGAGGTGATGTCATGAGAAAAGCTATCTTAGCGTCCGCACTACTAAGTGCAGTAGGCATTTCCTTTGCCACCAACGGAGACAACCTTATAGGCGTATCTCCCGCTTCAAGGGGTATGGGTGGCATAGGCGTGGGTATGCCCGTAGGACCCACCGATACCATCTTTAGAAACTCCGCATGGATGAGCTACTACAAGGGCTTTAACGTGAGCTTTGGGGGAATTCTGTTTATGCCAGAAGTAAAGGCAAAGAGTAATATCACGGGCACCGAGGCATCTGCCACCAGTCAATCAAAAATGTTCGTAGTTCCCGAGGTGGGAATAGTGAATCAGATCAACGACAAACTTACCTTTGGTATAGGAGCTTTTGGCGTATCCGGTATGGGTGTGGACTATAGAAATAACGTAGATTTTGAACACGCGCATACTAACTTCCAGTTTATGAGAGTGATACCCACCCTTGCCTATAAGGTAAACGATGCCATTTCTGTATCCGGTGCAATGCATTTGGCTTATGGCTCTTTGGATCTGGGTGTGGGACAATCTCAAACCCAAGGCATTGGTGTCCAGCTTGGTGTTGCCTACAACATGGGAGATTTTGTGTATGCGGGTTTGACCTACCAAAGTCCAGTGAATATGACTTATAAGAGGGTGAATTTTGACGAGGACGATGGAACATATAAAGACTTTAAGCTTACTCAGCCTCAAGAGCTTGCCTTTGGTGTTGGTGTAAAGCCTATGGATAACCTCAAGGTGGGTATGGACCTCAGGTGGATAAACTGGAAGGGCGCAAAGGGATACAAAGAGCTCCAGTGGAAGGACCAGTGGGTTATAGCTTTGGGTGGTGAGTTCAAACCAACGCAAAAGCTTGCCCTCAGGGCAGGATACAACTTCGGAAAGTCTCCCATAAGAGGTGGAGTTAAAAACACTGGCGAGGATTTCCTAATCGCTGTGTATAACCTAATAGGCTTTCCAGCCATCACAGAGCATCATATAACCCTTGGTCTTGGTTATGAATTCACCAAGAACTTTGGCATAGACCTTGCATACAAGCACGCCTTTAACAAGAAGGTGCGTGCCACAGATAGCTCGGGTACAATATTTGTGGAAGCCCAAAATGCCCAAAATGCTATCACCGTTGGTCTGAACTGGAAGTTCTAAAAGCTAACCTTTTGGGGGCTTTGCCCCCTTTATTTTTATAATATCTGTATGGACTACAAAGATACTCTGAACCTTCCAAAAACCGACTTTCCTATGAAAGCGGACCTTCCCAAAAGGGAACCGCAAATTTTAAAGAAGTGGGAAGGGCTCTATCAAAGGGTGCAAACCGCAAGAAAGGATGCAGAGCTTTTTGTGTTGCACGATGGACCGCCCTATGCCAATGGGCACATTCACATAGGACACGCCCTCAATAAAATCCTAAAGGATATCATCGTAAAGTATAAGCTCCTGAGGGGCTACAGGGTTGATTATGTGCCCGGTTGGGACTGCCATGGCTTGCCCATAGAACAGCAGGTAGAAAAGGAACTAAAGGCAAAAAATCTTAAAAAGGAGGATATGCCAAAGACCGCCTTTAGAAAGCTCTGTAGGGATTATGCAAGCCGGTTTGTGAAAATTCAAAAGGAGGAGTTTATAAGGCTGGGTGTCTTGGGAGATTGGGAAAAGCCCTACATAACCATGGACCCAAAATATCAGGCACAGGAGATAAGGGAACTGGGAAGGCTCTTTAAAAAGGGTGTGGTGATCAAAAGCAAAAAGCCAGTCTACTGGTGTATATACGATAAAACCGCCGAGGCGGAGGCAGAGGTAGAATACTACGAAAAGGAAAGCCCAAGCATATACGTAAAGTTCCCCCTCAAGGATCAAGATAACACCTACCTTCTCATATGGACCACCACCCCTTGGACCCTGCCCGCCAACTTTGGTGTGATGGTGGGAGAGGACTTTGAGTATGTCTTTTATAAAGTGGGAGAGGAAACCTACATCCTTGCCAAGGCGCTTCTTGAGGAGGTAAAGAAAAAGGCAAAGCTTGAGGGAGAGGTAGTTAAGGAGGTTTTGGGCAAAGAGCTGGTAGGTTTGGAATATTACACACCTTACAGGGAGAGAATTGGGAAGGTTTATCCTTCTGAGTTTGTGGAACTTACCGCTGGCACTGGTTTGGTGCATATGGCACCGGGGCACGGTAGAGAGGACTACATAGTGGGTCTGAGGTATGGCTTGGAGCCCTTTGCACCCGTGGATGATGAAGGGAAATTCATTCCACCCGCACCGGAGTTTTTAATCGGTGTTAGAGTATTCTCCGCAAACCCACTTATCATAGAAGACCTAAAGGCAAGGAACCTGCTACTGCACGAAGAAAAATACATCCACTCTTATCCACACTGCTGGAGGTGTAAAAATCCAGTGATCTTTAGGGCTACTCCTCAGTGGTTCATATCCATGTCTGCTCCTGTTGATGGCAAAAGTCTAAGGGAGCTCGCCTCGGAGGAGATAGACAAGGTCCAATGGTTTCCATCCTCTGGGGCAAACCGCATAAGGTCTATGGTGGAAAACAGACCCGATTGGTGCATATCAAGGCAAAGATATTGGGGTGTTCCCATTACAGTCTTCTATTGCAAAAACTGCGGGCATGTGGTGGCTGAGGAGGATATATTTGAAAGGGTTGCCCAGTTGGTAGAAAATCATCCTGATGGTGCAGACATCTGGTTTGAGCTCAGTGCCAAAGAGCTCCTTCCTGAGGGCTATAGGTGTCCCAAGTGTGGTTCGGAGGAGTTTGTAAAAGAGGAAGACATATTGGATGTTTGGTTTGACTCTGGCTCTTCTCACGCCTTTGTGCTGAGACCCAGGGGTATAGAAAAGGCAGACCTGTATCTGGAGGGCTCCGACCAACACAGGGGCTGGTTTCAGGCTTCCCTTTTGGAATCGTGTGCATCCTATGGCTCCGCACCATACAAGGGTGTTTTGACTCATGGTTTTACGGTGGATGAGCAGGGTAGGAAAATGTCAAAGTCCTTGGGCAATGTGATCGCACCGCAGGAGGTAATAGAGCAGTATGGTGCAGACATACTCAGGCTCTGGGTAGCTTCTGAGGATTACTCCGAGGATGTAAGGCTCAGCAAGGGCATTCTACAAAGGCTAACTGAGGATTACAAAAAAATAAGGAACACCTTACGGTTTTTCCTCGGGAACCTTTATGACTTTGAACCCTCAAAGGCAGTGCCCTTCAAGGAACTTCATCACTTGGATAGATGGGCAATTTCTTACCTGCAGGGAATAATAGAGCAGTCTTTGAACTTTTACGAGAACTATACCTTCCACCGAGTTTTGCACCTGATTAGGAATTTCTGTGCGGTGGAACTGTCTGCCTTCTATTTGGATGTGCTAAAGGACAGGCTCTATGTGTATGCGAGCAACTCTTGGGAGAGGAGGTCTGCCCAAACGGTCCTCTTTGAAATGGCAAAGACTATCACCCTTTTGATCGCACCCTTCTTGAGCTTTACAGCGGAGGAGGTTTGGGAACACTTGAGAAAGATTGACCTATCCTTGCCAGAAAGCGTCTTTTTGCATACTATCCCAACACCCAAGGAAGAGCTAAAGGACCAAGAGGTTCTAAAGGATTACGAAATCGTCCTGAAGGTAAGGGATGATGTGATGTCTGCGGTGGAGCTCTGCAGGAAGGAAAAGGAAGTCAACCATCCCTACGAGGCGGAAGTTTACATCTGGGGCAACGAAGAGGTCTTAAAGGTCCTCAAAAAGTATGAAGAAGACCTAA
>Ga0081478_135898_pt1 | contig 11723 bp, 9 predicted proteins | sample OctSprmetagenome_FD_70983 | JGI IMG/M metagenome (GOLD analysis project Ga0081478, IMG submission 70983) | Hot spring and microbial mat streamer communities from Octopus Spring Streamers, Yellowstone National Park, USA - T=80-84 v2 (version 2) | ecosystem: Environmental > Aquatic > Thermal springs... | reverse complement strand
GTTGGTGGAGGAAATTTTGAAATATATTCTTGGAAGTATGCTCCACGCCTTTTAGATGAGAACACTATATTTACTAACACGAGAGTTGATAAAGCTCATAATGAGTATTTGCAGATATTTGTTGATCTTGGTATTGTTGGTTTCACTATCTTCATCTCAATAATATTTATTATTCTGAAACTTTATCTTGATATATTCTCAAAAACAAGAGAAATTAAAAAAGAGGAGGACGAAGAGCTTTTCTTTGTAGCAACTGGGTTGTTCCTGGGAATTCTTTCACTTCTTGCAAGTGCGTCTTTTAATTTCTCTTTGCAGTGGCCGGGATCTGTTTTGATGTTCTGGTTAAATCTTGGACTTTTGGAGCTTATTCACTCTTATATTTTTGGTCAGAAACCTATTGAATTTGAAATAAATAAAAAGCTTGTGGCTTTGCTACCGGGTTTAGGAGTTTTTGTTGCCTCTTTGGGTGCTCCATGTGTTGATGGGATTCCTTTCTGCACAAAAGAAACTGGTTTTTCTCAATTTTCTTGTCAGGTCAAAAGGAAAATTTGTAGGGCGAGTATAGGATTTTTTGCTTCAAGGAATCTTATGCTTGCAGAAATATATTATAGAATTGCTCAGTGGCAAAAAAGATTTAGGAATTTTGACATATCAGAAAGATATTATCTTGCATCGCTAAAACATGATAATCCTGCCGAAAGAACCTACTATGATTTGGCTTATCTTTATTTAGGAAAATCCGGTGGTGCTCTTACTCAAAGGACAATTGATTTACTTGAACAAACGATAAAGTATGTTCCTTATTTTGGAAAGGGTGTGAGGGAGCTTGGGAATATGTATGTCCAGCTTGGGCAGATAGATAAAGGAATTGAGTATCTGCTTCGTTCCACTGATTCAAATCCAGCAAATATTCCAGAAGCTTATGCTTTGGTTGCTAATGCTTATTTTATGAAGGGTGATTATCAGAAGGCAATAGAGTATGGTCAAAAAGCTCTTGAAGAAATAGAAAATTCTCCTTCTTGGAAGTATTATAAAATACCCATACCTGATAGAGTTTTTGATGTCAATTCCGTGAAGTTTATGGCTTATTTTGCTATTGGTGCAAGTTATGCTCAGCTTAAAGATTATGATTTGGCTCAAAAATATCTTGAACTTGCGCAAAGTATAAAACCACAAGATATGAGAGTTCTTATAAACCTTTCTACTGTTTATATTAATAAAGGAGAATTTGAAAAAGCAGAGGAAATTTTAAATTCTTTTGAACCTCAGGATTTCAGAGAAAAAGGTGCAAAACTTTTTAATCTTGCATCTTTATATGCGGCAAAGGGTGATAAGGAAAAAGCACTTGAATACCTAAAAGCTGCTTCTGAAGTTGATCCAACTTTATTTGATAGAGCTTTCAGAGATAAGTACTTGAAAAATATATTGAAAGGTGATGAATAATTTTCGCTCAAGTTAGCCATTTGAATTTTTTTCTCAATGAATCAAAAAAAGTAGTTTTTTTGCCCTTTAATATTTTTATTCTGAAATCGCAATAGTTGAATCTCATAACTTCATTTTTTTCATCTAATAGAAAAACTTTTTTACCGTCAGCATATATTAAGGCTTTACCTAAGCTTTTTAGATTTACTGTTTTATCTTTTGGAAAAACTACAGACCTTGAAAATAAAGAGAAAGGAGCGAGAAAAGAAATTAAAATAATTTCTGCTCCTGGATATACTATTGGACCGCCGAGTGAAAGATTGTAAGCTGTTGAACCTGTTTGTGATGAAATCAGAACCCCATCTGCTCTTATTTTCCCCATAAAATCATCTTCACAGAAAATCTCAAACTCCAAAATTCCATCTGGACTTTTTACCAAAAAATCATTCACTGCAAAAAATTCTTTTACTTTGTTTCTTTCTTTTTCTTTTTCGGTTGTTTCAACTGAGCATCTGAGAACATTTATCTCCTCAATTCTATATTCTCCTTTCATCACATTTTCTATCACTTCTTCGGGGGTTTCTTCTCCAAAAGTCAGAAATCCAATTCTTCCCATGTTTATTCCGACTATCGGAATTGATAATTTTTTTTCTTCTATTACTTTTTCACAAGTGCGCAGTATAGCTCCATCTCCTCCGAGGACGAAAATTATATCAATCCCTCCAAGATTATCTGAGACTTGAAAGTATCTAAATTTTGGGGAGATATTTTTTATTTCATCTGACAGGAAAACTTCTTTTCCTTTTTTCGTCAAAATATCTATCACATTCTCTACTTTTTCTGGATCCATGTTAGGTTTTGAGAAAATGAGAACTTTTTGAAAATGGAAATTGTGGTTTGGGTCAGTCATTTGCTTTTGTTCAAACATTTTTTTACCGTACTATTTTTTATCTTCTTATTATTTTTCTATCTTCATTACTTATTATTTTTTTTCTATATATTTTTTCTTTGTTTCTCCTCTTTGTTATTTTTGATATTTTTTTCTTTCGAGTTTAGAAATTTTGTTTTTATGAAATTAAAGATAGATGAAAAATCAAGTTGGGAAAATCCGGATCTGTAAGCTTCATCATATTTTTTCAGATTGAAAACAAAAGGTAATTCCTCTATTTCCACATTCCCTATTTTTTCTTCTATTATCTCTTTGAGGTATAAAAGATCTTTTCTTATTAGTGATACTGAAAAGTGAGGGGAAAAGTCTCTTTTAATTAATTTTTCTTTTTTGTTTTCTAAAATTGCTGATTTACCGGCTCCATAAGATAGAACTTCTAAAACTATTTCTGGAGAGAATCCCAATATTTCCCCTATTGCTACCGCCTCCGAGATTGCCATCATGAATTCTCCAAGAACAAGATTATTCACAAGTTTGAGGTAAGATGCTTGCGAAAAATTCTCTCCAAAATAAAATATTTTTGATGAAATTGCATCTAAAAAAGGTTTTACCTCGTCAAAAATTTTTTCTTTCCCACATACAAGTAGGGTAAGCTTCCCTTGTGATGCTGGGATTACACTGCCTAAAACGGGACTTTCTATGTATTCTCCGCCGTTTTTCACTATAATTTCTGAAAACTCTAAAACTTTCTTTGGATGATTTGTTGTAAAATCCACTATTACTTTACCATCTTTTGGTATTTTTTCTAATATGTTCTGGACTGCTAAACTATCAAAAAGGCACAAAAATATATATCTTATACTTTTTGGTATTCTTTCGGGTTTTATTATTCTTATTGCTCCTATTTCAGATGCAAAAAGTTCCGCTCGTGAGACATCTTGTGTCCATACATAAAAATCCGCATCAGATATGACCTCTTTCATTCTTTTTACTATTGCTCTTCCCAAGTTTCCAAGTCCAAAGAATGCAATCTCTCTTGCCATAATAATTAAAGGTAAAAAACTAAGATAAATAAATAATAATAACTGTTTGAAGAACTATTTATGCTTATTGCAGGTATGATTGAATTGCTACGTGTGAATGAATAAAATTTTTTTAGATATTTTTCTTTCGTATGATTTACGGAAGAAAACCAACGATAAGGAAAATTATTTCTTTTCCCTTCATCTTCTTTCTAATGAGCTTAATTCTTTTTCTTCCCCTGATGTTTCCTTTCTCATCTTTGTACGCAAAGTTGATAGAAAGAAAAGTTAAAGATAAAGAGATAAATATCTCTAAGTTTGCATATGGTTTAAAACTTCTCAGCAATAGAACTTTTCTTGATACATCTTTTTTTCTCCTAAAAAGCGGGTTAGAGACCATTTTTCATGATTTTGCAAGATATTACATAGGTAGGAATCAAATGCTTTTGGGAATTTATGATGGAGCAAAAAAATATTTCCTTCCTCTCACTCGTGATACGTCATTTCCTTTCTATGATTATGTTTTGCAGAACCTTGATGTTATATCGTTTCAAGAAGGAGATAGATCAATCTGTGAACATTTAGAGAAAAAGGAACCTCCAAGAAAAGCTATTCCAGAGATTTTTGAGATCATAATTTTTTGTTATTTGGATAGAATGGTATACCTGGAGGATCGGGGAAGATTAAGGGAAGCCCGAGAGATAAGAGATAAAATAAAGGGAACTCTCGTCAATTATGTGAAGAATATTTTAGATCCCGTTGATTATATAGACTACTCAGATAGGTTGAATAGAATTGAAGATTTTTCTCTGAGAATATTTGGGGGTCCAGCTACTCAATTTCTTTCACCCTCTGATCGGGAGGACATTGCTCAATTTCTGCTTGAAAGAGGGTTTTATGATCTTGCGTTAAAATGGACACAGGATGATTTTACAAAATCAAGAATATATTTTGCTCTTCAAGACTATGATAGAGCATTGAATTTTGCTGAAAAACTCACAGAAAAAATTACAGACTCAAAAGACCTTGAAAGGCTATATGTTATTTTGATTTTTTCTTATGCAAGAAAAAAAAATCCTGATTTGATTAGTTTTGAGCGTTATGCTTTGGAATATATAAGAAGATTTTCTGGGGAGCGACTTGCAGGTGATTTAGCTATAAAGATTGGAATTGAAAAATATCTTGCCGGATTGACATCGGAAGCGTATAATTTATTTTATCAAGCTTCTCAGAGCCCTCATAAAGATATAAGCGAAAGAGCAAAATATATTCTGAATAAGATATTTGGGCTAAAAGTTTCATTTCAACTTGATGGCTTTATTTTCCTTATAGAAAAATATAAAGAAGGTTCTTCCCGCCTAAAACCATCAGATATATCCGGACCTGATATGGTTAGTAATGATAGATTCTCTTTTTCTTTTGTTCTGACACCTCCGTCTGAGCGAATTGAAGATTTATATTTTTTGAAGCTATATCTTGCAGATTCAAGGGCTAAGCGGGTTGTTAGGACGATTTTAAATTCTTGGAATTTAACGGAAGAGGAGAAGAGATGGCTTATATCTTTTGGCTTTTTCAAGTATTTTGCTCCGCCTCACGATTTCAGATCTACATTTGCTGTTTACAAGCCTCCTCCTATTGCTTTTTATGAGGATTTTTTGAGGGCATCCCGAGAATTTGGGATTCCGATATCTCTTTTGCTTTCCATAGCATTAATAGAGTCGCATTTTGATGTTTCTGCCGTTTCTTCTGCTAATGCCATGGGGGTTATGCAAATAATACCGTCTACTGCGAAGGAAATTTTTTCTGATTGGGGATTACCTTTTGCGAAGGATTTTTTATTTGAACCATCTGCGAATATACTTGCGGGAGCTTACTATCTTTCAAAGCTGAAAAGAATGTTTGGTTCATGGATTTTAGCAATAGCTGCTTATAACGCTGGTCCAAGTCCTGTGAGAAAATGGATTCAAGATAAAAAAAATTTATATTGCTCAAATCCGGAAATTTTTTTAGAAAACATCCCTTACAGGCAAACAAGATTTTATGTGATGAGAGCCCTTTCATATTACTTGGAGTATGCAAAAATTTTGAAAGAAGAAATAAATGTTGCTGAACTTTTCGGTTGTGGTCTTGATGAATTTGAAAGCAAATTCAAGTAAAAAATCGCTAAAAGCCAAAAGTTTTTTTTCAGTCTAAATTTTTATAACAGAGAAAGGAGGAAAGAGAATATGTCTTATGTATCGGAAAAAGCAGGGAAAGATGGAAAACCTTCATATTCAAAAGGTCTTGAGGGAGTTATAATAGGAGAGTCTAAAAAATCCTTCATAGATGGGGAGAGAGGTTATCTTGCTTATGTTGGAATTCCAATAGAACAACTTGCTCAAAACTCAACTTATGAAGAGACTTGCTTTCTTTTGCTTCATGAAAGACTTCCGACAGAAAAAGAACTTTACGAGTTCAAAAATAACCTCTATATTTATAGGGAAATACCGGATGAAGTCTATTCACTTATTGTGAGCTCTGCAAGGTATGGGGTTTCTCCTATGAGTTTGCTCAGACTTGCTGTTGATTATCTTTCTATTTTTGACGAGGAAGCTGATATTCATTCAGAAGATCTAAATTACAGAAAAGCATTAAGGCTTATAGCAAAGTTACACACTATAACAGCTGCTATAGGTCGCGCCATAAAGGGTTTGGAGCCAATAAGGCCTCGTGATAATCTTTCTATGGCTGCGAGTTGGTTATACATGTTGAAAGGTGAAATTCCTTCTGATGAAGATGAGAAAATTTTTGATATAATACTTATTCTGCACGCAGAACATGAAATGAACGCTTCTACTTTCTCGTGCCGTACTGTCATATCTTCACTTACAGATATTTATTCCGCTGTTGTTGCGGCAATCGGGAGTTTGAAAGGTCCTTTGCATGGCGGAGCAAATGAAGAAGTTATGAAAATGCTTTTTGAAATAGGAACTCCTGATAGAGCGGAGGAATTTGTTGCAAGAAAGCTAAAAAGGAAGGAAAAAATTCCGGGATTTGGACACAGGGTTTATAAAAACTACGATCCGCGAGCGGCAGTTTTGAAATCAATAGCTGAAAAATTGGCTGAAAAAAATAGCAATGTGAAAAACTGGCTTGAAATAGGAAGAAGAATAGAAAAGTTCATGATAGAAAACCTCGGTTCAAAAGGCATATATCCTAATGTTGATTTTTATTCCGGTATAGTTATGAGTTATCTTGGAATAGAACCCCGCATGTTTACTCCTGTGTTTGCAACAGGTAGAATAGTAGGTTGGGTTGCTCATATACTCGAACAACTCAAAGACAACAGAATTTTTAGACCAAGAGTAATTTATGTTGGACCAGAAGAGCAAAACTATATACCAATAGAGCAAAGAGGGTAAATATAATAGAAAGAAAAATCTAATTTATAATAGAAAAAATCTGATTTAGTGAAAAAAGAAGAAATTTGAGTTAGTGAGAGAAAAAATGAATCTGAATTAGTGTCTGAAGCATCTTTTCCCTGTTATAAACATTTTTATGTTCAGATTTTCTGCTTTTTTTATTACTTCTTTATCTCTTATTGATCCGCCAGGTTGAGCAACAAAGATTTCTTGTTCCTTGAAATTTTCTCTCAGAATTTCCACTGAATCAGGGAAGGGAAAAAATCCATCGGAAGCCACAAAAAGTTTTTGCGGAGTGTTATTCTTTCCTGAGATAAATTCTTTCGCTTTTTTTATGGCAAATTCCATGGCATCAACTCGTGATGTGAATCCCCCTGCTATTCCAATAGTTTGAAAATTCGTTGAAATCACTATTGCGTTAGACTTTACAAATCTTGCAACCTGATATGCAAACATAAGCTCTTTTATTTCATTTTCTGAAAAATCAAAATCCCAACTAGGTTTCATATCTTCTTCTTTTATATCCTCTTCATTATCTGAGTATTCTTCGTATGTGAAGGCTCCCATTGAGCTTTTTATTTCTATTATTTTTTTTGTGAAGTTTTCCCCTGCTCTTATTATTCTTGCTCTTTTTTTGTATAGCTTTTGTAGAGCCAAATCATCAAAAGATGGAGCTACTATGACCTCCAAAAACTTATCTTTTAGAGCATCAACTGCGTATTCTGGAAAAAAAGACGATATTGCTAAAATCCCTCCATATGCAGATTTTGGGTCGCTTTCCCATGCTTTTGATATTGCTTCTTTTGGTTCATCTGCAAGTGCAGCTCCGCAAGGCGAGCCATGTTTTACTATGCAAGCACAAACTTTATTGGGAAAAGTTCTTCCGCAAGATAAAGCGCATCTTATTGCGGAATCCGCATCGTAGAGATTGTTAAGGGATAAATTATTTTTCAAAACCTCAAAATCAGGTGGATAACCATAATTTACTAAAGCGTACGCTTTTCTTGAAGGATTTGTTCCATATTTTAGCTCTCCCGATTTTTCAAAAACATAGGGTAAAACATCGTAACCAAAATATTCTTTGTAATTTTCAAGCTGATATTTTACAACATAAAAAGCAGCTTTTTTGTTAAGTTCTCGTAAAATATCATCTGGAACTCCTCCTGTATTTTTAAGTATGAGCCTCAGAAGGGTGTAATCTTCTGGTGAGACTAAAACCAGTGTTCTATCTTGAGCTTTTATTCCAGCTCTTATCAAAGATACTCCTCCTATATCTGGTTCTTTGTCTGGTGGATATAAATTCACTACGAGGAGTTGGAATCTTTCAATTCCGAGCTTTTCTGCCTCTTCTTCTGTTGCCAATATTTTTGCGAATAGGTCAGGATGCAAAGTCTTGACTTTACCACCGAGTATTTCAGGAAATCCTGTAAGTTCGGATGTCCATCTTACCTTTATACCAGCTTTTCTGATTTCAGCTGCTGTTCCGCCGGTAGCAAAAATTTCTACTCCTAATTCAGCCAGAGTTTTTGCTAATTCAACAATTCCTTCTTTGTTGTACACTGAGATGAGAGCTTGCTTTATTTTTAGCATAAAGCTTTTATTTTATTTTTGAATTGAAATTTTGTAGTTTTTGTAAGAAAATTAAGTTAGTTTAAATAGAAATTTTGTAGTGTTTGGTAATGCGAAAAATAGTTTGTTTCCAGATTTTGGTCATTTGATTTGCCGGAGAAAAGATTTTGGTATATTTTTTACACCAGATTGGGTAGTTGACTTTATGATTGAATTAATTCCACAAGAACTTTTGTCAAATTCTGGAAGAACAATTTATATCCTTGAACCTGCGTGTGGTTTGGCTCAGTTTTTGCGAAAGATAAAGGAAAGATACCCTCATTTGAATGCAAAGCTTTTGGGGGTAGAGATAAATGAAGAAATTTTCAGTCAAGCTATTTCCTCTAAACCTCAGGGAATAGAAATTGTAAAATCAGATTTTTTGCTTTTTGATCCGGGTTATCAATTTGATTTAATAATAGGTAATCCTCCTTATGGGATTCCGAGTTTATCTGATCACTACACAATAAAGGTTGATCCGGATACAAAGAAAAAGTATAAAGCATTGTTCAGTACCTGGTTTGGGAAATATAATGTTTATGGTGCTTTTGTTGAAAAGTCGGTTAGGCTATTGAAGGAAGGGGGTTATTTGATCTTTATTATTCCTGCAACTTTTTTGATCCTTGATGAATTCAAAAAACTCAGGAAATTTTTGTCTCAGAACGGAAAAGCGCGAATTATATATATGGGTTCGGATATTTTTAAGCCTTTTGCAGATGTATCAACAGTGATTTTAATTTTCACCAAATCTACTAAAATTTCTCACAAATTTGAATTACTTGAATATAAGGATGGAAAGATTATCCCTGTTAGCTTTAATGAAAATTGGAAAGGAGAAATAATAACCTTTAAGACTGATTTCTCTCTCTTTTTAGAAAATTTGTGCAGATATAAAGTGGGTGATATTTATGAAGTCAAAATCTCTCCGCGAACTCCTGAAATCAAAAATAGTCCCTATGTTGTTAAAAGTAAAATGTGTCCTGGGGATGAGTTTCTACCAATATTGAGTAGCAAGAACCTCAATTGTGGTGATATAAAATACGAAAACCTTTCTGGTTATTGGATTAAAAAATCAGATATAAAAAAACTGAGAGTGTATTTTGGATTTCCGCATATAGTTGTAGGATTAGGATTTAGAAAAGATGGAAAAGTAGCATCAGCAATAGATAAAAAATGTTATCCTTGGATGGGAGATGTTTATCACCTTATAAGAAAAAATGATTTGATAAACAGAGAGTTTGATTTATCAGATGAAGAAGTAGTAGTATATTTGAACTCCGATTGTGTAAAAAGATATGTAAAGGATGTTTATAGGGAAATTACTTATCATCTGAGTATTACACAAATAAAAAGTATTCCTCTACCAACTAAAAAAGAATTAGAGCAGATAAGAAAAAATGAAGAATAAAAAGGAAAGTGATTTACAGAGATTCCGTGATTTTCTCGGAAAGATACCGCTTGTAAAGTATAGAGAAGAGCTCAAAGATATAAAATGGGTAGAGCAAGATTTACCGAAGGAAATTCTTCCGCTTCGCTCAATATATAAATACTATTGGGAGAAGAGAGAATTTCTTGATTTCGAAGAATGGTTTGAAAAATTCTGGAAAGAAATAAATGAAGATCAGGAATGTAAAAAAGCGTTAGAAGAATTTAAAAAATACTACTTTAATAGAACCATTGAAGAAAATGACTGGTTTAAAAAAGGATTTAAAGCAAGAATGTACAGAACTTGGATTTCAATACTTACTCAGCTGGATTTTTGCTACATCTTTGAATATGTTTGTGAGAAGGAAGGTAGAAATTTTAAGATAGAGTGTAATGCGGAATTAGATATGAAAGGTATAGATGCAAAAGTTGGTGAAATTTACTTTCAGATTGCAAAAATAACCCACAGGAAAGAAGCTCGACCAGGTAAAAGAAAGATGAAAATAATCCAAGTGCCTTATGCAGTGTTTGATATAGAAGAATTTCAGAGAAAAATTCAAAGTCCACGAACAAGAAATAAAGAAAAATATAGGAAGCTATTACAAGCATTTGAAAAATACTTTGATGTTTTAGAAAACGGTTTTGTTGTGTTTAAAGAAAGTTATGTGAAAATGATAGTTGAAAATATTGAAAACCCAGAAAGTTTGCAAAAGGAAATTGACAAAATTTTAAAGGAACTTGAAGGATCATAGAGTAATCAGTACAGATTTTGTCATTTCAAATCAGATGCAATTTTGCAATTTTATATTTTCTCAAAATGTTTTGATATTATTGAGAGTAAAGGTTCGTAGAGTTTTTTGTTTGATGCTATTATGCAGCCTGTTTCAAGCCAATTTTGTTTTCCCCAAAAATCAGAAACAATTCCACCTGCTTCACTTACGATAAGAGCTCCCGCTGCCATATCCCATGGAGAAAGTCCCAACTCCCAGAATGCGTCAAGTCTTCCACAAGCTACATAACATATCTCAAGAGCAGCGGACCCAATGTTCCTTATACCTGCTCCTTTCAAAAAAATTTCTTTATAGCTTTCAAGATAATGATTTACAAATTCTTTTATTCTGAAAGGCATTCCAGTTCCTATTAGTGCAGACGAAAAATCAGAGTTTTCTGACACAGATATTTTCTTTTCATTCAAAAATGCTCCAAGACCTTCACAAGCATAGAACATCTCATCACGCATAACATCTAAAACAACACCAACCTTGATGCTATTTTCCTCTTTTAATGCGATGGAAACACAAAAAATATCTATTCCTTTTGTGAAATTTTTTGTTCCATCAAGTGGATCGACTATCCAGCTGATGTTCTTTTTAGTTGATCTGACAGAGCCGAATTCTTCTCCCAAAAAATTTGCTGGAAATTCCGATAGTAAAAACTTTTTGATCTCCTCTTCCGACTTTTTATCTGCTTCCGTTACCCAATCGCTTATTCCTTTCATTTCTATTTCATTTTTTGGTTTTTCAAGGAAATATTTTTTTATGATTTTCGCCCCTATTTTTGCTGCTTCCTTTGCGCAACTTAAAGCAAACTCTATTTCTTTATCATCCATTTTAGACTTTATTATTGTAGTTTTTTTGATCGCTCTTATAACCTTTACTCTTATTTACTTTAAAATGAAATTTTTTCTTTCAATAAATGAATTTGCAGAAAGCATAGCGACTGATGCTGATGTGAGCATCGGAGGTACTAAAACTGAGTCTGGTAGGGAACTTGAATCTGATATAAAAAGAGATTTTTCACCAAAAACTCTTCCTGTTGAATCGCACAGACCAGTTTCAGATGAAAATCCAATCGGACATCCTCCTGTTTGGAATATACTTAAAATTTCAAGTTGATTTGGTTTTACTTTTTCTATGTTTGAATTATTTATATCGTCTGGGGAGGTAAATGGTGGAA
>Ga0081478_135700_pt1 | contig 11731 bp, 9 predicted proteins | sample OctSprmetagenome_FD_70983 | JGI IMG/M metagenome (GOLD analysis project Ga0081478, IMG submission 70983) | Hot spring and microbial mat streamer communities from Octopus Spring Streamers, Yellowstone National Park, USA - T=80-84 v2 (version 2) | ecosystem: Environmental > Aquatic > Thermal springs... | reverse complement strand
CAACTTCCATCTTGACTTCCGCGTAGGGCAAATCCGTCTCGACATCCTGCCACCTTACCCTGCGGATGTTACCTTCTTCGTCGGTGACCTCAAGTTCATCAAGCAACTTGGCATCTCGGACGATGAGGCGTGTTGGGGTTACCCATCTTGAGCGTTCCTTTTCAGGCGTGATGCCGAAAGTCGGACAAACTAAGCACTGGGCATAGTTTTCCTCTTTAACGCACCAATGAATCCAGATTTCTTGCTCCTCACGCTTTACAAGGGGTTGCAACGGCAATCCATAAGCCTTCGTGAGCAAACTCCGAAGTTTACCTTTGAGGGATGAACCGGGAATGTAAGGCTTATCGGTGACAGGGTCGCGCAAGACGGGTTGGTCAACGCCACCGATGTCCAAGCCCGAAGTCGCAGCGCCGATGCGTAAACCCGTCACGGCTTTGATGATAGCCGCAACGATGACCTTGCCCAAAAGTTTCGGGGCGTTCTTTTGTGGTTGGTTTTGAGACATCATGGTTCACCTCCTCATCACTTACCGCCAAAGGCGTAATGGTAGGCGAGAATTGCCTCAAAGAACTCAACGAAACGCTCAAAGCGCTTGCGGATTTCGTCATGATTTCCGCCTTCAAGTACTTCCCGAATTGACGGCACAAGAACTGCCCGCAAGGCTTTCACTGCAACCTCTTTTCGGGCAGCATACTCAAGTTTGGGGATTAGCAGATGCACTTTCCTCGTTAGGACATCCGTCCATCCTTTCTGCGCTTCCATCCACAACCGACGAACTTCACCGAAGACTTTGCGGATTTGCGATGTGGTTAACCCTCTGCGTGCCAGAAACTCACCTAAGTGCTCAGACCATTCAACCAGTTTCTTTGCGGCTTGCGGGGACTCCGAAGTGATAATTTCGCGGTAAGGGGCATCTTCACTCAAGCGGTAATCACGAGGGTGTCGGCGATTTCCCCGAACTTCACCGATTTCCACCAGAAAAAGGTTGGGAAGGCGTTCTTCATATTGTTCACGCCTTTGCCCACTCTGTTGCTGCCTCATGTTCGCATCACCTCACTTTGCCATAATGGGTTCGGCGGGAGCCTCACCCTCTAAGTCGCTATCGTCTCGTGCTCAATTCAGTCCAACGAGTGAGCAAAAGTAGATGGCGGATGAAGTCTCGTTGCACCAAATCCTCTTGCAGGCTTTTAAGTTCGCTTTGCAGTTCCGCCTTTTCACGGGCGATGGTGTAAACGAGCCGCCACCGCCACTTCTCAAACTTCAGCCGCTGCTCAATTTCCTCTGGGCTCAACCTTAACTTTCGCTCCAAACGCCGTTTCAATTCCTCGTGAAGTTCAGCGATGCGGGCGAGTTTGAAAAGGAGCGCCCTCGTCGCTTGATGCCCTTCAAGCCATTCAACCAACTTGTCGTGCCACCTGCGAAGCCAATTTTGGGTTTCATCCCAATCAACAACTCGTCCCCAAAATCCCAAAGCATCTTTTTCGTGACCGTCAGGGTGAACAAAGTTTTTCGCCGCCTCCAAAAACTCTTTGGCGATTTCGGCTGCCTGATACAGCGGGAACTTTTCGTGGTGGACACTGACACCCGCTGAAACGGTCACGCAGGGGTTGTGACAGGCGTAACGGCGAAATTCCGCCCGCACCTTCTCCGCCAACCTAATGACAGCATCCCAACTTCCGACAGCGAAAAGGTCATCGCCACCAGAGTAAAGCAGGTAGAGACGGGATTGATTGCCTCGTTCAAGGTCAACTTGTCGGCAAAGTTCGTTCAAGTAGCCCTCAAAGAAGACAGTCAGCGAGCGGGAAAAAGTCGCCAAGCGAGAGAGTGAAGCCATCCCATCAAGCCCTTCAGAGAACAATCGCCCCAAACTATCCACATCCATCCGCAAAGCCCCAAAGTAAGGCGCTCCTTCCGAGCGCTCCGACAACTCGGTCAAGTCGGCGATGCGTTGAATCCCGTCTTGCGTGACCGTCGGCGTGTATTGGGGCAAAAAGCGGAAACTGATGACGGGCACGACAGCGTTGTTGCGACGAACGGGCGTTAAGTCGGCATCGTTTATCCTCAGCACCCAATCGCCATCACGGTAATGCCTGAGTAGTTCGTCTTCATCTTCAAGCCAAAGTTCCAAACCCAATGCTTGCAGGACAGAATGCCATTGAAGTTCACCGCGAGGCGGTTGATGATGAGGTCGCAAAAGCAAAAACTTCGCCTTCCAAATTTTGTCCGCTAACTCCTCAAAACTTTCGCACAGTGAACATCGCAAAACGATTTCGTCGCCCCTCAATCGCTCCTCAACGGGACGGCGTAACCCACGACGCAATATGCCCTCAGGTTCGTCGCGCTCGCTATGGCACACATCGCAAGTTTCGGTTTCGCCACCTCGCCCAAAGGGACCAAAGACGGAACTTGGGTCGCTGACAATTCGCTCACGCCAAAGCGTCCCTTTCCGTTGGCTCAACTTTCGCGCCAGTTCTTCCCATCGTTTGCTCAACGGGCTTCTGTCAACACTCGTGTCAATTTTGAAATCGCAAGCCCTTAACGGGATGGCTTCAACGACGATGGCAAGTTCACCGCCGAAGAAGTCAAAGAGCAAGTCAAGGAGTTCAAGCCGCAACTCATCAACTTTGCCCTGCTTGCTCAACGGAGCCAGAAGGTAGAAGTGACCGCCGCTGCTGTAAATGATGTTGCAAGGTGGAACTTGCAACTTTCGTCTCAACCACTCAGCGATGGCATCGCAGAGAAGGTTCAAGTAAGCCGAACGACCACGCAAACTTTTCGCCGCACCTTTGCTGCTGATAGTGTAGATGAACCGTTGGATGCCCGTGATGTCGCCACCAACGAGCAAAGCGACCTCAACTTCGCTATCAAGCGGGTTGGGTTCCAAATGTTCAATGGTCGCGTCGTCCAACTCCCAAAGGCAATAAGCCAATGCGCCAGTCATTTGCAAATGGTCAGCGAGGGAAATGTCGGGTTCGTCTTCGTAAGCCGCTGCAGGAACGCACCATGCGTAAATGCGGAGCAAAGAAAGCCATGTTAAAACGAAAGCATCAAAGTCACGAAAAGTTGGAGCACTCTCAGGCAGCGCATTCCAAGCCCGCTCAAAAGCGTTCCAAAGAGACAGGTAATCCGCTTCCGCCCGCTCTTTCGGGAAGATGGAGACATCCAAACGCAGGGGCGTTGTCTCGTAGCGCCACCTTCTTTGTTCTGAGAAGGGCAAGTAGCGGTTGCCTATTTTGAGCCTGACAAAAACGGGCATCAAAAGTTCCTGTGATGGGTCGCCCCTCTCTTCTCCCTCACGCTTAACCCGTTCACCCGAAGCCAAATGGTCGGCAATTTTGACGATGCGGATGTCTCGCTCGTAGGGCGATTGTTCATGGTGGCGTTCTACAGTTTGAGCGATTTCCGTTCGCTCCTGCTCCGTCAGGAAGGTGAGGCGGGGAAGGACGAATTTGGCAAGCCACTCAGCGCCGTGAGTTTCGTGTCGTTTCCGCTCGCCCCAAAAAGCCCGCTGCCGGAACTTGCCTAAATCGTGAAACAAACCTTCAAGGGCAACAAGTTCGCCTCCAAGCACCTTTTCACCCACCCTTTGAAAATTTTCGCCAGCGATTTTAGCACTCATAGACAGCAAAGGCAATAGGACTTTTGCACCGAAGCGGTTGGGCAATTTGACCTAAAGCACTATCTTCAATCCAAACCGCAACCGTTGACAGCGACGAACAAAAACGCTATACTTGCAGTCGACCTAAGCCGTTTCGAGCACCTTGACAACTTAAAAGAGGCGAGTGGGCTTTGGGCTACGAGTTGAAATGGTCAGGGTTGAATTGCTGATGGGTGAAATGACCGCACGCATGCACGCCTGCACCCTCAACCCACAACTCAGTTCCGACCCGACCATGAGGGGACGGCGACGGGTCATCGCCACGCTTGTATTTCTGGGTCAACATCTTAGTTCCGACCCGACCATGAGGGGACGGCGACTGAGGTGGTTCTATGGTTTTGAAGTCGCCCTGAACAAGGTTCCGACCCGACCATGAGGGGACGGCGACTTTGGTAGTGTAACATACTCATACTTGACTTTTGGGAATGTTCCGACCCGACCATGAGGGGACGGCGACTTCTCACGGCGTTCATGAGACCTCGTTTGGTGCGGGAAGTTCCGACCCGACCATGAGGGGACGGCGATATTGCACGGATGTAAGTAAGGATGAAGTCACGGTGGGTTCCGACCCGACCATGAGGGGACGGCGACTATTCTTCTTTCACTACCTTGAGCAGGTTGCCGAAACTGTTCCGACCCGACCATGAGGGGACGGCGACGGTGTCCAGCAAGTTTCCAAGTGCGGAGCGCCCTCTTGTTCCGACCCGACCATAAGGGGACGGCGATATTGTCCGTGCGTTGTAGCCGTTCCCGACAATTTTCGTTCCGACCCGACCATGAGGGGACGGCGACTAGAATCTGGCAGGACACTGAGACTCATAATCACAGGGTTCCGACCCGACCATGAGGGGACGGCGATATGCGACGGATGTCATAACTCCATGCCCATGACAGGGTTCCGACCCGACCATGAGGGGACGGATAAACGGCGGGTTCTGGGTTGAGGGTTGTGAGTTCTGAGTTAACGGCAAATTGAAGCCAGTTTTTGAACTCTTAACCCACAACTCTCAACTCGCAACCCAAATTTGACCCGACCATGAAGGATTTTCGTGGCTGACCCACTCCCATACTCGCACGCTTACACCCATACACGCCTGCACACTTGCATGCTTACACGCTTGCACGCTAAGAAAGGTGATGATGGGATGCTGAGGTTTGTCAGGCTCAGGTTTGAGGCGGAAGTTACCAATGACGGGACTTTGCCCAGATTTTTCGGACCAACTTTGCGTGGCGCTTTGGGCTTGAACTTCCGAAAGATGGTCTGCGTCACTCACCTTGACGATTGCTCCCAGTGCATCTTGCGCTTTCAGTGCCCTTACACTCGCTTCTTTGAACCTTTCGCACCTGCTGACCATCCTTTCGCAAAAAGGCTCGTTCAGATGCCTCGCCCTTTCTCCCTTCAAGTCCCTCCGCCTTCAAATTCGCCAGTCACCTTCAAAGTCGGAGATGCTTTCTCCTTCGGGATGACAATTTGGCATCAGGCTGAAAACCTTTTGCCCTATCTCATCGTCGCCGTTCAAAGGACTTTGGCAAACGGAATTGGAAAGGGCTTAAAGGCAAGTTTGGTTCGTGTCGTTGCGGGAAGCGGAGAAGACGAGATGGAAGTTTTCAGCGCAAGGGAAGGCATCATCGTGACTTCCTTGCCTTCGGTTTCAGCGGGAGAAATTTTGGCTTCAACGAAGGAAAAAGTTTCTCGGTTGATTGTCCGCTTTGTGACGCCGACGAGGATAGACCTTTCTGGGAAATTGCAAAACCCGGTGACCTTTTCTGCGTTGGTCAAGGGAGCGAACGAGAGGGGGCGTGCGTTGTTTTGGGCGTATGAGAGGACAGAGCCGCCTTGGGACGGGAAAGTTTTGGTTGAAAATGCAAGGAAGGTTGAGATGACCGACGGCGAACAAGTTTGGTTGGATATGCAGAGGTTTTCGAGGAGGCAGCAGGAGAGGTTAAAGGTTGGCGGGGTGATTGGTTGGGCGGAGTTTGAGGGTGAAGATTTGTCGCCATTTTTGCCGCTGCTGAAACTGATGGAGTGGGTTCATGTTGGGAAGTTGGGAACGATGGGACTGGGGCAAATTGTAATCGAGGCAAGTTAAGGCAATCCAAAGCATAAGGGTAAGCAAAGGGGGGAACCATGACTTCGAGCCGTAAGCGATTTTGCCTGTTCAAGTTCGTTCAGTTTTGTCGGTTGTGCTCAAGCCTTTGCCAGCCTTGTCGCCAATGCCTCCAACAACTCAAACTTGCCTACAACGAGACTTTGGTTTCTCCCTCTTTCTTGTTGACAGTAACAATCGAGCCATTGTGGGATTGAAGTGTCGGCGCTCTCCTTCGGGTTGTCTTCGTAGCAATCGAACCGTTGTGAGATTGTAGGGGACTAACCATTAAACCTTAGGGACATTTGGTGGGTGCGATGGATGTTCAGGAAGTTTACCAAAGGATTCTGGGCGATATACCCTATGAGCACCAACAAAAGGCATGGTATGCCCTAACGCAAGGTAAATCGGTAATCTTGAGGGCTCCAACAGGTTCAGGGAAAACCGAAGCAGTCTTCTTGCCCTTCTGTTGCGGAAGCAACGGTCAATTCCCTTCACGGCTCATTTACGCTCTACCCCTCAGGTCACTGGCAAACCAAATTGAGAGGCGATTGAGAAACCACGCTGAAAGGTTGGGCAAATCAACATGGAGAATAGCACTTCAGCACGGTCAAAAGCCAGAGAGCGTTTTGTTTGCTGCCGATGTCGTTGTTGCCACCATTGACCAAGTCATTAGTTCCTACGCTTGCACCCCCTTAACTTTACCGCTACGGCACGGAAATATCCCCGCTGGAGCAGTTGCAGGTTCTTTCCTTGTCTTCGACGAAGTTCACCTGTTCGACCCTGAACTGGCATTGCAAGCGGTGCGGCTAATTTGTGAACGGCTTTACCGCATGGGTTTGCCCTTTGCTATCCTTTCAGCAACGCTCCCAGACAGCGTCCTTGATTTCTTTGAGGAGAAGTTGGGGTGCGAGAAGATTGACGCTCAAAACGAAACTATTGAGCGAGAGGTCTTAATGGAGTTTTGCGATAGCGAGTTGACGGTAGAAACCCTTGAGGACGCACTAAAGCAAGGTCATCGGAAAGTCATCATCGTTGTAAATACTGTCGAGCGCGCCATCAATCTGTTCCAGCAGGTGAGAACCTTAGCAGAGCGACACGGTTACGCTGTTAACCTTCTCCATGCACGGTTTCTCCCAGAGGACAGACAGGAGAAGGAAAGATGGGTTGAAGAAAACTTCGGCAGGAACGCTTCGGAAGGAAAGAGCATTCTCATTGCTACTCAGGTTGTGGAAGTTGGGTTGGATATTTCCGCTGACTGCTTGTTGACAGAAATTGCCCCTGTTGACGCCATCATCCAAAGGGCGGGGCGATGTGCCAGATGGGGCGGTTGTGGGCTCGTGAAGGTCTTCAAAGTCGAGAAGGCTGCACCTTACGATGAGAACTTGGTTAACAGAACCGAGAAAGTTCTCTCGCAAGACTCTAACTCACTTCTCACATGGGAGAAGGCGAAAGAGTGGGTCAACGAAGTTTTAAACGACCGCTACAGGCAGGTTTTAGAGCAAGGAACCTCTTTCGAAAGCGCCATTGCGCGTCTAAGCCACGCTGCTTTCACTGGCAACCGCAGAGAAATTGAGGGAGTTGTTCGTGATGTTCAAACTGTTGAGGTGTCATTGCACAGTGACCCTCAATCGTTGGGCGAAAGTGCTTTGTGGTTGCCGACCATAAGTGTCCACATTGGAGTTGTGAAATCGTGGCTTAAAGAGGGAGCAAAAGCGTGGAGGTTAGAAGTGGACAGAGAGGCAAGGGATGCTGGGATACAGGTTCGCTGTGAACCGATCAGTGAAAGGAACCAAAGGGAAATTTGTCTCGGTGACCGTTTGATTTTTGAGCCGACCAAATTGGCTTACAACCCTCAACTTGGTCTGCACCTTGGTGAGGGTGGGGTAAACTTTGAACCACAAATTGAAAAGGAGAGGACAAGACTTGACATCACTTACCAAGACGAATCTTGGATTTGCCATGCTCTCAAAACGGTCAACTACATGGAGAGAGTGCTTGAGCGGGAGAACCTTGCTGTTGAAGGTTTAGCGAGACTTTTGGACATTTCATCCGATGAAGTTAGGAGGGCAGGGAAGTTTGCAGCGCTTCTTCACGACCTTGGAAAACTCACCATTGAATGGCAGAAAAGGGCTGGTGTAAGTGAGAACGCCTCAGGACACGAACTTTTGGCTCACACAAAAAGTCGAGACTACGCTTATTTTCCTTCCCACGCAACCGTCTCAGCCTACGCATTGTGGTGTGCACTTGAAGGTGTAATTCCATGCCAATTAGGTAAGGCAGTCTTATTCGCTATTGCTCACCACCATTCTGTCCGTGCAAAACAAGTGCCAAGTTATAGGCTACATCGAAGTTGGCAACAAGCCGTTAAAGAAGCCTTGGAACAAATTGGCTTGGATAGTGATTGGTTGGAAGGGGTTCATCAGGAACAACCAAGCACTACTGACCTTCGGACTTCTTTCCCACCTCTTGAACACGAACGCCTTTACACCGCCTATATCTTAGTGGCAAGATGGTTAAGGCTTGCGGATAGGATGGCGACGGAGGGGGACGAGAGTGCAATTTTTCGTTACGAAGACTGGTTTGGACGCGTTTGATACAGCAAGGGCTTGGGGTTTGGCTGTCTTGCTCAATGTTCTGACTCAGGATGAGGTTAGGTTGCAAGATGCAAGTTGGGCTTTTATTTTAGAGCCTAAAGGGTGTATCCCCCAAAATGCTCAACTAACTGGGTTAGTAAGTTGGGGAACCCTTTTCGCCGCTGGAGATGTGCAATGGGACGATGTTTTTGTGACTCAAAGGAGTCGTCGAGAGGAAAAGAAGAGGCAAGTGCGTCAGATACTGGAGACCCAATTACACTCTTTGCTCTCAGATTTACAGCGACCCGACAATTCGGTTGAAATTGGAAGTGGGGAGAATGTGCCGGGTGGCTTAGAACCAGCGGCTTTTAAGGGTCTACGCCATGTCACGAAGGCGAGTTACCGTGAGGACCAATTAAAAGTTTCAGAGGGTCATTGGGCACTTTCTTGCCTTGGGATGGCGACATGCGGGACTTACCGTCATATTTGTGAGGCTGGACAAGATAGGTGGCTTGTTCTTTTACCTGTCCCACAAAATGTCCACTTTAACTACTTTCAGGATGTTCAGGAACTAATGCGTCCTTCTGGTCTCCAATATATAGGCGTCCAAAATGCTGCTGCTCACTACGCAGTTCAGTTAGCGGAACAATTGCGCAGGCGTGCTGCCGCTCAAGGGAGTTTACAAGACCGCTTCTCAGCAATTCTTTACTTTACGCTTTTCGGCACAAGGCAACAGGTGAAGCCCTCACAGGGGAACCGGTTGAACTTAACGCCGTTGATGGACGCAATTCAAGAAGACCCCCATGGGACAGAAGCGATGCTGAAGTGGCTTGATTATTGCTTTCGTCTGGGGGCGACAAGAGGAGCTGAAGAGTTAGCGTTGGCAGTGACTGAGTTAGTCATGCGTTGGGATTTAGACGCTTACGAGAAATTGGTGAGAGTCTTAATACGGGCAATCAACAGACAAGATTTACGCCGCAGAAATATAAGAAATTTGCGTGAATGTCTTTTTTTAACAAGAGTAGATATTTTAAGGAAAGTTGTGGAGGTGATGTCCTATGCCTAAACTTTCGGAGTTATATGAAAACCAAGCAATAAGGAAGTTAGGTGAAGCACTTGGGAGAGCCATCGGTGATGAGGAAACAAGGGACTATGCTTCTCTTATTGACTTGGAGTTCGCTCAGGATAAGGTTAGTTTCGCCGACGCAATTCACCGATTTATGCGCCGCTTTCTAACTTTCTTGTCTCGAAAAACTGATTGGGAAAGTCCTTCAGAGGCATACATCGTTGAGGTTATGCGACTTGTAGATGCTTGTGCCAATGAAATGCCATTTCAAGATGAACAGAGAAGAATTAACGAAGCGATTCGACTTGTCCGAGCAGCTCTGCTTAGTCATGCATTAGCCCACGCTTGTCGCATTAAACGGGAGCAAATGCGTTCCCAAGGGCAGGAATCGAGAGAGGTAGAAGGGGGTGAACAATGATGCCAGAGCAAGGGCAAGATCGGGTCTTTGAAGTCGCCATCGTTGGAAGGGCAACTTGGAACCTACACTCGCTAAACAATGAGGGGACAATTGGTAATGTGACTGAACCACGCACTGTCACTTTATGGAACGGGGATAAAGTAGACGGTGTCAGTGGTGAGATGATGAAACACATCCATGCCTTTTGGACTTGGCTTCGAGCGAAAGAAGGTAGGTTACCACTTTGTTCTGCTTGCCAAAAATTTCAACCACAGCGTGCCGACGCTTCTATTGGAGACCTGCCGGAAGAAGTGAGGGGAAGAGGAAGAGAAGCCGATGCAATGGGAGAAATTATCAGAAGGTGCGTTCTATGTGACCTGCACGGTTTCTTCGTTCAACGCCCAACCATTCACCGACAGTCAACGATTGAATTTGGTTGGGTCGTTAGCGTGCGGGAAAAATTTCACCGCGACCTACACCTTCATGCCCGTCACGCTATAGGCTCGCAAGAGGAAACTACGAGCGAGGGAGAAGTTTCAGAGGAGGAAGCTTCAGGCGAGAGGGAAGCTGAAGTTACGGCTCAAATGGTTTATCATCGCCCAACACGATCTGGCATTTACGCTTTCGTTACTCTCTTTCAAGCGTGGCGTATTGGCTTAAACGAGGTCAACTACACCTATGCTCTGGGGAACGACGATGAACGCAAGGAGCGCTTTGAATTAGCGTTGACTGCTTATGAGTGGACCTTTAAGCGCCCTGACGGAGCAATGACGACGACGAGGCTGCCTCACATTGAAGGTGTTGAAGGTCTCGTTCTGGTAGCGAAAACTGCTGTGCCTGTTCCATTACTCAGCCCACTTTGCGACGATTATCGCCAAAAATTGAAAGAGTTAGCAGAAAGACAGGGAGTTGAAGCGCACGAGTTTGACGACCTTTTGAGGCTGACGGAAATCTTAACCGATTTGCGCCAACTGAGTCCTTTCAAACTTAGTGATTCTTCACAGCAATAAAGTCCTTGAGGTGATGTCTTTTGGGGAGGAGGCGAAGGGTTGAAATTGCGGAGAATTTGGTCGAGGAGGAAGTGAGCAAGATTTGGCTGAAGGCAGAGATTGAATTTGCCAGCACTTTCTCCTACCGCCAACCTGATGCTTCGGCTCAATTTGCCATTGGTTCTCCAATCCCTTCACCTGCGACAATTAAGTTGACTCTCGTTGACACAGCCATCCGATGGAATGGGAGCGTTGAATTTGGGCGGCAGGTTTTCGGTTGGCTCAAGACTTGCAAAGTTCATTGCGTCCCACCTGAGAGGGTTGTGAGGTTTCGTGCCTTTTTGGGAAGGTTGAAGCCGAGGGAGGGCGAACTTCTAAAATCGACTGGAGTTCGAGACTACTTCCTGCTTGACGGGTGTTTAACCGTTTTCCTCCAAGTGCCCGCCGATAAGGCTGAAACGGTAAAAGAACTTTTGCTTAAAGTGCGACGGTTAGGCTCTTCAGATTCCCTTTGCTGGTGTCGAGAAGTCGAGGAAGTTAGCGAATCGGAACTCCCATGCGAATTCTTTGCCCGCAAGTTAGAAGAGTTGCCAGAGAACATACTGCAAAAGGGGTTGGCGCAGGGGCTGTTAGTTGTGAGGCTCTCGGACTTAGCTGAGAGGTCACAATTTGACCACTTTAACCCATTTGGTGGCACTTCACGCAGTGAGAGTCTCGAAAAGGGTTCTTACCTTTTGCCTCTGAAGATGGAGCGCTATGGCGAAACTTGGGCTTTGCTGAAGCTAGTCCCTTTACCGACCCAATTAAAGGGACTGTGACTTGAGGTTTCGCTGAACTATCCTGTGGCAGTTACGAAACCTGTCAAATTCAAGGTGCACGGAAAAGGACTTGCCCTTGAGGTGATTTGATTAGAAGAAGACCACCAGAAGGTCCCTCACTCAAGTGAACACAAGACCTT
>Ga0081478_130018_pt1 | contig 11733 bp, 8 predicted proteins | sample OctSprmetagenome_FD_70983 | JGI IMG/M metagenome (GOLD analysis project Ga0081478, IMG submission 70983) | Hot spring and microbial mat streamer communities from Octopus Spring Streamers, Yellowstone National Park, USA - T=80-84 v2 (version 2) | ecosystem: Environmental > Aquatic > Thermal springs... | reverse complement strand
AGTTTATAGAGGGGCTTATGAAGAGGGAGGGCACGGAAAAGTTGGCGGAAGTGAGAAGACGCATGGGAGACATCACTTGGGAAAAGGTGGGAATATTTAGGGATGAAAAATCCCTCAGGTCTGCCTATGAGGAGCTTGGAGAACTCTTAGAGAGATGGGAACACATTCCCGTGGTGGATAAAAGCAAGGTGTTTAACACCAACCTAGTGGAGCTTTTGGAACTCAGGAACATGTTGGAGCTGGCAAGGGTGGTTGCCTTTTCTGCCCTGCACAGGAGGGAATCAAGGGGAGGACACATGAGGGAAGACTATCCAAACAGGGATGACGAAAACTTCCTAAAACATACCTTGGTCCGACAGGTGGGAGACCGCCTTGAGCTTGAATACCTGCCGGTGAATATTGTTAAGTATGAACCTGCCCAGAGGAGCTACTGATGAGGGTTGGGATCCTCGGTGGTGGGCAGTTAGGTTGGATGACCATCTTAGAGGGCAGAAAGCTTGGCTTTGAGTTTTTTGTGGCGGACGATACGCCACACTCCCCCGCCCGCAAAGTGGCAGACCTCTGCTTTGACTACAGTCAAATAGATGAGTTTGTTAGGCTCTGCGATGTCATAACCTATGAGTTTGAGCACATACCAGAGGAGGTTTTGGAAAAGACTGCACCTTTGACCTTTCCCTCCGTGGGGATTTTAAAGCTAAAAAAGAGCAAGGTGGAAGAAAAGCTATTTCTGAAAAGAAGAGGCTATCCCGTCCCTACCTTTACCGTAGCCTTCAAGGAGGATTTAGAACAAAAGTTAGGGCTTTTGAACCTTCCTGTAGTGGTAAAGGCGGAAGCTTTAGGGTACGATGGCAAGGGGCAGTATTTGGTAAAAAGCCTACAGGACCTTCAAAAGGTAAAAGCCAATCATGGAGAAAAGGATAGGTTCTTGGTGGAGGAGTTTGTGGATTTTGACTTTGAGCTTTCCATCATAGGAGTGCGAAGCCCAAGGGGGGAGGTGCGACTATATCCACCCACCATAAACCATCACAGAGAAGGCATTCTCTTTTACAACCGCACCACCTCTATGGTGTTCCCAGAGGGAGAAGAGATAGTGAGATCTTTGATGGAGGAGCTAAACTTAGTAGGTGTGCTTTGCGTAGAGTTCTTTTACACCAAGGAAGGAAAACTTTTGATAAACGAAATGGCACCAAGGGTGCACAACACCGGACATCACACCTTAGATTCCGCCTACACATCCCAGTTTGAAAACCTGCTCAGGGCAATAACCGGGCTTCCGCTGGGTTCTACAAAGCTAAAGTCTCAGGCGGGCATGTTGAACCTGCTTGGAGTTTCCTATGAGGAAATAGACTGGAAAAAGGTTCTTTCTGTGGAGGGCACCAAGCTATATTGGTATGGCAAAGAAAAAAAACACAGAAGGAAAATGGGACACATCAATCTGGTGGCAAGCACAGAAGAAGAGGTGGTGGAAAAACTTAACCAGCTTTATGACATGATCTACGAACCCATCAAGTGTTGAGGCGTTGGTAGGTTTCCGAAAGTTCTAAAAGCCAAAGGCTCAGCTCCGCGGGAGGTAGTTGATCCATCCTCCACTCCCAATTACCTCTGGCAGTTCCCGGCGTGTTCATCCTTGATTCTTTGCCAAGGTTCGAAAGATCCTGCATAGGAATCACACAATATTTAGCCACAGACATATAGGCTAACCTTATTAGTTCTTTCGAAACATTTTCTGTGTCCAAGCTTTTTCCCAAATACCTTTCAAGCCTTTCCCTGTCTGTGGAATTTAGTTCTTCCATAAACCAATCCTTTATGGGCATGTTGTCGTGGGTGGTTGTATAAACCGCGCAGTTTTGGTTGTGATTATGAGGCAAATGGGTGCTGTTTGGTTCAAAAAAGGCAAAGGCTAACACCCTTGTGGATACAAAGCCAAAGCGATCTCTGAGCTCCTCCACCTCTCTGTCTATGGTTCCCAGGTCCTCCGCTATGAAGGGAAATTCAGGAAAACGATCCCTCAACAGGCTAAAGAACTCCTCCGGATATGCCCTCTCCCACCAGCCTTCTTTGGCGTTTTGCCTTCCTTTGGGAACCACATAATAGGATACAAACCCTCTAAAATGGTCTATGCGTAAAAGGTCGTAGAGCTTTAAAGAGTGTTTTATCCTCTTGACCAACCACTCAAAGTTTTCCTCCCTCAGTGCCTGCCAATTATAGACGGGGTTCCCCCAGAGCTGACCCTCTGGGCTAAAGTAATCCGGAGGAACGCCCGCGCACACATCAAGTCTAAAAAGCCTCTGATTTTTCCACACGTCTGCACTGTCAAAGGCAGGATAAATGGGAAGGTCCCCTACGATCCTTACACCCTTTTCATTGGCATAGCTTTTTAACCTGAACCACTGCCTGTAAAAGACATACTGCTTGAACTTTTCCCTCTTCACATCCAAAGGGTCTGGCTTTAACTCAATCCAACGGTCCCAAGAACTTTGGTTTTTGTTCTTCAGGGCAGAAAAGACGGCGTAGTCTTCCAGCCAATAGGCATTTTCTTCCTCAAACTGCCAAAAGTCCCTATCCTCCGAAAAGTTCCTAAAGGCTTCCTCAAGGATCAGGTCTTTTACAAAGTAAGCCTTTGAGTAATCAACCCTTTGGCTGGGTTTTTCTTTTACCTTATCTAAGGTCTCTTTAGAGATAAGTCCATCTTCCTCTAAGAGTTCAGGGCTCACAAAAAGTGGATTTCCCGCAAATAGGGATGTAGAAAAGTATGGGGAATTTCCAAACTCTTCAAAGGTAGGGTTCAAGGGTAGCACCTGCCAGAGCCCTTGCCCACTGTTAGACAAAAAATCCACAAAAAGATAGGCAGACCGCCCAAGGTCTCCTACGCAAAAGGGAGAAGGTAGAGAACTAATGTGCAAAAGAACACCAGCCCATCTGTGCATAGTTAAAGCTTAAACTATAGGCTAACAAACATCAAGCTTAGATTTTGGTATTAAAACTCTTGTGTGTCAATGAGTTTGTATTTTTAGAACACCCTCGTTATAATCTATGTCTAAGAAAAGATGGAGGCTAAAAGAGAAAAGTTCTATCAGGTCCTGAAGGACCTATTCGTAGGAGAAGCCAGAATAGAAGGGCGAGGTGGCTACATAAACCTTTTGCGTATTAAGTCCAAATACTACGAGAGGGTAAAGGAAAATATAGAGGAAGAAATATCCAAAGTAAGGAAAAGGTATCCAGAGTTTGAAGGAGAGCTTTACGACAAGCTATACACCTTTTTCAAGCGATACATCTCTAAAAGCGGGGCTATCCTTTTCAATGAAACTCCCTTTCACAACGATGTCTACGAGAAGGTCTATACAGACAAAAGGGATGTGATGCTGTTTTGGAAAACCAAAAACCTTTACTATGTAAAGACAGACAGAGTGTTTAAAAGCATGCCTGTGGAGTTTGACGGGCTTAGGTTTTTCTTTGATGCATCGGAGATAGAGTATAAGAAGAACAACGAAAAAAGGGAGATTATTTATGAGTTTGATAAAGTCCAAAATGGAGAGATAAGGTTTAAAGTTAAGTATTTAGAAAAAGGGCGAAAAACGGATACAGAAGAAATACTTAAGAAACTAAGGAAGGCAGGGATAAGAATCTCCGAGGAGCAACTACAAGATGCCTTTAGAATTTTTGAAAAGCAGTCGGAGGTGGATTACTTCATAAACAAAAACGCAAGGGAATTTTTGAAGGAACAGTTTAAGCTGTGGCTCTATCAATACCTTGTGGATGACACGGAAGAGTGGTCCAAAGAAAGAGTAGAGCAACTTAATCTTTTAAGAAATATTGCTTACAAACTCATAGACCTTATAGCCCAATTTGAAGAGGAGCTTGTAAAGATCTGGAATAAGCCAAAGTTTGTAAGAAACTCAAACTATGTTATTACCTTAGACAAAATAGCCAAGCACGGAGAGAGGGGCTTGGAAGTGATAAGGAAAATCCTCAGTCATCCAAACACAGAAAAGCAAATAAAAGAGTGGAAAGAGTTAGGCATAGTAGATGATAGCTTTAAGGTGGAGGATGTTTTAGAATGGGACAAACTGTCAGAAAAATACCAGTTCTTACCCATTGATACGAAATATTTTAAAGACTTGGAATTTGAGATAATCGGACTTTTTGATAACTTAGACCAAGCTTTGGATGGATGGCTTATAAAAAGTGAGAATTATCAGGCATTGAATACAATATTACCAAAGTTTAAAAGAAAGGTCCGGACTATTTACATAGACCCACCCTATAACACAGGAAGCGACGGGTTTATCTATTTAGATAGATTTTCCCATTCCACTTGGTTGTCTTTTATGCACGATAGACTCACTTTAGCCAGAGGGCTATTAAGCGAGGATGGGGTGATTTTCACAAGTATAGGTGATTTAAACCCACAAGAGGGAGAAAGCTTCAGGCTACAGTTTCTACAGAGCATGATATTTTCCAAGAGGTTTGGAAATTTAATATGGAAAAAGAGAGGGGGTATAGGAAGTTTTTCTGAAAAAAATTTGACAGAAAACCACGAATATATTACTGTGTTTGGAAATGAAAAGTCCTTCATTTACGAAAATATAATCACGGAAAAGCAGAGGAAGGAATATAAGCACAAGGACGAAAGGGGACCGTATAAATGGATGGACTTGCTTGGTCCAAGCCAACAGACAAAAGAGAAAAGACCAAACTTAAATTACGGCATAATCATTGATCCCAGCACTTGCAACATAATTGGATTTGAATACAACCAAAACGGTGAAAAAAAACGAGAGATGTTTTCTGACAAATACACTGATATTGAAATAATCTACCCTAAAGGAAATTACACATGGTTGATAAGTAGGGATGTGCTCAAAAAGCACTACGAGCAGGGACTGATTAGAGTATTTAAAGAAAAGAACGGATATTCTGTAAAGATCAAAAAGCACCTCTTTAAGCCCGATGGAACAGTAGATGGGAATGTTCTAAAAAGCATACTAACTGATAATGGTGTTGATGTGGGACTAAATGCGGACGCAACAAGGGAGTTAAAGGACCTATTTTATCCCAATGATTACTCGGCTTTAAAGCCAAAGCCAGTGTCCCTTGTCAAACTGTTGATCCATACAACCACAAAGGGCAATGAGATAGTCTGTGATTTTTTCGCTGGTTCTGGCACCACAGCCCATGCGGTCATGGCTTTAAACAAAGAGAACAATGGAAAGAGAAAATTTGTCTTAATAGAGATGGGAGAACACTTTTATACAGTTATCATACCAAGGATCAAAAAGGTAGCCTACTCTTTTAACTGGCATCGTGGAAAACCACAGGATAGCAATGGAATAGGAGTATTCTTTAAATACTACGAGCTTGAACAGTTTGAAGACACCCTTGCCAAAGCGGTCTATAAGGACGATGTGATCCTCATAAGAGGAAAATCATTGTATGAACAGTATATTTTTCTAAAAGATGAGAAACTTTTGAAAGCTTTAGAGATAGACTACGAGAATAACAAGGTAAAGGTAAACCTAAAAAGACTCTATGAAGATATAGACATAGCCGAAACGCTTTCTAATCTAATGGGAAAATGGATAAAGAAGATAAAAGAGAATGAGGTAGAGTTTGAAGATGGCACAGTCATAAACACAAAAGACTTGGACTATAAACTAATAAAACCCTTAATCTGGTGGTAAGATCATGGAAAGGGACTTATTTGAAACTTATGGAAGCCCTGCCTTTGAGATACGCATAGTGGCAAAGTGGATAGAGAATTATATTTTTGATGAGATTATAAAAAGTTATAACTTGATAGGTTATAGGATTTACAAAAATTTAAACTTTCATGCTGGCTACGATGTGGAAGTTGTGTTTGAAACTAAAGATGGAAAGGCTATATCAATAAAAATAGAAGTGAAAACAGAAGAATATCATTGGTATTCAAAAACAAAAAACATAGGATTGGATTACATATCCGCCTTCAAATTTAGGGATAAGGCATACAAAAATAAAATAAAAAATCAGGGTAATTGGGTAAGCCCAGAAGAACTTAATGAGTTCAAGCGAAACATTACAGTTAAGAGAAATGGAAAACTCTACACATGCGATGCGGATATACAGCTTTTTTATTGCAAGCTAAATGAAACGGAAGCTAAATTCTTTGCATACTGTAATGAATGTTTGAAAAACTTGCGGACCTATTTTGAAAACCATTATCCCTTGAGGATAAACGATAAAGCAAGTTATGATTTGAATGACACATGGGAATCTGCCGCTTATTTTGTAAATCCTGAGGAATGTCCGGAGTTAAAGAAGTGCGAAATAAACAGCTTAGATAAACTAATAGAATGCCTTAACTGGGCACGAAGAATGATGTAGGTTATAATTCTATCGGCGTGAGGTTGAAGGAAAAAGATAGAAGATCATTGGACAATTCTGGGATATCAATCCCAAACTTACGATTGAAAACGATCTTAGACACATTGGAAGATGTTGAAGAAGTGTGGTATGCTATTGACCTTTCCCAATTCTCAAGTAAAAAGAAGCTTTTTGACTATCAAGAGTCCGCTTTAAGAAATGCCATAAAAGGGCTTTATTACTTTTACGGCAAATGCGGAGGCAACAAGGAAGAGTTTTTTGAAAATGTTTATAAGGGTATCCTGCCTGAAACTCTCCTTATACGAAACAAAAAGCTTATAGACCTTCTAAAAGAAGGAGGGTTTGTGGCTAATGAGAATAAGCTTCCCACTTATCAAATAATCAACCGCATGGGTTTTTGGATGGCTACAGGCTCTGGGAAAACTCTTGTAATAGTAAAGCTTATTGAACTGTTGAGTGAGCTTATGAACCTGAAACTTATTCCAAAAAAGGATATCTTGTTTTTAACACATAGGGATGATCTGATAGGGCAGTTTAAAGGGCATGTGGAAGAGTTTAACAAGGGGAGAATGCCCAGCAAAATAATTCAGCTTTATGAACTGAAGGATTATGAGGATGTTAAAATCGGGCTGGACAATCCAATAGGTATTCCTGTTTTTTATTACAGGGCAGACCTTTTTGACACAGAAGAGAAAGAAAAAAGGGTGAATTTTAGAAACTATCTAAACAATGGCAATTGGTATTTGATCCTTGATGAAGCCCACAAGGGAGATAAGGATGAGAGCAAAAGACAGACAATTTTCAACATCCTTTGTAAGAATGGCTTTAGGTTTGACTTTTCAGCTACCTTTACAGAGGAGATTGACTTTATCACCTGTGCCTACAACTTCAACTTGGCAGAGTTCGTAAAACAGGGCTACGGCAAACATATATATGTATCAGGTGAAAACCTAAGAAGCTTTAACAGAAGGGATGACTTCTCTCAAGAGGAAAAGCAAAAAGTACTTCTAAAGATCTTTATTCTTCTCGCGGGTCTAATAAAAGCAAGGGAAAGGGTAAAAGACAGGGTTCCCTATCACAAACCCTTGCTTTTGGTGTTGGTCCATTCCGTCAACGTTGAGGACTCAGACATGGAACTGCTTTTCAGAGAGCTTGCCAACATAGCCAAGGGTCAAATACAGGACAGCGATTTTCAGGGGGCAAAGGACGAACTTATCCAAGAGTTAAAAAACGCAAGCTTTCAGTTTGAAAGCGTAAGGCTTAGCGGAGAGTTTTTAAACTTGCTCAGGGAGATAACCTTTGAAGACCTACTTGAGGATGTGTTTAACTCCAAAAGCCCTGGAACCATAGAGGTAGTTCAAATTCCACAAAACAGACAGGAGCTACTTTTCAAGCTAAAGTCTGGAGATAAACCCTTTGCCCTGATGAAGATAGGAGACATAACTCCGTGGCTAAGGGAAAAGCTGGAAGGTTATGAAATCGTTGAGAGATTTGAAGAGGAAAACATCTTTGCAAAACTGAACGAAGATGAAGAGATAAACATTCTAATGGGTTCCCGTGCCTTTTATGAAGGTTGGGACTCTATCCGCCCTAATGTGATCGCATTTATAAACATAGGAATGGGAGAGGATGCCAAAAAGTTCGTCCTGCAGAGCATAGGAAGAGGAGTAAGGATTGAACCTTTTAAAAATATCAGGAGAAGACTGGAAATCCTACACAAAAACTCTCAAATAGATATATCTGCATACCAACAGGTAAAAGATTGGACCACTCCAATAGAGAGCCTGTTTGTGTTTGGCACAAAGGCGAGCAATCTGGAAACCATACTGCAAACACTGGCGGAACAAAAAGAAGAGGAAGAAACCCTTGGAGACCTGTTTGAGATAAACCCTGAGGTTCGAGGAAAGCGTGTGTTGGTTCCAGAGTATAAAGAGTCAGAGTTAATACTCAGGTTGCATCCCGAAGATAAGGAAATAGCCAGAGAGTTTCTTGAACTTGACGATCGGATCTTAGTTTGTATGTTTGATGTCCATCCAAAGGTTTTAATAAAGCTTAGAAACAACCTTGATGTTTTGGTGCACGCAGACCATCAACAAAGGAAAATAGGCATTCCTGAAGCTGTCCTTAAAAGGCTTTTTGGATATTTTTCTGCGAAATTCTATAAATATTGACTACATCAAGCATATTTAACAGGTTTGGAGTCTTTATGCCTGAGGTTTGAGTTAGGGCTCATACTCTTTGAAATTGATGGAAAAGAAGTCGGATTTTACATGGGGCACCAAAGGACCGGTGCCCGCTCTTCCAATACGGATACTTACTTTTCTGCGTAGGTTTCCTTTACTTCCTTTGCTTTCTTTGCCATTTCCGGGTCGTATGCCTTTCCTTGCCAAAGGACTTGATATACAACCTCAAAGGTGCTCTCCGCCAACTCGGTTAGTTCCTTAAAGAGCTGGTTGAACCTTTCGCTTCTGTGGGATTCCTCATGGTCCTCAAGGCTTCTCCAGAAGGTTATTATGAGGACTTCCCTATCCTTTAGAGGATGTTCGGTGACTTGTCCAACAGTGGAACCCTCAAGGGAAACACCACCTGTGTTAAGGGCAACAAAGCCTCCATAAAAGCCCGTGTCTGAGTGGTATGTCTTAACATGCTCGCAGAGGTAGGCAACCCTTTCGGCTACATCGTCAAGGGTTACGCCCTCTTTGAGCACTACATAGTTTATGTTCATAATGGCATCCTCTGGAATATCTACGATCCTATTTGCTCCAAACATGGCACACCTCCTAAAAGGGTTTTAATACGAATATAAATATATTCTAAATATCTTAATTTGCAAGGGCTTTGTGTCTTTTCGGAGGTTGAGGGTGCAGTTTCACGAGTTATAATTAAAATTAGCTTGGGGAAAAGACTTTCCGCACATAACTTAAGAAAAAGTTTCAAGGGTAGAGAAATTCTAAAGGGTATAGACCTTTACATTGAGAGGGGAGAGGTGGTGGGACTGCTCGGTCCCAATGGGGCCGGTAAAACCACCCTCTTTAACTGTTTGGTGGGCTTTCTGTCGGTGGATGATGGGACCATAGAGTTGGAAGGAAAGGACATCACGCATCTGCCTACCCACAAAAGGGCTAAGGAGGGCATATCCTTTTTGCCACAGGAACACACCCTCTTTGAGGACCTGACCGTTATAGAGAACCTTCTGATCTTTTTGGAGTTTTTTGAAGAGGGCAAGGAGAGTGCCTTGGCAAGGGCGGAGGAGTTGCTTTCGGACTTTGGGCTTTATGAACTGAGAAACCAAAGGGCAGGAAATCTTTCCGGCGGTCAAAAGAGAAGGTTAGAGATCGCAAGGGCGCTGATCCCAAAGCCCAAGTATTTATTCTTTGACGAGCCCTTTGCGGGCATAGACCCTATAATGGTGGCAGACATAAAGGAACTAATTCTAAAACTAAAAGCTCAAGATATAGGTGTATTGATCACCGACCACAACGTAAGAGAAACCATAAGGCTTGTGGATAGGGTTTACATAATCTCAGAGGGCACGGTGATAGCCCAAGGTCCGCCAAAGGACGTGATTTTGAACCAAAGGGTCAGGGAAGTTTATTTGGGTAAGGACTTCCATCTGTAATCTCTTTAAAAAGCTCTCTGACAGCACTTTTCCAGTCCTTCTTTCCCTCCTCCACCAAGTCAAGCACTTCCTCCATTTTGGCGGTGTATTGATAATCCACCAGCTTTGGGAAGTTCTCCATAAGATAGTCAAGCACCAAGAAGGCGGTCTCTGTAGGCTTTAGGTAGCCCTTTTCCACCACCACATAGCCTCTCTCTTTTAGGGTTTTTATGATCGTCGCATAGGTGGATGGTCTTCCGATGCCTAAGCCCTCAAGTTTTTTTACCAATGTTCCTTCCGTGTATCTTTTTGGTGGCTCTGTTTGCCTTTCTTCCAAGATGATCCTTTGTGGCTTGAGAACCTGTCCCTTTTCAAGCTTGGGCAGTTTTTCCTCCCTAAAGTCATGTTCTTCAAACCTTGTCCATCCGTCAAAGATTAAGGTCCTTCCCTTTGCGATAAATTCAAGGGAGATGCCTTCCGTCAGAGGAATAAGCATAACTTTAGTGTTCTTCAGGACTGCAGGAGTAGAAAGGCTTGCCAAAGTTCTGCCTACGATCAGTTCAAAGAGCATTAGGCTGTCTCCCGGTGGCGGTTTTTTGACTAAGCTGGTGGGTCTTATGCATTCATGGGCAGACTGCACATGGGCTTTTTCCTTGAACTTTCTTAACTTTCCCACATACTCCACACCGTAGTTTTTTTCTATCCACTGGAGGAACTCCATAGCCTTTTCTGGGCTCATGCGGTGGGCGTCCGTTCTTGGGTAGGTGATGTAGCCTTCTTCGTAGAGACCTTGGGCAAGCTTTGTGGTTTTTTCCACGCTAAAGCCGAGCCTTTCGTTGGCGGTCTTTTGTAGCTCGGGTGTGTTAAAGGGCTTGGGCGGTGGCACCATCTCCTCCCACTCCTGAATTTCCTTTACCTCAAAGAAGGCATCCTTTAACTTTTCCAAGTAGGGCTTGGCGTTATCTGGCTTTTCAAACCTCACGCCCAAGTAGGCAGAAAATTCCTCAAAGACCGCCTTGATGTAATAAAACTTTTTCTTCTTAAAGGACTGGATTTCCCTCTCCCTTTCCACTATGAGCCTTAGGGCGGGAGATTGAACCCTTCCTACAGATAGACCTTTTGTTTTTAAGCTTCTCTGAAGTTCTGGCGAAAGAAGATAGCCTATGAGCCGGTCAAGGACCCTTCTGGCAAACTGGGCTTTAACCAAATTTATGTTGATGTTTGTCTGCTCCTTTATAGCTTTTTGGAGGGCGGGCTTGGTGATCTCGTAAAAATACACACGCCTTATTGGAATGTTTTTAACCTTTCTTAACTCCTCCCAAAGAAAGTAGGATATTGCCTCTCCCTCTCTGTCTGGGTCTGTTCCCAAAAGCACAAGCTGGGCTTTAAGGCTACTTTCCTTGATCTCATCAAACAGCTTCTTTTTTCCCTTTCTCCACAAAAAGGTGGGATTTAATGTTTCCAAATCCACACCCAACTTATCCTCGGGCAGATCCTTAATGTGCCCACCAGTTGCCTTAACCAAATAGTCCTTTCCCAAATACTTACTTATAGTCTTTGCCTTTGTGAAAGATTCTACCAAAAACAGGATCATCTTTTCTGGACCCACTCCTCAAAGCTAATGTTTTCTTTTATAGCCCTTAACATCTCCTCCTCCAAGGGTGTAAGGTCTTTGGGAATGAGGTCTGGTCTTTTTTCCAAGGTTCTTTTTATAGAGTGCCACAGTTCCCAAAGCTCAATCATTTTATGGTTGCCAGAGAGCAAAACCTCGG
>Ga0081478_133053_pt1 | contig 11748 bp, 11 predicted proteins | sample OctSprmetagenome_FD_70983 | JGI IMG/M metagenome (GOLD analysis project Ga0081478, IMG submission 70983) | Hot spring and microbial mat streamer communities from Octopus Spring Streamers, Yellowstone National Park, USA - T=80-84 v2 (version 2) | ecosystem: Environmental > Aquatic > Thermal... | reverse complement strand
GAGGTTGAGAATCTGAAGAAACAAAAGAAATGAACTTTTGGGATATCCTTGGAATTTGGATAGCGGCCTTTCTTACCCTAGCAATTTTATCTTTGGTAATCAAGGAAAATCCAATTTATAGGTTTGCGGAACACATATTCGTTGGGGTTTCCGCGGGTTATGGCCTGGTAAATGCAATAGAACAGGCTATATGGCCCCAAATAAAGGGGGGGCTTTTGGACGAGAAATACTTAATTTTTAAGCTTGGGGAGATCACCCTATTCGGACAGAAGGTCGCCTTCCTTTCATGGGGTCAGTTCTCGGTTATCTTGGGAATAATATTGGGCTTAATGATCATAACCAAACTTGAGATCTTCGGGTATATACCTGTCGTGAGGGATTTCAGGTGGATAGCCCTCTTCCCCCTCGCTTACACCATAGGTATATATACGGGTATAAATTTGACCGCAACCTTTCAGGGTTTCATATACCCGCAGATAAGGGCAACATTTTTGCCCCTATGGGGGGAAAACTTTTGGCAGGTGTTCTCAAATTGGGTTTTCGTTCTGGGCGTAATAACCTCAATAATGTACTTTTTCTTCTCCACCGAACATAAGGGTATTATGAAACCCATCGTCAGGTTGGGAATAATATTCATAATGGTAGCTTTCGGTGCGTCGTTTGGATATACAGTTATGGGTAGGATCTCGTTGCTCCTTGGTAGGATATACTTCCTATTTGACCAATGGTTGCCAACGATTACGGGCATTTTCGGATAAAATGGTATGGTTTGATGTAGTTTTAAACGGCAAACCTTTTGAAACTTATAAAGTTCAGATCCCACAAAAGGTCCCTTACACGGTTTCCTGTGATTCATGCTCGTACCAAGAGGTGATGTCCTTTGGTGTTAGGTACTTGGATATAAGGGTTTATAGGGATGGGAGGGTTTACGTAAATTTCCCCGAACCGAAGTTTAAGGGAAGACCATCAAACGATTTTAGGACACACATCAAGCTTGCCGGGGTTTTAAACCCAAACCCCGACTGGGTTGATTATGATCCCCCAAAACCCCACTCTTTACCCAGAAATCCGTTTTCAAAGGCGGAAGTTTGGATAAAGATCAAGATTACAAAAAGCGGGATATACGAAATCCCATTCTCCGAACTCTCAAAACTTGGGATAAACATAAACTCGTACCCAAGGAATACCATAAAGATGATCGCCCTACTTGACACTTTGAGGTCCAACCTTTCCGCAACTTTCAATTTCCCTTACGAAATTCCAATATGGATAGATGAAGGGGGACAGAGGATACTATTTTGGGGGGAATCCCAAAAAGGGTTTAGGGTGATCGGTGGGAACGTCTCTTACTTTGAGAACCCTTATACGGATACGACGTATTATTTTTTGGGTTTGGGCGGGGAAATTGGCAAAAGGATAACCGTTGTGAATTTCCCCCCAGGATCTTCCGTACAACCCATAAGGTTTTATAGGTTTGAGGAGAATATAAACAATCCCGGAAAGAAGGGTAGGGTTTGGTTGGGTAGGGAAATGTCAAGGACCGCTTCGGACCCGGACAGGATATATACATATAATTTTAAATTATCCGACATCTTATCCGGCATATCCTTCAAAACTAGGGTTGCAAACGGTGAATTTTCCGACACATCCGCCAGGCTCTGGGTAAGGATAAACGGACAAATATGCGATTCCGCTTACGTAAGGGTTAGGACCTTCGTTACCCTAAGCTGTTCCCCTCCCCTTTCCACAAACAACACCGTAGAGTACATCCTAAAGCCCTTCGTTGGATCACAAACCCTGTACTTAGATTATTACGAGGTTTCCTATGTTTCAAACGGAAGTTACGGGAATGAGGGGCTCTTTTTTGTGAATTTCTCGGGTAGATTTACCTTGTATTTGAAAGGGGGAAGGCCCGTTTTTGTTTGGGACATCACAAACCCCTACGAACCCAAGATAATTGAAAGCTACACGTACTCCTCCGGAAACCTATTTATAAACGATTCCTCAAACGGATGGGCGAGGATATACATATCAAACTTCGCCAGAAGGCCCATATCCCTTGAGATTTTGAACATTTCTCAGGATCTTTATTCCCTATCTGCCGATTACGTAGCCATAGGATCAAGGGAATTTTCGGGTACATTTAGGAGATTGTTGGAATTTAGATCGGGGAAAACCCCCATATTTAACGGCTCAAGTTGGGAGTATTCTAACGTCTCCACCGCTTGGGCGAACATAGAGGATATATACACCCAGTTTTCCCTTGGAAATCCCGATCCCGTTGCCATAAGGAACTTTTTGTATAACATCTATTTGAGGGATCCAAGCAAGCCAAAGTATGCGGTTCTCGTTGGGGATGGGAATTACGATTATAAGAATTTTTCCGGTTCCGCCTTCCCTAAGCAGGTCCCACCGTACTACGAGATAGACTCAAGCCTTTCTGTGAATCTTGATAACTTCGGCGCATACGACGACTTTTATGGGGACTTTGACTGGGAATTTGGCGGGGACAGATACGCTGACATAGCCCTCGGTAGGATACCCATAAGGGATAACACGGAGCTCTCGGAGTACATCGAAAAAGTCATAGATTATGAAAACCTTAAAAACGATGGGATATGGAGGTATAACGTTTTACTCGTTGCGGATGACGAAAAGTCCGAGAGTCCCACCTCCTGCGAAATCTTCCACACATACGACGTCCTATACAGAGTTAGGCCCGTAATCTCCCCCCGAATAAACACCATACCCTTTTTGCTTCAGAAGTATCCCCTTGAGGGTTCCGTAAAACCATCCGCAACATCCGATCTGATAAAAATTTTAAATTCCGGCGTTCTCATGGTTAGCTTCTTCATACACGGAAACCCGGTACAGATGGCACACGAAAGGCTTTTAACCATAAGCGATGTAGGTAAAATAAACACTAAGGGTAAGGAGAGCTTTATAACCGTCTTATCGTGCAAGGTGGGGGCTTACGATAGGACGGATCCAGTACACGTCCTCGGTGAAGAGCTTATGCTGAAAAGGAACAGGGGTATAGCGGTTTTATCCACAACAGCCTTAGCCTTTGCGGGAAGCAACGCCCTTTACGCCAGGGCTATGTATAATTATCTATCAACTTACGGAAAAGCACCTTTGGGGTACCTTTCCTTAGTCGGCAAGAACGATATATATTATGTTTTACTTGGGGATCCCGCAATTATGCTAAAGCTTCCCGACAGTCTGGCTCCCGTATCTTCTGACACCCTCAAAAGGGGCGCCAAAAGTTGGGCTTACGTTCCTAGGGGGAAGCTCGGGGTTTTTGATATTCCCGAATGGGATACCGTTTCTTTTAACTGCCTCCCGATAAAATACCCATACGCCAAAGGTAGGGCTCCCATATTTTATGGTGATGTTCCGGGGGATACGGTTAGATTCTGGGTACCTCTTAGGGGGCTTTTAACATCCTCGGATACACCGATACAAAAGGCTTTGTTAAATTGGTGGGATGGCGATAGGGGTTATTCCGCTTTATATCCCATATCTAAGATTGATTCAAGCTTAGGATCCTACAAACCTAAGGTCTATGGGTATTACGGGGATATTCCCCTTGAAAACGGTATGTTCTTGCCTTCAAAGGTTAGACTGAAATTCCTATTTGAAAGTAAGGAAGGCTTTGATATTAGGACATCCGGGGATAACGCTTCACCCCCCAGGATTCTAATAGATAATCTAAGGAGCGAAATTTTGGAAGTTAAAATCCTAAACGATACCTTAGCGGAAGCCTATTATGATCTTGATTTTTCCTCTTCTCCCGGAAAACACAGGTTGGGCGTCTCAATAACATCCGCAAAGGGGGTTAGGGGTTATAACGTTTGGGATTTGGAGTTTTCGGGTGATAGCCTAAAAATATTGAATTTGTTAGCATACCCGAATCCTTACAGGAACGGAAAATTCTATATAACATTCAACCTAACCAAGAAGGCGGAAGTGAGCATAAAAATATATACGCCCACGGGTTTGATCGTTGATGAGATAAAGAAAACTTTGAATCCGGGCTTTAACTCCGTTGAGATAAGTACCGCATACCGCCTTGCAAACGGGATATACGTGGCGGTTGTGGATGCGAGGTCAGGTAAGGAAAAGGTAAAGGCCTTTACCAGGTTCGTAATAATGAGATGAAAAGCTGGAAGGTCCTCTTTGCATTCTTCGTTTTATCTGCTATGGCAATATCACCATATATGAGGAGCTTGAGCGAGAATTATATATATTGGATGGGGTTTTTCGTCTATCTTTTTGCGGGAATTTTAACGTTCGTTGAGGGGAAGTATTTTGAGAGGTTTTGGGCTCTGGGCTTTTTCTCCCTATCCCTATATTCCGCCATAAACTCCCTCCAGATCCCCCCATCCTCCTACTATTTGGGGGACTTTCTATACTTCACCGCTTACATCCTCCTTATGTTGGGAACGTTTTCTTACCTATGGAAGGAGGGGTATAGAACCTATTCGATTTTGATGGTAATTTTGCTCCTTATTTCCCCCCTCTTATCCTATGCCCTCGTTAACTTTTCCGAAGTGGATCCAACGAAAAGGCTCTCCATGTTTTTCAACTTTGAATATGTTATCCTTGGGATTTTGAATACCCTATTCACCTTGCCACCAGCAACCCTTGATAGGGCATGGGCAATTCGTCTTTTGGCTTTTGGGATACACGGCGTATCCGAGATTTGGTTTATCCTTTGGTTAATTTACGGATTTACGCCGACGGATATATCAATAATCTGGCTAACACCCCTTATTATCACCCTGCTAACCCAAAGGGCGGATGTGAAAATGTATTACAGAACTTAACGTTTCCGCTTGTATTCCCCCAACCCCACCTTTACCTTCCCAATATTACCCTTATCCTCAACTTCGCCTATCCCCACATAAACCTCCCCTATCTCCCCTTTGTTTGAAACCTCTCCGATCCACAATTTCACCTTACCTATTTTTCCGTAATTTTCCACCTCACCCACACCCAGAGCCAAAACCCCTATGTACCCCCTATTCTCCACTTCCCCAACCCATAATTTCATCTCCGAGACATTTCCCCTGTTCAAAATCTTACCCTCTTCCACGCTTAAAACCCCAATCTCCACACCCTCCAATATCTCAACTTCGTAAATTTTACCCTTCAAGGACACCTTCCCCTTACTTTCGGATATTATTACCTTTTCCTTTTCTTTCCTACAACTTTCGAACTCTACACCCAAGAGCAAGGACGTGGGTATGCTGATCAGAAGCACAGCTATAGCAAAAATTAGGGCAAATGGAAGGGATATTATTGCGAGCAAGACCGAAAACAGTACTATGATGGGAACGAGCAATAAGGCAAATAAAAGCCATATAGGGGAGGTGATGAGGACCAAAAACTTAAGAAAAGTTTTCATAATTAGGAATTTTAAGGTTGGTAATTGGGCTATTCTCCTAAGGTAAAGGGTATCAGATGAGAATTAAACACCCATAAAATACTATTCGTATGAAAAAGGTAATTTTGGTTCTTTCAGGCACTTTTGCTTTGGGTTTTTGGTCGGAGGTTTTTGCGGAAAGTTTTGGATATCCGAGTCTGTACTCTTCACCTAATCCACTGTCAGCTATATCGTTCGCTAAAACTTACGGGGGAACACATGATGATAGTTGGGCTTATTCCGTTCAACAGACATCAGATGGTGGATATATCGTGGCGGGTATAACATGGTCCTTCGGTGTGGACAGTGGTGATATTTTTCTCATTAAGACGTATGCGAACGGAAACATACAATGGGCTAAAACCTACAGAGGAACATATAATGATTATGCTTTTTCCGTTCAACAGACATCAGACGGCGGATACATCGTGGCGGGCGCTACATATTCCTTCGGTGCGGGCTATAGTGACATTTTCCTCATCAAGACTGATGCGAACGGAAACATAATCTGGGCTAAAACTTACGGGGGAACGAGTTGGGATAGGGCTTATTCCGTTCAACAGACATCAGACGGTGGATACATAGTGGCGGGTTGGACATGGTCCTTCGGTGCGGGCATTTTGGATATTTTCCTCATCAAGACTGATGCGAACGGAAACATAATCTGGGCTAAAACTTACGGGGGAACGGATTGGAATTATGCTTATTCCGTTCAACAGACATCTGACGGCGGATAAATAGTTGTGGGTTTGACAGATTCCTTCGGTGCGGGCGATGATGATATTTTTCTCATCAAGACTGATGCGAACGGAAACATACAATGGGCTAAAACTTACGGGAGAACATATAGTGAGTGGGCTTATTCCGTTCAACAAACATCCGACGGTGGATACATAGTGGCGGGTTATACAGAGTCCTTCGGTGCGGGCGGTTATGATATTTTCCTCATCAAGACGGATGCAAACGGAAACATAGGTTCATGTTCAATAGTTCAAAATGTAAGTCCAACGGTAAATACGGTCTCACCAACGGTAACTACACCTTCCCTTTCCGTCTCCTCTGTAAGTCCAACCGTTAATTCCGTATCTCCAACCATTACATCTCCAACCTTAACTGTTTTCGAACCCTGCCCCTTATCCATCTCCGAATACTGCCAGCCTGTAAGTGGTCTTATAACCCCATACAAAGGTGGTATAAAGATTAGCGGATCTGGAGAGTTTGAGGTGAAGGTTTATAACATAAGCGGGGTTATGGTTAAATCCATAAAGGGCAAGAACGAGGTTAAGCTTGAGCTTTCAAGGGGTGTTTATTTTGTTGAGGTTATCTCGGGTGGAAAGGTAATAAGGGAGAAGGTGGTGGTCAGATAAAAAAACCCTCAAAACCTTTGGGGGGTGGGTGAAAGCCCGCCCCCTTTTTTTATTGATCCTCGCCCTGTTTTGCTATTACCAAGTGGGACTAACCCTTTGCACAGTTTGTAAATTTTTTGGGGAAGCCTTATAATACCCGTACCATGAAAAGGGACCTTTTACGCACTTCCGCGCTATGGGGTAGGGGGCTAATATTAGCCCTCTTAAGTGTGTCCCTCGTCGCCCTATTCACAGAGTACGCTCACGCCCAGGTAAGATTCGCAAGAACTTATGGGGGAGCAGATAATGATTGGGCTCATTCCGTTCAACAGACATCCGACGGTGGATACATAGTGGCGGGTTATACAGAATCCTTCGGTGCGGGCGGTAGGGATATTTTCCTCATCAAGACTGATGCGAACGGAAACATAATCTGGGCTAAAACTTACGGGGGAACGGATTGGGATGAAGCTTATTCCGTTCAACAGACATCTGATGGTGGATACATAGTAGCGGGTTTTACATCTTCCTTCGGTGAGGGCGATGGCGATTTTGATATTTTCCTCATCAAGACTGATGCGAACGGGAACTTAGAATGGGCTAAAACTTACGGGGGAGAATATTCGGATGTGGCTTTTTCCGTTCAACAGACATCTGATGGTGGATACATAGTAGCGGGTTTTACATCTTCCTTCGGTGAGGGCTGGGAGGATATTTTCCTCATCAAGACGAATGAATTCGGGGACGTAGAATGGGCTAAAACTTACCCGTTAAGAGATTATGATTGGGCTAATTCCGTTCAACAGACCTCAGACGGTGGATACATAGTGGCGGGTATGACATACTACTTCCTTGCGGGCGATTGGGATATTTTCCTCATCAAGACGGATGAATCCGGGGACGTAGAATGGGCTAAAACCTATGGAGGATGGAGTGATGATAATGCTTATTCCGTTCAACAAACATCCGGCGGCGGATACATCGTGGCGGGTCTTACAAATTCCTTCGGTGCGGGCTATGATGATATTTTCCTCATCAAGACGGATGCGAACGGAAACATAATCTGGGCTAAAACTTACGGGGGAACAGGTGATGATAGGGCTTATTCCCTTCAACAGATATCCGACGGTGGATATATCTTGGCGGGTCTTACAAATTCCTTCGGTGCGGGCGGTAGTGATATTTTCCTCATCAATACGGATGCGAACGGAAACATAATCTGGGCTAAAACTTACGGGGGAACATTTAATGATTGGGCTTATTCCCTTCAACAGATATCCGACGGTGGATATATCTTGGCGGGTCTTACAAATTCCTTCGGTGCGGGCGGGAGTGATATTTTCCTCATCAATACGGATGCGAACGGGGAGATAGGTTCGTGTGGAATAGTTGGAAATGCAAGCCCAACGGTATATACGGTTTCACCAACGGTAAATACTCTTTCTCCTTCCGTCTCCTCCGTAAGTCCAACCGTTAATCCCGTATATCCAACCGTTACATCTCTAACACCCGCCGTTCACGAACCTTGCCCCTTATCCATCTCCGAATCCTGCAAAATTGCAAGTGGTCTTATAACACCATACAAAGGTGGTATAAAGGTTAGCGGATCTGGAGAATTTGAGGTGAAGGTTTATAATGTGAGCGGGGTTATGGTTAAGTCCATAAAGGGTAAGAACGAAGTTAAGATTGAGCTTTCAAGGGGCGTGTATTTCGTGGAGGTTATCTCGGGTGGGAAGGTAATAAGGGAGAAGGTGGTCATCAGATAAAAAACCTTTCAAAACCTCTGGGGGGTGGGTGAAAGCCCGCCCCCCTATAAATCTTTAAGCCTTTGATAGTATAAGCTCGAGCGCCAAAGAAATCGCCAAAAAAACATCCCTAAAAGGTTGTATAAATGACTTTTCCGACCTTATAACATCTATGGGGACAAAGCCCACCTTAAAGCCCATCCAAACCGCCTTCACCAAGAGTTCCGATTCCGCATCGTACCTATTCCTCTTCAAATTTACCCTTTTCAAGACCTCCGCCTTTATCATCCTATAACCGCTCTGAGAATCCTCTATTCTTCTGCCCGTCATAACGGAGATAAAAGAGCTAGTTATCCTGTTTGAGAGCCATCTTTTAAATTCCATACTTTTTATGCTTTTCCTCCTGCTTCCTATTACGATATCAAAGCTTTCCGAAAGTTTGAGAAACTCGGGTATATGTTTTGGGTTGTGCTGTCCGTCCCCATCAAGGGTTATGAATATTTCGTACCCCCTTTCCAAACCCCACTTAAAACCCTCCTTAAGCGCATACCCCTTTCCGAAATTCCTTCCCAAATCCAAACAATAAACCCCTACACTTTCACAAACCTTATTCACCTCTTCTCCCGAGCCATCATTCACCACCAAAACATCAAAACCAAAACTCCTACATCCCTCAACCACTTCAATAAGCTCGGGCAAACACCTATAACACGGGATTATTATTAGGACTTTTCCTTTGTCGCTTCCTCCCAGGTCGTTATTGTATGGTAGAATATTCCGTCCCCATCATCTATCCCGCGGGTGATCTCGGTTATATGTACGTGTTTAGCCCCAAATTCTTTAACCGCGTAATCCACCGCGGCCTGGGGTAGCGTGTTATCCCCGCAGGTGTATATATCCAAGGCGGCGTACCCCACCTCGGGCCAGGTATGTATTGAAATGTGGGATTCCGCTATCACTATCACCCCACTTACCCCATTTGGGGGAAACCTGTGAAAGGAGGTCGTCCATATGGTGACCCTGGCCTTTTCCGCCGCCTTCAGGAGGATCTCCTGAACCCTCTGTATATTACCTATTACCTCGGGATCGCATCCCGAGGCCTCCACTATATAGTGCTCACCCACGGTGGAATGTTCAAGCTTTTCCAATCCCCCTACCTCCTTTTTAAAAACCCTTTAACCATGCCGGGGGCGGGACTCGAACCCGCACGGGACCAAGCCCACTGGATCCTGAGTCCAGCGCGTCTTCCAATTCCGCCACCCCGGCGAAGTGGGTATTTTAAGGTTGATCCCTTTCACCTTCCCAAACTTTCCTGTAAACCTCAAATAGATGTTGTGGTGAAACCTTCGTATAAATCTGGGTTGTTGAGAGATCTGCGTGCCCCAAGAGCTCCTGAACGGTTTTAAGATCCGCTCCCCTCTCAAGTAGATGTGTTGCGAAGGAATGGCGTAGGGTGTGGGGATGAACCCCACTAAACTTCGCGATCTTTTCAAAGGTTTTCCTTATTAACCTATAAGCCTTGAACCTGCTTATGTTGAAAAGCCTATCCTCCGGACCCTTTACGTACTTCCCCAATACCTCCGCGCAAATTTTCACCATAGGGATTCTTCTGTATTTTCCACCCTTACCCTTAACGGTTATCACCATATTTGAAAGATCCACATCTTTCCCCTTAAGGCTCAGAAGTTCGCTTATCCTCAAACCCGTTGAGTAAAGGACGGTTATAATATCCTTCGCAAGGATTTCCTCGCCATGTTTCGCATCCCATGATATAACCTTCAAAATTTTTTCCATATCAACTGGCCTCGGGATCCTTTGTGGGATCTTCGGTTTTTGCACAACCTTTAAGGGATCCTCCGATATATAGCCCCTCCTTATCAGAAACTTAAAGTAGCTCTTTATGGCGGATATTTTCCTGTTTATCGTGGATGGGCTAAGGTTCCTCTTCTGTAAAAATGGGATGAAAAACCTAAAATCCCCCTTGTCCAGCTCAAGGACATCCTTTTTTATAACCCTTGAAAATTCAACCAAATCTTTTATGTCCCTTAAATAGGCGGATATTGTGTTCTCGCTCTTCCCAAGAGATACCAAGTATTTTATAAATTCTTCCTCATATGGGATCATCCTTCTATTCCTTTCGGAGTCCTTAGGGTATCTGGCTTTATTTCAAGGGGATTTATAAGGAGATGGGGCATAACAAAGATGGGGACCTTCAACCTTAGTGCAAGGGCGACCGCATCCGAGGGCCTACTATCCAAAACTACCTTTTGCTTAAACATAAAAAACCCTTTCTCAAGATGTATCCTCGCAAGGTAAGCCCCGTTTTTAACATCGTATATCACCACCTTCTCAACCCTAAAACCCGAGATATCTATCAGATTCTTCATAAGGTCGTGGGATAAGGGCCTTTCAAAGGGTGTATTATCAAGGGCGATCCTTATTGAAAAAGCCTCCGAATCCCCTATACTCATTATCACGTAGGAGTGCGTTTCTTTATGCCCCAAAACCAAAAAGTTCCCTATTACATCAACCACATCAACCTTCACCTGATTTAAGAATAACAAAAGCATAACTTTATTTTAAGGTTGAAGGGACTTTAGCCCCTTTATTTTAAACTCCGTATACCTTCCCAGGACGGATGTAAAAAGATCGGAAAGGACCGCCTGGGTGCTTTCTATAAGCTGTCTGTTCCAAATTTCCATCTCCTTCTTCGCCTCTTTTCTTGCATAAGCCATCATACTGTCAAAAACGGGTGAAGCCTCGTAAGACCTCATGGGTGTCCCAAATATCCCCAACTCCTCGGATACAACCCACCACTTCTGTATGCTTATATCTACTTTGGGCTCGGGCATTAATGCGGATATAACCATCGTATCCCCCCTAAATCCCACCTCTATATCCCTCTTTTCCAGTTTTGATATATCAAACCCCAATTTGTATAAGACGACGAAGTTTATAGTTGTCTTTCTTCCGCCTATCCTTAAGGGTCCGGGAATTATAGGGCTTACGGTATCCTGATACAAGAACTCCCTTTGGATTTCAAGGGTCATAAGGTCCGCAACGCTCCTTATGGATCTCAAGATCCCATCCTTCGTAATCACAAACGTGTATCTTCTGTCCCTAAAAAGGGCGGATATTCCTACATTATTTATATATAAAATCCCTATTGCGGTCCATATTAGTCCCCAAACGATCCCCAAAATGCAGAGATTCCTCAAGATACCCTTCA
>Ga0081478_125899_pt1 | contig 11749 bp, 11 predicted proteins | sample OctSprmetagenome_FD_70983 | JGI IMG/M metagenome (GOLD analysis project Ga0081478, IMG submission 70983) | Hot spring and microbial mat streamer communities from Octopus Spring Streamers, Yellowstone National Park, USA - T=80-84 v2 (version 2) | ecosystem: Environmental > Aquatic > Thermal... | reverse complement strand
ACACCAAGGTCTTGGCGAGTTCTGTTGCCGACTTCTTCTTCTTGTAGAGGCCCGCAAGTCTGCCGTAAAGCTCCTTGTCTATAAAATCGTCGACGCCGTCAGACGCCGCGACGACCACCTTGAGGTAATCGCTGAAGCCCGCCAGATCGTACAGATAGTAGTGAGGCCTCCTGTAGGAGGCGTGGCCCAGTGCCTGTGTTATATAGGGCCCATCTGCGCCGGAGGCTTCGTCGAGCTCCTGAGTCAACAGCTGGTACTCAGCCGTCCCGCGGTCTAGAACTATGTAAGAGACGCTGTCTCCCACATGCGCCACGTGCAACGTGCGGCCCGTCAGGTCGTAGACAGACACCACGAGGGTTGTGGCCCCGCCCTGCGCCGACCTGGCGACATCCTTGTGTGCTGTGTTGAAAATGTTGTAGAACCACTCCTCCGAGAACCAGCCGGCGCCGCCAGCCGCCGCGATGAGCCCCCGCAAAACGGCGCAGATGGCTCTGTAGCTGGCGACCTCGCCGTATCTAAGCCCGCCTACGCCGTCTGCGACAGCCACGGCGGCGAAGCGCCCCGGCGCGACTGCGATAAGGCCCGAGTCCTCGTTGTTGCTACGGGGTCCCACATGGCTAAAGAGACCGGCTACGACCGAGGGATTCCCGCATCTCGATGCGTGCCTGCGCCCGCCGAGCAATCCCACGAGCTTGTCGCAACTGAGGTGGGCCTCGCTCAGCGACAGTTCGCCGGCCCAGCAACGCCCCAGCGTGTAGAGGACCACTCTGAGCGGCGTCGGCTGAAGACGCACGGTCATATCCTGACGGTGACCAATATGTAGGGCCCCCTCGCGTCGTCGTATCCTAGCGCTATGATGTCGCCGTCCCTCAGCTCAAACCACTGGGAGGTTACCCCCTTGCCCCTCCATATATAGAACCAACTGCCGCCGCGGTACAGAGCAGTTCGGTTTGTGCTCCCCAAGTCCCTGATGTACCACCTGCCGTGTATCTCGGCGATCTCCACATGCCGCCTAGATATATACTTGTCGGGGTCGTATATATAGAGGAGCTCGCCCTCAAGCACCAAATCCTTCATGTGGTCGTCGCACCTGCCGATGTACACCCTGCCGCCGGGAATTGCGATAGACCGCCCCTTGATCATGAAGGTGAGGCCCTTCCGCTCGACGCGCTGGCCGCTCAGGAACGCCAAAGCCTCGCCGGCGTCCGCAAACCTCCGGCTGTAGTCGGGATCCAGCGCCTTAGCTACGAACTTATTCAGAAGGTCGTCTCCGAGGTCGGGAAGCGCAAGCTCCAAGGCCCCTGGCGCCCTCGGGGATGAGGAGCAGTCGTAGCCCTTTATGAACTGACATGGCGGCTTCTTGGTGGCAAGGTAGAGCACGGTGGCGCCGAGAGACCATATGTCGCTCTGGAAAAGCGAAGTGCCCCTCAACTGCTCAGGCGCCGTGTAGCCTCCAGGCGACACCACGATCTCCCGCGCCGACTCAAAGCGCATGAGAGCCGTGCCGAAATCTATCAACTTGACCATGCCCCCCTTCCTCATCAAGTTGCTCGGCTTTATATCGCGGTGGATTACACCTGCACCGTGGACCGCCGCAAGCCCCTCGAGCGCCTGTCTAAGAGCGTCCATGAGCTCATCGGGCTGAAGAGGCTGGGAGATGTCCCGCAGAGAGCCGCCCTCCATATACTCCAGCACAATAATTACCGAGTTGAGATCGCCGTACTTGGCCTTATAGGCCCCATAGAACCCGCACACGTTCTGATGCGATATCATCGAGAGTATCCTCCCCTCATGCGACACAAACTTGATGTTGCGCAAAGCATCCTCCTGGGAAACGCCCTTCAAGATCGGCTCCTTCGCAGCGAACCAGTTCCCAGAGCCCTCCTCAATAAGCCACACAATAGACATCCCGCCCTCGCCCAGCTTCCGCCGGACCACGTACCTATCCCCAAGAGACGCCCCCGCGAAGAGCAGGCCGCCGCGTTGCATCTCACCCACAGACGTCGTACCCGCCCACGGACCGCCGCGAGGACCTGCGCCAAGCCATGACCGCCACCACCAGCGAGACGACCGCCACCGCCAGAGAGACCGCAAGAGCTAGATTGGCAGAGTTTAGCCTATCCTCGAGCCGCTTCGATTGCAAATACATAGAGCGCACAGCGTCGTTCAGCTCAGCCACCGACCTGCTCAAGTCGGCAACCGACTGATTAACACTGTCGATTTTCGACCGGACTTCGGAAATCGAGGAAGTGAGGGTACTGTAGCTTGTTATCACTGACCCATTTAGCGAGTTAATCTTCGATTTTATATCAACTATAGTTTTCGTTATATATATTATTTCTTCCGTTAATTTAAAGATACGATCTTCAATATAAGAATAGTTTAACGAGGATGTTGTCGAAGTCGTCAAAGAGTAACTAGATGTGCTGATGGTTGCAGGCTCCTGGTTGGCTCCATATATCAGCACTGCAATTAGCAAAACGACGACTAAGACGACTTTGTTCATGTCACTTCCGCTAACATAGATATATAAGTTTTGCAAAAAGTCGGGTTTTTCAGCCGGGTTTGAAGACGAGCCTTATCACACCTGCAGGCGATATCACGTCGCCCGGCTTGAGCGGTTGCGGCCCCTTTCCCTTTATCTGTTGCCCGTTGAGAAGCGTGCCGTTGGTAGAGCCCAGATCCTCGATATACCACTGGCCGCCAGCGTAATATACCCTGAAGTGTCTAGCAGAGATAAACTGGACCGTCTCCGGCGGGAGGTAGGGCTTGAAATCGTCGCGGCCGAACTCAGCGCTGGACTCGGTGATCGGTATAGAGGATCCGCTGGGCAACTCGAAGAAAGCAAGCGGACTCCCCAACCTGGTCTCAGACGGCGGCTGACGCGCAACCACATGGGAAAGCACCTGGGTAGAACCATGTTGAGAGACCGCCGGAGTAGCGGGACGCTGAGGCGTCGCTGACTGTTGCGGCTGGGACTGTTGCCGTGAAGAAGACGGCGCCCTTTGCCTAGCCAGAGCCAAGCCCACTCCAGCCAAAGCCGCGACCACTGCTATGAGTGCCGCCACCAGAGTTGGATCTATCCCAGGCGGCGGAGATTGCGACGTATAAACATGGAACTCCAGCTGTACAGTCCGCACATGGTTGTTGGCGCAATCGTACACGGCTACGTACAGCGTATACCTACCCGCCAGCGTCTGCTGAGTTATAGGAAGTATCTGGATATCTTGTGTTGTAGCTAACACGTTGCCTCCGCAGTAGGCGTAGGACAGCGGTTGTGACTGGGCTCCCGTGGGTCCTATGTAGTATATCGCCAACTTGCCCGCGAATATACCGAAGGGAGCTACCCTGAGCACAACCACGTCGCCCGGGTAGAAGGTCGTCGTCGGCTGGCCTTGCACATTCACGATATAGAAATTCGGAGCCTGGACACCTTGACCTAGTAGTAGAACTGACACAGCCACGATGCCAAGCAACAAACCAGCCCGCATACCTTTTACATCTCAATATTATTTAAGTTTTGCCCCCCGCCGATTAAATATAAATCCTGTAAGCAGATAGGCCGCCAAGAACGCCGCCACGCCGACTACAGCCCAAAGCGCTATCTGCCACACACCAATCTGGGAAGCACTCGACCCAGGCCCGGTGGGGGCAACCACGATAGAAGACGGTTGCCAAGACGTCATGACCGTCGGGTTAATGTATCCGGTTGTAGCCGTCGGGTTAATGTATTCGGCATAGATCTCATAACCTGCCGCCGTTTGCTTTTCCTCCAGAACTCTAGAAAACACACAAACAGTAGTCTCGTTTGGGGTTAACACCCTAGGCGGCTTGTACGGTGGACTGCTTGTGGTCAGACTAATCCAAGTGCCGCAGTTAGAGTGCAGTATAACTCTATTTATCTTGAGGCTTACTTGGCCACCTTGCGCGCGCTGGAGCGGAAAATCTTTTTGTGGGCTACCAATAGGCGTATTCAGTTGTAGTCGTATTGTGGGAGTTATATAAAATGTTGTGTCCAACTGTACGTTTGAGCTGGGGACGAGGGTAGTACTGGTGGGAACATAGCCGCCGAAGGTCTGCGGCGTAGCGCCCTGAACAGTGGTGTCAGCAAATACACTGACTGACCCATAGAGCCGCAACTTTGCCAGTGATAGTCCTAGAAATGATGCCAGGTCGATATCTACAGGCCCCACTTGCTCGCCAGGTTTGACTTGTACATCACCACTGTATATATCTTGTCCATTCCAGCTGATTGTATAGCTCAATACTCCGCCTGAGGCCGAGTACCTCACTTCTAATGTGGAATCGGATGCGGGTAGCCACTTGTTTAGGTTCTCCACATTCACGTCAACGTTGACCCGATACGTGATAGTAAGCCCTAGAGTACCTTGGATGAGACCGATAGAGACGTCCCAGTTGAATCGCCACGTGGCTTGAGCTTGTGGGTTGCCAGATTGAGAGGGAATTGCGAAGTGGCCGCTGAGGCTATACTGTCCCCCCTTCACTGGGGGGGAGATGGCGTCGATGGGCGACGCTAGGGCGGGAGATACCCAGGACAGACTCGCTGCATCGAAATGAAGTAATAAAGCCTTAAGGATAATCATAAACACTACAGTCTCCATAAGTTTCCTAAAATTACTATATTAAAACTTTTACTCAACACTTTATTGCGATGGCCAGCGCTCTCTGCTCTGAGACCTATGCCGTTGAGCTCTATATTCGGCAATGGCATTTGTTACGCCGCCGTGGCTACAGACTTGAAGCCTAGCGTCGCCTCTATCTGCCATCTCCAGCCGCGTCCGCGTTCGACGCCGCCTCTGCGCGGACTGGCCGATTTCAGCAGAATAGCCACTCTAGGAGAGGTCTCGGCTGTCGTGGCGTCAGACATGTGCTTCCATATTGACTGCTAAGTGGAGCCGCGAAAAAACTTAAACAACGAGATAGACCACAAGACAATGCTTGTCAAGTCGAGACTTGGAATTACTCTCATAGTTTTACTGATAACGCTCATAGCCGCGACAGCCAAGGCACAGACAGGACAAGCCAATACTCAGGTAATCTTAGACCTGCGGAAGGGTCAGCAGTACTTCGGCGTACCGCGTACATACCAAGGCGACTATAACGGTAGACCAACAAACCAATGGCCGGTGTATTACGGGCCAAACAACGCAAGCCAATACTGGTCGCAAGGCAACATCACAAGCAACCAACCAGTGATCGAACTGGTCCCGGGCCCAGGCTCAGGTGGTGCTATGTTTTGGAGTGAAACCTACAGCGGTGGTACGATAACAATAACGATTCAAGCTACCGCTTCTTCTATAATATGGTTGGGTGTACCTTTTCAAGTATACCTCATCTTAAAGCCGACTATGTGGGGCATAAGACCACAATACAACTACTCAATACCATATAAATCATATATATCTGTTGGAGGTGATGTTATTCTGCCCCAGAGCTTAACGCCGTACATCGTGGTTCAGTGGAACCCATACTGGCAGTACGCGGGATATACGCAAGGTGGTGCTACTGGTGGTCAGTGGAATGTTTGATCGTGAGTAATCCAGGCGGTAATAATGCAAGCGTTGGTCCATACCCATCGCCAAACCTCGGTAATAGTTGGGTTGGTTGGCTTGGTATTGGCACGGGGTACTTCAAATTCAATCCAGGTCATCGTATTAACATAACCGTTACCTATGACTCAAGCACAAACACGCTGAGCGGTGTTGCTACGGACATAAGCGCTTGCGTCCTGGTACCCCTAAACAAAACATTCCGAACCATTTGCCCAAAGGCATCATTCACGCTGAACCTAAGTGGTTATTTCACACCACCGAGTAGCGGCAACTACGTATTCGGGGTAGGCGCAGCTACACTTGATTACGGAGGCAATGGGGCATTACTATACGTGGCGATGATAGGTAATGTAAAGTCACCATTACCTTCACCTACCTATTATTCTGTGATTTTCAGAGAGGTTGGTCTTCCCCCAGGTGCTGTATGGAATGTGACTCTTAATGGTGTTACTAAGGCGTCTAACAATTCTTCGATAATTTTCACGGTACCCAATGGTGAGTACAATTACACTGTGGCTTCGCCAATACTCGTCAACGGCGTTGAGTACGTCGCAACGGAGCCGACCGGCACCGTGACCGTCAACAACGCTAACGTAACCGTCACTGTTCAATATGTGCCCGCTACCCCGCCTCCACCGTCTCGGTCTTCTTTGGCTGTTCAAGTATTTAATGTTAATAATAAGCCAGCTACCTCAGTGCCCGGCGTCGTGTATGGGATGCTCTACAACTCCTCGGGCTTCAAGACGCTGGTCTACATGAATTCGAGCGGCTATCTGAACTTCAACAACCTCACTCCAGGGACATACACTCTTAAGGTATACCACTACCCCAACCTCGGGCTTAACCTCACCGAGTACTGGGGAGGCATGACCATGAGCCTCAAGCCCGGCGACAACTTCGTCACCTTCCACAGGCACGAGCCCTGGATCTACGACCTACAGGCCGTCGGAAACGGTGCCAGGATAACTATTAATGTTACAGTTAACAATCCGCTCAATGCAACTCTGCATGGAAAGCTGTACATCTGGGTCACCACCAGTCCTCAGACGGCGAACCCGAGCGAGCCCACCATAGACACCTCAGCCACCTCAATAACCATAGGGCCAGGACTCAACAAATTCACCTACTACTACGCGACCACACAGAATGGACCTTATTACATTTACACAGCGTTACTGATCTACAACAGGACTCAACTAATCACTACAGACCAGTGGAACTGGACTGCTCTGTATCGGTTGACTGTCATCATAATCAGTCCATATGGTGCTTTTGATACATGGCAATTCGAACTATATAAATCAAACAATTATTTCCAGCAAGGACAAATAGTAAGGACTCAGAGCATAACTTTCCAGCAGGGGCAGAGATACATGTTTTTCTTTGATCTTATGCCAGGTGTATATGAGTACTTCATAAAATCATGGTTGCCCGTGTATTCCGTGGTGCCAAGTACTAAAGGATTCATCAATCTAACTCACAATGAAGTAATTTATCTCTACATATACACTTCCACCGCTTCCACTTTAAATCTGGTCCCGATCGGCCTTTCAGATACTTCGCAGTGGTACGTGGTCTGGAACGGCACCATAATACGTACACCTGAAGAGAACGGCGCAATACCAATATCACTATTTGTTGGCCCTAACAAAGCAAGCACTATCAATTTGAAATTCTACACAACGAACCCACAATACTATTCGCTACTGCCCATAGTGCAGTTAAACGCATCATCATTATTTAATAATGTAATTTATGCCGTTCCGTTCGCAACCGTAGGCTACCCCGCTCACATAGTAAACTGGAACGGCGTCCAGTGGAACCCCCTCCTCAACGAGTACTCTCAGCCTAACTTCGGTTATGCCTACGATAAGTATTTTAACGGTTTCTGCTGGGGCATGTCGTCAACAGCAATCCTCTACTACTTAGGCATTTTGCCGCTCCCGAGCCAAAGCGCGAAGTCTACTAACCAGCTATATCTTGGACCTGTTGTTTCCAAGACCATACGATCTAAACAAGGGCTTGAAACGGTGTTGTCCCTTGCCTATTTGACAGACGCATCTCTAGCTGTGGCGGTCCATCAAATACTTGACCCAAGTAACGACGTAAATTTCATTCTGTCCTTAAAAAATGCGGACTTAGCTGAATTTTATATAAAAAACTCTAATGAACCAGTAATACTAACTGTTCAATTTCCCGACTATTTTCATGCAGTAGTTGCGTGGGGATATTTCATAGAACCAAACGGAGATGTTGTTTTTCTAGTTTACGACCCTAACTATCCGCAGATCATTACCAGGGCGACATACTACAAGAATGGTTCGTTCACCTACATAGACGGAGAGAGAAACGTTGGAAAGGTCGTTGCAGTGGCATTGCCCCAGCCCGCCATGTTGTTGTGGTTTAGTCTTAAGAAGGATTTCAAAAAAATAACACAGCAACAAGTCCAAATACTAAAAGGCCCGTTGCTGGATTACACTCTATATGTCAGCACGAAGCCGCTTAATGTCTTCTTAGACGGTGAGCTAGTGGGCTACTTCATAGACAATAAGTATTTCGTCACTGCGTCTAAGGTCTCGCCCGGCAAGCTCGCGGGCTATGTAGACGGTCCCCAGTGGTCACGTCTGTACATAGTGGCAGTCCGCAACGACGTTGCCGCGAGGGTTGACCCTGACTCCACTCTCGTGGCGCTCAGGTTCGCAAACGCCTCAGGTAATGTAATGGTTTACGGCTTCGTCGCCAACTCGACGGAGCCTATTGCGGTTCAATTCGTAAACCATACCTCGTTTATAATGGCCTCGCCGAGTACCACAGTGGTGAAGCTCGAGCTGTTTTCTGCAATCAATAGTTCGGTAAAGACCTACAACGTCACGCTCAAGCTCAACAGTGGAACTGGCTATGTGGTAAACGCAAACTTCACGAACTTAACGAACGTCACCATTAAGACGGTGACTGTGAGATGGGAGAACATCGCCCCGACCCAGACGACCACGACTACTACGACGTCGACTATAGCAACCACCGCTACTACGCAGACGGCTGTTCAGCCCTCTGCGCAGACTGCGACGACGGCTACTAGCGCCTCGGGGATTCAGCCGCCTCCTCTGGTGGTCGTCCCGACGCCGCAGTTGACTGCCAACGCGAACGGCCAGACCCAGCAGATCGGCGTGTTGCAGATAGCCACCTGGGCCCTCGTCGGCATCTCGGCTTTCCTCCTAGCATATCTCCTGAGCAGGTCTATGCTGAGCAGAAAGCCGTAGCTACGGCGCTTGCCGCTTTCGAGGAGGGGACTGAGACAGCCCGGCGCCCTACCGCGTTGCCCCACGGTAGTGCCGCGGTGGACGGGCAACACTCCGATAGTGGTTTCTGGCAGCTTGATTGTTGCGTTACTAATAATTAAACGTGGCAAGCGGTAGGAATCGCTCTAAAAATATTGTTAAAATAAACTCTCCTCCTCTTTTACTGCTTTTGCCATGATCTCACTCATCATCTTCAACATCAACCCCTCGCTCTCCTCATAGATACCCATAACACCTCCTACTTGAGTGTCCCCTTTAAAACCTTGATTCAATATTTTTAATTAAAGTCGTTATAGTCCCAGCGCAGTTCCGGCCGCAACTTTCGCCGTAGCGACCATGGTAATAGAGACGTAGCGGGTTCCCCATACCCGTTAGCCTCGACCTGTTGCTACATGAGCACCATTTGCAACCCTCACACTCTGAGAGCTACCTGCCTTGGCATAGCCGCTACCGCGTCGCTCGCGCCAGCAACCTATGCATCAGCTCGATTCAACCCACGCCGATACCCAAATGCCCTTACGCTAAGCGATAATGACAAAAACTGCGAAATACTACCACCACTACAATCACCGCCGTTGCAATAATCCAACCTGTTTCAAATTGCTAGCTGGGCTTTGTTATATGTGGTGATGACAACTAGTATAGAGCCGACACCTAGTGCATTACCCACCAATCAATAATTCCACGAATTTCGGTATAACTCGGCGGTTGAGTATTGATTCCAATTGAGTATATGTGATGTGCTGACTGATTAGGCATAAGGGTTATTTCCGCGTGCTGAATGTCAAAGAAAGAGTTAGCTATTTTAACATCATAAATGGAAAAGCCGCTAGTAACTAACTGAATTTGTTGAGTAGTAGATAAATTATTCATTGGGATCAGCTGAATACTCCATCTACCAGTGTTATTTATCAATGTTATAGGCCCTACTGGGAATACTTGCCATTTTCTGTTGCGTCTCGTAGTGCATTAACGCCGGAATCACAACGACAGCCACAACTGCAACTTCTTTGTTAGTAGGAGTCATCGTACCCGTGTGTCCATGGGCTCTATTGCTATTTTTCTAGAGGTTCTCCGCGATAGCATGATCACTACGGCTAGAAGTATTGCCAGTACGGCCACAAGAATCCAGAGGGCATCGCTGATGTAGCCGAACGCTGTGATCGTCGTAGTAGTTGTCGTAGTGGTAGTCACGGTAGTTGTCGATATGACCGTCGACAGTACCGTGGTCGTGGCTGTAACCGTGCTTGTCCTAGTCACAGGTAGGGTAACAGTAGCAGTAACAGTAGTAGTCACTGGTATAGTGACGTTGGCTGTCTTAGTGACCGTGAAGGTAGTAAGTGAGGGGGTATACTGTTTAGTTGTTGCTACATATAACAAAGCCCAATTAACATAGGCATCGCCTGTACCTGCACCTACGCCGAACACATAATCACCGCTTCTTGGTGGTCTATAGTAACCACCTAGACTTAATGAGAATTTTGCCGACTGCTTTGTGTTTAGGTTTGTGGCAACACCGGTGAGCGTGTTTGTGCCCGGGTCATACGTCACTGTTATGATAATGACATCACCAGATTTAGGGAGAAAAGCTCCTGTCCCGATGCCACCCCAACCGGCGTATCTGCCACCGAGGTTTGGCGATGGGATTGGGCCAACGCTTGGGTTGTTGCCGCTTGGATTACTCGCAATAAACACGTTCCACTGACCGGTGGCACCACTGTGTCTAAAGGATGTCTGCCAAACCGGATTCCACTGAACTACGATATACGGCGTGAAGCTCTGGGGAAAAATAACCTCACCTTGAAACGGTGATGCATGATAAAATACTTTGTAAGGTATTGAGTAATTGTAGGCAGGACTTATGCCCCACGTTAATGATGATAATGGCAGGAATAGGTATATTACAAAGCCGTCGGCAGGAGGTTGAGATCCGACGGAGAATGTACCAATAATGGTTATTGTCACTGGGCCACCGCTGTAGTGCTCCTGCCAAAACATGGCGCCAGCGGACCATGTTCGGGCTGGGACTATTTCAAGCACGGGTTGGTTTATAGTGGTCGAATTCCAGTACAGTTTTGCCTTTGATGGTCCGTAGTACACCGGCCACTGACTTGTTGGTGCATCATTTTTGTCGCCTTGGTATATGTGCGGCGCGCCGAAGTGCTGTTGGCCGTTAAGCAGATTTAAGATTACCCTGGTGTTGGCTTGGCTTGTCTGTGCTTTGGTTGATGCTCCTATTATGACTAGAATTACTACTAATATTACAGAGCCGACTATTCTCGGTCTATGAATAGGCACGGTCTAGATATTAGTTATAGTTTTAAGTATTCCGTCGAGCTCGCCAGCGCCATTCACACTGCGTAAGCGGGCATGGAATCGAGACACCTTAGGCGAGTGTATCCGGCAGGGTTTAGGTGAGGTTGGAAGAATCGATCGCGCGATCGGCTTAGTTCAGTCTCATCGTTAGGGCCTTACTAACTGGACCTTGCTACCTTATTTGTACGTGAGCTTAGCTGAGGAGATCAAGCGCATATTGCTGGAGCGACTGGAGATCTTGGTAGAGGTCCTCACGGCTAGCCCTGAGATAATCTATGAGACGCTGGCTAGGTTGATGCCCTGGCAGAACCTGGTCTCCAAGGAAAACCTGAAGAAGCTGGAGGGAAGGTGGCAACTAAAGAGGATTTGAAGAGACTGGAGGAGAGAGCTACTAGCATCGAGGAAAGATTGGCTATGCTCAAGGAGGAAATGAGGAAGCTCTGGCTTGCGCTGAATGCCTTGGGCGCCAGGTGGGGGGTGTTCAGCGAGGATGCGTTTAGGAGCGGCGTGAGGGAGCTTCTTAGGGATGCGGGGTATGCCGTGGAGAGGTGGGTTTACTAG
>Ga0081478_138726_pt1 | contig 11774 bp, 10 predicted proteins | sample OctSprmetagenome_FD_70983 | JGI IMG/M metagenome (GOLD analysis project Ga0081478, IMG submission 70983) | Hot spring and microbial mat streamer communities from Octopus Spring Streamers, Yellowstone National Park, USA - T=80-84 v2 (version 2) | ecosystem: Environmental > Aquatic > Thermal... | reverse complement strand
GCGAAAGTCGTAACGGCCATCTCGCCTTGCATCTTCATCAGCCTCTCCGAGATCAGGGACCTGAGCTGGTGCAGGTCGTTAGCCTTGGCCGTGGCTATTATGTCGTACTCTCCTGTGACCTCGTAGACGTCGACGACCTCAGGCATCCTCCTCAGCGCCCTCGCCCTCTCTATGCCCTCCGTGACGTAGCTTGTGATCCTCTCCCGGAGGACCCTGACGAGTCCCGAGTAGGTTGTGACCCTCTCCTCCCCGAACATCACGTCCCAGCCACCCCCTCCTGAAAGAATGTTGCCCTGACCGTGATGAATCCTTAGAAGGCCACAGATTTGCTGTCCCTCCTCTCTAAGCCTTGGCGAAGAGGGTCTCCCGCAACGAGAGAGAGGAGGACGTGAGGAAGTACTTTGGACTTCCTCGACGAGCTGACGGGAGACCCTCTTCCCGTAGGGATGGGCCGTGAAGCCCTCACCCTCCTTCCTTACTAGGAGCCTTGCCCTGAGTTACCCCTCCCCCTTCCCCTCGGCCTCCCCCACGAATTGGGCGGCCCTGTATCTCCTCTCCTTTAGCCTCTCAACTAAGATTTCTGCCGTTGTTCCGACGTTGGCGAAGACAAGCGCCCTGTAATCTTTCTTCTCTGCGAAGTGCGCTGTAAGAACTTTAAGGCGGGCCTTGACCTTGGCGTGGTCCACGTTGCACTCGTTAGCCATAGTCACAAGCCTCCTGAACTCCTGCATCCCGGCCACCATCTTGTGGTTCCTGAGCTCGGACTCCTGAATTTCCTCCAGATATCTCCTCAGGCTGTGGACGTGCTGGCCCTCTTTCAGCTCCAGAGCGTGGTATAGACTCAAGGCCGTGAAGATCAGGGCCATGTAGTGCACGTCAGTTCCACGCTGCCTTACAGGGCTTGTGTATTTTACCTGTGGATTGAAGTCTTCGACGACCCTTCTGAGGAGCCCGGGTATGGTGTTCTAGGGCGCCTCACCTTAAGAAGTGCGTGTCTCTTTTCGAGACGCGTTGCTAATTTTTGACAGCATGAAAGCGTGAATCGCGCATCACGGCAGGTTGGCTAATGAGTCCACTATTTCGGCCAGTTTCCAGGCAATATCACCTTCAACAAGCAGACCCACTTCATAATTTGCGTACAGACCTCCCCATGTAAAGTTCGCCGAGCCCACCACAGCCCTTCTCCTATCAGCAATGACAAGCTTTGCGTGCAACTGTCGATTCTTCTGTCCTTTAAAATCGACAAGTTTGAAATGCGGATACCTGCTTGCTAAGTATTTTAGCTTATTTGCAATGACGGCATGCTGGGAGTTCAGGGAGTTCACAACGATCGTGATCCGAACACCTTTCTCGGCCGCTTCTTCGAATAGATCAAGCAGGTGAATTGCCTGTGGTGTGAACAGATAGGCGAGAACATGAATTTCGCTCGTAGCTTCTATTACGATTTCCTCTATTACAGGCTCAATACCTCTCAGACCTCTGCTGATCAGCTGAGGGCCGGTTCCCAGAATTTCGATGCGTGTCACGGCAGATTCTCCAGCAGAATGGTTCTGTCAAGCCACATATTTCTATGTTCACACGATGTTTCGGATAAAAGAAGGCAGCTGTAGCAAGCAGCCCCATTGTACTCACCGTCCCGAAATTGATGTTGAATGCACAGGGGATCGCCAGAGCATACCTCAGCCTCTTGAAAAGCCACCTGTAACAAACTTCCCATGTGTGGAACGAGCGCAATCAGTCCTCCCAATGTTCCCTCTGTCCCGGGCTGTGTTGCATAGAGAAGAATACCTCCTCTTATGCGCGCGCCGTCGGTTTCAAAATAAATTCTCTCACGTATAGAGGCTGATGAGTAGCCAGCTTCAGCAGCAATAACCCTGATCAAGAGATGGCTGAGGGTATGCCACCACACAAATACTGGATGAAGCTCCTCCATGTTAGAGGGATCTCTGAACAAATGAGAAACATCCCGATAGCGGTATGGATTACTGAAGGATTTGAGCCAGTGATCTGCAGCTGTTCCTGATAATCCGCTAATCCATCCGTCATTGTCATCCAGAATGATGAAGATGCCCTCCCCGAAAAACTCCACTCCCGGGTACCACCTCTGTTGAGGGTCGCGAGGATCAGGAAAGGAGACGTCCACAGGAGTTGAAGTAAACTGTGTATCGACTTCGCGGCGATATGCGCGTTGCACCGTTACAGTACGCAGGCGAAGAACCGGGGTCACACGGAACACGGTGCCGTTGGGCCCGGTAAACCTCTTGACCAAGTGAGGATTGATCTCGACGAGCACGGGCGATTTCGGACGGCTCCCCCTGACAGGAGGAATTCCGTGGAGAGATCCCTTTATAAATTCATGAAATTCCTCCAGAATCAGAGAGCGATATGAATTTTGAACGGGGGTAAGGACAGCCTCTATAGCCTCACTGATTTCACTCCATGGATAAGATAGTATCTCGTTTGCGTCACTTTCACTTATTATCTTCCTTTGCACAAAGGTATGAAGGTACTGCTCAAGTTGCTGTTTTGAAGTCGGTCTGTTAACCATTATGCTGTACAGAACAGGTCTGATTTGCAGGAGGTTGTGAAGTCTTGTGTAACGTGGAGGAATTGTAAAGAGTGTGAGCAGTTCCGGGATTCTGAGGTTCGACGCCTGTCTCTGTATTATCTTTGCTTTCTTTTCGCATCCGGGGCGATATGGTGGAGAGTCTGGGGGCTCCCTTTCCGGAAATCTGCCAGTGCAGTTCCAGTCTATGCCGTAAGCGGTGCCCAGTGAAATCTCCCTGCTGCCACATTCAGGACATTCGATTTCGATGTTTGCGAGCGAACCGCCGCCTCCGAACCATTTGAACCATTTCTGATGCTTACAGGAATGATCATTGCCATGAGCCAACACGTACCAATCAACCTCATCCATGTGTCCAGCTGGGCATGCCTTTATGAAACGGATTGCCTCTCGACCTCTCCGGCCCGCGACTTTACATATTGGACAGCTGGACTCCCGGTAGAGGACATAAAAGTCTCCGCCGTGCGCAGGCATGTTCAAACAGAGCTTCCAGACCGGGAATGGTTTGGTCCGGTATACATACTGATCTGCAGTCTTCTGGAGTTCAGCATTCGACGGCAGTCTGAAAATTCTCGCCCCATTTAGGAGACCCTGTGACATCCTTTGATCGGAAACCTCGTAGCTGTCCGGCAAGAGAGAACCTGTTGAAAATAGGCCAATGTCAGGCATCAGTATGACGCGCGGGCCGTCTGGCCCTTCCAGTATCGCACCGGGCCCGTAAGTAAAAATGAACTGCGAGCGTCTGATGTGCTGGGTCATGGTCGGTCATCACCCTAACGTCTGAAAGCCTGTTGTTTCCTCAATATCCCGGAGGGATTGCGGAGCATTCTCGTATACGACAGGCAAGTTGGCATGCTGATGCTGAGCGTCACCCAGTACCACGGGATGCTGCGGAGGCTTGGTGATGGCATACTCAACATACTTCAGATTCCTGAAATTTCTTGCATAGGAGTGCCAGGCATCCAGTTCCCTGTCGATATGCTGGCGTACAGCACCCGCTGGGGGCCTGCGAAATAACGGCTGTGACTGGGCACGACTTTCAAGCCAATAAGGTAGTTGCCGGACCTCGGGGGCCTGTCTTTTTGTTGCCATGAGCGTAGCGGAGTCGTCCTTATGCCAAGCCTCCCTAGCATCCCTCATATTTCTGAGGATTGCAACCGCCACCGGCCCCCCTGCCCTGTCGAGGACACCGGGAGCGAAGGGATAAACCGTGATTGGTTCGACGAATCTGTGAAGCTGACGGTGATACCTGCAGAAGGATTCATAATGACTCAAATCCCGAGGCCGAGAAGCTCTGAAAAATATAACGACCAGCGCCCCCCTTCTTCTGCCAACCCTTCCTGTAGATTGAATGTAAGCGGATGTTGTCTTAGGTTGACCATGCACCACCATGAGTGCGAGTCGTGGGATATCTACACCGGTCCCGAACATTGAGGTGGTGAATAGAGCGTCAGGTGCTCTGGGATACGATGCGCCCAGAAGGTCCAGAATTGATGGCAAATCCGTTGAGGATGTCCTGCTGGACAGTTCCAGCGCTCTCTCGTCAGAAAGTGGTCTCGGATTTCCTTGAGAGATGCTCGCGATTCTTTGAGGTATGTCCTGTCTGTAAAGTGCTCGGGCGCCTGCCAGTTCTCTGATAGCGTTGAAATATCCAGTCAGTGTCCAGTAATCGTCAATCGCCGGGTGCGTCCTGTGCATCCAAGCCGTCTGCATGAGCCTGGACCATATTCTGATGGTCGGTGTGTGCGGCCCCCATCCTGGTGCACAGATTCCAACATAAAGCCTTCCCGGCGGTCCGTCGTCAAGCGGATGACGCTCTCCTTCAGTAATGAAGAATCTATCGTCTGCCGTCAGACCATAAGGAGGGAAAATTTGCAGGCCGCGCAGAAAGACGGCTTTGACTTGGTCTTCAGCCCTTCTGATGGTGGCCGTTGATGCTATGTACTTTGGGCTATGTTCATCCTTTCCGCGGATAAGGAACTCGATCGCTGATTCGTAAAAACCTGTCAGACTACCCAGAGGGCCTTCAATAAGGTGGAGCTCGTCTTGAATTATGATATCCGGTGGGGAGAGCGGCTTTACTTCCTTGAAGAGAGGCGCGGAACGTTTGCCCGCAGGAATTGGGTGCCCTTGACGTGTTGAGCCGTCTGCTGAATGCTGGAACGGCCTGTAATATCCGTAAATTACGTGATGAAATCTAACGTTTCCGAAGAGACTGGCAATTCTTGGTTCAAATGGCATTCGTGCAAATTTATCTATCGTTGCCACAATGATGCTGGGAACCCTGCTGTAAATTTGATCGTCGACCGTCATAGCCGGTATGGGGATTCTGTCAGAAATGTACGGATTATTTTTTATGAATGGTTCCTGAATATGAAATAGCTTGTTTCCGTCAGGAAGCCGTATTCCGCTCACGTGGTCAGGAGCGTCAAATGGATTCGGCACCATCCCATGTACCCATCCCATTGGTGCTCCACCCACCCATGGCTGACGTAATTCGCACTCCGGATTCGGACAGAAAATTTCAAAATCGTATGGAATTTTTGTACCTTTACGTATTTCGTAATACCGTATAAAATACCCCATTCTGGAGGCCCTTGCAGGTATCAGCTCGACCTTACATCCATTCGTTCGAAGGTATTCTTCAATCACTTTCCAAATGTTGTCCACATCTTCCGCTTTCAGTGTCGATTGTGTTTCTATTCTTAACCCGAGGGTGCAGTAATTCGGTGAGTCGTGCATAGCTACTACGGCGTTGAGTATTCTTACATTTTGAAATGTCTGTCCTGTTAGCAGCTGTCCCATTAAAGAGATGGAGTCTCTGTTACCAACTCTCAGCACTAAATAGAGCTCATGCGTGCCGGGTTTGAGGCCCATCTCAGGAACTGCAAGAAGTGATCCGCAGGCGGGGCAGGTTAGAACTTGTGCAGGCTCACCTTCTCCCCTTTGACCTTTGAGAATGCTAATTGCGCCGCAAAGAGTCTGATTTCCACCCCATGTATCTTTAAGCCTGTTCGGAGTGACATTGCCCCCGACCCAAAGACCAACTGAGAAGGGTGTGGAGCCCCAGAGGAAATTGTCCTCTTTCTTACAATCCTTTGGTCTCCAGCCTATTCTCTTCAAATTAGATAGATTGAATACTCTGAGATATTCACAGGCGGTCACAGCCGCCAAGATCCTCCGAAATTGCTGTATGGTTAGCAGTCTGAGCGTATAACGTGTTATGACAGCGACACCCGCGCCGGTTCGGTCAAAACGTTCCTGTGTCATGGCACGTCTCCTCCTGTAAGCCAGCGCAAAGATCATGATGGCAAGATATGCTTCCGTCTTTCCGGCTCCTGTTGGCACCCATAGCAGGTCACATATGTTCCTGTAAGGGGACTGGGAATTCGCGACCGATTCCAGAGTCATAAGGATAAACGCTAACTGAAATGGGTGCCATGTCAGACCAGTTCTTCTCGGAGACCAGCGTGACTGAAGGTCCATGGCTTTGTTAGCAAAACAGAATGCCAATCTGGCCTCTTCATCATTGCAGAGCATATCTATTCCGGCACTTATTCTGTCGCGCACAGCTTGACAGGTCTGAATAATTTTTTCTGCTATTCGGCGGTATCTTGGATTTTCTCCATAAATTGCAGGTAGTTGCTTACGGAGATCATCTATCCATCTACTGTAGGCAACAACGATTGGAGAGAGCGCACTGCGCATACGGTCAGGATCCCACATCTCTGCCAGTTTTTCGCAACTGAGCTCAGGACGTGTCCCATACTCATCTCGCCATGAAAGGCCCGGCGCCGGAACAGAGTAAATGGGTACAAATTCAGTTCTGACATCTGCTTTCGAAAATCGTTCTCTGTCGGCCTCTGGGAGAAGTTCACCATCCAGCCATTTAAACGGAGCATCCTGCAAGCAACTTGGGAAGTCGAGACTTGGGAGTTGTTCCGGTGGAATTTCGGGATCTATCTCTTTCCAAATCGCAGAGCAGAGATGACCTCTGGCCATAACACGTCTATGTCTGTAAAGGAATTCCAGCATTTCATCCTCACTTGGGCCGGCCAGTTCTGTGGTTTCATCGCTCAGTCCCCTCATTGCCACATCCCTTATTCCAGGGACAATCCTCGTCCCCTCGGCACAGACTACCCGTATCTGTGGCTGAAAGATATGCTCATCTGTATCGGGTTTTTCAGGGTTGGATGATTTTATCCTATTGACCATGTAGAGCGTGATAAAATACTGATTGACGCTTCTCCGTCGAGACATGACATGCAGGGATACTTCAGCTTCAGCACTGTCCGTGTCTACCACCCTCCCATTCCCGTCTATCCAGAATGTGCTGCTGGAGTCAGCGTTTATTCTCAAAACGACACTCCGCGGTCTTCGTTCCCATCCGTTTTCTTCGATTTTGAAGTATCTAGCCCAAGTGAGGCATACATCAATTTGAGGTGTATCTGTCGACTCGAGCACAAAGGATATTCCCATCGTTGAGGGTCTTCTCTTCGGGTCAAGCACCGGAGAAAATAGTGGTGGCACGTTTACATCAACGTCTTCGGCTTCCTCCTCTCCCATTCCGGGAACCCCCTCTGCCGGTATTTCGGCCTCGGCGTCAACCTCTCTTGAGACTTTACGAACGATCGGTGCCAGAACTCCGGTGATGTATTCGTTCAAAGGATTCTCGTGAAGAATCTCTCGCACCCCGTTACGCGGCCCCAAAACCTCTTTTATTAGTTCTGCAACGAATATTTCCCTCATCCCTCCACACCCAGCCCTCTTCCATGCGAACATTGTTGGTTGACGGGGCACGCTGCACATCTGGGATTTTTGGGAGTACAGATTAAAGCACCGAGGTCTATCATCGCGTAATTGAACTCCCTCGGATGCTTCGTATCTATAAGGTCTTGATAAAGCTGCCTGAAGCGTTTACTGCGCCTCGAAGAGTCAGTAACCTTGAGCCCGAAAATTCTTCCGAGAATACGAACGGTATTTGTGTCGAGCAATGGCTCTGCCTCACCCCAGGCGAAGCATCTTACAGCAGATGCTATATAATGGTTTACACCCGGCAGGGATTCTAGGTCTTCTTTTGTGTATGGAATCTCTCCATGGAATTTTGTTACAATTATATTTGCCATTCTGACAATGAGTTTACTTCTCCAGAAGAGTCCGAGCGGACGGAGTATCCTCATCACATCCTCCGATCTGGCACTTGCAAGGTCCCTTACTGTCGGGAAAGCTCTGATGAATTCTTTGTATACAGGCACTACCTGATCGGCCCTAGTCCGGTGCAGCAGTATCTCGGAAATCAGTATGTGGTATGGATTGCGTGTATCACGCCAGGGGAAACTCCTGCCATTTTCCTTCCACCAGTTTAGCAAACTTTCGCGAAACTTTTCCGCATCGAGATGAGGCGCCATCTACTCACCCTCGGTGAGAATCTTTTTTGCCACAGTTGCTGCAGCGTAAGAGAATTGGGGGCTGACGGAATCCGCTGCCATCTGATACTTGATCGTCATGCCACAATCCTTTGGAAGCCTGAACGTCTCACTGAATCCCATTATCCTCCATGCCTCTCTTACCGAAATTACTCGAGTCAGTCCACCATTGAACGAATCCGGGTGTAGGATGTACGTTTTCATCACATTCCCGAATGAGGGTGCGGGTTTGTCCCATTCAAGAATGTACCATCCATATTTGTTGGTTTTGTAGTACGTGAGGTATCTTTCAATGGTTTTCAGTTCGGGCCATACATGGTCACAGTCTTGGCATTTGTCTTTATTGCGCAGATACCCTATAGCCCATCTTACTGTCTTGGGCTCCCTCCGTCCTCGCATAAGTTTCTCAAAGAACAGTCCTGCATTCAACTCTGTATCTTTCCGCAGTCCGAAGACGATCAGCCTTCGCCGGATTGTTGGTGCACCGAACTCGCTGTACCTGATGTTTTCCGCCCTGACCGAGTATCCTGCCTGATCCATCTTCGCCAACATCTTCCTAAATATTGGTGTGCTCCCGAGAGCGGGCACATTTTCCATAATGAAGGCCTTGGGTTTGAGGAGTTCCACATGTTCAAAGAAAGAGACCAGAAGCCTGTAATCTGGATGTCTGCTGTCTCTGCGGACCGTATTTACGGTTGCCCAAGGCTTGCATGGCGGGCCTCCCAAAACTATATCAAAATCTCCCTCAACCATCTCTTTTGAGAGATCGATAGTTTTAAAATCACCTATTTGATTCAATTCGAAAGTTTTTTTCGCTGCCTCAGATATATCGACACCGGTAACACAAAAGCCTGCCATCTTGAATCCCAGCGACAGCCCGCCGGCACCGCAGAAGAGGTCCAGAGCTCTCATTCTCTCACACCAGCTGCAGCAAGCGCCGAGATCGGGCTTCTCTTGAAAAACTCCTTATCCCCTGTAATCTCAAAGAGACAAAACTTCATTTCGCTTTCATTTGCATGCTGGTGTTTGCTTTTTTGGTTTTGAGATAAGACCATGACGCAACATTCACACACTCTGCAGCATGGATGGACGACATTTAAAGATTACCTAAGATGAACAAGGTACTGACAAGTTTTACTTAAGCCTTTATGATTGAAGGTCTTTGGCCTCCTCCATCTCCCTCAGCCCATGCACGTCATCGACGTCCTACTGGACTCATTCACCAGGCTCTTCAGACATCACAGGTACTCTCCTTTAGAGAAACTCTATTCTGTGATTCTGTTCATTGCAGGATTGAGTCTAAGGGATATCTCAGAAAGGTTCTGTCTGACATTCGCTTCAAGGGAATCTGTGAGAATATGGGCTCACAGGTCCTCATCTTTGTTCAAACCATCAAAGAGGGTAAGGAGGCTAGTAGCAGTAGATGAGACTGTTCTGAAGATTAACGGTCAGACCTGTTATTTGTGGGCCGCAATTGACGTGGATACCAATGAGATATTGGCCGTATACGCATCCAGGGGAAGAGGGCTTCCGAACGCGATTAAGTTCCTCAAAATGGTCCTACGATCGTGCGATGGTAAGCCGATCGTAGTTGTTGATAGAGGACCTTGGTACAGATGGGCATTGGATAGATTGGGAATGACTTACTTCCATGAGACCTTCGGAAACAGGAACAAAATAGAGAGGTGGTTCAGGGAATTGAAGAACAGGACTAAGAGGTTCTACAACAACGTGAACTCGAAGACATTGAAGAGCATAGAAGAGTTGGTAACTGCAATTGCAATTATGCATAATATCATCAGGGCAGGAGGAGAGGAGGTAATACCAACTTGACGGTACCTTTTTTATTTTCCCAAAACTTTTTATTCCACACATAATTCATGAACTGTTAGAGAGGGCCATGTTAGGCAGGAGAGGCTTAAGCTATGTTGTGGGTGTTTTGCTGGTTTTGGGTGTAACGCTTGGGGCTGTAGTTGGTTTTACTCAGGTTCTTGGTTTTCAGGCAGGTGTTTTAACAAGCCTTCAGGCCTTGGACGTTAGGAGGCTTGGGGAGAGCCTCGTCCCCGTCGAGGGCATCAGCATAGGTGGGAAAATCATCCTGTACAACAACGGCCAAATACCCACATGCTTCCTTGAGCTGCGTGTTGTGGGGACAAGCTACGGTTATTCAGCTTCATCATGCACCGACATTCCACCGAGACAGACAGGCGTTGTCAGCCTCGGAGCCACAGTACCTCCCGGCGAATACGTAGTTATAGCCCGAACGCTCAACAACAAGATAGTGACCTTTAGGGTGACCTTCAGATGACAAAGGGTGAAAGGATCGGTGTAAAGGCCGTCAGCACGATCTTGGCGACAGTTTCAGTGCTTACCGTTTTGTTGGCCATCGCATCCGCGCTGTACACAGGCCTCTTCCAGTTGGGCAACGAGGCGCACAGCCTCGTCAAACGCGAGGCCGAGAGGGCGATGGAGTCCTTCTTCCAGATTTACTGGCTTAACAACACGCACGTGGCCCTCTTCAACAACCACAGCAGCGTGTCAGTGACACTGCTTTACTGGGTCAGCATAAATCCCTCTTCAGGCGCCTACACCGTGATCCCACTCGACCCGTCCGTTTATACCGTGCCGCCAGGTACCATGCGCATCATCAATAACCCGCCATCCCTCTATCGGTCAAGCCTCCACCCCATCAACAGGGTCGTGTCTGAGAGGGGCAGCACCTTCGAGGTGGGCGATGCCCCCAGCCAGCCATTCCAACACTTCACACTGGCTAACAACAGAAAGCTCGTCAGACCCGGCTTCACAAGCACCCTGCACGGCCCGCTCAGCCGAATAATCCTTTCAACAGGTCCAGGATTTCTTGGTGGGCCAGTCACGTTGACCTGTGTGGCCGCATATCCTGCTCCAGCGTCCTGCGCCGGATGGTCCATCAACTTCAATCCCCCAAGCCCTGTCAACGTCCCATCAAACGGCTACGCGGTTGCAGAAATAACGGCAGACATCCCAGCATCAACCCCCACAGGAACGTACTTCATCAGGGTCAAGGCAGACACAGGCGGTGTCTCCAGAGAACTGGTGTTGGTGGTGGACGTCGGCGATTTTGATGTGGCTGTCAGTCCTTCGTCAATAACTATCGGTAGGGGGTGTGCAGCGACCTTGGTGTTGAGCATCAGCCCTGTCAATTACGATGGTCGTGTCTCTTTTAGAATCTCCTCCGTGGTTCCGCCAGATGGCAGATTAAACTTCATGATCTCACCGAACCCCGTGGAAACCACGCACGGGCTTTCGAGCAGCCTTGTAATTTTCGTAAACAACAGCACTCTAGGACCGCCTACGAGTACAGTAACGGTAGAGGCCTTTGACGGATTAGGGCTGTCCAAAACGACTTCCTTAACGGTAACCATCAGCGGGGCTGCATGCTAGTGTAACCCACTCAACAACTACAGAATGGAGGACGCGATCCAGTATACGAGGAGTGTTAGTAGGATGCTTGCTCCAGCCCTCCATGTTGCTGCCACTGTCTGGTCCTCTGTTTTTCCGACTACTATGCCGAGGGAATAGGCTACGAGTACTGCGCTTGGTAGGACTATGTCCAGTGACGGTGTGATGAGGAGGCGTTGGACCTCGACGGCTACTTCGGGCGGCAGTGCTGTGAAGGGCTGTATGGCGAAGAAAGAGACGGCTACTATGGCTGCACCGCTTGCGATGGCCAGGGCATCGTATAACTTCATCCTGGCCCTCGCGTTAGTGAAGCTCAGGTAAATCGCTATGGCAAGCCTCGA
>Ga0081478_135701_pt1 | contig 11774 bp, 9 predicted proteins | sample OctSprmetagenome_FD_70983 | JGI IMG/M metagenome (GOLD analysis project Ga0081478, IMG submission 70983) | Hot spring and microbial mat streamer communities from Octopus Spring Streamers, Yellowstone National Park, USA - T=80-84 v2 (version 2) | ecosystem: Environmental > Aquatic > Thermal springs... | reverse complement strand
ATGACCACCACCGGCTTTGTCAAGCCTAATAGCCAAAGCCGCCGCCAGACGAAGGAGCACCTGCTCCAAAAGGACTCCCCCCCGCCGTTGGCGGGGCGGGGGCAGGACGGCGGGGGACGATCAATTCCTCGCCCTTGTCACTGCGCAAGATGAGGCGTTCAGGCTCTATCAAGGTGACGGTGTAAGTCGTGCCCGCATATTCCACGGTGCTGCCGGGTTGAACCGAGCGGGTGCGTCCGTCAGGGAATTGCAAAAGGGCACTCACTTTTTGCTCACTCATCAAAAGACCTGCCATCCGCCAGCCGCTGGCTGTGACAGTCTGAGGGGGCGGAGAAGAAGCGAGATAACTTGCCAAGTCTCTAGGGGGCACAGAGGACATGGGCAATTGAGGTAATCGTTCCGTCGGCTGCTCCCTTGCCTTGACAGGTTCAACGACGGGTTCTTGGGTTTGCGGGCTGGGGACGAAAGGCGGGATGAAAGGAGGAAAGTCTCCGACGGGTTTGGAAGGCAAGGCGGCGAAGGGGTCGGGTCGTCCAGGTTGAGGCGGTTTGGTCGCTTTTTCAGGGGCAGGCGCCGCTACGCCCGTCGGTGCGCCGACACCGCCGGGAGTAGGGGTCGGTGGAATTGCCCCTTGCGGTGCCGCTGGCGTGCCTGCCAATTCTGGTGGAGTGCCAAGGGGGGCTGCGGGTGCGGGCATGGGAGAGTGGCTACCCATGGGGGCGCTGGGCATTGGTGCGGTCGGAGGCGAACCTGCAGGGGTCGGACTCGTTGGTGTGCCCGACACAGAAGGCGTGGTCGGCGGAGGGGCTGGCGGAGCCTGTTGACTTCCGACAAGATACCAGATGATGAACAGCAAGGCGACAACGATGACGGCGAGGAGTCCAATCGCCATCGCCTTTTGCTGGCTGGTCATTTGCTGCCATTGCTGTATCATTCCATCACACCTCCTGGGGCGCCGTGCCCGCCCATCTCAGGAGCACCACCCATCGCCTCAGCGCCCATCATCTCAGGTGCGGTTGGTAGCCCACCTGGGGTCGTGGCGGGGGTCGGACCGAGCAAAGATTGGAACAACTGCTTGAGATGCTCTGGCGGCTCTTTGCCTTCCATGAGGTAGCGCTCTATCGGCGTCTCTACAAGGGCGTAAATTTCAATGGGCACTGTCGCCCTTACCTTTCCGTTGGGAAGCAACTGAAATTGAGGCGCTTGAACGACGATGGGGCGAGTGAATTGGGGCAAGCCTTCTAAAAAGCGCAAGATGTCGGCGAAGCGCCCATCCACCACCAAAGTCATTTGCCCCCAGCGAAAATAACCGTTGGGTGGAGGCGGCGGCATTTGAAGGGAGGCGAGGACAAATTGCGGGACGCTGGCATAACTCAATTCCACTTGGCAGCGGTTGGCTAACTCCGCCAAGAACTTGCGCAAGTCTCGCTCAAAGTAGCCTCGCGACTCCCGCTGGAAAGCAATCCCTGCCGCCCAAAGGGCAGCGGAGTCTGTCGGGTCGGGCAACCGCAGGACGGCTAACTCTTCCCGAACCTTTCGCCATTGAACACGAGCCCGTTCAGCCTCTTTTTTGGCATCCTCAAGGTCCTTCTCCGCTTGTGCCCGCTGGGCGATAACGGCTTCTTCCTGTCGGATTTTTTCTTCCAGTTGGCGGATTTGGTCTTGCTGTGGACGGATGGCGAAATAGAAAATGGCACCGCTGCCGAAGGCAGCCAAAAGGAAACCGAGTAAGGGCACAATCCACCAGGGTGCTTTCATTTGGGTTCACCCCTTTCATTCTTCTCCTGCGCCCATTGCCCGCCGGCGCCCTCCTAACCCTCGCGCTTCTTCTTCCCTACCGCCCTCCGCACCAGTCGCTGCTGGGCGGCTGGGTGCTCCCGGCCCTGCGGGTGGCGGTCCACTCGGAGGCGCCATCCCGCCTGGTGGCATTACGCCTGGCGCCATCCCACCCATCGGAGTTGCACCAGGGACGCCAGCGGCTAGTCCTGCATAAAGTTTCGGGGCAATCGGAAGAGGGTTGGCTAAAGTCGCCCGAATGACGAAATAAACAGCGTTACGAGGTGCCGTCGGGTCGCGCACGATATTCGCTGGGGTTCCTGGTGTCCCCATCATGCCTGGACCTGGCATTCCCATCATGCCTGGTTCGCCTGGCATCCCCATCGGCATTGGGGCAGGGCTTCCTCCATGGCTCCCCATCCCTCCTGGCGCCATCGGGGCAGGACTTGCGCCATGACCGCCCATCCCTGCCGCCCCCATTGGCGCACCGGGAGCACCTGGCATAGCGGGGGTCATCCCTGGCGTTTCCCCACCTGTCGGGCTAACAGTTCGCCCTGGTGCTAACCCTGCCTGCCCTGTTTCCTTGCCCGGCTTACCTTTCTGAGCGAGCAAAGGTGGCAGGTTGCCTCCTTGGTAAGGGCGACCGTCCCATTCAAACAAATCCAACCGCACATTGGTGAAAAGGGGCGATTGCGTCAGGTAACCGTAGAAATGGGCGAGCCGATACAACGAGAGGGTGTAGCCTGTCAAGATAACCTCATTGACTTGCCTGCCTCCACCTGCCGTCGGGGTTGCCATTCCCATCCCTGGCGCCCCCGGCATCATTGGCGCCCCTGGCATTCCTGGCGCACTTGGTGCTGGCGAGGCAGCCATCGGCGAGGTCGGCATTCCTCCAGCCATAGCAGGAGCGGCTCCCGCCTGAAATTGCCAACTAGTCAATCGCACCCCTTCAGGCACCCACGCTGCAATTTGGCGGATAAGCCCTGCCAACTGTGGTCCCGATTTGCGGATGTCGTCCAAAATGTCCAACCGATTGGAAAGGACTGCCACGCCGTCGCGAGTCAATTTGGCTTGCCGTTGGAGTTCGCGGACTTTGTCAGCCTCCTGTGTCTTCTGTTGCAAATCCGCCTGCAAGCGGGCAACCGTCGCCACCGTGCTTTGCCACCACGCCCCCATCCCCGCAAGGATGACGATAACCATGACAACAGTGCCAATGATGGCAGCGTTCAATCGTTTCTTCGCAGCGATGTGGGGCGGAATCAAGTTCAATTTCGGAACGGCTGGCTGAACGCCTCGCTTTGCGGGCATGCCCTTTCACCTCGCTCAAAGATATGCCCAAAGCGCCAAACCGACAGCCACGGCATAAAGGGGCGCCGTCTGCTCCAAGTAGTCACGACCGAACCGACCTGCCACAGGCGACACATCCATGTATTGGAAGGGATTGAGCCGCTCCACCGAGACCCCTAATCGCTCTTGTAGGAAGCGGTCCAAATCCCTCAGCAGCGCCCCACCTCCTGCCAAATAAATTCGGGCGACCGTCAAGTTGGGGCGCTGGGACGCTAAGAATTCCACCGACCGAACGATTTCATCCGCCAAACTAAGCAATTGACCGCTCATGGCATTGTAGATGGAGACATGCAAAGGCACTACCTCAGGCACCGCAGGCGCCTCCCAACCGCTCCCTGTCACCTCTCCTTCCCCTGGCGTCCATAGCCCCGGCGTTACCTGCTCAGGGGCTGAAGGAGTTGGCGCTCCAAATTCTAACGGTGTTGTCACAGTCGGCGACGGAGGGGATGGAGGCGTTGGCGGTAATGGGGAAGTCGTCGGTGGGGATGGCTCAAACTCCAGCGAAAAATCTAATGCTGGTGGCGCAGCAGGGGATGGCGGTGATTCTGCTGAAAGGTCAGGCGATGGTGTTGCTTCTGTCGGCAGGTCAAAGGAAATGGCTGGAGGAAGTGTCTCAGGACTGGAAGGCACCTCTGCCGAGGGCATCTCAAAAGTCGGCAAGGGTTCAGTCGCCATCGGTGGGGGAGCGGGCGGGATGACTTGCGTCTCTGCACCTGCCATCGTTGGCGGCGTCGGCGTTGGCGGTTGCTCTATCCATGCCGTCCCCTCTTCTATCTTTAGCCGTTCCGCCTCCTCCGTGCTCAACCCCAAATGGTCACGAATGTCTTCTGTCAAGTGGCGTCCCCCCACTGGCACTAACCGCGTGAAAATTAGTTTCGCCCCTTCCAAAAAGGAAATCTCCGTCCCCTCATAACCGATGTTGACGACGACGGAAATCTGATCGCCCTGCCCATCCCGCACCCCAAACCCTTGGGCAGCGTAAACCGCCCTCGCCAACGCCAATGGCTCCGCTTCCACGCCGATGGGCGAAAGTCCTGCCTCTTTCAACGCCATCAAGTAAGCGTCCACCAAATCCTCCCTTGCCGCCGCAAACAAAACGGGGATTTGTTCCCCCTCTGCCACTTCCTCTGGTTCTTTCAGCAAAGTGTAAGCCTGAACAGCAGCCCCTGATTGAAAAGGCAAATGGCGCTCAATTTCCAACGGGATGGCTTGGGTTAACTCACGGCGACTCATCTTGGGCAACTCCGTCACCCGCACGATCACCCCTCGCTGTCCACCGACCGAGACAACCGCTGAACGCGTTTTCACACCCGCCGACCGCAACAAATCCCTCAAAATTTGCCCGAGCACATCAGGCTGGATGACCTCCCCTTCCACGATGGCTTCCTGCGTCGGGGCGATGAGCAAATTCTGGACGATAAAACTGTTCCCTCGCCTCGCCAACTCCACCACCTTCACCGAATGGTTGCCCATGTTGACGCCTAAAACGCTTTGCGCCATTTCCCTTCACCTCGCCCCGTTTGACTTTGGGCACTCATATTCTGCCAGATTTCAACGCCGATTGCAAGGGCAAACAAACCCCGTGAACTTGCCGCAATATAACTCGCTGACAGACAAGGAGGTCGGACAAGGATGGCGCTTTTGCTGGGTGTAGATGGCGGGGCGACCAAAACCGTCGCCGCTGTCGTCAACGAAATCGGTGAAGTTTTGTCCGTTGGGACGGCGGGTGGTGCCAACCCACTCATCTGGGGCGATGCTGCCTTTGACAACATCCGCAGTGCCTGCGATGCCGCCTTGACCATCGCCCAAACCGACTGGGAAGAAGTAGCATTCGCTTTCATCGGCATGGCAGGCGCTGACGAACCTGGTTCATCGTCTCATCGCTTTGCCGAAACGCAACTGCGTTCACGCCTTCCCGTCCCTTTCCTCGTGGACAACGATGGCGTTATCGCTCACGCAGGGGCGTTGGCGGGCGAAGATGGTGTCGTCGTTGTCGCTGGCACGGGCGCCATCGCCATCGGGATCGCAAAAGGTCAACGGGTGCGCGTGGATGGCATGGGACATTGGTTCGGCGACGAAGGGAGTGCCACTTGGATCACCCTGCAAGCCTTGCGCGCCGCTGCCCGCGCCCAAGATGGGCGGGGAAAACCGACCCGCCTTTCCGAAGCCCTCCCGCAAGCCTTGCTGCTCAACTCCCTGCGCAATGCCGCCACTTTGCTCGCTAATGGGGACTTGACAAAAACGGAACTCGCTTGGACAGCGACCGTTGTCGCAAAGGTTGCCGAAGAAGGTGACGAAGTTGCCCAAACGATTTTGCGCCAAGCCGCTCAACGCCTCGCTGAAAGCGCCGTCACTGCCCTCCATCGCCTTCAATCCCTTGACACCTCGTCCCCCGTCCCTCGCCCCTCGTCCCTTCCCATCAGTTTCACAGGTGGCGTTTTCCGCTTGACGGCGAAAATGCCCCAATGGTTTTGCGAAGCGGTGCGCCAAGAGTTGCCCGATGCGAAAATTAGCGAACCCAAACTCCCGCCCCATCTCGGAGCCGCTTTGCTCGCCGCGCGACAACTCGGTTGGCAATTGGACGACGCTTGGCTGAACCGATTGGCGGAAACGGGACGGCAATGGGGTTACTTTGATTTGGGAGCGGGCTTGGTGGAAGTTTTGCCCCGCCTGCTTTCCGAGCAACGCAATCCTGCCTCCCTCTTCCTTGACCAACTGGATGTGGAAGCCATCTTAACCCTCATCAACGACGAAGACCACAAAGTCGCCCCCGCTGTCCGACAGGAAATCCCTGCCATCGCTCAAGCCGTGCGGTGGGCAGTGCGTGGGTTGTCAAGGGGCGGTCGGCTCATCTATGTCGGGGCAGGGACGAGCGGGCGGTTGGGCATCATGGATGCCGCCGAATGCCCACCCACTTTCGGCACGCCGCCTGAATGGGTCATCGGCATCATCGCTGGCGGTCCGCAAGCCGCTTTCCGTGCCGTTGAAGGGGCTGAAGACGATATGGAAGCGGGACGAGAAGAGATGCGCCGATTGAATGTCGGTGTCAACGATATCGTCGTCGGTCTTTCCGTCAGCGGGCGAACACCTTTCGTCATCGCCGCCATGGACGAAGCGCGCCGACGGGGCGCCAAGACGGTCGCCATCACTGTCAACCGCGATGCCCCTATCGCTGCCGTCGCCGATGTCGTCATCGCTCCTGTCGTCGGCGCTGAAATTGTCGCTGGCTCCACCCGCATGAAAGCGGGGACGGCGCAAAAACTCATCCTGAACATGATCAGCACTGCCACGATGGTCAAACTTGGGCGCGTCCAAAGCAACTTGATGGTGGACTTGCGGACTTGGAGCGTGAAGTTGCGCGAGCGCGCCAAACGCATCGTCGCCCAACTCGCCCATGTCACCCTCCTTGAAGCCGAACAAGCCTTAGAAGCGACCGATTGGCAAGTCCGCCAAGCCATCGCTTGGCTCCAATCCAAACGAGCCCGCTGACTCGCCTTGCATCTCACCTTCATGCCATCACCCGCCAACAAACAAAGTTGCCCAAGACGGCAGGAACAGCAAAGGGTCGTGAGCGCTCAAACCTTTCACGCTTCGGTTTGCTTGTCCATCAAGTCACAGCGGAGCAAGTCATCGTAAGTCTCTCGTCGCACGACCAACCGAGCCTTTCCATCTTTCACGAAAACGACGGCAGGACGAGGGAAGCGGTTGTAGTTGCTCGCCATGCTGTAGTTGTAAGCGCCCGTCGTGAAGACGGCAAGCAGGTCGCCCGGTTGCGGGTCGGCAAGGGCGATGTCACGGATGAGGATGTCGCTCTCACAATGCTTGCCAGCGACGGTGACGATTTTGTCGGCGGGTCGGTTCGCTTTGTTGGCGACCAACGCAAAATAGCGGGCATCGTAAAGGGCGGGGCGCGGGTTATCGCTCATCCCGCCATCCACCGACACATAAGTCCGCACCTTCGGCACTTCCTTGACGACGCCGATGGTGTAAAGGGTCGTGCCTGCTTCTCCGACGATGGAGCGCCCTGGCTCTACCGCCAACACGGGCAATGGAAAGCGAAATCGCTCCGCCATCTCCTGCACCGCCTCGCAAAGGGCGACGACGAAAGTTTCAATCGTCGGCGGATCATCGTCGGGCGTGTAACGGACACCCAATCCACCACCCAAGTTGAGTTCGCTCATCGCAAACCCCGTCGCCTTCCGCACTTCGTCGGCGAAGGCGAACATTTGCTCAATGGCGATGCGATAAGGTTCGGTCTCAAAAACTTGGGAGCCGATGTGACAGTGGAAGCCGTGCAACCGAAGGTGGGGGAGTTTCAGGGCTTGTTTCGCCGCTTCCAATGCGATGCCGTCGCTTAAAGGGAAACCAAACTTCGTGTCCAGTTGTCCCGTGCGGATGAACTCGTGGGTGTGGGCTTCCACGCCGGGCGTGACGCGCAAAAGGATGTCAGCGACTGTCTCTCGGCGTGCTGCGATGGCATTCAAGCGTTCCAACTCTTCAAAGCAATCCACGACGATGCGCCCGACTTTGTGTCGCAACGCCATCGTCAACTCTTCGTCGGACTTGAAGTTGCCATGCAAGTAAACCCGTTGAGGCGGGAATTGGGCTTTCAGTGCCGTGAAGAGTTCACCGCCAGAGGCGGCATCTATCCACAAGCCTTCCTCAGCGACCAGCCGACACATTGCCAAAGTGCAAAAGGCTTTGGCGGCATAAGCGATGCGGGCTTCGCCCTTGTAGTGCTGAGCGAAGGCAGTTTTATAGCGGCGGCAGTTTTCGCGGATGAGCCACTCGTCCATGACATAAAGGGGCGTCCCAAATCGCCGTGCCAGTTCCACACAGTCGCAACCGCCAATCTCCAAATGTCCTCGTTCATTGATGCGCATCGTCCCGCGCAACATGCTCTCCATCCGACAAATCACCTCCGAAGGGCGTTCAAGATATGCGACAAAATTTTGGCGACCTGCGCTGGGGAAGAAACTGTCAAGGGGAGGAGTTGTCGGGCATGGAGCGACCGTTGGTTGGCGTCATTATGGGCAGCGTCTCCGATTGGGAAACGATGAAGCACGCTGCTGAAACGCTTCGGCAACTGGGCATCCCTTACGAAGTGCGCATCGTCAGCGCCCATCGGACGCCCGACTGGATGTTTGAGTATGCTGCCACCGCCGAAGAACGAGGGTTAGAAGTCATCATCGCTGGCGCTGGTGGGGCAGCGCACCTACCTGGCATGACGGCTTCCAAAACGGTATTGCCTGTCTTGGGTGTCCCTGTCCCCAGCGCTGCCCTGAACGGGTTGGACTCGTTGCTTTCCATCGTGCAGATGCCAGCGGGCGTGCCTGTCGGCACTTTGGCGATTGGGCGAGCAGGTGCGGTCAATGCTGCCCTTTTAGCGGCAGCCATCTTGGGCAACAAGTATCCCGAAATCCGTGAACGGTTGAAGGCTTATCGGCAGGCTCAAACTCAAGCCGTCTTGGAAAGCAAAATTCCCGAAGCGGAGACATGACGATGCCTTGAAGACTTCTTAGGCTGAACCACCGAAAAGGAGGACCAAGGCGTGGCTAACCAACTCGTTGCGACCGCTGAGCAAACGGCTTTGTTGGAGGTGAGGGAAGTTACGAAAGCCTTCCCCTCGCCCGACGGCAAAGGCGTCATTCAAGTTCTCTCACCATTGTCATTCAGCGTAAGAGCCGAAGAATGGGTAGTGATCGTCGGTCCATCGGGAGGGGGCAAGTCAACTTTGCTGCGTATCCTTTTGGGGCTTATCCCACCAACCTCTGGAGAGGTCTTAGTGCATGGGAAACCATTGCGTGGTGTTCACCCTAACGCCGCGTTGGTCTTTCAACAATTTGCCTTGCTGCCGTGGCTGACGGTTCTGGAAAATGTTGAGTTACCCCTGAGGGCAAAGGGTGTCCCGCGGTTGGAGAGGTTGAAGCGGGCATTGGCTGTCATTGACATGGTTGGGCTTGACGGATACGAATCAGCTTACCCGAGGGAGTTGTCGGGCGGGATGAAGCAAAGGGTTGGATTAGCGCGGGCGTTGGTCGTAGAGCCAGAGTTGCTGTGCATGGACGAACCCTTCTCGGCTCTTGATGTCTTGACGGCGGAGAACTTAAGGGCGGAATTATTGCGACTTTGGTTGGAGCGGAAAATGCCCACTAAAGCCATCGTGATGGTGACCCACAACTTGGAAGAAGCAGTTCAACTGGCTGATCGGATTTTGGTCCTCGGTGGTCGTCCGACAAGATTAAGGGCAGAGATAGAAGTTGACCTACCCCATCCGCGCTCGCCCGATAGCCCCAGTTTTCGGGCTCTCCTTGATGACTTGTATCGGTGGATGACCGACCCCACCCGCCCTGACCAAAAGGTCGTAGTCACTACCGAAATATCTCCTCAACCTTTTGCCCCCTTGCCTCACGCAAGGGTCGGAGGGATCGCTGGCTTGCTCCACATCCTTGCCGATGTCGGTGGTCAGATAGACCTCCATGAACTGGCTCACCGCCTTCACTTGCCCATTGATGACTTACTGACCATCGTGGAGGCTGCCCGATTGCTGGGGTTTGTGGAAGTGAAGGAAGGAGACCTCATCCTCACGGAAACGGGGACAGACTGGTTGAAAGCCGACATCCTGAAGCGGAAAGAAATCTTTCGGGACTTGGTAATTCAAATTCCCCTCATCGCTCGCATCGTCGCCGCTTTGCGTTCCACCCGCAACAAAACTTTGCCGATGGAGTTTTTCCTTGACCTGTTGGACGAACATTTCGGTGAGGACGAAGCAAGGCGACAACTGCAAACGGCGATTGATTGGGGACGCTATGCCGAATTGTTCACCTATGACGCAACCACAGGCATGTTGCAAGCGGAGGAGTAAGGCGACATGGTGGCGAAGCAACTGCGCTCCTTCAACCGATATGATGCGATGGTCGCGATAGGGTTGTTTGCCCTCCTTTACGCAGCGGTTCATGTCGGGCAAGGAATGTTCGCTCGGTTCTCTCCCGAACATCCACCCTCAATTTCGTTGAACCCAGCCTTGCTGCCTTACTATGCTGCTCGTAGTGTCCTTCGCATGTTCGTCGCCCTCGCCTTATCGGTTGCCTTCTCTTTGGCTTACGGCTCAATAGCCGCTAAAAACCGGCGTGCCGAGCAATTTCTCGTTCCCCTCCTTGACATCCTTCAATCAGTGCCAGTTTTGGGTTTTCTTTCGGCAACTTTGGCGTTTTTCCTCTCCCTCTTCCCCACCAGCCTCTTTGGGCTTGAACTCGCCAGCATTTTTGCCATCTTCACTGGGCAAGTGTGGAACATGACCTTTGCCTTCTATCATTCCTTGCCCACTTTGCCCGAGCACCTGAAAGAGGCAGCAGCGATGATGAAACTCAGCCGATGGCAGAGGTTTTGGAAGGTGGAAATATCCTACGCCATGTTGCCTTTGGTTTGGAACGGAATGATGTCTTTTGCAGGCGGTTGGTTTTTCCTCGCTGCCAGCGAAGCCATCACCGTCCTGAGGCGGGATTATCGGCTGCCCGGGTTGGGTTCTTACATGGCAACAGTGGTGGAGCAAGGTAATTTGGCTGCGACACTTTGGGCTATAGGGGCAATGATTGTCACCATCGTGTTGGTTGACCAGTTTTTCTGGCGACCCATTGTAGCATGGGCGGAAAAGTTTCGCGCGGAAGAAACGGAAGCGGTCGTCAAGGTCAGTTCGTGGGTATTGAACTTGCTACAACAAACTCATCTTTTGCGCCGTTACTTTGGGCGCCTCGCCGTCGGCGTCGGTGAGTGGTTGGATAGGAGAATGACGGAAATCGGTGAGATTTCCCTCCCAGAGCATACCCGTCTGGGATTAGGACGCCTGATGACTTTTGCCCTCATAACCTTTTGCGCCTACTGGTTCCTTCGGGGCGTTATCATCGTTGTCACGGATTTGAGCATCGGCGAGATGTTGAGGGTTGTTGGGCTTGGGTTCGTCACTTTGGCGCGAGTAATCATGGTCGTGGTCATCAGCACTGTCCTCTGGGTGCCCATCGGGGTTTTCGTCGGGCTGCACCCCAATCTTGCCCGTTTCGCTCAACCTTTGGTTCAAATCGCTGCCTCGTTCCCCGCTAACATGCTTTACCCTTTGCTGGCATTCCTATTTTTGCAAACTCAATTTCCTTTTGCCATCGGAAGTATTCTCCCGCTGATGTTGGGTGCCCAATGGTATGTGCTTTTCAATGCCATCGCAGGGGCGATGAGCATCCCGACAGAACTGCGCGAGGCAGTGGCTGTCTTCCGATTGCCCACGAGAGAGCAATGGTTGCGGCTCATTATCCCCGCCCTTTTCCCCCATTGGGTGACCGGGGCAATCACGGCGTGGGGAGGGGCTTGGAATGCCAGCATTGTCGCTGAGGTCATTGAATGGTACAAGCATAAATTGACGACAGTGGGATTGGGGGCTTACATCACCCACGCAACAGTTGAAGGACACGCAGCCGCTATCGTCTGGGGCATCGCCGTGATGAGCGCTTTCGTCGTCGTTTTTAACCGCTTGTCCTGGCAGAGACTTTACCGTCTCGCTGAATCGCGTTACAAGTTAGAGTGAACTTGCAGACATTTCCTGAAAGGAGGTGCGATATGGGAGGCGGTATTCCGCCCGGCAAAACAATCGTCATCGTTGGTGG
>Ga0081478_161366_pt1 | contig 11825 bp, 10 predicted proteins | sample OctSprmetagenome_FD_70983 | JGI IMG/M metagenome (GOLD analysis project Ga0081478, IMG submission 70983) | Hot spring and microbial mat streamer communities from Octopus Spring Streamers, Yellowstone National Park, USA - T=80-84 v2 (version 2) | ecosystem: Environmental > Aquatic > Thermal... | reverse complement strand
ACCCCAACTCTGACCTTCGATGGTTTATAGCCTAGCTCCTCTATATCCCTTCTAACCTCCTCTAAGCCCTCGGGGGATCCGTAGAACACCGTCATCTTACCGCTTCCACCGTTAAACGAGCCATCTCCGGTGAAGTGTGCTAGTAGTTTAACTAGGATTGGTAGCTTAGGGTGTTTAGATGTCAGCGGTAGCAAGCCCCTCCTCTTAAGCTCTCTAGCTATACCCTCCGGGAACATATCCTCTGAGAGTATCACAAAGTCCTCTGGCTCCTCGTAATCCACTCCTTCGAATGGATGTAGGGCTACGAGCTCCCCCTTCTTGATGAGAGCTACTTCCTTCATACCACCTCTCGTTAGTATTGGATGGTCTGGTGAGGCTTCTATGGTGTAACCACTCTTAGTCCTAATCCTGATAAGCTTGTCCTCGTACCTCCACATGAAGTATTTTACTTTAGAGCTTCTAGCCCCACCCCTACCTATCGATACAACCTGCCCTCCTCTTTTGAGCTCCTCTATGGGTATCCTATACCCAAACCTGGTGAGAACCTTGGTGCCTGGTGGTAGGCAGTTGATATCATAGCCTATCCCTCCAGGGCTTATGACTCCATCCTCTTCTATAGCCATTGCGGCTACTCCGCCTACTGGGAATCCGTAGCCTTGGTGGCCGTCTGGCATTACGAGACTGTATTTCTGGATCCCTTTTAGGCACGCTACGTTCATTGCCTGTACTAGCGTTAGATCCTCTTTCATCTTGTTTATTAGGAAGTCGTCAGCGTATATTATGACTGGTACCTTCATGCAAGCTTTAGCCTCCCTAGGTATCATCCAGACGTTCTCATCAACCCTCCTAAGAGGTATTGTCACGCTACCTGCACCTATTTCAACTAGAATACGCTTCCTGGGGGTTTTAAGCTCAACTAATGTACTAAGTGTTTGGAGGGTTTGCTTTGGTAGGCTACCTGGGCGGAGGGCCTCTGGTTGAGGGTTTGCTTAAGGTGGGCTCATGCCTTGAAGCTAGTGCTGGTGTTAGCGTGGAGCTCTTCCTAAAACTTGTTGAGAGAGCTCCTAGAGAGGAGTACGGTGATTTTGGGTTTCCACTTCTGAGATTCGTTAGAGCGGATTCTGTTGAGGGGGTTGTAGGGTCTGTAGCCTCATGTCTCGGGGGTAGCGTGGACTATCTAAGCTTAGATGTTGTCAAGGGGTTTCTCAACATTAGGTTTAACGAGGTTAAGCTAGGGGGTGTTGTTATAGACCTTACGGCTAACGGGTGGGCTCCGGGCATCGCTAGGGTTGGGGATGGCGAGGTTAAAACTATTGTTGTAGAGCATACAAGCGCTAACCCCGTACACCCACTACACATGGGCCATGCTAGGAACTCTAGCCTAGGGGATACGCTAGCTAGGATGTTGAAGGCTAGGGGTCATAGGGTTGTAAGGAGGTTCTATGTAAACGATATGGGGAGGCAGGTTGCGGTTCTAACGCTAGGCTTTAAGATACTAGGGTTAACACCGCAATATGTAGCTTCAAGGCTTAAAGCTAAGATAGACCATGCTGTAGGATGGGTTTACGCTCTAACGCATACAACCATAGACCTGGTCCTAGCCAGGAAAGGCGCCATAGAGGAGGACGCTGAGTCCCTGGCGTCTACCATAGCTAGGCTTAGGGAGAAGGATGTAGAGCTAGCTGATATGATAATAGAGAATGTTATGAAACTAGAGGACCCTGAGGCTGAGCTATCGAGGATAATGTCCAGGTATGAGGCGGGGCTTGAACCTGAGAGGTCTATTGTTAGAAGTGTAGCAGGTAAGGTAATAGAGGGTTTCAAGGAGACCCTGGAGAAGATGGGCGTCGAGTTCGACTACTGGGATTGGGAAAGTGATGTGGTGTGGGGCGGGCTCCTATCAAGTACCCTGGAGAAGCTGAAAGGATCTAGGTATATTGTTAAACATAAGGACGCCCTAGCCTTGGATGTAGCGAGGGTAGCCAAGGAGGTTGTAGAGCCTAGTGGGGAGCTCAGCCAGACTATAAGGCTCCCTAGGGGGTTTGAGATACCGCCTATGATACTTGCTAGGAGCGATGGAACGACGTTATACTGGACAAGGGATATAGCTTACAGCCTTTACAAGTTTGAGAGCTCCAAAGCTGATATGGTTGTAAACGTTATAGCTGGAGAGCAGAGGCTGCCACAGCTCCAGATAAGGCTAGCTCTCCTAGCGTTGGGGAGGGTTAGGGAGGCTGTTAACATGATACACTACGACTACGAGATGGTTAGACTCCCCGGTAGGGTTATGAGGGGTAGGAGGGGTGAGTATGTATCGTTAGATGAGATAGTAGAGGATGCAGAGGCTAGAGCCTTACAGGAGGTTCTTAAGAGGAACCCGGGGTTGGGCGTGGAGGAAGCTAGGATCATAGCTGGGAAGGTTGCCGTTGGAGCTATAAGATTCAGCCTCGTCCAACCCGGAGCTCTTAAACCAATAGCATTCGATGTGGAGAAAGTTCTAAACTTCGAGGAGAACACCGGCCCCTATCTACAGTATACATACGCTAGAGCCCATAACATCCTAGAGAAGCACGGCCCCATAGACTTTAGTTTAGCAGATCCGAGGGCTTACGGTGATGGCCTTAGGAGAGCACTGCTAATCCAAGCCCTAACATACCCCCTGGTGGCCGCTAAGGCTGCTGATGAGCTTAGACCAGAGGATCTAGCATCGTACCTGTTAAAGCTCGCAGATACATTCAACAGGTGGTATCAGAGGGATAGCGTTATACACGAGCCGGACATGGGAGCTAGGGAGGCTAAGGCAATTCTAGTTAAGCTTGTTAGAGACGTTCTATCCTCAGGCCTAGGGGTCCTCGGAGTACCAGTGCTTGAGAGGATGTAGTGGGAGCTCTAGTTTATAAGATTCGGGAAGCTAAATGCTCCCGGTGGCTAGGGTGGAAGAACGGCTGTAGCAAGGCTACTAGCAAGGCTTAGAGGGGTCTTCGAGATAACGAGTGGGCTCGCTATAGGCTACATAGTCTACACCTTCAACGTGATAGTCTTCGCAACCCTATACCCTCTAGTTGAGGGTAAGAAGGAGGTTATAGCCCTAATACCTGTTATGAGTGATCTTAGAGGGGATATACTAGGCTCCTCAGCATCAAGGCTTAACACAATACTACACCTAGGCCTGGTTACCCCTAGAATCTACACCTTAACCAAGATAGAGTTGAAACCAACACTAGCCATATCTATGGTGACGGGCATTAGCATGTCAATCGTATCATTCATATATACGAGGATGCTAGGAGAACCCGTAAACCTTGAGGAAATGGTGTTCATAGGGTTCCTAAGCTCCATGATAGCAACGCTAACGTTAATACCCTATATAGCTCTCATAGCGTCTGAAGTGTTCAAGAGGGGGTTTGATCCAGGTAACCTACTACCAACACTAGTAACAACTGTAGGTGATCTAGTAACACTACCGTTCCTGGCTGTAGCCTTCATCCTGGTAGCCTCTACACCCTCAAACATAACACCCCTCCTGTTCCTCACAGTCACATCCATAAGCTTGGCCTTCTACACAGCATCATACTCCTATGGGGGTTCAAGGATTAGGAGGATACTCAGAGAGAGGCTCCTAATCCTACTCCTAATTGCAATAACAGGACCTCTAGTAGGAGCTTTCCTAGCATGGCTGGAGGAGGGGCTAGCCGAGATGCGTTTAATACACTTAACTACATCGTTCATAGGCGTTAACGGAGCTCTAGCATCCATAGCTGGGGTTAGGTTAAGCGCAACACTACACATGTACGGCACTGAAGGTCTAACGGGTAGACTTGCTATCATAGCACGGGATGTAGCAATAGCATCGATACCAGGAGCACTCCTAATAAGCCTAGTTGGGTACACCACCCAGACATTGATAGGAGAGAGCACCGTGGGGTTAACAGCTATGATAGCAGTGGTAGCCGCGGCCACAATAGTGCATATGGCGATAGGCTCGATATCCGCGCTAGTAGTAAGCATGGGCTCCTATAAGCTAGGCCTCGACCCAAACAACGTCGCCATACCGGTGATAACGACCATCATGGACATAACTGGTATACCGATACTCTACGTAACCGGGCTCCTCGTACTCAGCTGAAACTCCCCAACGTTCTTAGACCTCCTTGGGATGTAATGTAACCAGCTTCAATAGGAACCCGCAATTGAAAGCCCCGACTCTCTAGGGTGGGAGGTCGAGTAGCGTTAGCGATTATTAGGTTTAGTGGGTATAAGGTACACCTGGATGATATGATGGTTAAAGTCGGCCGTATAAAAGCTGTTAAGAATAGGGTTGGCTTGATAAGGGGGTTTATACGTGGCGGTAAGGATTCCAATTAGGATAACGAGGGGTGAGAGGGTAGTAGAGGTTTCAGCTCTACTTAACAGCGGTTATAAGGCTATTACAAGTTTGACAATAAATGCAAATATCCATGCTTACCTAAATCACCGTTAGACTCATAAGTCTCAGTTGACACTACATAACATCGATGATGAGGTTGTGTAAGTACTGCGCGCGCGGGTGCTATGATGATACTTGAGCACCCCCATAGATGGGAGCCCAACGGCGTTAGGGCTCAACCAGAGCCCATGAGGTGTGGGTGAAGCAAGTGAACCCACACCAAGGCCCAACCCCGCTAACGAAAATACAGGTATTTGAAAATACAATCAAATACCGTTAGCGGGGAAACGCTAACACACCACAACTACTGATCCCCATATGGCTTGCTCGAAAGCTCGAGCTATGGCCTCCCCGGTTGATTCGCGTGAGGAGGTTTTCGATACAGCAGGGGGCCCTCTCAAAGTCTGGGTTGTTGGGGGAGCTGACGTTGTTAGAGCTCTAGGTGGTGATGTTGAATCAAAAGATGTTATAGTTGATATGGTGATATCACCTCTAGCCGATGAGCCATTGATATGTGATAGGCTGGCTGGAGCTCTTGAGATAGCGGTAGAGGACTTCGCCGAGGGGCTATGGAGGTTTAGATGGGAGCCTCTAAGTAAGCTTAGGAGGAGCTCTCGCACCCCATCTTAGATCCTTAACCCTCTCGTTGCATAGGATTAAAAAGGAGTTTCAAGGCTTTACTAAAGTGTGGTGGTTGAGGATAGGGGTTTTCGAGTGGAGGTATATTGCCTTAATAGCCGCTTTGTACCTTATACTAGGTGTTTTCATAATCTCCCTCACATATCCTGGAGCAGATTTTAATGGTCTTGTGGCCCCCCTTGGCTTTAGGGTTACCTTCTACAATAGTAGCCCGGTTATAGCTGTGCTCTCCTCCGGGAGCTCAACTTATGTTTACTGGGCTGGGAGCGTCTACAGTCTCCGTTCTCCTGCGAGCGCAGCGTGCTATGATGGTTCAAGGTTGTCCATTATCGTAGGTGATAGTCTCTACATTGTGAATTCTAGCGGTGTGTCTACCCGTATTGGGTTTAACTTAGATGCTATGCTAGCCGGTGTTCTCTGCGGTGAAACCACCTACGCTATTTTAATCTCCAATGGGAGTTTGATGCTTGTTGATGTGAAGAGAGGTGTTGGGTTTAAGCTTAGCGGTTTCCCGCTGGGTAGTGATGGTATTTCAGGGCTCCAGGTGGGCGGAGATGTTTACATTGCTAGTGGTAATAGAGTGGTATTGGTTGGTAGGGGTTCTACCACCACATATGAGCTCCCAGGCATTGCTGTTATCCGAGGCCTAGCTTTATCCCATGATGGTTTGGTTGCCTACGGCTCCTGGGGTGATATGGGCCTTATATACAGGTTTAGTGTTGGGGAGGCTATATTGTTGAACGTGCCAGGTAGGGTTACCTCTGTTGACGCTGTATCATGCTCTAGCTATAGGTGTTGGGCTGTTGTAAGACCCTACGGAGACTGGCTTATAGTAGTTGAGTTTAACAACTGGAGGTACACATCACATGCTAAGATAGTAGCTGTTAAGCCTTTCGTATACCACGCCTCGGGAGCGTCGGATAGGATTTGGATTTCAGGAGAGCTAGTCGACCTAGGTGTTGTAGCCCTAGGGGTTTCATCGACGAGGGAGGCTGTGGTAGGGTTTAATAGTACACATGCAGTTCTATGGACTGAGAGTTACATAGCACCAACACCTAGACTTTCTAAAATCAAGGTCTACCCTTCCACCGGGGAAGCCGAGGTACAGATTGTTAGAGTGGAGCTCCTAGAAGGTAGTGAGGGTCTTCAACATGGTAGTGTTGTATTTAAAGCTGTGAAACCCCAGGTTGATAGGTTGGCTACTCTTATAACCCTTATAGTGGTTACACTTCCAATCCTAGTATACCTTATACAGTTCAAAGTAGACAAGGAGGGTTAGAGGCTGCGTCTCCTCAGGAGCTCGATGGACGCTACAACTAGGATTATCGCTGCAGAGACGATAGCTGCTTGTAGTGGAGCAAGCCTTGAGTACCCTTCAACACTATAGTTGACCCTTACACTTACCGTGGGTTTCGAGGCTTCAGTCACTATAACAATTATGTTATCCCCAGTAGCTAGCCTAGCTTCTATGACGGGCGTTGAGCCTCCAGCTTGTACTACCGGGATCACCTCGCCTAGTAGTGATAGTGCTTGAACTATGGCCGGGCTAGCCTGGATTAAAAATACTACATATGCAACTCCAGCTCTTAGATCGAGTTGTGGTCTGGACGCTGATACATTCAGATTTAAAGCTCTAAATTGTTGTGCTAGCGTGAACGGGTCGCCTGTGAGCCTCATGTAGTACACGTTAGATGATCCCTCAACCTCTACGCTAACCTTGCCGGAGCTCGTTACGCTACTAACGCCTAGGAATAATGTTATACCGGGGCCTACGGGTATGGTGTTCCTGTAGGAGCTCTCAAGCCTTGCACCGTAAAGGTCTGCTACAATACTTGAGATCACAAGTGCTATGGATATGGCTACTAGGAGCCTTGATGATAGTGTTATGGTTGATAAAACCCTACTCATAGAACCTCAAACCTCCTAGACATGTAGGTGAGATATGCTAAGATCACCAGGATGGATAGCCCAGGTACTAGTGTTAGCTGCCAAACCTCATAGTCTAGGTTTGAGTAAGCGTAATAGGCTATCTCAGGTAGGTACATCGCCTCCCCAACCCTTCTCACAACATCACTACCCATAGCCCCCCCAATCCCCGTTAGTATCAAGCCTAATGTTATGTAGGTGAAGTAGGCTGCCACGCTTAGAACACCGCTTGTAGCCTGGCTCTTAACCCTAACAGCTACCAGTAGGAATACGCTACCGTAGAGCACTGCCTGTAATAGAAATGCAAGGTACATGCCCAGGATTACATCGAGACCTCTATACAAAGTAGACCCTAGTAGTATAAGGACTGTTACCAGAGGTGTAGCTAGTATGAGAGCTGATGGTATGACGACCCTGCTTACAAGTAAAACCATCGCCACTGTAACCCTGTTAATAGGGTATGTGAGGTAGAGGTTTAGGATACCGCTTTGAATCAAAGTTGCTAGACCGGCTGAGCTCCTAATAGCTAGGAATAGAGCTGTGGCTAAGAGAGTAGGATCTAAGGCTATCCTCGAAGCTATAATGGGGCTTGTCACAGGCTGTATGGATACAAGTATGGCTCCGAGCATTGCTAGGAGTACTACTAGCACGTCGAGCCCAGGAGGTCTAAGGACATCGCTTATATCGATGTAGAGGATGTGGTAAACTCTAGTAAGCCCTCCGGTCTGGGAGCTCAAGTAACATCACCTGCGCTTAGCAACTCCTCCAGGGTGGCGCCTATGAAGTCGATGTTCATTAAGAAGACTCCGTCCCTCGAAGCTGTTGTTAGGAGCTCAAGCAACGCCTCATACCCCCCTTTCCCGACCTCCACTAGTACATTGTAGCCTTCGATCCTAACGTTAAACCCACTAGTTTTAAGCATGTAGGCTAGCTTCTCTGAATCACTACACCTAATCCTAGCCACAGGATTCTTGTATATGAGATCACTAGGGCTACCTGAGGCTATAACCCTACCCCTGCTCATGACTATAAGCCTGGAGGACACCCTGGTAACCTCTGGTATAACATGGGATGATACTAGGAACGTTATCCCCTCATCTCTATTAAGCCTAGCTATAAGCTCTAAAACCCTAAGCCTCTCAACAGGATCAAGATTACTTGTAGGCTCATCTGCTACAATGAAACGTGGATTAGCCAGGAGAGCGTGGGCTATAGCGGCTCTCTGCTTAAGCCCAGCGCTTAACGCAGAAAAAGTCTTCCACTCGTGACCCTCAAGCCCGGCAAGCTTAATAACCTTCCTAACATCATCGAAACCACCACCATACATCCTAGCAACGTGGAAGAGTAGATCCTTAACACTTAGGGAATCGGGGAGAAAAGGCCTCTCGAAGATAACACTAACACCAACTCTAGCCTCAGGATCTACATAGGGGTCAAGGCCGTTGAGAAGCACAGAGCCTGAATCCCTCCTCACAAGCCCAAGAGACACCTTAATCAATGTAGTCTTACCAGCACCATTAGGCCCGAGAAGGCCTACAACCTCACCCTCAAAAACATCTAGAGAAACACCGTCAAGAGCTCTAACCAAACCAAACTTCTTGGTAACATTGGAAACCCTAAGTAACGCTTCCAACACCTACCACCAACACTAGGAAAGCCTACCCAAACTATATAAACTTAACTCACTAAGGGTGAGTTATAGTATTACAGCTCTTTAGCTATCCTCCAGGCCACCATAAGGCTTAGAGCATTGATTGTTAACTGTGGGTTGACTATTGTAGTTGAAGGTATTATGGATGCGTCCGCTACGTAGAGGTTATCGTAGTTGAATACCCTTCCATCGCCATCTACGACTCCTGCACTGGGGTCTCCCGCCATCCTAGCTGTTGACATGGGGTGGTAGGCGCTTAGTTTGAAGAGACCTGGTTTCGCTCTATCCAGCACTCTTCTAGCGTCTTCAACATTATACACCCCCTGGGTGGTCTTTAGTGGTAGGTATACTTTCCTAGCACCTGCTGCTAAGAGTATCTCTGTTGCTAACTTAACACCCTCCCTTATCTTCTCCAGGTCCTCGCTTGATAGGTTATAATCTGCTACTCCTAGCACCGCCCTTCTCGATACAACCCCTGTGTTCTCATCGCTAACCTGTACTCCTATTGATGCCAGGTATGGGTATTCGTGGATCTCCTCGAAGGGGATGCTTCCAGCACTATAGCCTATGCCCGGTGGCGGTAGTGTTGCTAGTAATAGTACTCCGAGATCTTCTAGGAGGTCGGCTACATAGTACGATTGCATTGTGCCAACCCACCCGTTGACCTTATAGTTCATGATCGCTGTTACTCCGAGAGCTGGGTGTATGTGGAGGTGTGCACCGAGATTCCTATTCCTAACACCTGACGCTAGGAGTAGCCTCGGGGTATTTAGAGCTCCAGCTGATACAACAACAGCTCTAGACTCCACTCTAACACTAACACCTCCAAGCTCCACCTCGACACCTAAAGCCCTACCATCGCCTAGCAGCACCCTCCTCACATGAGCTTTTGTGTATACCTCTAAACCTCTACTAACAGCGTCTCTTAGGAAGGAAAGCCTCATATCAATCTTACCATCAGATGGGCATGCGAAAGCACACTCCCCAAGCCCAAGGCATGAACCTAAAGGCCTTCTCACAGGCCCGTGGAGCTTAAGCCCTAAAGCCTCAGCCCCCCTCCTCATAGCCATTGCGTTACCGCCTAGAAGATGCTCTGGAACCTGTTTAACCCCAAGCACCCCCTCCACCACCTTATATGCCTCCTCTAGGGTGCCCGAGTCCACGTTAACCCCTGTAGCTTTATACCATAAGTTTAAAGCTCTACCGGGAACCCTGAACATAGTGCCGGAGTTTACAGTAACAGTACCTCCTAGAACTCTACCGAAAGGTAGGTGTATGATAGGGTTACCCCATGTGAAGGTTAAACCGCTATCCCAGTAGTATTTAAGAGCTCTAAACGATGGATGTAGCTTAACTAGATCACCGCGGCTAGGCTCAGGCCCCACCTCAAATAGTGCAACCCTAAACCCCCTTCTCGTAAGCTCCCATGCTACAACAGATCCCCCAGCACCACTACCTACAACGATAACATCGTAAACCCCTCGGGGCTTCCCGCTCCTCGATAGCGTTGGTAGTGGTTCAACACGTACTCTACTCATAGCCTCTTCTCTTCTATAGCCAATCCTAGAAGAAACCCTGGGGTTGGCCATGTGGGTGGCGAGAACTACTACATCGAGGAGGCTAATGAGGTTGTATATGGTGCTTTCAACATTAACCCTCTCAAGCCACCTCCTCCTATCCTCAACGCTAAGCATGGAGAAGGGTTTTAACATTGTAGGGGTGGAAGCTAGGTTTAAGGCTAGCGATGCTAGATTAAGAAGTCTCCTAGCCCTAGGATTTAGGTTTGGCAGGAGATCTCCTGTGATAGTAGACTCTAGGCTGCTGAGATCCTCTACACTTATATTCCTAAACCTAGCCTCCGCTAGAGATCTGAGTGTTCTCACAACAACCAAGTAGATCCGACCTCCTAGTTGTTTAAACGCTATGTATATAAATAACGCTACCTCCTAGAACCCCTTGGTGCCCTCACATGGACGGAGTCTGGTTAACACTAAGGGTCTTAGCACTACTAGCGCTCACCGGCTTCCTAGCGGTAGGCCTCATGTTCACCCTCACACCCCAGACGTTCACAGGCAAGACTGTGGAGGAGGCGTCAACCCTATGGCATAGTCTTAGCCTAGCTTTCATGGCAACGGTTTCCACGATAGCCTTCATGGTGGCGTGGAAGCCTAGAAGCTTCTGGCCCATGCTCCTACCACTAGCTTTAGGGAAGCTAACCTCATCGGGTGCAAGCTTATACTATTACAGTGTAAACGGGGGTTACAAGCTAGGAGGTTTAATTGATACACTTCTCCTCAACGGTGTTGTAGACGGTCTTATAGGGGTGATAGCAGTTACACTCCTCATAGCATGCTGGTTTACCAGTAGACCCTCATAGCATGGAGGCTGTTACAGAGCTGACGGTAGATTTAAATAGCTGTAGATAGCTGTAAATACATGGTATAACGTGTTGGGTGAGCCGTCAAAGACTCTAACTAGAACAGTAGCTCTAGAATCGTGGGTAGCAGTTCTCAAATTGACACACTTAAATCCAAGGGGAGGTTAACTTTACTCCAAACACCCCGTAGGATCCAAGAGCTCCCAGGAGGAGCCTATGTGGGAGGTTGATGCAGTTCTGTATGGGTATTTAAGCTTCGAAGCTCAAAGGTATATCATGGTCTTAGATTGTTAGCCATAGATTTGAGGTGTACTTTTTGGAGTTTAAGCTACTTCGTAGAACTGTTGTCTTAGAGTGTTACGCTAACAAGATTGCTAGAGAGGCTCTAAGGGATATAGTTGAACCTTTGAAGACTATGATCGGTGAGATGGTTGAATATGCGTTAAAGCATAATGCATCCCAGAAAACACTACACAGGGTATTCTACGAGAGGTATAGGAGAGAGTACCCATGGATACCAAGCAGGGTTATAAAGGGTGCTTACAGAGATGCAGTTAGAAGAGCTAAGTCCTTCAGAGAACGCTTGAAGAAGGGTAGAGCCCGCACAGGAAAACCAGAGGTTAGAAGGGTAACAATAGTATACTCAGACAACCAGGACTGGAGGATTGAGAGTGGAAGTTTGAAAATTAAAACTCACAGGGGGTGGGTTGAGCTAAAGTACGGTAACAACAGGCAGTTACACAGATACCTATACGGAGGATGGATTCCTGCAAGCGAGCTTAAACTAAAGACAAATGGGGGTAGGA
>Ga0081478_123285_pt1 | contig 11843 bp, 11 predicted proteins | sample OctSprmetagenome_FD_70983 | JGI IMG/M metagenome (GOLD analysis project Ga0081478, IMG submission 70983) | Hot spring and microbial mat streamer communities from Octopus Spring Streamers, Yellowstone National Park, USA - T=80-84 v2 (version 2) | ecosystem: Environmental > Aquatic > Thermal... | reverse complement strand
GCTGGAAAAGGAGGGGGCGGAAAAGCAGGGAGAGCCCCGCGCTGCCTCCCGGATCCTGCCTGGAGGGAAGAAGGAAGCAACCCAGGCCGGCCTCTCGGGCCGGGGGCTCCCGCCAAAACGGGATCTCCAGGGCGCTTCCTTCCGGGACCAGAAGGCAGACGTCGGGGTGGAGGCGTCCGGCCTCCACACCCAGCGCGCCCTCCACGATCCCGCGCAGGAGCGGCTGGACGCTCAGCATCACGCCCTCCGCGTCGGCCATCCGGATCAGGTCGAAGAGGGAGATCTCCTCCCGCAGCGGCTCCGGCAGCTCCCCGGCCTCCTGGACGAGCCGGGCGGACGCGCCCCAGTCGGGCATCTCCAGAAAGGCCCGTCCTCCCTTCTCGACGAGAAGCCAGTCGGGAGACGGCGGCCTCTCCATCACGGCGAGGAAGCGGTTCCAGCCCATTCGTCTGCTTTCCCGCCAAGAAAGCGCCGGGGCCGCATGCGGCTCGGCACGCGGCCCCGGCTTAGGGGGCAAGCCTACGCCTTCGGCTCCGTCAAGCGGACGGTCTCGACCTTAACTTCGAGGACCCGCTCGTAGTAGTTGAAGGCGAAGTTGCCCGCGTCGTCCCGCCTCATGTTCGCCCGGATCACGTAGCAGGGCGGGATCTGCTGGTCCTGCACGGCCTTCTTGATGGCTGTCAACGCTTTATCCAGCATGTCCACGGGCAGGACCAGCTCGGCGACCAGCACGTGGGCCACGTCCGAGGGCACCCTCCCATCGCCCGCGTCCTTCTGGGCGGCCTCCTTCAGGAGCCCGACCAGCGTTTGGACATCGGGGACGGCCTGCTTGTGCTCGTGGACGCTCATCGTGAAGGGCCCCTCGAACCCCTCCCGGCTCAGCAGGACGCCGACCGCCTCGCGCAGGGCCTCCGCCTGCTCCGGGGACATGTCGTGCCGCGTGAGCCGGAACACCGTGACGTGGACAGCGCTCGCGTTGCTCATGGCTTTCCTCCTCCCGGAAAAGGGCGTTTTGCCGGGATTCTACCCGCCCGCGGCGTCACCGCGACGGAAGGGGAGGCGCGATCCCCCGGATGACGTCCACGACGAAGCTCCCGACCGCCCTCGCCAGCTCCTGCATGGCGGAGGGCTCGATCCCGAACAGGACTCCCCGCAACGGATCCTGCGCCGCGATCTGGGCGGCCATGGAGGCGGCCAGAAGGGCAGCGGCGGCATGCAGGATCGCCCAGAGGTCCGGCAGCACCACCCCGTGCCGGGCCGAAGAGAGCATCCCCGCCACGCGCCCGACCGCCCAGCCCACGAGGGCCAGCAGGCTCACCCCCAGGACCGCCAGCAGGGCCAGCAGGACCAGGACGGAAGCCCCCCACAGCATCAGCGCTCCGAAATCCATCTTCCGCCTCCCCAGGCTCAGGCTTGGATTTGCGCATGCAACGCCGCGGCGATGTCGGCGATGGCCTTCTGCCCGATGGACAGAACCCGCTGGATCGCGTTCGGGTCGCCCTCCCACGGCCAGGACAGCATCTCCGCCAGCAGAGCCCGAAGCTCCCGCTCCGGATCCTGCGCCGAGGCCAGCCGGGACAGCATGGGGAAGCCCTCCCGGCCCGCGACGCCGCGGGCCAGCCTCAGCAGGGCCTCCAGGGACTCCCGGCCCACCCGGTAGGGGCGCGGCTCCGGCAGGCGGGCCAGGGCCTCCGGCGGCGTGTAGGGCGGGTAGATCAGGTCGCCGCCGTATTTCTCCCCGCCCCGCTCGTCGCCGGAGGTGATCAGCCGCTCCCCATCCAGCGCGCAGTATGCCGTCGAGCGCGGCAGGAGAAGCCACGTGTAGGACGGCAGAGACCCGTGCCCCCCCGACCCGGACACGTAAATGGTCCGGATGGCCGCCATGGCCTGCTTCATTTCGTCCGACAGCAAAGAAACGACGAGCTGCTGCGGGACCGACGGCCCGAGCATGACGTTGCAGTTGTCCCGCATGGAGGGCAGGCTGAAGGCATCCTTGCGCGGCGACTGGGTGGCACCAGCCAACCCGAACCCCCCCGAGGCTCCCATCAGGATCACCCGGTTAAGGCAGGCGTTCATGATCTCCATGGCGCTGACCTGAACCGGCTTGTCCTGCCCGGGGATCTCCACCTTGATCGCCCGCAACTGCCCCATGGCATCCTGGATGCCCCAGAACTCGTCGATCATGACGAACAACCAGGCGGCGGCCTCCGGCAGGATGGTCGCCATCCTGCCGAACACCGTGGGGTCCTGCAGAGCCTGCCGGATGAGGGGAGGGATCTCCTTTCCCTCCTGGCGGAGGATCTCCGCGGCCCGCTGGATCTCCGCGGCGAAGGCGTTGCGGGCCACGACCGCCGCCGCGGCGGCGGAGTAGGCCCACAGGATGGGCCAGGGGTTGGTGGCGTCGAAGGACATGGGCGGAAGCAACATATGGCGGGCCATGGGAGCCAGCATGCTGGCCGTCTCGCCCTTGCCGTCGATGAAGAAGCTGGAGAGGCGGAAGGGCAGCTTGGGGTCCAGATCGGCCAGGGCCAGGCGCATCAGCATGCCCGCCATGGCCACGGACTTGCCGCTCCGCGTGGGCGCGGCGATGACCAGGTGCGCCGAGCGGCGGGGCGAGGCCATCAGGCCGAAGGGCATGTAGCCCGCGCCGGCCCCGCGCATGGCGGAGTAGGCGAAGGGGACGAAGACCTCCCGCCCGAAGACGCGGTGGCGCAGCTCCTCCCCCGCCCGCCGGGTGAGCTCCTTCTGCTGCTCCGCGCCCAGGGGGCGCATCCGGCCCACGCGAAGCCCCATGGCCTTCTCGTCCCAGGCGGCCCCGGGGATGACGATCTGCCGCCTCCGCATCCGCTCCAGCGCGTCGGAGACGGCGGGGGCGACCACCCTTGGCTCCTTCAGCATCTCCGCCAGGGTCGGCCCCCTCCCCCTCTCCTCATCGTCGTCGTCAAAGCCGTAGCCGCGCCGCCCGCCGGGCCTCCGGAAGGGGATCCCCCGGGCTTGCTGCTCCCCCCCATCGGTCTCTTCCTGAACCTCCGGGACGTCCTCGGGGCGGAAATCGGCCAGGGCGGGCTGCGGGAGGAAGCGGATGAGGGAGGTGTAGACGCAGTCCTGGATGTGGGGGACGATCAGGGGCTGGCCGGATTCCAAGATCTCCCGCGCCGCCCGCGCCGCCTCCGTCCACATCCGCCGGCTGTCCGCGGGGGCATCGGGGTTCTCCGAGGCCGCCTCCAGGGCCAGGACGTAGCGCTGGAGGGCCGCCCGCAGGCCGAGGGAGGCCTCGACCTCCCGCGCCAGCTCCAGGATCGCGGGGTCGGCCCTTACGGGAACCAGTCGCACCCGGATGGAGCGGCCCCCCTCCGACGCCCGCCCGAACCGGAACAGCCTTCCCCGGCGCAGGTCCGCCAGCGCCTCCATCAGGCGCGCCCGCATCTCCGCCCAGGCCTTCCCGAGCTCCTCGTGCGGGATCATCCAGATCCCCGGCGGGCTGGCCGCCGCCAAAAGCGCCGCGGCCGCGGCATGCGACGCGGAGGAAGCCAGATGCCGGGCGATCAGGGAGGCCGCCAGCAGCACGCTGAGGGAGGGAGCGCCCTTCGCCTCCACGGACAGGGCCGCCCCCAGCAGCACCGGAGACAGGAAGGACAGGAAGGGGACGTGGTGGGCGACGGCGGCCAGAACCACCAGCACGTCCGACGCCTGCTGTCCGGCCCCGCCTCCCCTGCCCCCGATCTGGAAGCTCCCCGCGGACGCGCCCGCGCCGCCCTGCGCCTGTTGCTGTCCGCGCGGGCCCCGGACCGCGGCGATGGCGGAGGCGATGGCCCGCAAAACGACCATCAGCCCCTTGAGGGGATCCAGCTCGTAGCCGGCGGCCCGATAGGCTGCTGAAACGACGGCGAAGAACGAGGCGATCAGGGCCACCCAGATCAGCGCCACCACGGTCGCGGCCTGCCCGGCCCCGGACAGGGTGAGGGCCACGGCGGCGCGGACCAGCAGCCCGTGGGGGATCAGCAACAGCAGGACAGGGTGACGGACCCCCAGCGGCGCGTACAGCGCAGGCCAGAAGGACGTCAGCCACGCGGCCGCGACCGCCCCGGCGTGGGCCAGCCAGACCGCGGGGTGCGGCAGGGGGAGGACGGGGGGCTTCCGGGCGCGTTTGGCGAACCGGGCCAAGCCGTCAAAGAACGGGAGGGGCTCTGTCTGGCCGGTGGCGGCGGAGGCCTCCTCCCCGGAGGCGAGCTCGCCTGATTCCTCTCCCCCGCCCGCGGCGTCGGTTTCCCGCGAGGGTCCCCCCTCCTCGTCCTCCTCTTCTTCTTGCTCCGCTACGGGAGGCGGCGAGGGCGCGGGCCCCTCGAGGCGAGAAGCCATCCCCTCCTCTTTCTCGTCCTCGCCCTCGTCTTCGTCCGCATCCTCGTAGTCGGGGGCCTGCAAAACCCCGGCGAGCTTCTCCATGAGGATCTGCTTCAGCTCCCGAGCGCTCGGGGATCCCGCCACCAAGCGGCGCAGCGGGGTGGCCTCCTGGAGGGTCGGCGGCGACGCGCCGACGGCGTCGCTGTCGATCACCCCCCAAATCGGATCCGTTTCGGAGAGGAACAGGCTGAACACCTCGATGGAGGTGCCTTCCTTCGGGACGATGGTCCGCAGGAAGACGCGGAACGCCCGCTCCAGCGGGACGCCCGCCTGCCGGGCCTCGGACACCAGCCTGCCCACAAAGCGCAGGAGCCCCGCCAGAAGGGCGATGGGGCCGTTTTGGTCCGCCGCCGGGATGGGGAAGGAGAGCCCGTGGATCGCCGGCCTGCCCGCGTGGGTCCGCCCCACATAGAGCGGGACCACAACCCGCGCGCTCCCCCACAGCCGCAGGTGGGCGTACCACAGGCGGGACGGAGGGGGGCCGACCCCGACCCCGCCCGCTTCTTCGGCCCGCCTCTTGAGCGCGCCGGCCCGCTTGGCGTAGGTCCGGGTGTGCTCGACCTCGTTGCGCAGGATGATCAGGTTCAGAGGACGGGATGCCATACAGGCCTCCGCGCTGTTCCCGAGCCGTGTCGGGGCTGGCGCGCGAATCGCTTGCCTTGCCTGCCCTCGCCGACCGCTTCCCGGTTTGACGGCGCGCGGCGGATGCGCGGCCGAGCCGCGACGATCCCGCGCCGAGGGGCAAGGGCTTCTAACCGGTTGGCGGAAAAGCGGACGAACGCGCGAGCCGTTTGTCGCGCCGCCAAGGAGCCCCGGGCCTCTCGATGCCTTCTCCGGAGTCCTGTTCGCTCTCCGTCCCTTTCAAGACCCGGATCCGGGCCTCCCGACCGTCCGCCGCGCGCGGCGAGAGCCGGCGGACGAATGTTTGTCCCCGCCCGAGGCGTCCTCGGCGTCCGATCGCGCCCTCTCGCCGGCCTCCGCGGCCGTCTCGTCGACCCCCGAAGCCGCGCCCGGCTCGTCCAGCGGCCCCACGACGGATCGCCGCAGAGCCTTCGCTTTCGCCTCGGGGATCTCTCCGGCCATCTGCATGAGGGAGATCAAGCGCTCCAGCCTTTGCCTGAGCTCTTGGAGCTTGGCGACCAGCTCCTCAAGCCGCCCTTGGAGCTCGCGAGGCCCATCCATTTCCCCTCCTCAAACGAAAGCGTTGTCCAAGGCGTCGCTTGCTCTGTCTTCTTGGATCTGCGAGGGGGGCTCGTCGCCGAACTCGATGATGATCCCCTGCCCATCAAGCTCCTGATCGTCATCAACCGCGATGTCCGCCTCCCCGAAAGGCGGGGAGGACGTCTCGGATGCCTCTCCCAATCCTGCGGGAGAGGCAGGGCCCTCGGCGGGCGGAGGGGCTTGTTGGGATTGCCCGCGGCGCCCTCCCCCTTCAGGGAGCGGCTCCTCCCCGAGGGCGAGCCGGAGGCCGGCCTCTCGCATGCGGACGGTCTCGCGCAGGCAGGACAACCGCTCCAAAATCTCCCCAACCAAATTCTCGATCTCCCCGGCCACCTCCTCTGCCGCCTTGTATGCCTGCAAAAGATTGCGCAGCGTCTCCGTCATTTCGCCTTCCTCCTTTCCGTCGGCTGATCTGGCCGAGCAAGGCGCTTCCTCTTCTCCATCAGCCGGCGTTCGACAGCCGTCCGTTCGCTCGCCGTCATCGCCCGCTCCCGAGCGCGATGGCCGAGAGCAAAAGAAGCGATCCGACCGCGAACCCCACGACGTCCGCCCCGCCGTCCGTGCGGAACGGCCCCCTCACCCGCCTGCCGAACCAGCTCACCCCGCCGGGGGTGAGGCTGTCCCCCAACAGGTGGCTGAAGGCCCCGACCGCCATCCCCAGCAACATCCACCCCGCCGGCCCGCCCGCGGCCAGGCCGGACGCGGCCAGCCCGAGGGGGACCAGCGGGGAATGCAACCACCCCCGATGGCGGGTCCCCAGCATGGCCAGGACAACCCGCAACAACCGGATGGCAACCGTCACCGCCCACCCCAAGGCCGGCACCCGCGCCCTCCGCGCGGCGCGCGCGATCCACCGCTCCAAGGGCGAGGCCGCGTGGGGCGGCAGGTCGATGTCGGGCAGAAGCCCGCCGACCGCCGCGCCGACCAGAAGCGGCCCCGCCTCCCCAACCCGGCCCATCAGGGAGGCCAGGAAAACCCCGCTGGTTGTGGCCAGATAAAGATGCGCTCCGCTCCTCACTCCTGCCCCCAAATCTCCGCGGCGATCCGGACGGGCCAAAGGCCCAGGGAGCGGAAAGCCCGCCCGAAATACGCCATCGCCCGCTCGGGCGTCAGCTCGGACCCCTGAAGCCTCAGGAGCCCGACCCACGCCGTCCTGCCCCACGGCAGGGGGATCTGCCGCATCTGCACAACGCGGACCCGGGCCTCTTCTCCGAAGACCCCCTGGAAGTAGATCAGGGAACGGGCGATCTCCGCCGCGTCCGCCGCGTCAAGCCCGCCCTCGAACTCGGCGAAGACCGCCGCCGCCCGCGCCCGCTTTCCTCCCGCCGGAAGCAGGAGCCGGGCCTGCCCGTCCCTCACCGTTCCGCTCAGAGCCAGCGCCGCCTCGACCCACCCCGCTCGCCGCCGGCGGGTCGGCTCCGCGGCGACGACGGTCAGCTCCCAGCTGTTCCCAGAGCGCCTGGATCTTTTTCCACTCTTCGCCATCGATCGCCTCCCTCGGGATCCTCCAGAGAGCTCCCCTGTTGCGAACGGCCCAGATCCCGCCCCCGTCCACCGAGCTGACTTGCCAAACCGATTGGTCGTCCAGCACCAGGCGAAGCCTGCCGTCTCGGAGCTCCAGCCGGCGGATCTCGCCGATGCTGGTCGGAATGCTGGTCTGAATCGCGGCCTCGCTCACGGCATCCTCCTCGACCGGATTTTCGCCCCTTCCTATCCTACTTTGGCCTGCGCGTCCGCTTGCTCCGCCTCTCGCCACAGCGCCCGCGCCGCGGCCCGCAGGGCCTCCGCCCGCCGCCCCGGGCCCCAGCCGGGCGGGAAAACGGCGTGCATCTCCACCTCCGGCTCGCCGCCTTCGTCCATCCGGATCCGGAGCGTCACCTTCGCCTCGCGGCCCTCGGCGATGGGGCGCATCTCCTGAGCGGCGCGCCAGTTGCCCGATCCCAGGACGACGTTGTCCAGGCTCCTCAGCCCCTCGAGGCTCCCGGGCGCGCCCTCGACGCCCTTGGCGGCCAGGAGCGCCAGATAGACGGCCTGATTCATGGTCAGCTTGCCGGGGGCCCGCTCGACCAGGCCCGCGAAGCGCTCGACGAACGCCTCCAGATCCTCCCCGGCGCTGGACGGCACCATGTCGGCGATGGAGCGGGGCGTCGCCCGGGGCAGCTTCTCCAGCGCGCCGGGGGCCGCGCGGCGCAACAGGCGCATCGCCTGGGTGGCCCGCAGGTAGTCCCTAAAGGAGGAGGGCAGCGCGGGGAAAAGCTGCCTTCGCAGACGCCGTTGCGTTTCCACCGCCTCCTCATACGACCCGGCGGACACCAGAAAGGCCCTTCCGGGAAGCTCCAGCTCCCAGACCCCTGGGTCGGGGACCACCTCGGAGCCGATCAGGAAGAGGATCGGCCCCAAATCCTCCGGGCGCATCGGCCCCGCCAGCGCCGCCTTCGCGCTGAGCTTCGGCTTCCTCTTCGGCATCTCGCCTCCTTCAGGCAGCCTCCGCCGAGCCTTCCGCCGGCCTCAGCAACAGAAGCCCCGGGGGCCCCATCTCCTCCACCCGCCGCAGGCCGTCCAGCCAGGCCAGCCCCGCCTCCCGCAGGAAGCGGAACAGCCCCTCCGGGTCCTCCACGGCCCCCGTCTCCAAGGCGGGGGGCGGGGGCGCGACGTCAGGGACCGCTCCGGCCACCTCCTGCGGCAGGAGGAGCAGGATCCCCTCCTCCGTCCTGGCGGCGCAGATCTTCCCTCCGGAGTCCCACGCCGCCCCAGATATCCACTCCCCCGTGCTACGCACCCGAATCTTCAGCATCCTCCCCTCCGCTCCTTTCCAGCATTTCCAGCGGCACCGCCAGCGGGATCTGGACCAGGACGGCCTCCCGGCTTGGGGGGACGAACAGCGCCGCGCCGGGCTCGTCCGGGATGTCCGCGGGGGCCCCGAGCCGGATCCGCTGGGTGAGCAGCCTCATGTCCGCCGGGTCCGTGCGGTGGATGATCCACGCCGCGTGGGCCAGGACGCTCCTGGGGAGCGCCTCCCACCTCGGGTTCCCGGAGATCATGACGCACGCCACCCCGTTGCTGCGGCCCATCAGGATGGCCCGCTCCGCCCAGGCCCGCATGCCGTCCACCTCGTCCAGAACGGCCTGGGCCTCGTCGATGACCAGGAGGACGATCCCCTCCTGCGGCGCTCCGGGGTCCACCGCCAGGATCTCCCGGGCGGACTCCTGGGGATCCATCCTGCGGAGCCGCGCCCTCCCGCCCCGGATTTCGATCCGGAAGGACATCCCATCCCCGGCCTTGGCCGTGGTGGCGACGATCCGCATCGGGATCCGGCCCCGGATCCCCAGCAGGGCGGCCTCGAAGACGAGGTGGCCCGCCGTGTTCGTCTTCCCGGAGCCCGTCCTCCCCACCACCACCGCATGCCAAGGCCAGCCCAGCCAGACCGGCCTCCCGCTGTCCGCGCGGGCGATCCCCACATAGAGCCGGCGGTCCCGGGGGGGCGGGCGGTCCCGCAGCTCCAGCGAGGACAGCGGCTCCAGGACCAGCTGCTTCGCCAGAAGAAGCGGCATGAAGACCGGGCCTTCCTCCCCGGGGACATCGTACTCGCCCGCCCAAACCAGCCCCGCGCGCCTGGCCGCCTCTCGCCACTCGGGGATTTGGGGGCGGGAGCCGCCGGGGGATCCGATGACCCCAAGCGGGAGAACCACGAGCGGCAGCCCGGGGGAGGGCGCAGGTCCCAGCTGCCCCAGCGCGGCGATCGCCCGGAGCAACTGATCGGCTTGCTCCACGTCTTGGATGGGCCGGAGCCGGATGCGCGCTTGGACGGCGTTCGCCTCCCGCAAGGCGCGGACGAGCGTCTGCTCCAAGCGCGCCAAATCCTCGCTGGGCAACACGGACGGAGGCACGAAATGCCCCCCCGGCCTCGGCAACGTCTTCCGTTCCGCAATCCAGCCGCGAACCAGCTCGGCGAGCTCGCGGGCGCTCTCGTGCTCGCCAGAGGCCGGCGGACGGCCGGAGGATGGGACGCCGTCCGGGACGCCGTCCTCGGACAAACCCGCGGCGCTGGGGTCTCGGGGGGACGCCGGAGAAGGAGCCGCCAGACAGGGCGCGCCTTGCCCCCTCAAGACGGAACGTCGCCCAAGCCAGATGCCCGCGAGGAGCGCCAGACAAACGCCGATCGTCACCAGCAACACGCGGGCCGCCGGGGGGGCCTGCTCCGCGCCGAGCCCCCACATCAGGCTCATGAGGACAATCGTGACAACGGCCCACGCTCGCATGATCGACCCTCATGGGGCCGACGGCCCGTCGCGCCGCCGTTGTGACCGAGCCGGCCTCGACTTGCCTCCCGCATCCGATTTGGCGGAACCGCGCCATCGCGTTTTCCGGTGGCGACAACGTTCTGCCGCCGGCGGCGAGCCGCGCGCGCCGACGGCCTGCTTGTTTGGATCGCTCGGGCGGCTTCTCGGTCGCGGGACGGTCGCTCGTCCCTCCGCCGCGGCGGCAACGCTCCTCGGCTCAGCCTTAGCTCAGGGCCGGCCTCCTCCGATCTCCGCGGCCACACCATCATCATACCCCTTCCGCTCCGCAACGCGTCGTCCTTCGTTTCGCTCGCCCAAGACGAAGCAGGCGGCGGGCCGGCTCCCGCTTCATCGGCCCGTTGGTCGCAGGCCGGCTCTTGGAAGGGGGCGATCCTTGAGAGCGGCTTCCCGGGAAGCCCTTGGCGGGGTCTTTTCAGGCCGGATCCCAGCCGCCGGCGAGATGGGCGGCGAGCTCGTGTTCACAAAAGCGATCCGAGTCTCTCGGTTGGGATTCGCCGCGAATCGGAGCGCCCCCTTGGCTGGCATCTATCGCTTCCCGCGTTTGCCGGGCTCGTCTCCTGGCAGACCAGCATCCGCCCAAGCCCGCGGGCCGAGCGAGGAGTTTTCCGGGCCGTCTCGCGCGATCCCTCTTGCCGCCCCCTAAAAGCCCGCCGCCGGCGCTCCCATGGCCAGCCAGACAGCGTAGGGGACCGCCTGCCAGGCTCCTGGACGCCGGACGCCCGAGACGTTCTCCAAGGCCGGGCGACGGCGGACCAGGTTGCGCGCGATGAGGAAGGCCATGGCCGCCGCCCCGGTGGCCGCGGCGGCGATCCCGAAGGCCAGCCAGGCCTCCGCGCCCCGGCCCGAAGGGGTCCAGAAGGCCATCGCCATCCACAGCTTGGCGTCGCCGCCGCCCCAGACCCCCGCGCGCCAGAGCAGGAAGAAAAAGACAGCCAGCCCCAGGATCCAGGGATCCGGGGGGAAGCGGACCAGAAGCCCCGCCGCCATCGCCGGCAGGGCGAGGACGTTGGGCACCCGGCGGGTCCGGAAGTCGATGACGGCCGCCGCGACGGCGACCGCAAGGGGAACAAAAGAAACGATCTGTGACATCATCGCTCCTCATCGAGAGGGCCATCCAATCTGTCCTTGAGCCTCCCGAACCCAGATCGGAAAAACCCCTCCGGTCCCCATTTCGAAAGCCAGGCCGCCCATAGCCGGGCGATCTGACTCATTCATCCGGCGAATAACGCTGTTGTAGTTCCACAGGGCGTCCGCCTTGCCGTCCCCGTTCAAATCCGCTCGGTACTGCGGCGGCAGGCCCCGAATCGCATCTGGGTCCACGACGCCTCCCTCGGATTTTGCCTCCCACCACCGCCTCGTCTCCCAGCGCCACTTCTTATCCTTCACCCCATCCCCGTCGCTGTCGCACTCGTTCCCCGGATCGGACCTGTCGTCGCAGTGCTTGCTGGTCTCCTCCTTGTATTCCTCCCACTCAAAGGACCATCGGAGCACATACGGCGCCCGGACGCTTCCCCGGAAGGCGGGGAAGTCCCCCGGCAGCCCCACCCGGGCGTTGAGGCCGGGGTCCAGGAAGGTGTTGCCGGCCGCCGGATGGGAGGGCACCTCCCAATAGAGGTAGAGGGGGCGTCCGGTGACGCCGCGCGCCTCCAGCCAGAAGTCCGTATGCAGCGGCAGGGGGTTCTTTGGACGCTGCAGCACCGTCATCGGCCCCCGGGCCTGGGGGAGGGTGATCCGGCAGAAGCCCACCGGGACCAGCTCCAGGCGCAGCCGCACGTTGCGCCAGTCGCCGGGCTTCGGGTCCTCGGGCCTTCCGCCGCCCAAGGGGACGTAGTCCAGGGTCCCCTCCCCGGCGGCCCGGCCCAGCTCCGAAAGCCGGATCGCCGTGGGCCAGCCCACCAGCGTGGCCGGGTAGGGCCGGAC
>Ga0081478_136962_pt1 | contig 11902 bp, 16 predicted proteins | sample OctSprmetagenome_FD_70983 | JGI IMG/M metagenome (GOLD analysis project Ga0081478, IMG submission 70983) | Hot spring and microbial mat streamer communities from Octopus Spring Streamers, Yellowstone National Park, USA - T=80-84 v2 (version 2) | ecosystem: Environmental > Aquatic > Thermal... | reverse complement strand
TCTCTATATCCAACTTTCTGAACATTACCTTTAACTATAATTTCAAATCTTTTCACAGTTTCATTAATAATAAAAATATTAAAGAATTAAAGAATTTTCTTTTTGATGGAAGATTCTCTTGAAGCAATAAACAAGGAAATAATAAATTGTAGAAAATGCCCAAGGTTAATTTCATACATTCAAGAAGTGGCAAAGAAGAAAAAGAGAGCTTATAGAAATTGGGAATATTGGGGTAAGCCTGTTCCTAGCTTCGGGGATCCCAATGCTAAAATACTTATAATAGGTTTAGCTCCTGCAGCACATGGAGCCAACAGAACAGGTAGAATGTTTACTGGAGATGCTTCAGGAAAATGGTTATATAAAGCTCTATATGAAGTAGGCTTATCAAATAAGGAAGAAAGTATAAGTAAGGATGATGACTTAAAATTAAATCATGTTTATATAACTGCTACAGTTCATTGTGCTCCTCCAAAGAATAAACCAAATAGAGATGAAATAGAAAATTGTTCTTACTTTTTAAAAAGAGAAATTGATGTTTTGAAAAATGTAAAAGTCTACGTTTTGTTGGGACGCATTGCTTTTGATAACTTTAAAAGATTAACAAAATTGAAAGGAGAATTCGCTCATGGAAAAATATTAAAATATGAAGACAAATGGGTTATATGTAGCTATCATCCAAGTGCCCAAAATACTCTTACAGGAAGATTAAAGTGGGATGATTGGATCAAAATATTTAAAACAGCTAAAAAGCTTGCTTTTTCAGAAGAAAATTAACTTTAAATTTGTCCTCAAATACTTTGCGAAAAATGTTATTAAGGTGGCGGAGGCATAACAGCAAATTGTTGTTCTGAAGCCTTCTCAGGTTTCCAAGTTAAGGCTAATATTCCTCCTACAAGACTCATTACAATGCCTAAAAGAATAACTATAGGTGTTAAAAAGAATAATAATAACAAAAGACCTGTCATAAATAAAAAGAGTATTGAAAGTATTGAAAACACAAGAACTAGTATTCCTCCTGCAAGCACCCTTCCTTTTTCACTTGAGTTTAATATTATAGCACCTATTATGATAACAATTGCGCAAATTAAGTTTGGTAGAGAAAATATTATCGTAAATGTAATTAAATAATCCAATATTGATGAGCTTCCTTCTTCACCTAAGATTGTGTAAGAAATTCCTCCTAAAATTCCAAACATATACGGTATAAAAATTATTGAAATAATTATTGAAATAATTGCTCCAATTAATGAAATAATTCCTCCTGTTAAAGATAGAGCAAATGCAATCGCTGGTTTTTCCTTAGCTTCCATAATTTTATTATATTTATGGAAAATAAATATTTTATAAATCCTTCCTTTTATTTTTAAACTTTCAAAAATATTTATTATATTAGAAAAATTACTATCTTATAAGAATAATATCCTGTAATCCTTCTATTATTCGCGATAAGATGGTTCTATATTGTATAAAGAAAAAGTATTCAAGATTAAAGGATTCAATTTAAGCATTTTTAATAAGATTTTCATTTATAATCATAGCATTATTAGAAGCGGTAATTTTTTATATGATATTTACTTTAACTCTAAAGGACAAGGCTACTAAGCTAGTATTTTCAAAATTTTCGTAGGATCAGACAAAGCTAGTTCAGGAAATCTTTTTCCTTCCTTTATTTTCTTAATTAAATTCATAGGTTCAGCTTCTAATACTGAAAATTCATCAATTTCTTCTTTAAATAATGGAACCGAAATCAACCCTGTTTTATAATGCATAGAAAAAGGTGCTCTTACATCACCTTGTGGCTTCATAGAAGACCAGTCTACTAAAACTTTATCTTCTCTTTCTTCTTTATGAGCAACTTGTGAAGTTGTAAATTGTTTTAATTCTTTAAATTCTGGAAATTCTTCTTCTATTATTTTTCTCTTTTCCTGCAATCTCTTTTCAAGTAAATTTTGTATTTTAACAGCTAATCTTCTATATTGAGCAAATAAGTCTTCTTTAGATTTAAATTTTGAATTATCAAATTTTGCCCAAATTTGAAAACCTCTTGAACCGCTGAACTTGATCATAGGATTGATTTCGAACTCAATTAACATATCGTAGAGTTCCTTTGTTATGTATTTAAGGAATGTAAAACCGCTTTCCTTTTCAATTATTTTCTTTCCTGCATCTAAATCTAAAACAAACAAATCAGGTTCATTAGCATTTAACTTATGAACATAAGGTATGAAGTCAGTGCAATGATCATGAACATATTCCATTAACTTATCTGAAGAATTTATTACAATGTGCTGAGGTTTTGGCTTATATTTAGCATACCTAACAAAAATTGGATCGATTTCTCCAATAGGATTATTCTTACCTGAGAAAACTTTTACAACACTTGTAGGTCTATCTTTCAAATAAGGAAGAATCAAATTACTCACAATAGGATAATAATGTTTTGCCTTCCAAACTAAAATATAAGACTTATTCAAAACTTTTTCCTTTTGTGATATCAAATTTGAAATATAATCATGTATTTTATCTTCTGGTGCATATTTTCCATTTACATTTTTAATCAACCCTTCTTCTTCTAAAGATTAAAAATTTGAAATAATCTCATCTTTACTAACATCTCTTTTTTCAAGGAATTTTACATCTCTTGAAACTTTTTCATAAATATGATCAAATTCTACCAACTTTCCCTTTTCTTTAATAGATAATAATAGAGCGATTCTTTCTTTTACGCTCATATAATTTAATATTTTTTGAAAAATAAAGATTTAACGTTAAACTTTTATTGGATTCAAGAATTTCATAAACGAAGGATTTTTGAAATGAAGAGTTTATTTTTAAAATATAATAAAAACAAAATTAAATTACCTCTTAGATTTTTCAAATATGTATATTTCGATAAAAATTAAAAGAGTATATGAAAAATATGATGTCAATGATGGCTTTAGAATTTTGATAGATCGTTTATGGCCAAGAGGATTAAGCAAAGAAGAAGCAAAAATTGATCTATGGATGAAAAAATTGCTCCCAGTGATAATTTGAGAAAAAGGTTCGCTCATGATCCTAAAAAATGGGAGGAATTTATGAAAAAATATGAAGAAGGGCTAAGGAAAAATGAAATTTTGAATAAATTGATCAAAATAATACAAGAAAAAAGAATGTGACACTATTGCATTCTGCAAAAGATAAAGAACATAACAATGCTGTTGTATTAAAAAATGTATTGGGATCGGTAATTAAAGGTTCATCATAGACCATTACTTTTTATAAATGAAATAAACCATCAAAGCCCATATAACTATTATTGTTATTACAAATGCTTTTTGCAATGCGACAGAAGGCCATTCGATGCCAAAACCAAATATAGGAGCTACAATGGCTATTGCTAAGAAAATCTTGCCAATGTTTCTCTTAATATTTCCTAGACTCCAAGCAATGATAGCTAAATTACTTTGAATGAAAAAGTATGTTGAAACAAATACATGAGGTCTTGTTCCTGAAGGATAAATGCCAATTAATGCAAGGAAAATTCCAGCTATTAAGAAAAAGGAGCCGCTTATTACTTCAAGTTTATTATTTGCTGATAGAATTATGAATATTGAATATAAAATAACGAAGAAGGAAGTAACAATAAGACCGTAATTATATATCCAAAACATGTTTGCCTTAGAAGCACCGAGATCGCTAAAGGCATGTTTAAATATGCTAAACCATGGATTATAGTATACTGATAATAAAACTGTAGCGATAAAAGAAATTATGCCTAAAAAACAAGAATATGAAATAATTTTAATTGTGTTCATATTTTAATTTCATTTGCAATAAAGATAAATTTTTGGGACTTTAATATAACTCCAGCTAGTTACGTATAAATCTTTGCATAATTATTTAGTTCAAAATGAAATCTTTGCTTAAAAATATTAAAAAATGTTAAATTGGTTGTGGCGGTATGGTAGGAATTTGTTGGTATTGTTCAGGTAAAGAAAAGAAAGAGACTATTAAAAATATTCCTCCTACTATAAAGAAAAGAATGCTTGCCATCCAACCAATTATCGTTATAACAAGTATAGCTCCAATGAAATAGAATAAACCTGCTATCTTAAAGTAACTTATCTTAACTGCTTCACCTAATTCATCCAAACTTCTCTTAAAGAACTACATTCCAAGAATTAACGTTGCTGCACCAGTAGCGATTATTGCTATAAAGAAAAAGAAGACAAATATATTAAAGGTCGATGTGCCTCCTGTGTTATCTACAATCACTGGGAAGAAAGAGAGACGCACCAAAACTAAACCGATTAATCCCATAATAACTCCTTGCAAAGCTTTTTTAAATATAAAGTTTACAAAGTTAAAACTTTATTTAAAAACTATAATGTTTACTATTGAAAAACTAAACCGTTCAACATCGAAGATTAGTATTGAAGAGGCGTTATTAGTAAGATTATCCTATTTAGATTATCTCCAAATATGATAAGACAAACTTTAATTGTTATACGCTTTTAACGTTTTTTTAAGACTATGCTAAACCGATTCTAGCTTTAATTATTCGTATTTCTTCTTCAATTTTTTGAATCTTTCATCTAGATAACTCTTAGGATCTGATCTGAGTTCTCTAATTTCTTTTATTGTTTCGTCTTGCTTTTAAGCACCTCTTTAACATCACCCTTAATTTCTTTAATGTCTTGCTTCATTTCTTTTATATCCTGCTTTACTTCCTTTATATCTTGCTTCATTTCTTTGATATCTTGTTTCACCTCTTTTAAATCTTGACTCATTGTTTTAATATCAGACCACATAGCACTAGCATATTTAACTGCCATAACCATTCTTTCACCTATTTCCTCTTCAAGAGGCCCATACTTTATTTCAAAATACTTAAATTCTCCAGTAGCTATTCCAACAGATTTGATTTGGACATCTTCAACTTCTATCAATCCTTTTTTTATATTAATTTCATGAATAAATTTTCTAACTGTTTCTTCATCGGTTTCGCAGACTATTCTTACAGTTCCATCCTTAACATTTTCAACAAAACCTACGATTCCCAATCTCCTCGCAACTTCTTCAACATAATCTCTATATCCAACTTTATGAACAATACCTTTAACTATAATTTCAAATCTTTTCACCAAAACAATTATAAATTAAACATTTAAATACCTATCTTTCATTGATTACTCTTACCAACACATGTACTTTCAGCAGGATGCTTGATCATTACAGATTCTATTTCTGCTGTACCAATTCTATGCCCTGCATTTTTGATTGCAAAAATGAAAGACTATATTTATAACGAGCTTTTTGAATTAGAAAGTTTTAATAAAGGTATAAACTTAAAAATATTCATAATTGAAAAAAGTATTTTGTTTTTAAAAAATATTTTGTAGTAAAGTTTATTAATCTGATGTAATTATATTAGATAAATATGAAGAAGATCGGCTTTGGTTTATCGATACCTGTTGGTCTTATCCCATTAGAAAGATTAATAAAGCTTGTTGATCTCGTTGATAACTTAAATTATGACGCTTTTTGGGTGCATGAAAATCCTATCTATGGAGACAGTTTCACAATTATCTCAATATTATCTCAGTTAAATAAAAAAATAAAATTTGGGATTGGTTGCACTAGCGTTATAACAAGACATCCTATTATGATTGCATCTTCTGCAGTCACGTTGCAAAACATATCTAGAGGTAAATTCATTCTAGGTTTAGGTCTAGGAGGTTTTCCATGGCTTCCTTTAATAGGCTACCCAATATATCCAGTTAGCGAAACAAAACCTTTAAAAAGAATAATAGAGGCTGTTAAAATAATCAGAGCATTGACAAATGGGGAAAGAGTACAATATGAAGGAATTTTCTATAAAATTAAAGGATTTGGTCTATCCACGAAACCAATTCAGAGTATACCAATTTATGTAGCTTCGTTAAGTGAAAAAACCCTCAGCTCAGCACCTTCATTTGCTGATGGAGTAATAACATCGCCTGGTGTTATGACGCCTAAGGATATTGAAAGAATGTTAAATTGGGTTAGAAAAGGAGAAGAAAAATATAAAAAGAAGATAGATAAAGCATGCTACATACTTGTGTCTGTTAGCGAAAATGAAAGAGAAGCTTTGGAAGCTGTTAAAAAGGATCCTTATTTCTTATATCAACTCGCTGAAGTTGTCAGAGAGGAGAGCTTAGCTGAATATGATGTTAAAATTGATAAAATGAAAGAAATCAGAGAAGCTTGGATGAAAAAAGATCTGATTCTTGCTTCAAAGCTTGTAAGCGATGATATTGTCTTAGCCTTAACAGCTTCAGGTACTAAAGAGGGTGCTCTTAAAAGATTTGAAGAATTCTTTAAAATAGGCTATGATACATTTATTATTTCTCCGGTAGGAAATATGGAAGAAGCAATTAAGACTTTTTCAAGATGAAACTCATTTTTTCAGTATTGATTGCATATGCTATCTGGTTTTTCTTATTTAGAGTCGAAATTTTCAATTTTTGGATTAGATTTCTTGTTTCATCAACAATCTTACTCATCATCGCATTATTAAATTTTAAAAAAATTATAAAAATTTATAAACCTAATTTAAAATTTTTAAAGCCTTTATTTATAGGATTGTTAACAGGATGCATTTTTTATTTATTACTTTATGCTGGGTTTTATACTTTTAAGGAATTAGTATATGAAGATGCAAAGTCAGTTTATAATCTTGCAACAGAAATTGAACCTAGTATAATTTTTATTATTTTGCTTTTCACAAGTTCTTGTGAAGAAATTTTTTGGAGAGGTTATGTACAGAATTCTTTATTAAATTATTATGGCTGTTATAAAGCAGCATTATTAACTGCTTTAATCTATTCATCTGTACATGTTTCATCTTTGAACATTTCTCTCGTGTTTATCGCGCTAATTATGGGTATTCTGTGGGGCTTTTTATATAACTGGAGCAAGTCCTTGCTAGCAGTTATTACATCGCATATAACATGGACAGAACTAGTTTTCGTAATATTACCTTTAACATGAAGCTAAAAACTTGGTTTCTGGCTACAAGACCTTGGTCATTCATAATGACAGTAATATCTTCAGCTGTAGGCGCATCTTTTGCATTAAATGAATTTAATGCAATTATCTATCTGCTTTCTCTTGCTGGACTTATTTTGGCTCATGCTGCTACTAATATGATTAATGATTATTTTGATGTAAAAACTAAGGTAGATAGACAGGAAGCTCCAACAGCAAAATATAGACCACATCCTTATTTATTCGGCGAAATAAGTCAGTCATCTTTTTTGTTGGTCATAATTATACTGTATGCTTTAGTTATCATGATTGCCTTTTATTTGTATTTAATTAGAAACGTTATTGTAATATTTCTACTACTTTTTGGTATGCTCATAAGCATTCTTTATACACTTCCGCAGTTCTCATTAAAATACAAAGCACTGGGAGAGCCTTCAGTAGCAATAATATGGGGTCCCTTTATGATTTTAGGAATATATTATGTTTTGACTTTAAAAGCGAATATAATAGTTTTTATAGCAAGCATACCTATCGGTATATTAGTAGCTTTGGTTTTAATGGCTAATAATTTAAGAGATATAGAATATGATAAACAAGCTGGAATAAGAACGATCCCAATAATTTTAGGCAGAGATAAAGCTTTGAAATTATTCAAAATTTTATTAGTGATTTGTTATATTTTAGCAGGAATAATAGCATTCTTAGGTTTGGTTTTTATAGCATTATCATTCATTACTTTATATCAGGCTTTCAAAATAGTTAGAAAATTTGAAAAAGAAATTCCTGTTAATGCTGATCCTTTAGTGGCTAATCTTACTTTATTTTTTGGCACATTATATATTATAGGTATTTTAATAAGTAACTATTTAGGGTTTATTTAAAAATGATTTTATTTAAAAAATTTAATATTTTTAAAATTATTTTCTTAAATATCTTCATAATAAAAATATTTTAGTTCCTTAAGTATTGTTTAAAAATGGTTAGATTTATTAAGTTAAACGATATTACTATTTTTGTGGTTTTTATTAAAAGTTGCCTTACAATGTCATTATAAGTAATTAAATTAAATAGACATTTATCTATTTTTTATAAACTTACTTTTTAAAAATAATAAGCTATCTCGTAATTATTGTTTATTAATGGAAATTAATTTTTCACAAGATTACGAAAGCGCCATAGAAATAGCTAATGAATCTTTGGATTCCTTCTCTCTTTATTGGTTTAAATTTTGGCTTAAAAGAAGCAGGCTTGTCGAGGCAAAATTAAATAATAAAAAGGTAGCTGTAGCTTTAATTTTCATAACTGATACAATTTGCGGAAAAACAGGAGTTATTGAATATATAATTGTCAGGAAAGAATATAGAAGGAAAGGAATAGCTACTGATATGATCAAATGGATCGAGAACTATTTTAGAACTAAAGGTTGCGAATTTGTTTTTGCTTCAGCAAGAAAAGAAAACCTTGCTTCAATTATGCTCTTTGTAAAAAACAACTATAAAGTACTACTTTTGGATTGTATGGTTAGTAGATTAGAAGAAGGTTTTGAGATAATAAGAAAGCTTCAAGCATATGAAGATGATTTGCTTTTTATAAAGAAATTAAAAAATAAAGATTGTATATTGTTTAATTTGGAAGAATGTTATTATATGTAGTTCATCAAAATTTAAATTAACACTTCAAATCTTATATTAGCTTTCCAAAATATCTTTAATCACTTTTTATGAAAACACATAGTTGGTTTATAATAGTAATATTTTATTACTAATGTTTTTAAATAACTTATCAATAAGCTATCGTATGGAACTACTCGCTAGCAAACTTGAAAAATTTGCTGGAGAATATGCATCGCATCTTAAATGCAGAGATTGTAACAAAGAATATGAATTTAGTCCAATATATATATGCCAAAAGTGCTTTGGTGCTCTAGATGTTATTTATGATCTAGATAAAATAAATTTAAATAAGAATGATTTTAAGTCAAGGAAAAATTCAATGTGGAGGTATGAAGAACTTCTTCCATTTAAAGCAATCGAAGAAATACGGGGACTAAAAGCAGGTTTTACGCCATTAATTAAGGCTGATCGTTTAGCTAAAAAATTAGGTTTAAAAGAGCTGTATATAAAAAATGATTGTGTTAATCCTACTTATTCATTTAAAGATAGACCTGCAGGTTTAGGAGTTATGGCAGCGATTGCTTTTGGTATGAAAACAGTTGGTTGTGCTTCTACAGGTAATTTAGCAAGTGCAACAGCAGCGTATGCATCAAGGGTTGGATTGCCTTGTTATATATTCGTTCCTGATGGAATAGAATATGCTAAAATTTATCAGGCTCAAACTTATGGTGCAAAGATAATTAAAGTTGAAGGAACGTATGATGATGCAAATAGAATTGCTACGCAGGCTGCTGAATTCTTTAACATAGGAATGGTAAACATAAATTTAAGACCCTTTTATGTTGAAGGATCCAAAACCTTAGCTTTTGAAGTTGCTGAACAACTTAACTGGGAGACTCCTGATGTAATAATTGTTCCTACAGCCAGCGGAGCTCTTTTCAATGCAGTATGTAGAGGATTTGAACAGCTATATAAAATTGGCTTAATAAACAAATTACCAGAAAAACCTGTAGTAGCCCAAGCAGAAGGAAGCAATCCTATTTCTAGAGCTTTTAAAGAAGGTAAGGATTACATCGAAATAATAGAAAATCCTAAAACGATTGCACACAGCCTAGCAATAGGTAATCCAGGAGATGGTATATATGTTCTTAGAAGGTTAAAGCAAAGAGGATTAGCTGAGGATGCTAACAATGAAGAAATAATTGAAGGAATAAAGTTACTAGCAGAATGCGAAGGAATATATACAGAACCTGCAGGAGGCGTTGTTATAGCGGTATTGAAGAAATTAGTTGAAAATGGCAAAATAAAGGAAGATGAAAAAGTAGTTTGTCTTATAACAGGAAATGGATTGAAGGCTCCTGAAGCATTAAAAGGAAAGCTTGAAGAACCTATATTAATAAAGCCCCAAATTAAATATTTAGAAAAATGGCTAAAGTAGAAGTTTTCATACCTTCATCAATAAGGAAAGATAAAAATGCATCTAAGGTACAAGTTGAAGCCTCAAACTTAAGAGAATTGATCGAAGAATTGGATAAAAACAAGATCGTAGAGAAGGAAAGATTGTTAGATAATAAAGGAGAAATAAAGAGATTAATAAACATATATGTTAATGGAAAAATTGAAAGAAATCTCGACTTAGAGCTAAACGATGGTGATGAAGTTAGTTTTATTCCTATTGTAGCAGGTGGTTAAATTGGAGAGAAACCTAGAAAGATACGCTAGGCAAATAATGCTTTCAACCATAGATATTGACGGTCAAGAAAGGATCTTTAAAGCAAAAGTATGTATTGTAGGAATGGGAGGCTTAGGATGTCCAGCTTCTCAGCAATTGGTAGCCATGGGTATAGGATACTTAAGGATCATAGACAGAGATATAGTTTCAATAACAGATCTACATAGGCAGCATCTTTATAATCCAGAAGATAAAGGAAAGATGAAAGTAGAAGTGGCCTTCGAAAGACTTAAGACTTTTAATCCTGAAGTAGAAATAGATCCTAGACCAGTTGCTATTACTGAATACAATGTTGAAGATGAAATAAGAGATGTTGATTTAGTTCTTGACTGCACAGATTCAATAAAGGCAAGATATTTAGTTAACAGAGCCTGTTTAAAGCTAGGAATACCTTATATCTATGGTGCAGCGATCGAAAACCAAGGAAGTGCTTTTACTGTTTTACCAGGTAAAACAGCTTGTCTTGAATGCATCTACCCAGGATTAAAGGATGAGGATTTGCCAAAATGCGCAGTTGTTGGAGTTCACCCTTCTGTTCTTAGCATTATAGCAAGTGTTCAAGTAGGAGAAGCAATAAGAATAATAACAGGTAAGGAGCCTAATTTAGCAAATAAAATGCTTCTTGTAGATTTTAATAGCCTTTCTTTTGACATTTTAAATTTAAAGAGATCAGAACAATGTCCAGCCTGTAACAACTATCCCAGCGTTGAACTGATAAAATATGTTACAAAGTATGAAATAGGCTGTGCAAGAGAAGAGCAGGGAATATTCTACTTATATCCTTCAGGAAAAGTTAGCATAAATTTGGCTGAACTTTATAAAAAACTGAATAATAAAGGATATAAAGGTTTGAGCAGAAATAAATTCTCCATCAGTTTCGAACCTGAAGAAGGAATTAGGATAAGTATTAGCAACGAAGGATTCTGCGTTGCACAAGTAAGTTTCAAGCTCGCCACACAGGAAGGTATAGAGTCTAAGCTGATGGAAATCTATAAAGAAGTTCTGTATTAATGAGAAAGCTGTTAAGGATAACTGTACCAGCATCTAGCGCAAATCTAGGACCGGGATTCGACGTCTTTGCTATTGCATTAGAAGAGCCTTACGATATAGTTGAAGTTGAATACAAAAAGTCTGAAAAGACTGAAATAGAACTAATCGTTGAAGGAAAATATCTTGCTCCTAAGATGTTAGACGAAAACGTTTTGACAGCTTTATTATTAAAAATCATGGAAGAATATGATTTAAAAGGGAGCTTTAAGATAAGACTACAGAAGAATATACCGATTGCAATGGGTCTTGGAAGTAGCGGAGCTTCTTCTGTTGCAGCTGTTTTAATAGCATGTAACATATTTGATTTGAAACTTAACAAAAAAGAAATGATTTATTTAGCTGGAGAAGGAGAAAGAATCGTTGCAGGTTCGGCGCATTATGACAATGTTACTGCATCGCTACTGGGAGGATTTGTGATTGTACCAAGCAAAGATTTGAAACCAGTTAGATTGGAACCTGATTCTAACTTAAGATTATGTGTAGTTATGCCAAAGAT
>Ga0081478_145687_pt1 | contig 12026 bp, 11 predicted proteins | sample OctSprmetagenome_FD_70983 | JGI IMG/M metagenome (GOLD analysis project Ga0081478, IMG submission 70983) | Hot spring and microbial mat streamer communities from Octopus Spring Streamers, Yellowstone National Park, USA - T=80-84 v2 (version 2) | ecosystem: Environmental > Aquatic > Thermal... | reverse complement strand
GCTACGGAAGGGACGAGGCTCTGATCTCGAGGATAGCGAGGCTCCTCGCTGGATCGGCTTGCAGGTCAGTAGTGGGGAAGTACGCCAGGTGGTACGCTGGGACCAACGATCAGGACAGCTACGCCGTGAGGTTCGCCGACGAGAGGAACCTCCCCCTTCGCTTCGCAATCGTCCCGCTCGGGATGGAGGCCACGACCGAAGAGGCCCACATGGAGGCCGAGTCCTCTCCCTACTTTGGGAGGAGGATAGAAATCGCGAACGAGAGGTGCGACAGGGTTGAGAAGGCGATAAAGGAGGGAGACTTCAAGACCTTCGGCTTCGAGGTGGAGCGGGACTCGCTCGAGCTCCACGCCGTCACGATGACAGGCTCCTCCGGCATGATCCTGATGACTCCCGACTCGCTTCGGGTCATCGAGCTCGTGAGGCAGATGAGGAGAACGGGCATAGAGGCTTACTTCTCGATGCAGACGGGGCCCACCGTCTACGTCAACACCCTCCCGGAGCACATCGACGAGGTCGTCCAGAGGCTAAGGGAGGCGGGGTTCGAGGCGATGGTCTCAGGGATAGGAGGGGGTGCGGAGCTGATCTCTCCCTGAAGGCGCCGTTGTATAAGAGCGAATCTTCGACGAGGATGTGAAGTTCGAGATCTGCCTTCCCAACTTCGGCAACGACCTGAGCAGGGAGACATTGGTGGCGTCGGCGGTGGAGGCGGAGAAGCTCAGCTACGACTCGGTCTGGACGACGGACCACATGACGATAGGCGCAGCGCACCCGTATCCTTACGGCAAGATCCACGAGTCGCTCACGACCCTGAGCTTCATAGCCGCGAAGACGGAGACGATAGGTCTAGGGACATCAGTTGTCGTTATGCCCCTGAGGCCGACGCTGCTCACAGCCAAGCAGTTGGCCACGATCGACTTCCTCTCCGGAGGCATGCTGACGGCGGGCGTAGGTGCCGGATGGGAGCCGACCGAGTTCAGGGCCTTCAGCGTCGACTTCAGGAAGAGGGGGAAGCTTCTGGAGGAGCAGGTGAGGCCCCTGAGGGTTTTCTGGTCCAGCGAGAGGCCCGTATTCGAGGGGACCATCGTGTCAGGGACGTGATCTTCAGTCCTCTCCCCTTGCAGCCCGGAGGACCTAAGATCCTGATCGGGGGCAACACCGAGAATGCCGCGAGGAGGGCACTTGCGCTGGGCGACGGTCGGCACTTCACCGGCATATCCCTTGACGAGCTGGAGGAGAGGATGGCACTGATCAGGTCATCGGGGAGGAGCGGTTTCGTCGTCAGCGGCCGGTTGACCGTCAAGCTCGACCCTAAAGCGAGGAGCGAGGAGACGAGGTCGGGGTCCGGTGAGAGGCGGTACGTCGTCGGCGGAGGGCCGTCGGAGGTGGCCGAGGGCCTCTCGAGGTACGCGAGGATGGGTGTTGAGCACGTGGCCGTCTACTTCGGCGACCACCCGCTCGAGAAGCTGCTTGCCAAGATGAGGGAGTTCGTCAGGGACGTCGTTCCCTCGGTAGGATAGCGTTTCGGAACCGCCGAAGGTCTTCACCTGACACACTCCGAGCAGAGAAGCCTGCCTGGACCTTCCCTTCACAGAGAAATACGACCAGTAGGAAATTAGGACGTGGACTTCTCCGAATCTCCGGAGCACAGGCTCTTCAGGGAATCGGTCAAAGAGTTCTGCAGGAAGAACGTCGAGCCGATCTGGATAGAGGTAGACGAGAAGGGCGTGATACCGACAGAACTGATCGAGAGGATGGCGCAGGCAGGGATCTATGGCCTCACGATATCGGAGGAGTACGGCGGTCAGGGGGGCACCTTCACGGAGGCGGCGATAGCCGGTGAGGAGCTGGCGTATTACGGCCCTGCGCTCTCGATCGCAGTCCTCTTCCTGATCCAGGCTTCGTGGCCCTACGTCCTGCAGCTCTACGGCACAGAGGAGGCGAAGGGCGAGGTCCTATCGGAGATAACGAAGGGGAGGGCGGCGATGGGCATCTCGAGCACCGAGGCCCACGGAGGGAGCGACGTCTCCGACGTGAGGCTGAGGGCCGTGAGGGAGGGGGACGAGTGGGTCATCACCGGAGAGAAGTCGATGACCTCGCTTCCCACCGTGATCGAGTCGCTGAGGTGGGGCGGAGGGTGGTTCACGATCGCGAGGACCGGCGACCCGGCGCTGAAGCACAAGACCATCACGGACTTCTTCGTCCCGATGAAGAGGAACGGCGTAAGGGACCCCACGATAAGCTACAGGCCTTGGACCGAGATAGCGAGGAGGGGGCTCGACACGTCGGTGATCACCTTCAACGGGACCAGGGTGAAGGATCACTACAGGATAGGAGAGGTCAACGGCGGCTTCAAGATCGCGATGGAGGGCTTCAACCTCGCGAGGAGCATGATAGGCGCTGTCACGGTCGGATGCGCCAGGTGGCTCCTCGACCAGGGCCTCGAGTGGATCAGGAAGAGGGAGGTCTTCGGGAGGCCGATAGCTTCCTACCAGTCCATCAGCTTCAGGTTCGCGGAGCTGGCGAAGGAGCTAGAGGCCGCGAGGCTCCTCTGCTACAAGGCCGCGTGGGTCGCAGACCGCTACTACTTCCACAAGGACCCGAGCGTCTCCCTCAGCGACGTGGCCCTCTACGGCGCGATGGCTAAGCTGAAGTGCGCTCCCCTGGCGGTCGAGATCGGCATGGAGGTGTCGAAGTGGTTCGGCGGTTCGGCGTACTATAAGGAGGTGCCTTTGATGAGGGCGTGGCTCGGTGCCCTCAGCTACGTAATGGGCGCCGAGGGGACGGAGAGCATCATGAAGCTGATAATCGCGAGGACGCTCATCGGTCGCGATCTGGTCTGAACGCCCACGACCTCGTGGCAACAGCGGCTTCACCCTCCTGTCTTCAGCCCTTCGGTTCTGATGGCTGGCGCTCTCCTCGCTCTCAGATTTTTTACCGGGTTGAGGATGGGGACGCCCGATGGTGAGGGGAGGAACGAGGGCGTTGTACAAGCTGTACGAGGTGACGCAGGACGGAAGGCTGGTGAGGAAGACGAGGTTCTGTCCAGTCTGCGGCGAGGGTTACTTCATGGCCGATCACGGAGACCGGTACTACTGCGGCCGTTGCCACCACACGATCTTCAAGACCGCAGAGGCTCCGAAACCGGCTCCCGCCAGACCGAGGAGGAAGTGAGGAGTCAGGGCTCAGGGACCATCGACCTTAGAACCAACTCCGCGAAGGCCCTGACCTCCTCGTTCACTTCCACTACCACTACGCCCTCTCCCGGCTGACCGTAGACGACGATCCCTCCGAGAGGGGAAAGGTGGACGGCTGCGAGGGCCAGAAGGTCCTCCTCCCCCTCAACCACCACGTGGACCCTTTTCCCTGAACGGATCGCGTCGCCGATGGCCTCGAAGGCCTCCCTCGAGATCGTTCCAGGCTCGTTCCTGCACCTCACGACCAGATCGACTTCAGGTCTGACCTCTGAAGTCGCCTCCCTCATCGTCCTTCCGTCGGTCACGTAGACGACCCTCTCAGGTGAGAGCATCGATGCCGTCGAGCTGACCACGTCGCCCACAACGATCAGCGGGCCTTTTCGTCCGGCAAGGATGGCCTCCAGCTCCCTCCTGACCTCATCCGGCGCGCCCCTGATCAGGCGGCCTAGAGGCCTCCTCAGGAGCTGGCGCTGATCCTCCTTGAGCCTGAGGATCCTCGCACCTGAAGGGAAGACCTCACTCGACCTTGATCGCATACCTGCCGGGTTTGATGATGTTCAGGAGCTTGGCCAGCTCCGACTCCTCAGGGACCAGAACTATCACAAAGCCCGAGAAGGTGTTGGAGAGGTTGGTGGAGCCGCAGTTCCAGCACCTGTCGCCTGTCGTGATGGCCCTGCACTCCCTACAGGCCCTCTCCTTCAGCGACCCTCACCTCTTGGCGGGTGGTTTAGGTGCGAGCTGCTGCTCGATCCATTCGAGCTTCCCGAGGTAGGGCTGCCTCGTTGTGAGGCCGACCTTTCCGCCCGAGATTGAGACGGCGACGATCCTCGCCCTGACCTTGTCTCCGACGGCGAGCTTGAGCCCGGACTTAGTGGCCACCAGCTCCATGTTCTTCCTGTCAAACGAGACGTACTCGTCGATGATTTGGGAGAGGTGCAACAGGGCGTCGACGATGCCGATCCTGACGAAGGCCCCGAACTCCGTTACGTCCACCACCTCGCCCTCCACGACCTCCTGGACCTGCGGGATGAAGACTAGGAGCGTGCAGATCACTTTGTGGTAGGAGGCCGGGTCCTTCGGCAGCAGGACGCCTGTCGGGTCGACCTCGGCATCGATGACCGCCACCACGTAGCCGAGGTCTTCGTCGACGAGGCCCTCGTAAGCGCTTGAGAGTTTCTCCATCACCAACCTCTTCAGCGGCCTCCCGAACTCCCTCGGTTCTATCCCGACGACGTCCTCCACTTGGACCAGAAAGAACATGACCCCAGCTGGGTGAGGCGAGCATCACCACCTTATTATAGCTAGCTCGACGCTGTGCCGGTGACTCTTGTGGCCAATCCATGGCGGGCCATCCATCAATTGGCAATTTTGGGCGGTCATACCGTACACGATTTATCAAAACGTGGTAGGTTGGCGTTGGGCTTATCACGGACCGAGGGCGTGCAACGTGTGGGTTGTGAGGGAAAGACGCATTAATCCCAGCAGGCAGTGATGCGTTTGGATGTACGACGTTGAGCGCTACCCGGTGAAGAAGATCGTCAAGAGGGACGGAAGGGTCGTCGAATTCGATCCGGAGCGTATCAGGAACGCGATAAGGAAGGCGATGGTCGCTACTGGGAGGCTCGACGAGCAACTGCTCGACAGGGTGACGGAGCACGTCCTCCAGCTGATCGCAGAGAAGTTCGGGTCTGAGAGGATACCGCACGTCGAGGACGTCCAGGACCTCGTGGAGCTGACGCTCGTGAAGTTCGACCTTTACGAGGTCGCCAAGGCCTACATCCTGTACCGGAAGGAGAGGGAGAGGATCAGGAAGGAGAAGATGAGGATCCTCGAGAAGGACAGCCTCGACGAGGTCGACAAGAGGTTCTCGGTCAACGCGCTCCGTCTGATGGCGTCGAGGTACCTGTTGAGGAACGAGGAGGGGAAGCTGATCGAGGGCCCGAAGCAGATGTTCCAGAGGATAGCGTCGCTCATCGTCATACCTGACATCCTCTACGACCCGAGGGTCTTCGACGTGAGCAGGGGCCAGAGGGTCCAGCCGCACGAGGAGTTCGACCCAGTGCTGTGGGAGGGCAAGCTGGGTCTCAGGGACGGGGATGGGAACCTGCTCTTCACATGGAACCGTTGGCACCTCGACCGGATGAAGAACCTGTACGAGCGGCTCAACTCGGAGGGTGCGATGAAGGTCCCCTTCTCCAGGATCGTCGAGATGATACAATCGGGTGAGTTCGACGACCACGCGGAGGACTACCTCAAGTACTACAACCTGATGGCCGAGAAGAAGTTCATGCCCAACAGCCCTACGCTCTTCAACGCCGGCACAAGGCTGGGACAGCTCTCAGCCTGCTTCGTCCTTCCGATCGAGGATAATATAGAGTCGATCATGAAGGCGGCCACCGAGGCGGCGATGATCTTCAAGAGCGGCGGCGGCATCGGGATCAACTACTCGAAGCTCAGACCGGAGGGCGACATAGTCGCGTCGACATCGGGCGTCGCATCGGGGCCTGTCACCTTCATGCGGATCATCGACACGGTCACCGACGTCGTCAAGCAGGGAGGGAAGAGGAGAGGGGCCAACATGGGGATCCTCGAGATCTGGCACCCCGACATCGAGAAGTTCATCAGGGCGAAGGAGCAGCCGGGAGTACTCGAGAACTTCAACATCAGCGTCCTGATCGAGCCCTCCTTCTGGGAATACCTCGAGAGGAACGAGCCTTACCCGCTGATCAACCCGAGGAACGGAAAGGTCTGGGGAAGGGCTAACCCGAGGCACCTCTTCAGGCTGATAGCTCAGATGGCCTGGAAGACGGCAGACCCAGGGGTCCTCTTCCTCGACAACATCAACAGGAGGAACGTGCTCAGGAGGGCGCTGGGCGAGATCAGGGCGACTAACCCCTGCGCTGAGGAGCCTCTCTACGAGTACGAGGTCTGCAACCTCGGGTCGGTCAACCTCTATGCCTTCGTGAAGAGGGTGAACGGGAGGGCCGAGATCGATTGGGAAGGGCTTGCTGAGACGGTCAGAATCGCGTACAGGTTCCTCGACAACGTCATCGACGTGAACAACTACCCGCTGAAGGAGATCGACGAGATGGCCCACAGGACGAGGCGCGTCGGCCTCGGCATCATGGGGCTCGCCGACATGCTCTACGCGCTCAGGATACCCTACAACAGCGAGGAGGGCTTCGAGACGATGCAGAGGGTCATGGAGTTCATCGCCTGGCACACCTACATGGAGAGCGCGAGGCGCTCGAGGGAGAGGGGTCCGTTCCCCCTCTACTGGCAGAGCAGCTATCCTGACGGAGAGCTTCCGCTCGAAGGCTTCTACCACAGGGAGCTCTGGACGATGGACTGGGACAGGGTCGTAAAGGAGATCAAAAGGAACGGCATAAGGAACAGCTTCCTCCTCTCGATCGCGCCGACTGGGAGCATCTCGATGCTGGTAGACACCAGCTCTGGCCTCGAACCGGTCTTCGCGCTCGTTTACGAGAAGAGGGTCACGGTCGGAACGTTCTACTACATCGACCCGGAGTTCGAGCGCTACCTCGAGGAGAGGGGGATGAAGACGGACGAGGTGCTGAAGAGGGTCGCAGAGAATGGAGGCTCGATTCAGGGGCTCGAAGACCTCTTCGACGAGGAGGCGATGAGGGTCTTCGTCGTGGCCTACGACATACCCTGGTGGGACCACGTCAGGGCCCAGTACCACGTCGGCCTCTGGGTGGACGCTGCGGTGAGCAAGACGATCAACATGCCCTCCTGGGTGACGGTCGAGGACGTCGAGGCCGCCTACCTGTTTGCCCACAGGCTCGGGCTGAAGGGGATAACGATATACAGGGACCAGTCGAAGCCCGGGCAGGTGCTGGTGACACCATCACAGCGGACCGAGAAGTACGTTCTGCGCGTCAGGAACAACACGCTCGAGATGATGAGATCGCTCGGGATCGACGTCGAGCCCTTCCTCAGGCATCTGAAGGACATGGCCACCGGCGAGCCGGAGGGGGCGAGGGTCATCCTGAAAGTGGGGCCAGCGGTGGAGGAGGTAGAAGGTCCGGAGCAGAGGGAGGCTGGGACGGCCCATGTCCCGGAGAAGTGCCCGGTCTGCGGGAGCGCGAGGCTCGTACACCAGAGCGGATGCGTCAACTGCCTCGATTGCGGCTGGTCGGCCTGCATAGCAGGATGAGCTGAGGGACCGTCCTTCCTCGCACCTCCGGTCCTTTGCGGCGCAACGGGACCTGCTGCGTCACCGTTTTTATCGATCGCGGACCCGCTGGCCGGGGGGATGAGGGCCGTTATCCTCGCGGGCGGTGAGGGGAGGCGCCTCAGGCCTCTGAGCTATTACTTCCAGAAGTGCATGATACCGATCGGGAGGAGGCAGCTGCCGCTGCTCCATTATGTGATGGCTAACATAGCGAAGCACGGGATCAGGGACTTCGTGGTCCTCGTAGGTTACAGAGGGGAGCAGGTGAAGAACTACTTCGGCTCCGGTGAGAGGTTCGGTTGGAGCGTCACCTACGTCGACGACACCGAGGAGTACTCGGGGACAGGTGGATCGTTGTTGAACGCGATGAGGATCGGTGCCGTCTCGCCCGACGAGGACGTCCTCATCCACTACGGCGACATACTGACCAACCTCAACGTCTCCAAGCTCGTCGAGCTTCACCGCCGGAGCTCAGCGGATTCGGTCCTGGCCCTCTCGAGCGGGTACGAGCTGCCGGTCGGCGTCGCGAAGGTCCAGGACGAGAGGGTCGTGGAGCTGGTGGAGAAGCCGAGGCTGCCGATACTGGTGACGATAGGCGTGCTGACGCTCTCGAAGACGGGGCTAGGGCTGCTCGAATCCCTGGGCCCCCGTTCTGACCTGATGCGGGACCTGATACCGAAGATGATCGGAAGGGGCATGAAGGTCGTGCCCTACTTGGTGACGGAGTTCTGGGTCGACGTGGGATCGATAGAGCGGTACGAGAAGATGGACGTTGAGGAGGTCGACAGGGCGATGGCGGACGTAATCGATTGAGCGTTCTCCCCCTCGTTTTCCGGTTGCAGGGATATTAACAGGATCGGGGGTAAAGGCTGGGTTGAGCAGGCTCGTTCTGTACAAGACGCCCGAGATGAAGAGCCCGATAACGGTTGTCGGGTTCGGAGGATGGGCGGATGCGGGGAACGTCTCGACGCTCTCGCTGGCTTACCTGAGGGAATCGGAAGGCGCGATGGAGCTGGGGAGGATCGAGACCTCGGACCTCATCGACCACGCCCAGCACAGGCCGGTCGTCACCATCGAGGGAGGCTTCATCAGGGAGATCAGGATGCCCAGATGGGAGATACACTACGCGATGAGGAAGGACGCAGACCTGATGCTCGTCTCCGGCTATGAGCTCTCCCACGGCTGGGACCAGTTCATCAGGGCGCTCTTCGAGCTGATGGACACTTTCGGTTCCAGGACGCTCGTCACGATCGGAGGTCTGATCGACCGGACGCCCCACACAAGACCGGTAAGGCTCTCCTTCCTCACCACCAGCAAGAGGTTCTACGGGAAGTGCATGGCGCTCGGCCTGAACCCCTCCAACTACAGGGGACCTGCCAGCATGCACAGCTACATCATCCACAACTCGGGACTAAAGGGGCTGGAGGCCCTTTCCCTGTGGGGGCACGTGCCTGCCTACCTTAACGTCCCGAACCCGAGGGTTGTGCTGGCGGTGCTGGAGAAGCTCAGTTCCGTCCTCGAAATCAGCCTGAACCTCGAGAGGCTTTACGTCGACGCTACCGTCTTCGACAGCAAGGTGAACTCGCTCGTCGAGAGCGACGAAGACCTGAAGGAGCTCGTGAGGGGCCTGGAGCAGGAGTACGACGAGCAGGAGAGGAACAGGGTCTCCTACATCGACTGACCTGCGGTTGCGAGCCTTGGAGCTCCTGATCGTGGGATGCGGGAAAATGGGCGGGTGGTTCGCGAGGCACCTCGCCGGCATGGGCAACTCGCTCGAGCTTTACGACGTCAACAGGCAGGCGGCTGAGGGGCTCGCGACTGAGGTCGGCGGTAAGGCGCTTAAGGACCTCTCCGAGTCGTCGGGAGGTAAGGGCGTGATCGTGGCCGTGCCGATATCTGCCTCCAAAGGCGTCCTGAGGGAGCTCGGATCGAGGCCGGGAGATTGGAGGTTCGTGGTCGAGATCGCGGCGCTTAAGGGGCCGGTTGCTGCGGAGGTCAGGAGGCTCAGGAGGAAGGGGATGACCGTTGTGATGCTCCACCCGCTCTTCGGACCGACTACTCGGAACCTGATGGGTGCAAAGGTGGCCCACGTGGAGCCCGGCGACGAGGAGAGGGAGAGGACGGTGATCGAGCAGCTCCTCCCTGGAGCCGATGTGATCCGGATAGGGTTGAGGGAGCACGACGCGGCTGTCCGTTACTCGATCGCGCTGACCCACTTCATCGGCCTCGCAGCGGCCTTGCTCCTCTCGAGGTCGAGGGTCAGGACGCTTCCGACGAACAGCATGGGGGTCCTGATGAGGCTCGTCGAGATCGCGCTCTCCGAACCCGAGTCCTTCTACCGGGACGAGCTGATGAGGTCACCCTCTTCTGAGAAGGCCATGAGGGCCTTCCTCCGGGAGGGCGAGCGCCTATTGGGGCTTCTCGGTCAGGGCTCCCTCGACAGGACTCTCAGGAGGCTGAGAGAGGTTCAAGACGATCTAGTAGGGTTTTGACGCGAGGCTGGGTGGGTTGAGCTGGCCCTTCAAGTCACCTAAGTACGTGGGGAGGCCGGTTCCGAGGGTCGAGGACAGGCGCTTCGTGACGGGGAACGGCGTCTTCGTCGACGACCTCAGACTCCCAGGCATGCTCTACGCGGCCTTCGTCAGGAGCAGGGTGGCCCACGCACGGATCAGGTCGATCGAGACGAGCAAGGCAGAGAGGCTGAATGGCGTCGTGGCTGTGCTGACGGCGAAAGACGTCGACCGACTCGTAGGGCCTGTTGCGACCGACGGAGGAATGGAAGTTCCGAGGGCTAAACCCCTCGCTTCGGGGAAGGTGAGGTATTACGGCGAGCCGGTGGCGATGGTGATCGCGGAGGACAGGTACCTCGCCTACGACGCGGCGGAGCTGGTGGAGGTGGAGTACGAGAGGTTGGAGCCTGTGACCGACGTGGAGGAGGCCCTGAAGGAGGGGGCTCCGCTGGTCCACGAGGAGCTGGGGAGCAACGTCGCCTTCAACCATAGGATGGCAGGAGGAGACGTTGAGGAGGCCTTCGGAGCAGCGGACGTTGTGCGCAAGTACCGTTTCAGGATCCAAAGGTTGGCTGCGGTGCCGATGGAGACGAGGGGCGTCGTCGCGGAGTACGAAAAGGCTACTGGTAAGCTCGTGGTCTACGCCACACACCAGTTCCCCCACGACCTGAGGAGGTGGACCGCTGAGGCCCTGGGCATCCCGCTGAGCGACGTGAGGGTCGTAATCCACGACGTCGGTGGGGCCTTCGGCTCGAAGATCGCGCATTACCCTGAGGACGTCCTGGTCCCGCTGGCAGCGAAGCTCCTCGGAAGGCCGGTCAAGTGGATCGAGGGCAGGTCCGAGTCCCTCACATCGTCTACTCAGGGTAGGGGCATAGTGGCCGATGTGGAGGTGGCCGCCAAGTCCAACGGAAGGCTGCTGGGAGCGAGGCTGAGGGTCCTCGGCGACGTGGGAGCATACCTGTTCTACTTGACGAAGGGCCCCTTCACCAACGTCCTGAACATGTTCCCCGGCGCCTACAAGCTGAAGGGGATAGAGGGCGAGGTGATAGGCGTCTACACCAACAAGGTCCCCGCAGGGCCCTACAGGGGCGCCGGGAGGCCAGAGGCCTCTTACCTCATCGAGAGGACCGTCGAGAGGCTGGCGAGGGAGCTGGGCATCGACCCTGCAGAGCTGAGGGCGATCAACTTCATCCGGAAAGACGAGTTCCCGTACAGGACTGTTACCGGTCAGACCTACGACTCGGGCGATTACGAGGCCGCGCTAAGGAAGGCGCTCGACCTCCTCGGCTACAAGCAACTGAGAGGGCTTAAGGAGAGGGCGAGGGCAGAGGGGAAGCTCGTCGGCATAGGGCTCTCTGCGTACGTGGAGGTCTGCAACTTCGCTTCACAGTCGGCGAAGGTCAAGGTCGAAAAGGACGGGAAGGTCACTGTTTTTACCAGCACGATGCCCCACGGCCAGGGAGAGCAGACAGCCTTCGCCCAGCTGGTGGCCGACTTCTTCGGGATAGAGATGGAGGACGTGAGGGTGTTCTACGGAGACACGGACCTCGCTCCTGAGGGACGTGGGACTGCGGGGAGCTGGACGCTGACCTCCGGAGGGGCCGCAATCCTCGCCGCCTGCGAGAGGGTCAAGGAGAAGATGGTGAGGGTCGCAGCGAACCTGCTCGAGGCGAACCCCGACGACGTGGTGATGGAGGGAGGACGTTTCTACGTCAGGGGCCACGAGGAGAGGGCTCTGGAATTCAGGGAGGTGGCTGCGGCGGCCTACGACGGAAACGCTCTGCCGGAGGACGTCGAGCCGGGTCTCGAGGCCTACGCCTTCCACTCGCCTAAGCTGACCTACCCGTTCGGAGCCCACGCGGTGGTCGTCGAGGTGGACCCGGAGACCTTCCAGGTCAGGATATTGAAGGCTGTGATGGTCGACGACTGCGGGAACGTCGTCAACCCGCTCTTGGTCGAGGGTCAGCTGATCGGAGGTGCAGTCCAGGCCCTCGGGCAGGCGCTCTACGAGGAGGTGGTCTACGACAACGAGGGGCAATTGGTCACAGCCACTTTGACCGATTACCTGATCCCGACAGCGGTCGAGGTGCCGAGGCTCGAGCTGGACAGGACCGTGACCCC